>Ga0184628_10000659_pt1 | contig 17938 bp, 12 predicted proteins | sample PLM4_5_b1_FD_133149 | JGI IMG/M metagenome (GOLD analysis project Ga0184628, IMG submission 133149) | Groundwater sediment microbial communities from an aquifer in East River, Colorado, USA - PLM4_5_b1 | ecosystem: Environmental > Terrestrial > Soil > Riparian zone | place: USA: East River... | reverse complement strand
ATGGTGCTGGCCGCAATCACTCCGAACATGAAAAGCACAGTGGATGCGATCGCAACAGTGATCGCGCCGATATCACCGATCTGTTTGGCGAAACCCTCAATGAAACCCTTTTCCGTCGTTGTCTTTGTTTCAGCACCGGAGTTCGAAAACATCGCATCAAACGTTTGTCCCAGTTCCGCTGCACGCGACGGATCGTCGATCTTCACGATGTACCAGCCCACCGTATTCTTTGCGGCGTTGATGGTTCGGTTCTCATCGAGGTAGTCATATCGAAAGAAGAACTGAGTCTTGTCAACACTCCCGCCGGCGTCATAAATGCCGTCAATGTTGAATTGCCACGGTTCCTTTGGCTGCCATCCCGGCGATATCAAAGGAATGCGATCGCCCAGCTTCCACCCGTACCTGGCAGCGAGATCTTTGCCGACTATCGCACCTTGCCGGTCCTTCCCCCATTTTTCAATCTGTTCCGGAGGAACCTTGAATTCCGAATAGATTTTCAAAAACGATTCCGGCTCGACGGCCATGGTGCTGAGGACATTGCTGGGCTGCTGGTATGCGCCGTTGAACCATGTTTCGTGAGTGACTTCCTGGACTCCCGGCGTTTTCTGAATTTTCTGTTTGTAGGAAATCGGCAGCGGCAATATCAGCGTCACCTTGTTGATCAGAACGAGCCGATCGATTCCTGCAACTTCCACGCCAAGACTGAACGCGTTTCGAACCGTCATCACGATGCCGAAGAGCAGAAATGCAATGAAGATCGACAGCAGCGTGAAGATGGTACGAATCCTTCGCCGCCAGACGTTCATCCAGATCAACCCCAGATAACGCATTACCGGGTGCCTCCAGAGCCATTTTCAAGCACACCCTTCTCCAGGTGCAAGGTTCGCCTGGCGCGGCCGGCAGCGTGCGGATCGTGCGTCACCATCACAATCGTTTTACCGTGGTCGCGGTTAAGAGCCTGCAACAGATCGAGAATCTCTTCGCTGGCTTTACTGTCGAGGTCGCCGGTGGGTTCATCGCAGAGCAGCAGCGTGGGATCGGTCACAATGGCGCGCGCGATTCCGACTCTCTGCTCCTGGCCGCCGGAAAGCTGGCTTGGATAATGCTTCATGCGATCCGCGAGCCCCACCACTTTCAAGGCGACCGCAACGCGCTCTCGCCTTTCGGCCTTCGTGAGCTTCGTCAGAAGCAATGGCAGTTCGACATTCCTTTCCGCCGTCAGCTTGGGAAGCAGATTGTACAGTTGGAAGACGAATCCGACGTTTCCGGACCTCCAGCGGGAAAGCGCACTGCCACGCAGACCACTGATCCGCTGGCCGTCGACTTCCACATCGCCACCGCTTGGCGTATCGAGTCCGCCCATCAGATTCAGGAGAGTTGTCTTTCCCGAACCGGAAGGTCCCATTAAAGCGAGGTAGTCGCCCTTCGGAATATCGAGGCTGACGCCTTTCAAAACTTCAATGCGTTCGCTTCCCCGTGTGAAGTGTTTGTGAACGTCGTGTACTTGAACAAGAGCCTGTGAACTCATAGCGAACGCATTCTAGGGGAAAACCACGCTGCCGTATTGTAAAAAACTGACGTCCACGTTCACACCAACCCGAGGCGAGCCGCGCAATCGCGCATTGCGACCGTATCCCAATCGGGTCGTTGAGGATTATCCGGATGCGTTCGGGGCGAAGGAATCCGTCCGCAAAGATGGAGAAAAATGGCAGCGGAGTGTTTGTATGCGGGAATCGGCGGACGAAAGGCGACATTGCCCAGGTGCTGTAAGGCGTCGGACAGTGCGTAGTATCGGCCGTCGCCGTCGCGCCATAGCCGGTCGCGTTCGGCGAATTGTTCGGGAGCGAATGCCGCCAATCCCAGGAGATAGTCGGAGCCATATTCGATCATGTTGATGCCGAGATCGTTGCCCGAGTAGATGCGAAAGTCGGGACGATGCGCGTCTCGAAGTTCGAGTCTTCGGAGCTCGAGGAGACGATCCAGCGATGAATGCTTCATGCCCTTCAATTCGGGGATGTCCATCAATCCCCGAATCGTATCGTCATCGAATAGTTCGCCGTTGGGCGCGAAGACGGGACTGAGCTCGAAAGCCAGCCCCGCCGGAAATCCCTTGCAGATTTCACGATACCTGGCGACTCGCTCCCGCGCACTCAAACCGTGAAATCGTGAGGTTGGAAAGAGAATGGGCGTTGCGGTGTGCATTGCAATCCGATCCATCTCCCGCCGATATAGCGCAACGATGTCGCCGTCCTCCTCTTCGATGCAGGCGCCCGCAATAAGCGGCGGAGCCGGGCCCAGAGCCTCCCGCGCCCACTTCAGTACAAGCTGCTTCTCTTCATCAACCAGGTAGTTTACGTAACCGGTGTCCATATTCACCGCGTTCGTCAGTCCAGCCTGATGAGTTGCCTGAAGACGAAGCTGGAAAGCTTCAACCGCGATTCGTCCGTCCGCCTCAAAAGGCAATAACGCTGCAGCTATGCCGTGGACTGTTCGGCGTGGCTGAACCCGATGAATGAAGTCTTCGATGCGCATGGTCAGCCTCGCGCCGCGTTCTTGAACATTCGAAGATGTCTTGCGGCTTCCGACTTTTTGTAGCGCTCGTCGAGTGGATAGCAGCCCGAAGGCAGCGCGTTGCGCGGGGCGGTTGTGCAATCGCTGAACGTACGGCAGAAGCGCTTGCGGTCCAGCGGGCGGCCCTCCAACACATCGCGGGCCAGTTCCGGATAGGAGAGCACGATCCGGCCAAGGCCGACAAAATCCGCCCAGCCTTCGCGCACCGCAGGCTGGGCAACGAACGGCAGAAAATCCTGCAGATACGTATACGCCGTTCCGACGAAAAGCATTTCCGGAAACAGTCTTTTCAACGCGCGCGTCGCGTCCATGTGTCTGGCGACGCCAATCAGGGGATCTTCCGGTGGTGGATATCCATCTGAAGGCGGAAACAGCGCCGGACGTTGCATGTGAGGATTCGTGTACGGTGAGCCGCCGGTGATATTCACCAGCTGAATTTTCAGCTTTCGAAGCAGCGACAGGAATTGAATGGGCTCGGCCAGGTCGGCTTCGATCGGGTTTTCGTTATTGACGCCAAAACCCCATCGATAGGGGATGTGCCCTTCGAACGGCTCTGGCGCGCCTGACTTGCTGAAGGGGATCGAATCGAAGGCTGAGAGTCGGACTGCCAATTCCATTCCCGGAGCGACGGCCCGGACGCCTTCCACCACTTCCCGCAGGAATCGTGTTCGATTTTCGAAACTTCCGCCGTAGTCGCCTTCGCGCGTATGCGCGCTCAGGAATTCGTGACCAAGATAGCCATGGCAGTGTTTGATATCGACGAAGTCGAAGCCGATTTCGTAAGCCATGCGCGCGGTGGAATGAAAGTCTTCGATGATTTCCCGGATATCACCATCCGTGAGCAACGGATAGTCGGCCGGAAGATCCAGCCGGCGATCCAGTATCGGGTGATGGTAAAGAATGCGTGGCTCGGCGCGCCTGGAGTTTGGACGACTGAATCGGCCCGAATGCGTGAGCTGCAAGCCCACGACGACGCCTGGGCCGGCAGCCGCGATCAATGTTTCACGGAGGCGCGCGAGGTCGTCGCGCGTGCTTTTGTTGATCAGCAATTGATTGGGATTCGCGCGTCCATCATGGCGGACGGCCACAGCTTCCCCTCCCCAGATCAACTTTGCTCCGCTGCGGCCAAAGTTCTGCCAACGACGGATTGTCAGATCGCTGGGACGGCCGTCCGGAGTCCCGTCCCAGCCTTCCATGGGCTGAATCGCGAATCGGTTTCCAATCAAAAACCGATTCGTTTTGAACACCTGGGCCAACGGCGATTCCGTAGGGGACACCAGATCCAGGTCGACGGGAATCGTAATGCCGAGTTTTCGTAGATGCGATGAGAACGCACCGACGTCGCGCAGGCTGCCCAGATGGAGGAACCCACTGCTCATAGGACAGAACCACTCCCCCGCATGACCGCTCGCGGGCAATAGCATATTGGACTCATCATGATGCTCCGGTCCCTGCAGGAAGATAGAGAAATGTCTTGGGCGAATCTCACTCCTGAAGGAAGAGGGTAGTTTTCCGGATCGCCGAATTCCACTTTAACCTTAGAATAGCGGCCATGAAACCCCTGCTCTTCGGTTCAATCTGTGCAGCATTGACGCTGTCGGGTGCGGCGCAAGCCCCACAACCTCCCGCCATCCCGCCTGCAATGTTGAATTTCGAAATGCAGCATTCGGCCGCGCTGCGCCAGATTCTGGGACTGCAAACGCCGGGAGATCAGATCGAAAATATGGCTCGGCCTTAGCGCCGTCAGGGCCGTCAGGGTTTGATGTAAGGACGCAACTCGGGAACTGCGTGCGACAATTCGTCCGCGACCATCCGCCCGAAGAATACGGCTCCCTTTTCGCCAAGGTGCGTGTAATCGAACGACGGCTCAGCCATCGCCAATTTGTCGGCCTCCACGGAGCCCATTTTCTGCACGGCGGCAGCACTGTCCGAATTCAAGTCCAGCACGGGGACCTTCTCCTCTGACGCGACCTTCCTGGTTGCATCGGCCCACGGGCCCAGATTGTCTTCCAGCTTCCCATCCTTGAAGGTGCGACGCGTAAGAGATGTGATCAACACCGGCCGTGCACCGGCTTCTCGAAACTCTCGGACATACTGACGCAAGTTGGCCGGGAACTCCGTCGCGGGATCCGCGGGTCTCGGCTTTCCGGGCTGGTCGTTGTGTCCGAACTGAATGAACACCCAGGTGGCGCTGAACTCGGCGTTGTGCTGCAGGGCGTCCATCACTTCCTTCCAGGAACCTTCGGCGCGATAGCTGTTGGTGCTGCGTCCGTTCTTCGCCATGTTGACGCACGCGACTTGCGCCGTTACATCGCGACAGAAACCCGGCCCCCAGCCGTTGTTCGGCGCCACGGTCGAGTCCCCTACAAGGATGATGCGCACTGGCACGGCCTGCGCCGACGCGAGCGAAGGGAAGATAATCAGAACAAGGATGGAGAACAGGGTTCTCATGAATGCAGACTTTATACACAAACCAGTCCGCGATGACGAACGTTTTCGGGATCGATCCTGAGGGCCGGCTTCAATAGATGCCCGGCACAAATCGTTTTGTGTTTTCAAAGTAGTCGCTGCAGCGGTTCCCGAATGCAGTCATAAGTATCTTTTCTTCAGCGCGGGCTCGCAGATCGCCTCCGATAGCCATCAGAAGGACAGACACCCATACCAGCGCCGATGGTATCCAGATAGCGGTCCCAAGAGCCAGCAGGTTCAGTCCCATGTAAATGGGATGGCGCATGATTCGGAACGGGCCCCGGGTTGCGAGTTCATGACCTCGATCGAGTCTCGCTTGAAAACGCCAGGAGCTGAAGTGTGCGACTGCCCACGATACCAAGCCCGCTCCGAGGGCGATTGCAAAAGTTCCGGCGATGCGCTGGCCCGGAAACCAGTCTGGAACGCGCTTCGGCATGATGGCAATGCCCATTCCCGCATACATCACGAGAAATGCGGCGAAATGAACGAGAACGAGGGATCGAGCAAAGGGCGCCGTTCCCTCTTCGACTGAAACAGGTGCATCTCTGAACGCAGTAGTGCCGGAATTTGTCGGACGCGTGAGCAGGCGGGTGATTCCAAATGAGCACCAAAAGGCGCCGTGAACCACGTAAAGGAAAAAGTCGAGGTTGGGCATAATGTCTCACACATAGGAACGAAGGGCCGTCCGGTAAAGTTCCTTTCATTATCCAATAGCGGCTGGCGGCGATATGCCTCGTTGCTCAAACGCGCTGCTCTATCCATCCAGCCAGGACCTCCCGTTATTTCAAATGACTCGGAGAAGACTGCGGCCGAGAGCGCCGGTGACTTTGTCCTGCATGCTCAAAGCAAAGCTGCGGCTGAATCCGGGCAAGTGGCGCAGATGGTCGCTGAAATCCCACGCAAGCTCACGCGCCGCACGGACATTCCAGATCGCCAGAAGCTGGCCGATCTTTCCTGTACTTTCAGCGACCAGTCCAAGAATTCCGGTCGCCAGGAATTCAAGGGCGTTTGGCATCACTTCTTCAAGCAGGCCGTTGACGCGCTCGTAATCGTCGTGCTCCGGACTTTTCTGGCCTGGACTCCGGTGAAATTCTTCAGCCACCTGAGTCAGCGCCAGCGCGAGATCATGATTGATGTGGGCGTTCATTCCAGCCAGAGCGAACTGAATGCGATCAATTCGCTTCTGGCGCCGGGACTCGAACAACGCCTGCCAGGATTTCGGCGTGGCGCTCGACTGGCCAACCGCGTCGGTGATCGCGGCAAAGTAGAGCCGCGCAAAAAGGACATCCAGACGCATCAACCAGGGGGCGTTCTTCCACACATCATTGGAGTGATGCAGTTTCACATCGTTTGTCACAAACAGGTAGAGGCGGTTGAACCACTTCAGCCCATCGTCGCCTGGCAGCAACCTATCGATACTTTCCATACGTTGAATGACGTCGTCGATGGTCGCGGGGGCCGGTCCGGCAACAATCGCAAGCAGCTTTTGATCCATGTCAGAAATTGGGCTCATCGTGTGACCTTTCTGTGTTTCTACAGACGAATGCCTGGCGGTGTTTGCGCGACACAAAAAGCATTGTGCCATCGAAATCCGTCAGTGCCGCAATCCGCATTGTCTTCTCTTCAGATTTCGTGTGAGTGTCGAAACTGCGCCTTTGTGCTCATTTCGCCGCTGACGATAGGGATGGAACGTCGTGTGACACGACGTCGCGTCTTTTGCCAAATCGGTGCGCGAACCACTCCCTGGCATCTTCAAGATAAATGTAGACAACCGGTGTTAGAAACAACGTCACGATCTGGGAAAAAAACAGGCCGCCTACGACGGATATGCCCAGCGCGCGCCGCGATTCGGCACCCGTGCCAAATCCCAGAGCAATCGGAAGCGTGCCCATCAGCGCCGCCATTGTCGTCATCATGATCGGCCGAAACCGCGCCAGGCAACCCTGATAGATAGCTTCCGCCGGACTTCTGTCATGGTTTCTCTGCAGGTCCAACGCGTAGTCGATCATCATGATCGCGTTCTTCTTCACGATTCCGATCAGCATGAGGACTCCAACAAATCCGTATATATCGAGATTCATGTCGAGCGTTGGAGGCACCCATCCCCGGAGCGCAGCCACATGAAAGGCGTACAAGGATAGCAGCGCGCCGAATCCGGCCGACGGCAATCCCGAAAGAATCGTGATCGGGTGAATGAAGCTCTCATAAAGGATACCGAGAACGATGTAGATCACCAGGATCGAAAGAAGAACCAGCATACCCAGCCCGGTAAGCGAAGACTGAAACGCCTGGGCATTCCCCTGAAACTGGGTTCCAATCGTCGATGGCAGCGAGCTCGCTGCAGCACTATTGATTTGATTCACGGCTTCGCCGATGGAATAACCCTGTCGAAGATTGAAGGAGATCGTGACGGCAGGCAGTTGGCCGGAGTGGTTTACCGTCAGCGGGCCCATACTGTCGGTCAACTTTGCGATACCGCTCAGAGGAATCAGAGCGCCTGTATTCGAACGGACGTGAAGCATCGCCAGGGCATTCGCGTCGTGCTGATATTCCGGAGCGAGTTCCATGATGACGCGATACTGATTGTTCGGCGCAAAGATTGTCGAAACCTGCCGCAACCCATAAGCCGAATAGAGGGCCGTTTCAATTTCATTGAAAGTGATGCCCAGTGACGAAGCGCTGTCCCTGTCTATATCCACGTTCACCTGTGGATTGCGAATTTGAAGATCGCTGCTCACATCTTGAATGGACTGCAGCGCACGCATTTTCCCTTCGAACTCCTGTGACGACCGAAACAAACTATCGGTGTCGGGCCCCTGCAGTGTGAATTGATACAGCGCTTTGCTTCGCACGCCGCCGATATTGATGGGCGGGTCATTCCGCATGAAGACGGAAATTCCGGGAACGGTCGCCAGCCTGGGACGCAGAGACTGGATTACCTGATCCACCTGCGGACGTTCCGCTCGCGGCTTCAACCGCACGTTCAGGTTCCCCTGGTTGAGGCTCCTGGCATTGCCGCCAACTGTAGACATCACATATGCAACAGCAGGGTCCTGCGCGATGATCTCGGCAACCTGACGCTGATGCTCCACCATCGCATCGAACGAGATGCCTTCAACAGCCTCGGTGGTGCCATTGAACTGCTCAATGTCCTCACCCGGCAGAAAACCTTTTGGAATGACGTCGTAAAGATAGATCGTCCCAACCACCAGGAGCAGCGACGCAATCATGGTTGCGGGTTTGTGACGAAGAACGGCGCGAAGGCAGCGATCATAGATTCTCGTGAGTCCGTCCTGCATTCGCTCAAAATAATTGAAGAGACTTCCGTGTTTCTCGGAATGATCATGTTTTAGAAAACGACTGCACATCATCGGGGTCAGCGTCAGCGAGACAAATCCCGATACCAGGATGGCAGACATGATCGTCACGGCAAATTCATTCAGAAGCCGGCCGAGCACTCCACCGAGAAAGAGCACGGGCAGAAAAACCGCCGAGAGCGAAATCGTCATGGAAACGATCGTGAAGCCGATTTCGTTGGCGCCTTCGAGAGCGGCCTGGAATGCCGTCTTTCCCTGCTCCATGTGACGGACAATGTTTTCCAGCATCACGATCGCATCGTCCACGACAAAACCGACGGCCAGCGTCAGAGCCATGAGGGACAGATTGTCGATGGAAAAGCCGCACAGGACCATTACCGCAAATGTGCCAACGATGGAGAACGGCAACGCCAGACTCGGTATGACTGTCGCGGACAAATTTCGAAGAAAGAGAAAGATCACCAGGATGACCAGGAACAGCGCCAGCACCAGCGTGAACTTGACGTCGTCGACGGAGTTGCGAATGGTGAGAGACCGGTCAAAGAGCGTTCTCATCTGCACCGACGGCGGAAGTTGAGCCTGGAGGTTCGGCAGAAGTTTTTGAATGCTGTCCACTACTTCGACGGCATTGGTCCCGGGCTGTTTGGAAATGGCGAGCTGGATGGCGCGAACCCCTTCCGGCTGATCCTTGTTGTAGTACCAGGTGGCGTTGTATGGATTCTCTACTCCATCGACGACGCGGCCGAGGTCGGCCAGGCGCACGGGCGATCCATTGCGATAGGCGACGATCAGACGGGAATAGTCGATAGCCTTGAAAAGCTGTCCCGTCGCCTGGAGCGTTACCGCGCGTTGCGGGCCGTAGAGCACACCGGCAGGCAGATTGACGTTGCCATTGGTCAGCGCGCTGTTAACTTCATCAATACCAATTTGCCGCGTCGCCATTTCGTGCGGGTCGAGTTGAACATGGACGGCGTATTTCGCCGTTCCGTACACCTGCACTTCCGCCACGCCATTAACCGTGGAAATATTTTGAGCAATCAATGTCTCGGCGTATTCATCCACGTCGGAAAGCGGCAGCGTTGCCGACGACAGTGCAAGGTTGAGCACGGGCTGGTCGGCGGGGTTGACCTTGCTGATCGAGGGCGGCGCCAGCATATTGGCGGGCAGCTGCCGAGCCGCCTGGGTGATGGCATTCTGCACGTCCTGAGCCGCACCATCAATGTTGCGCTTTAGATTGAACTGCAATGTGATGCTCGTACTTCCAAGCACGTTTTGCGAAGACATGGAATCGAGCCCTGAAATCGCAGAGAACTGTTTCTCGAGAGGCAGAGCCACTGCAGCTGCCATTGTGTCGGAATTTGCACCGGGCAGAGTTGCGCGTACGTTGATTGTGGGGTAGTCGACATTCGGCAGGTCACTCACAGGCAGTTCGAGATACCCGGCAATGCCAAACAGCAAAATACCAATCATGACCAGAGACGTCGCAACAGGTCGGCGAATAAAGATTTCCGGAATGCTCATGGGGTTGCCCTCCCTGATCCAACTGGCTGGTTTGCATTCGCATGGTCCGTTTTGGCCAGATTGTTCTTGATCTGGACTTTCGTGTTTTGTGTCAGCCGAGTTTGTCCGTCGATGACGACGACTTCCCCAGGTTCGACTCCGTGGTCGATAACGGCCTGTCCGGAAATCACGCGACTGGACTGCACCGGACGCGCCTCAACGATGTTGCCGTCCTTGACAACGTACAGGAACGTCCCATTCTGACCTTGCGTTAGCGCCTGCATCGGTACCACCACGGCATTCGGCTGTTCCGACAACCGGAGCACCACGTTCACAAAAAGCCCCGGCCACAGCCGATTTTGTGAATTGTCGAATGTGGCTTTCAGATGAATGGTACCCGTCGTCGGATCGACAGAATTGTCGACGAATGTGACCGTGCCTTGCAGAGGGGCACCGGAATCCTGAGGTATCGCAGCGTTGACACGAAGCCCCTGCGCATCGGCATGTTTCTTAATATCCGGCCAATACTGTTGCGGGATTGTAAAGTTCACAGCAATCGGATTGACCTGGTTGATGACGACGATCGGCACATCCGCCGCCTTCAGCAGATTGCCGGCTTTCTGCATGACGGCTCCCGTCCTGCCGTCGATCGGCGAATAAATGCTGCAGTAGCTGAGCTGCAGGTTCGCCGTGTTGAGTGTCCCCTGATCCAGCACAAGATTGGCGCGCGCCTTATCGATGGCAGCCCGATCCGCGCTTAAGGACTGCGAAGCCGCCAGTGCCTGAGACTTCATTTGCTCCGCGGTTTCCCTGGGAATGAGACCTTTCTCCAGCAGCGATGCATACCGCTGCGCTTCTCCTTGCGCATAAGCCTCCTGCGCGCTGTCTCTGCCAAGACTGGCCTCCGCCTGTTTTTGGTCAGCCTGATCCCGGACGATGGCGCCCTTGGCCTGTTCGACCTCAGCCTGATACGGACGCGGATCGATCGTCAGCAGCAATTGCCCTTTGTGCACGAAGTCGCCTTCCTTGAAGTTCACTTCAAGCAGCGGACCCGCGACCTGGGATCGCACAGATACCGTGGATATCGCCTCAACGTTGCCGACCGAAGTGACCTCAACCGGCATTGCCTGTTGCGAAGCCTTTGCGACAAGCACTGGAATATCTGCCGGAGCGAGCGCTGCGGGCCTCTCCCTGCTACAACCAAAAACAAATAATCCCATCGCTGAAATCACAGCGATCCCCAATCTGAAATCTTTTTCTCTTGTCATAAAGTTTTGAATTTCTCGCGACAAGCCTTAAGCCGGCCGCGAATATGCGAACGTTTTGGAAACTTAAGTGAGAGTGAAAAGAAGAATCAGGAGAGGGACGGAGGAGCTCGAGAGGAAAATCGCTGCGCGCCTGAAATGGCACGATATTCCGGGATCGACAGTAAGGTACAACTACTGGAAGGTATCGGGCCGAGTGCGGTTTCCTGAGGAAGTTCGACTGCGAACTCCGATTCCACCCACTTTTTTTGCAATGGAGGCGGATCGGACTTCTCGAGATGGCCGATGCGAAGAGAACCCTCGGCGCCGCGGGAGTGATCCAGCGCTTCAGACTGCTGACTGGCCCAGGCCGTGGTCCGCGCCACAGAGACCGAGAGGATCAGGACGGCGTAAAGTGCCGCAAGAGCCGTGATTCCGATTTTTCTCATCGTTTACCACCGGATACCACCGGATACCACCGGATACCACCGGGAATCGAGCACGTCGTTGGTGCAACATTAAGAATAGACGCGGAAACCGCAAATTGCTCTGCTTTTTTCGCGCGTCATCTTTCACTACGAACGACCAGCGCTGCTAAGTTCAGACGAGTCTGCGCACTCTATAAGCGGGTACCGAGTTCACAATCCTGCGGGCAATGCGAAGTGCATGTTCTCTTTCTTCACAATATGCTCCTCAACTTGCGCATGCCAACGGTCACGAAAATAAGAAACGACTTCCTGAACAATCGTCTCCGGGACGCTGGCTCCGGACGTGAGCGCCACGGTTTCAACCTGGTCGAGCCATTCCATCCGAATCTCGGACACATCCGCGATTCGGTATGACGGCTTACCTTCTTGATGCGCAGCTTCCGCGAGATTGACGGTGTTTGAGCTATTGGCGCTGCCGACCACAAGAACGAGGTCGGCAGCGCGGGCCAATTGACGAATTGCATCCTGCCGGTTTTGCGTCGCATAGCAGATGTCCTGGCTGGATGGGCCCACGATATCGGGAACCCGGCGCTTCAATTCGTGAACGATGTCCCGCGTTTCGTCGATGCTGAGCGTCGTCTGCGTAAGGTAGGCAAATCGAAGATTGCCATCAAAATTTAGTGCGCGTATGTGTTCGATGTTCTCGATCAGTACTATTTTCCCGGGCGCCTCACCCATTACGCCCATCACTTCATCGTGTCCCCGGTGTCCGATCAACGCGATCGTGCGGTCTTCGCGTGCAAAGTTCCTGGCCTCCTGATGTACCTTCTGCACCAGCGGGCAACTCAAATCGACCACATCGATACTCCGCTGCGCCGCTTCGGCGCGAATCTGCGGCGCAACGCCATGCGCGCTAAATGCCAAACGCGCACCGTTTGGCACCTGCTCGACGGAGTCGACGAAAACGACGCCCCGCTGCACGAACTCCGCGACAACCGTGTGGTTATGGACGACCTGATGATAGCAGTACACGGGTGGGCCAAAACGCTCCAGCATCAGATTCAGGGCCTTGATTGCCATCTCCACGCCCGCGCAAAAGCCCCTTGGTGCGGCTAGTAGCAGCCTCATGAAGTCCTCATAGCCCGCACATAATAACATCAGACCTTTTGGAATAACGTTCAGTTCGAAGGTATACGCACGCTCCGGAATCCGGCTTCCTGCGGATTGGCTCCGGTATGTAGTTTAAAGTTCGAAACACGTTTGCTGCTTTGGTAGAAAAGAGTGGTCAGTTATGCTCTATTTCCGATGACCAAGCCCTCCAGATTGAATCTCACGCTTGCTCCTCAGCAGCGATTTCAGACAATCGATATCACCGGGAGGATAGCCGAGGTAGGCGAGCTGCTGCGCCAGCACCAGAGAGCTCTGTTCTGTTCCTTCCATACCACAGCGGGATATCTCGACCAGTGCTTCTCGCTACGCCTGCACAACCGGCAGGATCTCCTGTCGCAGTTCTTCTGGGCATTCCACGTATTGTTTCCTCCGGGCGCGGAATACCGCCACGATCAAATGGACCTTCGCACCGAATTGAACGAAGCGCAAAAGGCAATCGAACCGCGAAATGGCGACTCCCATCTCACGTTCATCAGTTCCGGAATGAAAAATTGCGTCACGTATCGCACAGATCCGGCCATGACCGTCTACTTCATCGAACTGGACGGGAAGTCTCCGGCATCGAGCCGTGAACGCAAGACTACAATTCTCGGTTTTGATAGAGAGCGTGTTGTGACGAGATTTTCAGTGGATATTCCGGTATCCAGGCATCCTATTGACTCGGTCAACCTGGCCGATCCGGGGCTTGGGCTCCTGGAGTTAGTGAACGATCTCATCCAGCGAAGCGGCATCGAACACGGCCGGGTGGACATGTCGATCGACTCTGCAGAGCGAAACGTTGGTCTCACCGTCAACGAATATGAAACGATGCTTATTCAGAACGATCTGGTCGACGTGCTGAGCAACCCATTGCGATTCGCACTGATCAAAGGCCTGCACATGCTGGAAGATCCGATGGCGATACCAGGAAAAACGCTGAGCTACGCTAAATACGACGTCGTGCGTATTCTGAATTCGCTGATGGAAGCCTTTAACCTGGACCAGTCCGCGTTCGAGAGGCTCATCGCGAAAATGATGGCTCTGCCTGCCAGGCGTTTCCTGAAATCACGTCGCGTCAACTTCCTTGCCACGACCGACAACTCTCACGATTCGCCACAATTGCTCCGCGGAGCCTATCAGAGTCCAATTCTGATCCAGTGGAAACCTGCAGAGAAACAAACACGTCACATCGACGTTCAGCTTACCGAACTCTATTGATGGGACTCCGCGCAGAGTGTAAAGCTGCGCCAGGATTTTCGAATTCGTCCGATCACCTCAACTCCGTTCGATGACCCACATGGGCAACGCCTCGATAAAGCGTTTGTCCCGCGAATCCGGAAGGTGTCCGTACAGCTCGTTGAATTCGTATTGGGCCGCGCCGGCGAGCCCGTGTGCGACCTGTCGGGCGTAGTCGAGACATCCATGCGAGTTCATCTGTTCGCGCACCCAGGACACGTCAATGTCGCTGCGCTGTTCGCGTGGCTGGCCAAGCATCGTATGAAGGCGATCGCGTTCAGCAGCCGTGGCGTTGGCCAGCAGGTGGATCAGCATGAGCGTGCGTTTGCCCTCCCGGACATCACCGCTGAGTTCCTTGCCGTAAGATGTGGCGTCCCCTTCAAGGTTGAGAAGATCGTCCTGAATCTGAAATGCTGCCCCCAGGAAAAACCCGAACCGGATACATCGATCGAGGTCGAACGCTCCTTTCCCTCCGATGAGAGTACCCATCCGGCAGGGGTGAATCGTCGTGAGCCAGCAAGTCTTCTTCAGGACCATCCGGAGGTAGTCCGCTTCGGCCACGTCGTCGACGTTGTCGCGCCTCCAGCCAAGTTCAAATGCCTGTCCTTCCGCAGACTCGCGCGCCATGCGCTCCGTTTCTTCGGGTATCTTGAACGACAACTCGGGGCCCAGCATGTGACGGTTGTCAAGAAGCGGCCTCATCGACAGAAGCGAGAGCATGTCGCCCACATTGATTGCAATAGGCACGCCTTCGGCCATGTGCATCGTTGGCTTACCACGCCGCTCTTCGCTCTCATCCTCGATATCGTCGTGAATGAGCATGGCATTGTGAATCAGCTCGATGGATGCAGCGGTGCGCAGGGCCAACTCCATGGGAGTGCCGAACGCACGGGCCGTAGCGATGCAGAGGCTTGGCCGGAACGCGCGCCCACCTCGCCGTGGATAGTCGGCGACCAGATCGTAGAGGTAGCGGCGCGGTTCCGCGGTTGGCAGATAGTCGAAGAGGATTGCACGGGTGGCGTCACCGTACTCTCGCAGGACAAGCGACACCAGGGCTCCGCCGGGGGCACGCATTCTCAGCCGGAACCTATTCCGTATCTCGGCGCGGTTCGTTAATCCGTACGGTTAGTTCCCCGACGATGCAGGTGTCCGCCTTGTTTCGGATTGCACCGCGGTAGCACCCTGCCGGCTGGTCGGCCGCAACCCTCACTCTCACCCGAACGCGCCCCGGCTCACGGACGATCGAAACATGTTTGATCGGCGGTGCGTCGAATCCCGCAGCCTGGAGCGAGTCGGCAGCGAGTTCGATGACGTCCGCGCACGGACTCAGGTTCGCGGTGACTTCGGTCGGGCGTTGCGATGTCACTTCCACCGACACCGTGGGAACAGTCGCTTCATTCGGGCGACACGTTCCTGCAGGATTCCACGCCTGCTGCGGCGGGCAACCGGAGACGAAGGCGGACATTACGTCAGTCCATGTCCGCATCGCCATCAACCATTGCTCAGTGAGCATGCCCATCGGACCCCAGGGATTTTGCCAGCTGTTGTAGTTCGTTCTGTTGTAATTCATCTGACCTCGCATGTCGGATTGATGCTGATTGTTGCCCGCCGCTTCGTACCCGCGCCGCATGTACTCTTCGATGACATCATAAGCGGTTCGGATTCCTCTTTCCAAGGGTCCCTTCGCGCTGGAGGACGTATATGGCGATGTGCCGTGCAGACTTTCGTCCACCACTGGGCCATCTCCCACATCGGATGCTGAGGCCTTCCTGGGCGGCACGAGCGGATTGCGTATCGGCGCCCTCCGAGCCGGAGGGACGCGCTTTTGCCGCGGGGCTGATGCGCTCATGTATTCCGCCTATGGATGGTCATAACCAACGATGTCCTCCAGGTGCGGTGTATGAGAAATCGCGTGTGCGGCCAGCAGTCCCGATATCACAGCGGACTCGATGCAACCCGAGTCGAGACCCGTTGCAGTCCAATCGCCGGCAATAGTCAGGTTATCAAACGCCATATCGAGGGGAGACACGCGGTAGATCATACTACCTGGCAACGATTGTACATAACGGTCTGTCGGGTTGACGTTCGCAGTCCAGAATTGAGTATCGATGCGGCTCTCATCTGTACGGCGCTCCTCCGATCTGGAACCTGAATCGTCTTCCGCTGCGAGCATGTCCCAGCGAAATCCGCCACCCTTACGCATCGCGTACGGCCACAGCACTCCGGCCTCGTTGTCCAGAAAACGGATTGCGTTCGCACGCACAGCCTCACTCTGTTCCTGCTGCAATCGCTCGGTGACGCCGCTTCCATTCACAGTGGGGTCGGGCAGCACGCCGCAGAAATAGGCGATGGACTTCACTGGGTCGCTCCAACTCTCCTCCGGAATCAGATGGCTCATGTCTGTCCACGTATCGAACGGCTCCACGAACCCCGAGAGGTTTATGGGAGGGTGCGGCCAACCCAGTTCGCGCGTATTCTTCCGCATCCATAGCTGGAACGCCTGCGTGGGTACCGTCTTGACATGGCGGACCATGTCGCGCCAAGTCGGCTCGCGCTCGATTAACTCTCTCGCCACTTCGGGAAGTGCGCCAATGCTGACACCGAGTACAACGAAATCGAAATCCCGCTGCACCCGCAGCGTCTTGGTACCATCGCGGCGCTGCTCCCATTTCGCCTCGAAGGCGCGACCCTCTCGCGCCAGCGCGCCGCCCCTGACGAGCTGCCTATAGTCCGGGCTTGACGGCCAGCTCGGGACGTTGTGGATGTCGACGAGCGGCTGGTATTCGACGCCGCGCTTGATGCGGGCCTGTACGTCGAAGTCCATCGTCTGCACATAGGAGGGCTCGCCGTCTTCATACGGCGAGAGCCCCACGTTTCTCAGCTGATGAAAGAACTCGAAGCGGACACCTCGATGTTTCAACACCTGGTACAGCGGCGCGAAAACAATGTCGCCCATTCCGGCGCTCATACGCCAGAAAAGTGCTCCACGGTAGGTGAAGAACATGCGCATTGCGCCACGCAATGCTACGCCGGCCGCCAGCCGCGGGCGCTTCACATCGCCATCTTCAAATGCAAAGGTGAGATCGTAAATCCCCCGCATGAATCCCGAATCGAGCGATTGCTCCGACGCGCCGTTCAACCGGAGCCATTCACGCCAGTCATAGTCGTTGATTGCATCGAAACCGCGGGAATCGAACGCCAGCCCATTGCGGATGGAGCCCCGGAGAATGGCGAGTATCAGATCGATCACCTCCCAGACCCGCCGCAGCTCGCGATCTCCGTCGACGAGGTACTCGATCTGGCGTCGCGCCACACTGGTCAGCCCCTCGAGAATCTGCATTGGAATCGCGGCGCCGTCGCGAAACATCTGCGGGAAAAACCCGTTTATCGCTTCCCGCAGGATTTCACTTGCCTCGATCAGCGCGGCGGTCGTCGCCAGCTGGCCGTATCGCAACAGAGTGGCTACAGCCGCCGCCAGCGCGTCCGGTCCTCGTGTGGCAGTGCGTCCTTCAGAAGCCGCGTCGGGCGCGGATTCCATTCCAGCCGCCGATCGCAGCAGCTCACCGATCAGCATTACCGACTGGCGAAGATAGCTAAGGACGGTAGAGGGACCGCCAGCCACCGGATCGCCCGGCTCTCCCTGACCCGGCGGAAAATGAGCCAGCCAGAATTCCCATCCGTCACGAGTGCGGTCCGCAACGCCGACGTCCGGGGCCGGCTTGAACGCATCGCGCCAACAGGCGAAGCGGGAATTCGGAAACGCCACATGTCGTTCGGCATAGCACTCCCTCATCAGCCGGAACGCGTTCTCGTAGAACCCCATCCAAAGGTGAAGCCCGTGTTCCTCGATACGGTCTGCCTCGCCGCGACCCGACGCGCCCTTTCCACCAAGCCGCCATCCCATCTGATAAACGGTGACCTCGTACCGGCCCATGTGCTCAGGACGAGTCAGCTCGAACGCCGCTGTGAGCGCCGCGCAACCGCCGCCGACCACCGCGACTCGGACAGGATTTTTCGCATTGTT
>Ga0184628_10000656_pt1 | contig 17971 bp, 18 predicted proteins | sample PLM4_5_b1_FD_133149 | JGI IMG/M metagenome (GOLD analysis project Ga0184628, IMG submission 133149) | Groundwater sediment microbial communities from an aquifer in East River, Colorado, USA - PLM4_5_b1 | ecosystem: Environmental > Terrestrial > Soil > Riparian zone | place: USA: East River... | reverse complement strand
CCCGTGCGTTGTCATCTTGAAGTTGGTCGCGGTGGTCGCCCGATTCATGATTTCCGATTCTGCCCGCGAAGTTTCAGATGATTGCTGTGAGCGCGTCATTGATGATTTCTCAATCTCTTTTCTGGAGATGGACTCCTTGACAATGCGCTTCTTGGTGAACTTTCGTGTTTCGCCTGGAGCCAGCGGAATTGTGGCGGCCAAATCTCCGGCTTGGTATTCCAGAGGTTCCCAGCGTTGGCGGTAAGTGACCATCAGCCCAAAGTTATACGTGCCTGGCGCGAAGACATCGAATGCGTAAGGCTCATTCAATGCCCGACCTATCTCAAAGATGGTTTTTGACAGACGATCTCCTGGGCCATCCGGACTCTTGAGAATCTCAGCCACGTTTCTCTTCGCTGCCTCTTTCTGATCATCGGGAGAGTCGGGGTTCAGAACCAGCAACGCCGACAAATAGACGACGAAACGTTGGCCCCCACTCAGGGTTTCCCAGACGAAGGAGGATGTCGGAAAGGCTTGACTCACTTCGACAGGAACTGGTTCATTACTTGCTCCTGAACTAAGTTTGAGGCTCCGCAGAAAGTCTTTCAGTTGCGAAACATCGCTAATTGCGTCAATCGGCGGCAGTGCCACGGCAGAATTCAGGTCCTTCTCTACGATTTGCTCATACAACTGTTCCACAGCGCTCTTCAGATTGGCGTCGAACGCATGCAGCCACACACTCTTCAATGCCAACTGCAGCACATGGAAATCATGGAACGCGACGGCATCCGCGGGCCCGCCTCGAAGGCTCTTGATGGCTGTCAGGTCATCCATGATTGCCGCTACATCTGGGCGCGCGCTCAGCAACTGACGAGTGCGCGAGATCATTTCGAGCAGTACAGTGTCCAGCTGTAGCGTGTCGCGAGGATTCGCCTGCTGTGCCGATAGCCAAGCTTGGACCAACGGTCCAAGGTCTTGCCGGAAGGCATACAGATTGGCCAACACGCCACCTAAATCGGTAAACGGCTGAGTGCCTCCCTGAATTGCGGTAACAGTTGCGATCTGGTTTGCTATCCGCCCTTTTGTCGGAGCGTCCGCCGGAAGCTGGTCCAATAACGATTTGAGACGACTTAAGGCAGCAAACAGGAGAGCAAGTTCCGCTTGTTTCGAAGTCGCCTGTTGTTGACTGGAAACCTGTTCTCCGACGCCAGCTAAAATCTTGTCACGAACATCTTGAAGGCCTGCCATAGGATCTTCCTTTATTTAACCGGAGGTTGAGGTCCCAAGTACTTAGCCTCAAGCTCTTCGGGTGTCGGATTGTTCATGCCGCGGATTCGAATCAAATCCACACCGCCCATCAGGGAGCGAACCTTCGCCGCGAGATTTTCGGAATCTACAGTTCCGGACAGCTCTCCGTTTTGCACCTTGAGGTCCAAGTCCTTCAAATCACCAGGTCCAAGATATAATCGCATCGTGGGTTGCTGTCGCGAACGCGCCATACGGGTCAAGCCTTCATCGACCACTTTGCTTTGCAGGGTTTCGCGATTCTCCTCAAGAGCTGTCTTACCCACAACCAAAAGTTCGTGGTTTCTTAACGAAAGTGGAACCCCCGAAAGTCTTTTCGTCTTCTCTAAAACAAGCTTGCGCGTGTCTTCGGATTTCCGCCGTTCCTGAGCGTTACGTGTGGCCATTCGTTTGGTCAGAATGTCCCGGAATCGCCAACCGCCTTCCAGCGCATTTGCCAATCGTTCCGCGGGAACATCCACTTGGATCTTGTCTACTTCCGACTGAAGGAGTCGGATGACATATGCTTCTTCAGCCCCGGCATCCACTCTGGCGATGATAGACATATAGAGAACTCGCTCTTCGGGCGGTGCAGGAAATGGATGGAGCGGGTCTCCGACATCCTCCGGTGCGAAAACAACAAGAGCAAGATCGGGCCGAGGTTCGTTACCGGGAAATTCCAGATCCTGCGTGGGAAGAGCAAAGGCACCGTTTTTATCCGTGAGAACGGAACTGATGCGCCTTCCAAGTCGCCGCACGACTTCCGCGGTAGGAACCTTCTCACGAATGCTCTCGGAAGCAACACCTCCATCGTAGGCCGTAACGACCAGGTTAGGGACGCCCGCATTGGTTTCCTTGACCAGTACAAGACCAAAGACTCTACGCACGACAGCCTCCTCGTAAACGATACAATCTGACGCGACGCCGTCGATTTTGAAAACTGTTGGACGGCGTCAAGGTTCGAGTAGACACTCCACGCCAGAAGTCCCTGATACGGTACTTCCGCTCGAACATTTTTAGAATGGACGGCATAATTGCAAAATGGGCGGCGAGAACACAAGTAAAAATCGTGGGACTCTGCTGTCAGTCCAAGGATTCGAACGGATGTTCGAGTTCACGCAGATCAGAAAAGATTAGGCGTTGCATGGTTATCTACGTCTCATAACATCGCATTGGACTAAACCGCTGCGCGGTATTTGGCGTACCGATGTATCCCTGTCTTCATTGAAACCCACCGCATATCACCAAGTCGACTGACCGTCTTCACATTTCCTGCTTCGTTGCGAAACGATGGGGTTGTTGCTTGCAGCAAATCCATCTCGCAAAGGAGCTTCCCATGACACCACTTCGAAAACGGTTGATCGAGGACATGAAAGTGCGGAATCTCGCACCGGCCACTCAAGCCACTTACATCCAACAGGTCTCGCAGTTCGCACGGCACTTCAGCCGGTCACCAGAAACTTTGGGTCCCGAAGAAATTCGCGCGTATCAGGTTTACCTGACGATGGAAAAGGAACTGGCGGCGACTTCGGTCAACACGGCGGTAGCCGCGTTGCGTTTCCTTTACAACGTTACGCTCCAGAAGGATTGGGTTTTGAAAGACGTGATTCCGGCGCCCAAAATACCCGACAAGTTACCAGAGGTTCTGAGCCCGGAAGAAGTTCACCAGTTTCTGGAGAGCGTGGAACACATCCGGCATCGGACGATCCTGACGGTCTGCTACGCGGCGGGTCTGCGGATATCGGAAGCAGTCCACTTGAAACCAAGTGACATCGACAGTGGACGCATGGTCATTCGTGTCGAGCAAGGTAAAGGACAGAAGGACCGGTACGTCATGCTTTCGGTTCGACTGCTGGATATGCTGCGAGACTGGTGGCGCATCGAAAGACCAAAGCATTGGTTGTTCCCTGGCCCGCATGCCGACATACCCATCACTCGGCATTCCATTGAGAAAGCGTGTCAGAACGCGTACCGCCGCTGCCACATTTCCAAGCCCATCACTCCGCATAGCTTTCGACATGCGTTTGCCGTCCATATGTTGGAAAACGGAACCGACATACGCACCATTCAACTCCTGATGGGGCATCAGAGTTTGTCGACGACGGTAAAGTATTTGCGGATCGCGACGACGAAAGTGTGTTCCGCGACCAGTCCTCTGGATCTGCTTCCGCGTCCCATTGATGCAACTGCGTTGCTCGGGCCACAGCAGAGCTGATCGGCAGACTGGTGGATCGCCGTAAGCCGCAAGTGGCGGACGTGTTTCGCCGCTACGGCGCAGACTATCGTCAAAAGTTCCGCGCCTCGTTAGCCACCGCACAACGCCGCGTCATGATTGCCATTGAAGCGTGCCGCACGGCCGCACTTGGCGGTCACGTCGAACGCTGTGACCGGTGCGGCCATCAACGCATTTGGTTCAATTCGTGTTCGAATCGTCATTGTCCCCAATGCCAGTCCATGGCCCGCGCCGAGTGGATCGAAGAGCGGCAAGCGGAGATTTTAGAAACTGGCTATTTTCATGTCGTCTTTACGGTGCCGGAAGAAATAGCGGCCATTGCCCTGCAAAACAAACGTACCGTCTACGGTATTCTTTTCCGGGCCACAGCGGAAACTCTCCAAACCATTGCAGCCGATCCACGACACCTGGGGGCGACCATTGGCTTCTTCGCGGTTCTTCACACATGGGGCCAGAACCTGTTGCATCATCCGCATCTGCATTGCGTGGTTCCCGGCGGTGGACTCACGCTTGACGGCACGCGCTGGGTCTCCTGCCGACAGGCGTTCTTCCTGCCTGTGCGCGTCTTATCGCGTCTTTTCCGCCGCTTGTTCCTGAAGTATCTGGAAAAAGCCTTCGACTCTGGCAAGCTTCAGTTTTTCGGCTCACTCGAACCGCTGCACGACGCCCGCATGTTTCGCTCTTCCATTGCTCCGCTGAAACAGAAGGAATGGGTCGTCTACGCCAAACCGCCTTTTTCTGGGCCACAACAAGTGCTCGACTACGTGGGCCGCTACACGCACCGAGTGGCTATTTCCAATAACCGCGTGCTCAGTATTGAAAAAGACCAGGTCACGTTTCACTGGAACGATTACCGCCACAACCACCGGCAAAAGACAATGACTCTGTCCGCGGAGGAATTCATTCGAAGGTTTTTAATTCATGTCCTGCCGGTGGATTTCAGCGTATCCGATACTATGGCTTTCTCAGCAACCGGCGCCGGGGAGAGAAACTGACACTCTGCCGTCAACTCTTGGGAATGGCGACTCTCGATCCTGAAACAGCGATGGCCGGCCAGCCCACCGGCGACGATGACGCAGCACGTTACGAAAAACTCACCGGCTTCTCGTTGCGGCAATGTCCGGCCTGCCGCCAGGGTCGAATGACTGAGGTTGAAATCCTTGCCCCAACTCTTCCGCCGGTCATCGATACCTCATGAGAACTTCTGCGCACGTTATACCAACACAAATTGCAAACCACAACAGGGGCCATTCCCTACGTGTGCTCCAATCGCCCGTCACTCCATTCTCACAACGCTCTCGCTCCAATATTTCTGATCCGTTCCCGCACCAACGCCCTTCTGCCCGCCCGACCCAATCGCAAATACCGTCACTCCGGCCATGCTCACTCTCAGAACCATACCGTCCCAAAACATCCCTGCGCGATTCAAAGCACGTGTGCAATTCAACAACCAGGCCCCAAACATCGTCCACGCGGTTCAATCCAAGGCTTTTTTAGCCAACCGACGCGGCAATCCATTTTTCGTCTCCGCCTTTGCGTGTCTCGCCGCGTCGCTCGGCTAAAAACACTCTGCATTATGTGGGAACGTTGCCGCCGGCTCGCTAAAGAAGGGCGGCCACGTTCGCCGCCCTGGAGAACAGCATTTCCAAAAATGTGTCTGGCGGGGGGAAATCCAGATTAACGACCCACGGCTGTGATATAGAACCCTTCTCCTGGACTAAATTTCGGGGCCGGTCACGTTAGAACCAACGATCGAGGTTCCAAATGCGCAACCATAAGCCGGACGCTTCTACGACGTCAAAAGGAACGGACCGTTTAATCTTCGGCATGCTGCGATTGATCGGATACGGCTACCTAGTCGTGTTTCTCTTTTTCGTGATGTTCTTTCTCTTTTTGGCTGAGGCAGGAAGACTAAGCCCAAGCCTGGACAACCCCCGATGGCCTCTCCTCCTTGCAGTTATCTTGGTGCTGCCGCTCTTCCTGCCCGCTTTCAAGTATGTTGCACCATACATTAAGTCAATAAAAGTCTCAGATTTCGAAGTATCGTTCACGCAAGCAGAAGTTGCTTCGTATTCGCTTGCGACGCTCGCCGATCAACTCAAGGCTCCGACAGACCAAGTGAGCGCTCCGGAATACGCTCAAATGATGGCGGTCAGCTATTCCAGGTTCATTGTTGACACACTCAAAGCAGTAAAACTCACAAGGGATGAAATTCTCGTGGTCGATTTCGGAAAGGGCGCAGCTTGGATCCCCCCGAATCTCTATTTTCTCGCATTACTCGCGGCAGACAGAACGTCTGTACGACAAATTGTCTTCGTTGAAACGCACCACATGGATGGAATTTTCGTCGGGATGTGTTTCCCCGACGAGTTGCGAAAAGCCCTGGAGCAGAAATTCCCCCTGCTTAAGCAAGCTGCCGAGCAGTCCAACTACCAGCAACTCCCTCTGGACTATGTCATCGGCACTGCATATTTCCAGGCTTTACAAAACCTATACGGCGCGGCCCTGAAACCTGTTTCCCCTCGAGAGTCGTGGTTGACCTCATCATCACTTTTTGCGTTAGCAGGGCCCTGCATCCAACGGCAGAAGATCGAGTCCAAGGAGTCGCTCACGGAGGCGAATTACCGACAGATCCTGGCCAGCGACTATCCGTACACTGCGGTTGTAAAAGACGATCAGCTCGAATCCCTAATAAGTCGCGACAAGGTGGCGCTCATGGTCGCACGCAACCTATTGGCAAAATCTGCCGCCTGAAAAGGCCAAGGAACCGAGCCAAGTCAGATGAATGCGATTCCGGGCATTTTTTGGATTTTGCGGAGAGCACGATCCAAGAATTGAAGGAGAAAAGCTGCCTATGAGGTCAACATCTCCTCGACGACTTTCCACCGAACCAGCACACAATCGTCTTCCGCAATGGCTAGATGGTTGAAATATTCTCTCCTCGCACCCCGTCCAATATCATTCAGAAAAGCGCTCGTACTCCGAATTTAGAAACGAACCGGAACAACAGAGAGTAGGCCAATGTCGCTTCTCATCTATGTCGACGCCTATTCTGGCTACAAGGCGAACGAGCGCCCGCAACAATTCACACTGGATGAAGACGCCTTCGAGATTGAGTCCGTCGAGGCGCAGTGGCGCTCACCGGACGCGACGTTCTTCAAGGTCCGAACGGCCGACGGAAAACATTATCTGCTCCGGTATGCCGGGAGTCAGGGCCTGTGGACCCTCCAGAGCGACTTCGATGGAGCCGAACTGCTCGTGAGGTCCAGCATCGAGTTGGTCAGCGTTGAACCGAAAGTAATTCGAGAGGCGGAATCCCGAATCACGGGGTGCGAACGATGCCGTCCCGAAGAATCCGAACTGCTCTTCGACTTGATTCTCGCTGATGTCCTCGACAAGCAGGGAGCGTTCGAATTCGTACTTACGAAATCTGCAAAGTGTCCGAATTGCAGAAGTGAAATTTCGGAGAAGACGCGAGTGGAGCCGCAGGGCGGCGTTGAGGTCGAGAGCAGTGTCGTCAGGTGATCTCCCCTCACCAAAATCGCACGCTTAAATCGTCCAGGAAAACGATATTCTAACAGTTATGCTAACGTTTTTTGCTCGGCACACTGTGAAGCTCGACATTGATACTCCAACACTAGAACTCCTTTGGGAACGCTCTCTTATCGCAATCCACTATCCGGAGATGCGGAATGGCAAGTGTGGCAAACACGACAACGAAAGCTTGGATCCTAAAGACTATCCAAGGCGGTCAGCTGGGGTTCTCAGTAGACTGCTTGAACTTGCTACCTCAGGCGGGTATGTGTGCGCTCAATACGTTGGTCATTCCGAATACAAAGTCGGCAAGGTACTTCCGAAAACACCGGTGAAGTTGCTTCGAGGCAAGTGGGGAACTGTAAATGGTCGAGAACGCAGACCGGCGGTGCTAAAGACAGTGAAGTTCTCGTCCTTTGTACATTGGGCACCCGCGTCGCACACAGTTCTTGCAGTGTCACGACCACAGCAAGGAACATTTCAACACTGGCCAAGCGTTGGCGACCGCCTTGCAGCACTGGTCGACAACCGAAAGCTGCCGGTAAGACTTGAAACACTCGCTCCGACACAGCAGGAAATCATGTGCAGCGAATTCCTGCGACTTCCAATTGTTGTCCAGAATGGACTACCCCAATTGGCGCATCTGCTCCTCCCGGTGGGACGGACGATGAAGGACGTTGATATCGTCGGCATTGCGACAGATGGCAAGCCACTCTTTGCTCAAGTAACTTTTTACAACCTTTCACAATCTAGCGAGAAATTGGGTCGACTACGGTCTTATGGATCCGCTGGAGCACATCTAATCTTATTTTGTAACCATGATCAGTGTCAGATCGTGAACGGTGTTGCAGTCTATTCGATTCAGAAGGTTTTTGACGCATTACGGAAGAGTCAGTACGGCGCCGTGTGGTTTCGACACGCACTTCGGTGAGCATAAGTCGACTAGCTGTGAATTGACTGGTCATCAGACGAAAGAACATGACGAAAAAAGCACGGCTCATAATTTGCCTGCGGAATCTTCGCAAGCGGGAGCGTGCACACCTCGCAGATCTCAAAGCCAAAGGTCTTCGGGAAGGAAGGCGCCATGATTTCGTCTGGCATTTCCTATTACAGAGCTTTGCGACTATGGGAAATATTCGCGGAAGGTAGAATCGTCGATCTAAACCTCGTCTGCACTAAGCTTGGAAATGTCACTGCTTTTTCCGAGGCGATCGACTTTGTTTCTTACGCGCTTCGGCCAGCGCGTCATTTGCAAAATGTCCTGGACCACCAAGATTCACTGCTTTCTCATACATTTTGATCGCATCACCAAGGCGGTCCTGATCCGCCAATATCAGACCCAGCTTGTAGTACCAGTCTGGGCCTTGCGGGTCCAGCTCTATGGCTTTTCGGCCCATAGCTTCTGCTTCTTTGTATTCCGCCTCGTCTTCTAATATCAGACTCAGAATGCTCACTGCGCTGGGGTCAGTGGGCGCCAACTCCACGCCTTTGCGAGCCTCCTTTTCGGCTTCGTCGTCTTTTTCGAGAGACTTCAGAGCATAAGCAAGATTGCTGTGCGAAAGCCCGTCCGACGGATCCAATTGAATAGCTTTCACTAGCGCGGTGCTGGCTTCTTCATATTCCTCTTGAGCAAGAAGTGCATATCCAGTCAGCTTATAGGCGGTTGCATCTTTCGGGTCGAGTTCGATCGCTTTACGCAGAATTGGAACAGCCTTGTCGTACTCGTCCAGTTCGTTAATCAGAATAGTCGCCTGTTTGAGATAAGGGTCTCTGTATTTTGGATCTAGACGAATCGCCTCTTTGTACAAGCTGATTGCACCGTCAGGAGCATCGAGATCACTAAAAAAGTCACCATACTCAGTATATTTTGCGGCCGTTTTGGGTGCGACCCTGAGAAACTCTGCCATCACCCCCGTGATTTCGTCAAACTTCCCTTGCTTCGCCAACAGCGCAGTTAACACGAGATAGCTTGTGGGCTCATTCGGTTCGACTTCGATGCTTTTGCGTACCATGACGGCTGCTTCATCCAACTTATGCTGCTTCTCCAGAACAGCTCCTAGCCCGGAATATCCCAAAGCAGACTTCGGGCCAACTTCGGTTGCCATCTTAAAGACGGCGGTCGCCTCGTCTAGTTTCTTCTGTTGGATCAAGAATATTCCTAGACGCTGATACCCATCCATATCGCTAGGATTGCGCTCGATATTCTGTCGGTACGCTGCCTCGGCCTCCGGCCATTTTCCTTGGGCCTTGAATACACTTGCAACTCCTAGATATCCGAGCGTGAGCTTAGGACTAATTTCAATAGCCTTCTGATACATCTGAAGGGCCTCGGCCTGTTTACCTTGATCTTGGAGGCAAAGAGCTAGTCCACCATAGGCTTTTGCGTTTTTGGGATTCAGCGCCGTCACTTTTCGATAGAGCTCGATTGATTGATCAATCTTATCTTCGTCGTAAAGTACGGTGGCCAATTCAAAATAAATTTCAGAGTCTGCGGGGGCCAAGGCCGATGCGTTTCTTAGCATCGCCTCAGCTTCCGCAAACTTTTCAAGATTCCGTAACGCTATTCCTCTCAAGGTAAACTCTCTTACTCGATCCTTCGAATCCTCCGAAGGGCGATGGTCCATCGCGGCAATCGCCGCCGTAGGGTCCTTTCGAAAAAAAATAAAATAACTTGCCAATGTCAAAGGATCAATATTGCCGATTGCCCGTATGGCAATTTCTTTTGCAAGTGGATCGATACCCTTCAAAGGCAATTCAAACTGCTGCGGGGCCGAACCGGTAACGCGCATGCGAACAGTGACTTTGCGGGCCGAAAGCTCAGCGCTTAACTCTTTTGGTAGAAACTCGATTTCTCCGCTTATCCGTGGAGGGGTTAAGCCAAGTAATGTTTGCAGATAGTTGATTACTAGACGGTGACTAAGTCCAGTTTTTGGAATTTCAAAATTCGGTTCTGTTGCCTCCATTGTCACCTCTCGTCGCTTTTTGGATTCTTCCAAATTCAATGCATAAATAATGCGAATCTCGTAGCGAATGCTCGAGGCCAGTGCTTCAGGCTGAAACAGCTGGGTCTGGATGATCTGAGGCATGCTAAAGGGTTCAATCCAAACTACGGAACGAAACGTCTCATATAAAGTAAAACCGACTAGGATAACCGTCAGGCTACCAATCCATCCGAGATGACGTACTACCTTTACGATGACGTGATGACTCTTTATGAAAATGGATTTTAAAGCCATTGCCAATTCACGTTTCCCTGCTCTATTCGCCGTATTCATTGAAACACGACTCCTGTCCGCTAATATGGGGATGAAGCTTAATCGAGCTATCACATTGTGACAATGGTTGAATCTTCAATGCGGCTGCCAATCCCGCACCGGCACTTGATCGAATCGGCATTTCCTGAATCGTGCACCGGAACCGGAACCGACGATCAAAGTGATGCCACAGCTCTGATGCCCGCCGTGACGTCTTCGGTAGAATATGTGCCCAACAGAATAAAGCATCCCATGTCGCTCGAAATCTACGTCGACTCGTACTCTGGCTACAAGGCGAGCGAGCTTCCACGGCAATTCACACTCAACAGTCAATCCGCACTCAATAGAGATTGGGAAGTCCATTCCTCACGGCTGCTGGCACGTTGGGCTGGTTCTCGATCTCCTCGAGGAAGTCTGCATCGTCCGCGACGGTCAACGGATCGAGTTCAATCGGTTTCAGGATACTGGACAGCGGTGGTGAAGCCAATGCGACCCCGCGCACGTCGCTGGATGGACCGGTGAAGTCCCGTGGCCCGCGAAGCGGCAAGCGCGGGCGCAATTCTTCTCCCGTATCTTGAATCTCATCCAACACCAGGGACCAGACCGGACTGGAGGCCGCGTCTAAAGCACGTCTTCTTGCCTGGACCGGCTTCGGCGCTTCTGCCTTTTTTGCCAGCTTGGCAATATCGCGGAGCGCATCCCGCATTGCCGTCGTCGCACTGCTCAGCGAAACCGCGGACACATCGGGATCTGCAGACTCTTGTTTGAGGAAAAGTTTGCGAGACTGTCCCCCGACACGTACCGTTTCCCCATTGGCGGAAAGCAGCGTCATGAGCGCCGAGAGTCCGTAACGCGCCACACCATTGATCAGCACCAATTCGATGTCGGTTTCATTTGCACGAATGACTGCATCGTAAGGATCCCCTGCAGTTCCATCGATCACGAGCAGATCCGCCCGCATGTCCGGAGCAATCGTTCCCAATTTATTCTGCCACTTCAGAATCCGCGCTCCATCCCGTGTCGCCATGGCAACGATGTCGCGAGCAGTCAACAAACCGTTAAGCGCATGTTGACTGTAGAGCCAGGCGACTTTCAGTTCCCCGAGGAGATTCTTGCTGCCGGTCGGCGACCAGTCACTGCCCAGGCCGATCACCACACCGGATGCACGGGCCGCTTCCACTCGTGCAGTGCCGCCATAAAGTAGCAGATTGCTCAAGGGCGACCAGACGATCGACGATTGATGCTGGGCGAGTACATCAAAGTCTTGAGGCAGCAAGCCCGCCGCATGGATGCCGGTGAATACACCATTCAGTGCCCACTGGCCGGGCGCGACCTCTAATGCGAGGAAGTGGCGCCGGGCCATCGAGTCGGGATGATTCGGATCGGTCACGCCTTCGCTCAGGTGCAGCAAAAAACAACTGTCTTCTTTCTTGAGCCGTGCCAGAAACCCCTTCGCATCCTTGGCATCCATATCGGGAATGCGTGCTTGTGCCTCGGAAAGATCCGGCTCGTCGGTCTGCTCCACATTGCGCACAATGCCGCGATAGAAACGCTGAATCCCGGCATTACTGGCAAGTCGCACCCCTTGGCTGGTGGTCACACCTCCCATCAGGAGCTTGCATTCGACATATCGAACGAGAGCGGGAAGCAACGTCGGTTGGCCGCTCTCATCGCGATATTCTCCGATCACCGTCATCGGGCCACTGACCATGGGCCGGTAGTCTTTGTGATTGGGCCACTGACCCCGATGTTCAAAGCGCTTCGGCACCGGAGACCAGAGAGGCAGTGCGTTATAGCTGAGGTGATTGTGCAAATCGATCAGACCGGGCAGGATCGTTCCGCCGGTCACGACCGGCACCACACCGTCAAAACCCGCCGGCGCTTTCTGGGTGCGGTTCTGAACCGCGACGATGCCCCCATTTTCGATGTACACGATGCCATCGTCGAACACCTTGAATGCATCGTTCATGGTCACGATGCGTCCGGCCAATGCCTGCTTTGGCCCGGTGAGCGGATCCACCGGCCCTTTCTTTTTCGGAGCAGCCGCTGTTAGCGCTCCACCCGAAGCGTCAGCACGAGCCAATGGATACCACGTGCGTCGGGCGCTCATGAAACGACACCCTTCGGAACCGTGATCGTGATATTGCGTCGCTTGGTTATGGGATCGGCGCCTTTGCGGTCGGCCCATCCGTCCTGCTCGTGCATCCATCCCGGTAGCCCTGCCGGTATATCCAACTCGGGTATGGGCAATCGATCGGAAGGTGCCCAAGTATCGCCGTAAAGAACCAGTGGAGTGGCCACATCCGGATGCTGAATCGCGGGGGACAGAATTGCTAAGCCTGCGTTCCAGTTCTGCAACATCTTCTTGGTTGCTGTAGCGAGTTTACTTTTTTCGCCCTTCGACGAACTTTCCGGCTGAGTGGGATGGGTGACCGGAGCAAAGGCAAGATTGGTGGCCTGACCATTGGGCGTTTGTTTCCAACTCTGCCACGCGTCATCCGCGGCCGTGCCTAAGGCCAGGACGCCTTCGATATTTCCACCTGCAAGCACCGCATCGATCCATCGATTCCGGTACGCAATCAGGTCCGCATTCTTCGACGTCTTTGCTTTGACGCTTCCATAGACGCTGTACAGGTACGTATTAATGATGGAGTAGCTTTTCGTGATTCCAAGCTTGCCCAGCAAACCTTGCAGGCGCCGCCCGGCTTCCCCCACGAGCACCCGTCGGATGACAGTTTCATGCTGCGCGGGATCCTGACCGATCACGAGAATCCTCGCAGAGTTGTCGAGTCTTCCGCGATGGAAGATGGGCCCCCACTCCAGCCGGAATTGGCTGGCAGGATAAACATCGGATTCTGGATACTGTGAACAAAGTGTGCGAAAGGGCTCGGTGAAATAGCCGGGATCGAATTCATGAGGCATACAGGCTCTATCCTTTTCGAAATTATCGGGCATTGACGATGAGTCGCTCAATGAAATGAAACATTGAGTCCGCCGCTCATTCGGACAGGGCAACCGTAGTCCATCCAGAAATAAGCCGCGAACTGAGAAAAAGTATTTGAGAAACACATGCCGGTCGATACAGGCGATGCCGGCACACAGTGGGCTGACATATTGTCCTGTCCAGCTTCGCTCCGAAGAGCTTTAGGCCCCACATCGAAGTGTCCCACTGGCCTGACGACTTACATGTTCAAACGCCGCTGGACGTTCGGCTCGCTTCGCCAAAACTGAAAGCAACGCCACCATCCTGGGCTGTCGCGGCGACGAGCCTCTTACGGCCGACATCCACTTTGTAAAACTTTTCCTTGTCGATGGCGTCGGAGGGTATCGGAATCACCTCAATATGCTCGTCGCTGATTTTAGCGTCATGCTGCCTGTGATACTGCGCGCCTGTTCGAGCTGCGCTAGCATCAACCGCCCCATGATGTACGCTGAGGATCTGACCAGATCGCTTATCGAAAGTTACGTAAGTTGTAGTCATTACCTGCCCTCCTAAAAAGTGTAGATGTTGATCAGGGATTGGGCATCCGCTCTCCCCGCATTCAACCGAAACGTGATTCTGGCGCAATTCCCAACGCTTATCGAGTTTTGACGGTCCGACTGCACAAAGACGCGAGGTCCTTCTCCACCACCGGGGAGATGCACCGAAAAGGAAACGATACTAGCTATGGCGAAAAACTGTGTGTTTTGCCCGAAAGGAGAAATGCTGGAGAGAGAATTCGTCGCGTGAATCTGCGCCCCCGGAGGGAATTGACGGTCAAAATCGATATGGAAGAAGTCGGACGCTGTGACGACCCTGATAAAAAAGCTGTCGATACGATTCAACATGGCACCTTACCTCCCTGATTAAAAACTGTCGATACGATTCAACCTCGGATATCCATTTAGGAAACCCCTGTCCGATACTTCCACGCACTGCACATCTCGCAGACGCAGTTGCCACTCGTCATCTGGTATGGAGATTCGAAACAAAACGTTTCCAGTGGATGGATTAGAATCCACACATGTCCCTTGCGATCTACGTCGACGCCTACTCCGGCTACAAGGCGATCATCTTTGACCGGTATGGCACCCTCGCCGCGCCAAGCAGCGAAGATTTTTGGAATCGAATGCCGGAAATTATCGAGCGAGCTGGAAGGCAGGTGCAGGGGCTTACCGAATGGGAAGCCAGCCCCCTGGAGCATGAGGCGCAATCGCAAAATGAGGCGACGTATCGTGCTTGGCAGGCGGAACGCCTCCTATCCCTTTTCAAACGATGCGGAATCACTGAGCCGCGGCGATCCCTGCTCCTGGAAGAAATATCCGCGATACGATATCAACGCGAGTTTGACATCTATCCCGAGGTTCCACACGTGTTGCAGGAATTACGCAATCGAGGATTGCCGATGGGCCTGTGCTCCAACTGGGACTGGGATCTTGATCGCCATCTCCATCACAATCAGATTCACGGTCATTTCGATGCGATCGTCTGCTCTGCGTCCGCTGGCTTTCGAAAGCCTCATTCGCGAATCTTCGAGATGGTGATCGATCGCATGGGAATTTCTCCCGAACATATGCTGTTCGTTGGAGACAGTTGGTCAGACGATGTTGAAGGTGCCACGGCAGCCGGGTTCCAATCGGTACATATAGCGAGAACAGAATGTCAACTATCGGAGCATTCGAGAGCACGATGCATTAGAGATCTGAACGGTCTGTTTACGCTGCTCTGACACGAATAGTGAGCGTGTCTGCTGAGCTTCGGGCCTAGAGTCGGTCATCGGCTGGATCTGTTTTCATACTGTTTCCATTCGCAGCGATCACAGGCTGAGCATTCCCACAGAATCCGGATCATGATGTCGAACTGATTGTCGATTCGGTGACGCACGTTCATTTTCGCTTCGCACTTTGAACATTTTTCAAAGTCCGGCACCTTGATCGCTTTGAGCCCCGTCTTGACCGGGGCCGCCTTGTATCGTTGGGCCATGAACTTCACGAACGAATCCAGAGTCGTGTCGCGCAGCTCTCCATATATAGATGGAGGGACACCGAACAGCTGCCAGACCTGGCCACTCTTGTAGGTAATTTCGAGAATCCGATTTTCCGCACTGTATGCCAGCATTTCTATTTTCGAATCAATTACTTGAATGCTCGGAGCTTGGATGGGATCTACGAAATGCGGACACTCCTCCACCTTCTTATAGCACTCTTTGCAAAAGACCATGGGCGCGAAACCTCGGCGGAATATACCGAACATTTGTTCGCTAAGCAAGGCACAGGATTCCATGTCTATTGGAGCGGTTTTGATACGGGCCGGAGCGTTTGTGCCAGCAATGTCGCAGGCCATTCGTCTGGTGGTTTCGCCCGCGGAGTTGGTTATTCCGAAGTACTATCCTCAATAGAAAGGGCTATTGCGGATTCCGTACTGGCAGAATGTTCTGCGCCGTCACTATCGGCACTCGCGTGGGTACCGAGTTCGGACTTCTGGGCGCGCAGAGACTTACCTGCAGATCTTGCAACCTGCTTTCGAGCTGCATCGGCTTTTTCGCCTTCAAGAACTTCTCGTTTCAGAACATCAGCGGTCAGGACATTTTGAATGTCCTCCGCATCAATTCGCACATCCGGCGACATCCGTCGAATTTCACGTCGCAGTGCATCCAAAATGGGATTCGTTAAAAGCAACGCTCCGAGCGTAAACCGGCTGAGAGCCTGTCTTTGAGACTGGTACTCGCCCAAATGCGCTTTTTGCCAACCCTCTTTCGCGAGCAGACCCAACATTTCTATGTCCGCGAGATTTCGAGGGGCGATCGATAAGAGATCGAGATCAACAACAAGTTCGTGCTCAATGGGTTTTGAGAAACGGATCATGTAAACCCGCCATGTGACTCCATTGGTTAACATCACCCAGTCACAACCTTGGTTAGCGGCATAGTCCACGGCCTGTTTGATGTGCTGATCTTTCAGTTCCAGCCCGATTGCCTTCACCTCAATCAAGAACGCCAAAGTGCTGTCGAGCTTCACAGCAAGATCACAAAACGTTCCTCTGATCATGTGTTCCGAAGTGATTTCTGAATACTTGTCATAGCCAAAGATTTCCTGCAGAAGATCCGCAACGATTACGACGGTGTCGGATTCGTTCACGTCTCGGGATCGAGCCGCCGCGAGAATCGGTTGAAACCGTTTCAGCCCTGCAGTGATTCGCTCGACTGCTTTCTTGGATAATTTCGCCACTAAGTTCCTCCATTCACGCCGTTGCTAATCGCATCGAGTCGCGAAAGTACATCCAACGCCCGCTGGGATACAAGCTAAAACACGGCCCGATAAGGTCGTGGCCCGCCTGCGTCGTTCACGCCTACGCTTCGTCGTGATGACTGACGAGCGTCAGCGAAAGCTGGTTGCGAAGAAAGTACGGGAGCTACGACTGAAGAGTGGTCTAACTCAAGAAGATATGAGGGACCATGGCTTCGGATACCGATACTACCAGCGGATTGAAGCTGGTGAAAAGGATCTGCGCATGAGCACGCTCAACAGGCTCGCCAACACCTTCAAAGTTTCTATCAATGAACTCTTTAACTTCGACTAACCGAAAATAGAACCAACCGTCTCCAATCTGCTCCCGTGGGAAGGTTGCTTACTCCGCGGTTCGGTAAGCTCGGACTCGGTATATTGAGAAGCTGAACCTCGTACACCTAGTTGGCCATTGTAAGGACAGTGTGGATGTACCCCCCCACCGTCTGGGAATCAGATGCAACGACTTCATTTCGAGAGTCTTCCATCTGGCATCTCAGTGTGACGTTCTCCATCTCCAGATCGAAGATCCGTTGCTTGAGTACCGTTATCCTGGATTCCAGGTAGTCATACATTTCTGCAGAGTCCCGATTGTCCTGATGGTAAACGTCATATCGATTCATGCTTGTATCCTCCCTGCAGCAAGTCTCCGCTAGTGACCGAGATTGAGAAACCGACCGAAGGTACCGCTCGCGGGATGGCACTTTTGGCGTGTGTCAAATTCCAGTGGCACAACCACTTCGAATGATGCACGTCGTCTAGCTCTCGGAACCACGAGTACCACTTTGATGCGGAAAGGGAGCGCCCACAAGGGTAGGAATGATCGACATCGAGTTAGAGCATGCGCGATTGCGCATTCATGGGGCTGCGGACCGCTCTGCGTGCGAACCGCAGAATTGCAGAATCATCGCGCCAAAGGGTGAACTCGCGTTTCCAGCCAATGCTCGAACCGTTGCTCGAACTCACGATCCGGCTGCAGCGCGTACTCGATGAACTGGGCATACTCTGGATCGGCTTGTAAGGGGTCGGGCCAGCGCGGGCGAGTGAACAGGTTCTCTCCACGCACCGCTTCGACGATGAGATCAGTCATACCCGTTGCCCACCACTCCTCAACGTCCCGGCCGTAGGCCGCGGTCGCTCGTGCGGGCGATGAAAAGTAACCCGGCCAACCGGGCCGCGAGGCCGTCTCACGCATCTCCGTCCGATTTTCGACGCGGTAACTCGGCAGGCTATGGTAACTGGGACGAACCAAATCGGGACGGACGGCCAGTAGCCCGGACGTTTCACCAACACCTGCGTGGGCGTCTATGCCGAAAGAAGACACATCGGCTCGCGAAAAGTGTCTGGCTGCGATTTCGTTGCCTCGCGACTGCAATGCGGGATCGGCATTGAACAGGCCTGACACATTCACCATCGTCACGCT
>Ga0184628_10000655_pt1 | contig 17991 bp, 35 predicted proteins | sample PLM4_5_b1_FD_133149 | JGI IMG/M metagenome (GOLD analysis project Ga0184628, IMG submission 133149) | Groundwater sediment microbial communities from an aquifer in East River, Colorado, USA - PLM4_5_b1 | ecosystem: Environmental > Terrestrial > Soil > Riparian zone | place: USA: East River... | reverse complement strand
GCTCCCCCGCCTCCGTGCCTACCCCCGTGCTGATGAGCAGCCCGAGCGCATGGAGGGATCGAGAGGCAGCCCCCAGCGGTCAGGCCGTGGCCCCCGCCTTCCGCAAGGCATCCCGGGCAGCGATCAGCGCCCCGTAGTCCATCGAGTCGATCTCCTCGACCGTGGCCGGGAGCGTCACCTCCAGGCTCTCCTTCGGACGGCCCAGCGCCTGATCGAGCCACGGCAGCAGCGCCGTCCTCGCCGCCCTCCGCGTGGCAGCCGGGGCATCGAGGTCGAGCGCATCATCGAGGATCGCCCCCACCACCTCCCGCACGTCCCCCGCTCGCTCCTGGAACACCCGGCTGATGATCGCCCTCGTCCCCAGCCGCGCTTCAGCGTCAAGCTCCGCTGCTCGCTCCTTGCTGCGCTGGATCGCCGCCGCCTTCGCCTTCCCGCCTACTGCGGGATCCGCCAGCCCCGAATGGAAGGCGCAGCGAGGGCCAGTCGAGATCGCCCACGCCCCGCAGCGTCCCCCCGCCTTCGTGGAGTCCACGCATTGACGCTTCCCGTCCGAGCGCAGGGCCGGGTCGGGCATCGAGGCGTCCACGCTGGGATGCATCCCCTGTCCGCCCTCGATCACCGTCAGATCCGCCATGCCCCTGATTCTATGCGGGATCGAGGCCCCGTGGGGGACTGGCGGCGCCCAGGTAGATGTTTGGACTTTGTAAGGGTTTGCCCGTTCCGCCGTCACGGTGGCACGGCGGCATGTACCGTCGTCCCAGCGACACCGAGTACCGCCCCAGTTGAAGGGCGCTAGGCCCGGAGATCGCCCCCCAGCTTCACCGGGGAGATGCCAGTCCCAGGCGCTACGCCCGGACGCTGACGAACCCCAGAGGTGTTGAGCCTCGCGGAACTCCGGTTCCAGGGTGGCCCAGCCTCATCCGGTAGCCGGGGAAGAGCCTCCCGGCCAGCAAGGTGCCGGGTAACTACCTCCTCCTTCAACACGTCCACCGACTTAGCCTCTGATGACCCGGACACGGGAGCCGCCCAGTACATCGGGCGGCTGGCCCTGGGTCGGAACACTGGACGGGATACAGGGCCGAAGAGCAGGGGAAGCCCGAGCGACATGCGCTCGGGTGAGCCGTTCCCCTGTCCCAGGCGGCGCCACCGTGGCGCCTCCACACCCACTGAAGGAGATCGACAATGCGAGCTTACGACATCCCCACCCGGACGCTGACGGACATCGCGGCGGACATGGGCATCCAGATCGTCGGAGACTCCTCCTCGTTCGTGCTGCGGCCCATCAGCGGCTCGGACGCATGGCGGAAGGTCGGGCATCGGGGACGGCGCGTGAACGCCATCTCCTGGGACGGCCACTACGTCTTCATGGAGCGCGTCTTCAACGTCTGGCCCGAGGGCCGGATCAAGTCCTGCATCGCGGACTACCAGGGGTTGGCGGACTTCCACGCGAAGGCCCCCGGCACCTACACCGGGATGGGCTTCACCGCCTGACCGGGGAGGGCGCTTCGGCGCCTCTCCAGGCCCCTCCACTCGGAGGGACACCACCCACTAGAAGGAGGAACGACATGTCCGACAACACCTGCGACAACTGCGGCACGGTGTCCGAGCTTTACCACTTCGACGCCGAGGTCGAGGGCAACCCGTTCGACGGCGCCGCGCTCTGCGATGTCTGCGATGCCAACGGTCGCAACTGGGACGAGATCCACGCCGAGTACGCCCAGGTCGAGGACGAGATCGAGGTCGAGGACGAGGGCGGCTTCCACGCCGAGCTTCGGCAGATCATCGAGGCCGCTCCCGGCACGGGCCTGGAGATTCTCATCCCCCAGGCCGAGGCGCTTCTCGCCCTGCCCGAAGAGAGCGTGGCGGCGATGGTCGAGGCCGCTCAGAACATGCTCACGGCTGTCAGCGCCGCTCGCTGACGGGGAGGGAGCTACGGCTCCCGCTCCAGGCCCCCGGGGATCCGGGGACACCACACCCACGAAGGAGGAACGACATGCAGGATCGTGAAGTCGCCTACGAGCAGAACGTGACCGGGCTGGAGATCGCGTGGCGGGAGCGCATCGAGGGCTACGCCGCGAGCGCCGTCAGCAAGCTGGCGCGTGAGTTCCAGGACGACACCGAGGGCCTCCGCCTGGAGGCTACGCAGCTTGTCGAGGTGCGCCTCTTCGACTCCCTCCAGTGGGAGAACGTCAACGCCACCGACATCAGCGACATCAGCTACGAGGCCGTCAGCAAGGAGATCGACAGCCGCAGGTAAGCGGCGGGGAGCTTCGGCTCTCCAGGCACCCAGGGGAGGGAGGGATCTTGAAGCTCGATTCGTGCTGCCACGGTAACGCTCTGTTGCGCTATGCCAACGCACCGCGCCGACTCATCTCCCCCCTGCCCCTGGGGCCTCAACCCACCCACGAAGGAGACACCATGAAGACCGAGCTTTACACCGACATCGCAGCGGGTACGAGCATCGTGTTCGACGGCATCGACACGGTGAAGGTGGTCGTGGCCCACGCGCCGTTCAGCAAGCTGACGATGGCGCTCGACCTCGATGACATCGACCGCCTGCTGGCCGTGGTCGATCACGCCCGTGACCCCGAGCCTGACCTCGCGGAGTTCTTCACCGACGTGTACGCCTGCCAGACCCGCCCCGCCCGTAGGGCTGCGGCGGCGTTCGTCATCGCGGCTCCCGGCCTGACCGAGATCCTGCGATAGGGGAGGGGCGCGAGAGCGCCCTCTCCAGGCTCCCTCACACCGAGGGAGATACACCCACGAAGGAGGAAGCATGGCACGGACACACATCGTCCAGAAGGCCCAGAAGGATCAGGGAAGCTGCCAGTCACCGACCTGCTCGCATGAGAGCCGCGAGATCAAGATCGGGGACAGCTACAAACACTTCTCGATCCGGGCTTACAAGGGCGGACGCGGGACGAAGAAGGTCTACCACGTTGACTGCCACGTCCCGCAGTCACACCGCACCACATCGGCGCAGTTGGGCATGATCTACGACGCCCAGGAGACAGCGCAGGCCGAGTTGGCCGCGCTCGACAACACGGCCACGCCGGACGACTTCCAGGCCATCGCGGAGGGCGCAGCGCAGGGCATCCGCGAGGCAGGCGAGATGTACGTCGAGTCCGCCGACAACATGGAGAGCGGCTTCGGCACCTCGACCTACATCTCGGACGAGATCCGGGAGAAGGGCGAGGGCTGCGAGGGCTGGGCCGACGAGATCGAGAGCGCGGCCCAGGACATCGAGGAGTTCGATGAGGACTTGGCTCGCGGCGAGGCCGAAGAGGAGAACGACGCCGAGGACTTCGATGAGGAGTCCGAGCGCGACGACGCCATCGAGGAAGCCATCGAGGATCGTCGCCAGACGTGGTTCGATGAGCAGGTGAGCGCCATCGAGGACGCGATCAACAATCAGCCGTTCTAGGACGGCGGGGAGGTGGCTTCGGCCACCCTCCAGGCCCGGGGAGAGAGTCCCGGGTCACACCCACGAAGGAGGTACGAGATGAGCAAGAACCTGTTCACCACCCGCAAGGTGGCGCTCCCCGTTGTCTCGGGATCGAGTCAGATGGTGGCCGAGGGCGTTCTCGCCCTGGAGGCCCTGCCCGACCTGCTCCTGAGCATCGGGGACGACGCCGAGGTGTCCGAGATCCAGATCTGGGAGAACACCCCCATCACCGCGAGCATCTGCGTCGATCTCGGCCACGTCACCTACGGCTGGAACTTCGACCGCTGGGTCAGGGTCGGGTACTGATGCTCGGGGACATCATCTACTGGGGCCTGTTCGGCCTCATGGTGCTGGGCTTCATCGCCTGGATCGTGTTCGGTGTCATCGGCTGCGACCCCCTCGGCTACACCCGAGCGGGGGTCGAGAGCCTGCCCACCCGCAAGGACGGCAAGCCGTGAAGAAGCCACCGCTCCGCTGCGCCCGGTGCAACCGGGTCGTGAAGGACGGCCAGTACGTCTACTCACGGTTCACGAAGAACCGCTACTGCATCGCCCTCGACGCCTGCAAGGCGAGGGCAGCAAAGCGGACGAAGAGCAAGCCTGCGTGAGCAGGCGGGGAGGGAGCTTCGGCTCCCCTCCAGGCCCAGGGAGTCCTGGGTCACACCCACGAAGGAGGCACGACTATGGAAGCGAAGTTCGCCATCGTCACGGCAGCCACGGCGCGAGAGATCTACGCCTACCTGCCTGACAACTACGTCCTGATGGCCTGGAACCCCCTCGGGGACGACGGGCTGAAGACCGAGTACCTGATCGGCGGCGTGGACAACGCAGGCTGGACACTGGACGAGTACGTCATCCCCAGGTTCGCCAGCGGCTCGATCCCGGCTCGTCCCATCGAGGCCACCGAGGCCATCGAGTTCTTCCACGCGACACGCCGATGACTCACCGACTCACATACGTCGTCCACCGCGAGAGCGATGACACGATCACGGTCGAGGTTCGCACGGGCATCAACCACGGCAACCTCTCGGTCGGGTTCGTGGAGATCGAACTCACCGCAGTCGGGGCGAGAGTCCACGGCACCAACGGCAAGGACGACAGCGATGCCCCAGGGCAGATCGTCCTTCACGCCGAGGCCCCGGCATGAGCGAGGCATCCCACGTCGAGTGGTCGAGGAACATGTTCCACGTCCTCGCCATCGGCGGCGTCTGGGGCGTCCCGCGCTCGGGCCTGATCTTCACCCGCACGGGCGAGGACACGCTGACACTCACGGGGGTCATGCCCCATGAGGAAGGGATGCCGATCACCTGCGGCGAGTTGTTCGCCCAGCAGGCTGCCGACATCGAGCAGATCACGAAGTACATGGAGATGGCCGGGATCACGGTCATCGTCCCCGAGTAACGAGGAGGCGTGGCGCCGCAACGGTGCTACGCTCTCCAGGCCCCACCACCCTGGTGGGGACACACCCATGAAGGAGGAACACCATGCACCGCATGGAGAACATCACCGAGCTTCTGGCTCGGGTCGTGGCAGAGGATCGCCGCAAGCACGATGTCATCGCGGACACCCGCAGCATGTCCGTCGTCACGCCCGAGGGCGACGACACGACGGGCGACGTGCGGATCCTGCTCGACGGCCAGGACGGCCTGAGCGAGTTCAAGCTCACCGACCACGCCCTCGGGCAGGTCAGCACCGACCTCGGGATCCCGAAGCGGTACTTCGACCGCATGAAGGACGACGCGCCCGAGTTGTTCAAGTCCAACATCCACCACTGGCTCTACAACGAGCCGAAGGCACGGATGATCCGGGGCTACACCAACGAGGGCGACACGATGACGGGTCGGGCCTGGATGAGCGACAAGTTCCGGCGCCTCGACAACATCGAGATCGCCCGGACGCTCCTCCCGGAGTTCGACAACCTCGGCACCGCCGTCCAGTTCCATCAGGCGGCGATCACCGAGTCCCGGCTCTACATCCGCGCCCTCTTCCCCGCCATCGAGCGGGACGTGAAGAAGGTCGGGGACACGGTGCGCTGGGGGGTCGAGATCAAGAACTCCGAGATCGGGGCGGGATCGCTCACGATCAGCGGGTTCATGCTCGTCCTCCAATGCACGAACGGGATGACGGCCACGAAGGCCCTCAACGCTCGCCACGTCGGCAAGCGTGAGGACGAGGGCGTCCTGTCGAACGAGGCGCTCGCCGCCGACGACGTGGCCTTCTGGCTGGCTGCGCGGGACACACTCCGCGCCACCTGCTCCGAGGCCGCGTTCGCGGACATCTGCGACCGCCTCGACGGCCTCTCCGACCGCGAGGTGATCAGCCCCGTCGCAGCGACGAAGGTGCTGGGCAACGACCTCGGGATCACCGAGGACGAGCAGGAGGCGGTCATGCTCTCGCTGGCTGGCGATCCGAACGGGATCGGCAAGGGCCAGTGGGGGATGCTGAACGCCATCACGGCAGTCGCCCAGACGGTCGAGAGCTTTGACCGTCAGGCGGAACTGGAGGGCATCGGCTGGAAGGTCGCCAACCTCTCCCACGCCCAGTGGGACAAGGTCGCTCTCGCAGTCAAGTAGCACCCGCACCAGGGAGTCGAGGAGGGGCCGCGAGAGCGGCCTCTCTTCGTTCTCCAGGCCCCCCACGTCGGGGGTTCACCCATGAAGGAGGAAGCATGAGAGTCAAGTACGACGAGAAGAAGATCACCCCGGCTCGACTGGAGGTGATCCGCGAGGCGAACGCGATCCTGGCCGAGTACCAGCGGCAAGGCTTCACGCTCACCCTGCGCCAGTTGTACTACCAGTTCGTCAGCCGAGGGCTGATCCCGAACCGCGACTCCGAGTACAAGAAGCTCGGGGACACCATCGCGGACGCACGGATGACCGGGCGGATGGACTGGAGCCTGATCATCGACCGCACCCGCAAGCTGACGGATCTCCCCCACTGGGCGAGTCCGGCAGGGGTGATCGAGTCGGCCCTGCGCTCGTTCAACAACGACAAGTGGCGGGAGCAGGAGTACCGCTGCGAGGTCTGGATCGAGAAGGACGCGCTCGTTGGCGTCATCGAGCCGATCTGCGAGGAGCTTGATGTCCCGTACTTCTCCTGTCGCGGCTACACGTCACTGAGCGCGGCATGGGAGGCCGGACAGCGGATCGGTCGCCACGTCAACAAGGGCCAGAAGGTGAAGGTCATCCACCTGGGTGACCACGACCCCTCGGGCATCGACATGACCCGGGACATCGAGCGGCGCCTGCGCCGCTTCCTGATCCAGGATCACTACAACGCGACGGCAGACGGCAGCGACCCGAACGACTCCATCGACTTCGTGAACGATCACTTCGACGTGATCAGGATCGCGCTGACGATGGATCAGATCGACCAGTACAACCCTCCGCCGAACCCGGCGAAGCTCACCGACTCACGGGGAGCCGGGTACGTCGCGGAGTACGGCTACGACTCCTGGGAGCTTGATGCCCTGGAGCCGAGCGTCATCTCGGCGCTGATCGAGGACGAGGTGACCTCCTGGAGGGACGACATCCTCTGGGACGACGCAGTAGAAGAGGAGGAGCGGCAGAAGGCGCTGCTCCGCCAAGCCTCGCTCCGGTGGAGCGCGGTCGAGGAGTTCCTGACCACGGAAGGAGAGTAGGCATGAACCAGAAGACACTCGACGCCATCGTGGGGCGCCGCGAGCTTGAAGAGATCACCTCGCTGCGACCCACCCGGCTGAACGAGATCATGCGGACGGAGGGCCTCGGCTTCCCTGAGCCTGTCAAGGTGCTGCTCGACGGCACCCGGCTCTGGGACGCCGAGGAAGTTCGACAGTGGGCCTCGGCAAGGGCGGCGTAGTGGCGAAGCAGCGTGTCGTCACGATGGCCCTCGGCAGGGATGACCTGGAGGCGCTGAAGAGCGCCGTCAGCTTCACCCTGGAGAACGAGATCAAGACCGGGCAGCACCGCAAGCGGGTGAAGCTCTACTCGCTGAAGCGGCGGATCGGGAAGGCCCTGCTGAACCTGGAGGGGTAGTTACCCGCCCTGCTTGCCGGGAGTTCTTCGTTCCCGGACAGCCCTAAGAGATCGGAGCGGAGGAGCCTGAGCGGAGCGCAGATCCCCCCAGCCCATCTGGGGTGGATCTGGCGCGAGATCGGATCGGTATCACCGTCGCATCGCGCATACAGGAGGTGCTGCACCCGGGGGTCGGCTGTCCGGCTAACCCCACTCCTGGATCCCCGAGCCGAAGCTCGACAGCGGGTTGTTCGTCGCATCCGGGCGTTCTGAGGAGGTGGGTGTAGCCGACCCGACCGCTGGCGCTCCGCTCGTAGGGCTGGAGCTACCGCATGGCACCCGGGCGGCGGTCGCTGTCGAGAGGGAGGATCCGTGACCCGATGAAGGTGGCCTTCAGGGTGTGGATGAACTCCAACTCTCGGAGCGTCCCTTCTCGGTCGATGGCGAGCCGCTCCTTCAGGGCGGACATGAAGGCCATCTCGGACTCGTCGTAGAACGCTACGAGGCCAACGAAGTCGATAGGTTCCTCTCTCAACTCTTCCCTTCGCGGTGCATTGAGGGATAGACTTCATCCCGTCGAAGATCAGCGTCCTCGACAGTACACGATCCGGCCCCCTGTACTCAACTCCGGGGGTGCCGGACGTGGATCCGCCAGAGCGCGATAACGAGAGAGGCCCCTCGCGGGGCCTCTGTCGTTCTAGGAATGTCGTCTGGGAGCTACGTCAGCAGCCACCTCCCCACGGGCCGAGGCCGCTGCTGCCAGCGAGTCGCACCGCCGCCTTCAGGTGGGTGTAGGGGTTCCACATCCGCTGCCGGAACTGGGCAAGTGTCTCGCCCCGCCAGCGGTGGACGCCGTTCAGTTGCAAGAGGCCGTAGCTGCCGCCGTTGGAGTCTCCGTAGTTGGCTGCCCTCGGGTTGAAGCCCGACTCGCGGCGAGCGCAGCGGATCATTGTCTCACCCCGCCAGCCGTGGCCGAAGTATTGGTAGATCAGCGCCTTCATGGCCGCTGCCTCTCTTGCGTTGGTGCCGTAGTTGTCGGCCCGTGCGCTCTGCACGAACACGACGGCGAGCAGCGTTGCCATCAAGACAACGAGCATGGTGATCGAGCGCGTTCTAGTGATGATGTCGTCCTTCCTCTAGCTGTACCCCGGGTGTTCCCGGGGCCTGGGCGACGGCTCAGAAGAGCCGCCAGGGTCGAGCGATCCGCAGACCGTAGCACCCCGCACGGACGGGCAGCGAACGTCCGACCCGTGGTGTAGGGTGAGTGACTATGGATAGCCCTCAGTTCGTCACGTCGAGCCTCCCTCCTGTCGGGTTCCCCCGCAGGCTGCGGAAGCTCAGGCTGGAACACGGCTACACCCAGAAGGCCCTCGCGGAGATCGTGGGGATCCACTGGCGCACCATCGGCTTCTGGGAGTCGGGCAAGCATCGCCCGATGCCAGGGGACGCCATCATCCGAACCTCCGTGGCGCTCAACACCACGGTCAGGTTCCTACTAGAAGGGAAGCGATGAGCTACCAAGAGCAGGGAGGCGGCGGCGAGTCCGTCGTCGTCAACGGCACCGTCGAGGGCATGGAGGTGAAGCCGAACGGTCGCTACGTCATCAAGGTGCGGGAGATCGGCTCGCAGTCCAACTACGCGCTCAACCTCAACACGAAGGAGCAGGGCCTCGCCCAGCAGATGGGCAACTCCATCGGGCAGGCGTTCTCCTTCATCTGCGGCCTCTCCCACTGGACGAACCAGTCGGGCCAGCCCGTCACGTCGAAGTGGATCAACGGCGTGGCACCGCTCCAGGGCGGGGCGCCGCCGCAGCAGACCCAGCAGCAGTACGCCCCGCCGCAGCAGCAGGGCAACTGGGCGCCCCAGCCGCAGCAGCAGACCTTCCAGCCGCAGCCGCAGCAGCAGCCGCAGTTCCAGGGCCAGCCGCAGGGGTTCGCCCAGCAGCCTGCTGCCCAGCCGTTCACCCCGCAGGAGGACGGTCGCCCCACCGACGACGCCTACATCCGGCGCGTGTCGTTCCTCGCGGCGGTCGGGCCTGCGGTGGACGCGCTCGCCTACCTGCCCGAGGATCAGCGCACCGTGGCTGCTCTCGTCAAGATGACGGACTTCCTCGCCCAGACGGCGATCAAGCGCGGCCAGCACGGCTTCGGCCAGCAGGCCCCGGCCCCGCAGCAGCAGGCTCCGCCGCCCCAGCAGCAGCAGTACCAGGGCGAGCCGCAGCCGGACTACTCGGGCTACCCGGAGGCGCAGGGTGGCGTTGCCCAGGATGACGACATTCCGTTCGCCCCGGCGATCCACTGATGCCCAGGTTCACGGGAAGGTGGACGGCCCGGGTCGAGCAGGACTTCGACATCGAGGCCGACACGAAGCAAGAGGCGCTCGATCTCCTGGAGGAGGAGATGACGCCGCTCCGCGTGGTCGAGCTTCAGGACTTTGAGTTCACCATCGAGGAGGCGTCCGATGACGACTAGCCCGGTGCCGATCCCACCCGGCGAGCGGAGGATCGGGCCTCGGGATCGCCCCTGCATGGACGGCCAACTCGGCCACCCGTTCTCGCGGGTGGTCGTGTCCGTCCGCTGCGGCAACCACTCGGCCTTCAACGGCTACCACTTCACCCCGTCCGACTACTCGGGCGTCTACTGCGGGGCCTGCGGGACGCCGTGGCGGACGAAGGCCAAGTACGTCGGGATGCTGAAGGATTCGGGATGACCGCCGAGGCGCTGGTCGAGCGGATCAAGGCCCGGGGAGGGCGCATCTACACGATGCCCTCCCGGATGGTCTTCGTCCTTACCCAGGACGTGGAGCTACGCGACGGCCTCATCTCCCTGGGTGGGCGCTACCACTCGGGCGTCGGGCTGGCGGGGTCGGCGGGGTACAAGCGAGCGCGTGAAGGTGACGCCCTGGAGTGGGACATCTGGATCCACCAGATCCCCGTCGAGGGCGACACGTCCATCTACACGGCGGCAGGCGGGAAGCTGCCGCCCCTGGAGATCGAGGCGTGATCGACCTGTCCGTCGCCCGGGTGTGTGAGGAGAGGTGCGCCACCTGCATCTTCGGCCCGAACTCTCCGATCACCCCGGCGCGGCGCGACGAGTACGAGCGGATCTGGCGCCGCAAGGACAGGTTCCAGAACTGCCACTACGGCACGACCACGGGCGACAAGGCGCTCGTCTGTCGTGGCTTCTACGACTGGTGCCACGCGGTCGGCTGGTTCCCCACCCTTCTACAACTGGGAGAGCGGCTCGACCGGATCCGCTTCGTCCCCGTACCCACCCTGGAGGATGCATGAGCTTCAACCTGGACGACTTCAACATCGAGACAGCACCACCACCGCCCGTCGAGAAGGTGATCCCCGACTGGTGGAAGATCCCGAACCGCTCCTGGTCGGCCACGTCCCTCTCCATGTTCGCTCGCTGCCCCGAGCAGTTCCGCCACCGCTACGTCCTCGGTGAGAAGCGGCGCCCCGGGCAGGCGCTGGTGATGGGGTCGGCGTTCCACTCGGTCGTGGAGGCGAACTTCTCCCAGAAGATCGAGAGCCATGAGGACATGACCGTGAAGGATCTCACCACCCTGCTCACCGACCAGATCTGGGCAGCCGAGATCGAGGATCAGCAGAACTACGGCGGCGAGATCGAGTGGCAGGAGAAGCAGGACACCTGCCTCTCCAACACGATCCTGATGGTCGAGGGCTACCACGAAGGGGTCATGCCCCGCGTCCAGCCGCTCGCCGTCGAGGAGAAGCTCGACATCGACGTGGGCCTGCCGATCTCCCTGATCGGCTACACCGATGTCCGCACCGAGAACGTCCTGGTGGACATGAAGACCACGAAGACGGCGCGGCAGTCGGTGAAGCCGGACTGGCAGCTTCAGGCTCGGATCTACGGGATGGCGCGGAGCCTGCCCGTGGACTTCCACGTCGTCAGCCCGAAGAAGATCATCACCCCGCTGGAGTTCCCCGACCTGTCCGTCATCCCCACTGACCTCCAGAAGATCTCGACGCTGGCGATGGTGCAGGAGCTTGGCCTCCGGGCCAACCGCTACATGATCGAGTACGGCCCCTTTGAGACATGGCCGACGTTCGGCGCCATCAACGAGCAGTACAACAAGTCGATCTGCGGGTACTGCGGCTGGGCCGCGACGTGTCCCGCAGCGGGAGGAGGGGCCGTGGTCAACGAGACAGCCCTGGTCGATCAACTGAAGGAGTCGGTGGAGGCTCTCAATGCCCAGGGATAGGGACGAGATCTGGGATCAGCTTGACCTCCACTTCGGCCCTGTCCGCACGAAGGGCGAGCGCGGCAGGCGCAACGTGGCGGTGAAGGAGCTACGCGAGGCGGGGGCCACCCCGCAGGAGGTGACCATCGCCTACGAGTGGTGCCGCAAGAGCTTCACCACCTTCACCGAGGTGGCTCTCTGTCAACACTTCGGCAGGGCGCAGCATGAGAGCATCCAGCACGGCCCGACGACGCTCTCCCTGGTGCAGAGGATGGCCGAGGGTGACTAGGGACGAGATGGAAGCAGCCTGGATGGTCGGGGAGCGCCGCAACAAGGCAGCCGGGGGGCGGGGAGCCAAGCACCTCTACGGCTACACGCCGGACGCCCAGCAGGAGAGCAACACCCACGCCGAGTCGGCGGTGTCCGAGGCCCTCGTCGCAGAGGTGACAGGCAGGCGTTGGCTCTCCACCGGAGATCAGCGTGACCCCGGGGGAGAAGACATCGAGGGCGGGATCGGCGTCCGTTGGTCGCACCACCCGAACGCGAGCCTAATCATCCACCCCGAGGATCCCGACTACCTGAAGATGGTGCTTGTCACGGGCAACGCTCCGAGCCAGATGATCCGGGGATGGCACCCGGTGGACGAGTCGAAGCAGACCCAGTGGTGGAGAACCGATGTCCGCTACCCCGCCTTCTTCGTCCCCCAGGCTGTCCTGCGGCCCGTCATCCAACTGAGGCTGCACCCGGCCCAGGCTCCGCCCCCAGAGGTGCATCCCTACTGCAAGCCTCACGCGAGCCACTTCTGCCCCTGCTGTAAGCCTCACCTCTACGACCCCTACGACCCCGAGGACGCGAAGAAGATCGAGGGCTGGAAGAAGATCGCGCCCATCGTTCTCATCGGAGGTACGCCGTGAAGCCAGACGAAGCGCGAACGCTTGCCGGGTTCCTGAAGGGGGCCTTCCCCGCCATGACCGAGGAGCAGGTAGAGGTGTACGAGTCGAGCCTCCTGTTTGAGGACGCCACCTTCGCGTCGAAGGCGATCCTGGCCGGGATCCGGGAGTGGAAGTTCCCGCCCAGGTACGCGGAGATCGTGGAGCGGATTCGGATCCTGAAGCGGGAGGCGGGGATCGCCACCGCCGTCCCCGAGTACACGCCCGAGCAGGAGGCCGACTTCTCCAAGCCGATCCCCTTCTGGGTGAAGCGGTGGGTCGTGGCCCGGTTCGTGATCGACCCCCGGGACATGCGCCCGTTCCAGGAGAGCTACCCCGGCTCGCAGGGGCAGCTTCCCGTGGGGGAAGGCGACGAGTGGATGCCCGAGGGCGAGTACACCGAGCAGGCGAGGCGCGTCACCGACCAGCAGGTGAGGGCCGCGATGGCTCGCCTGTCCACCGCCGAGCTACTGGCGGGGCCATGACCGCCCGGATGGAGAAGGTGCGGGAGGCGCTGGAGCGGTACTACGACGCATCGGCGCGACGGGGCAGCATCTCCGCCGCTCTTGCCGAGGTAGAGGAATGGGAGGCGCGGATGGGCAAGTTGTCGCGGGTGCCGATCACGCCCGAACGGCTGCGGGAACTTCAAGAGGCAGAGGTTCGCGCCGAGGCAGCCGAGGCCAGCCTGGCGTTGCTTCGTGAGGGCATGGAGCGCATGAAGCGCGGAGCCGACAACGCAGCGTTCCACTGTGAGGCTGCGGAGGCAGAAGCCGACAGACTCAGGGAGATGTTGAAGGAGTTGCTCCCGTGGGCTGGCAAGCAGACGTTCGTCAACGACGAGGTGTGGGTGAAGGCTCGCGCCCTCGTAGAGGAGGATGAATGACCCTCCCCCTGATCGACTCCTGGGACATCCAGCCCGTGAAGGGTGCGGCCTACAAGGTGAACGCCGACTGCGCCAACCCGCGCTGCCGCTCGGCTGCCGAGCATGGGCATCACCTGTCCCGGCGCTCCCAGGTGATCGGTGACCAGTGGTGGATCCGGCTGCCGGACGGGCTGGTGATCGGCAACGTGATCGGACTCTGCGCTCCCTGCCACGCGCTCGTCACCAACCAGGGAGGTAAGGGCGGAGGCCACGGGGCGGCGATCCGCTGGATCGAGAACGCCCTCTGGTGGTGCGACATCGAGCCGACCACCACGGGTGTCGTCACCTACCGCCCCTACGCTCCCTGCTCCTGGCAGACGCCCCACGGGGACGACGCCACCACGCTCGGACTCGACGTGGGGCCGAAGGAGTGTCCCACCTGCGGACGCTCCCATGAGGCGCCGAAGAAGGGGCCGAAGCGTCCGGCCCGTAAGCGTAAGACGTGGACGGTGCAGGTGCCATCCGACGAGGAGGACGGAGCGCAGGTGATGGACGAGATCGTGGACGGTATCGTCGCTGCCTTCGACATGGAACTCGACGGCGGTGCGCTGACCCGCTACCACGCTCTCTCCAGGGCGGGGGCCTTCGTCCTCGTCAACCGTTCCGCGATCCCGAAGGAGGCGAAGGGATGACACACCCCTTCCCGGCAGAGCATGACCAGCAGCAGGCCGAGGCCATCGACATCCTCCGCAAGGCGGGGTCGTTCATCCTCATCCACTTCCACGACACGGAGGGAGGGCATTGTGGAACCCCGGGCTGCGTCGAAGACCACCCCTCGATCCGCACCACCTCGGTGATCGCCTCCTGCTCGACCGAGGATCTCCACCGGGCGATGTCCTCCATCGGGGAGGAGATCATGGTCACCCAGTCCATCGAGACACTGATGAACCTGCATCCGAACCAGCGCGAGCAGATCGCGGCGATGCTTCGACAGGAGGAGGGCGCCTACCTCCGCCTCCGGGACGATGACGAACGAGCCTGAGATCCAGGAGGACGGGCGCTGCGTCCTGCCCTCCTGTCACAAGGTGATCACCACCGTCAGCCGCTGGGGCGATCCCGACGCCTTCTGCTCGACGGCCTGCTGTCGGGAGTGGTACGGGATCCCGCTGCCGAAGCCCGTCCCCGGCGTGGCCGTAGGGGCGTCGTCCTGATGGGGGGCAAGGGATCGGGGACAGGATCCCCGAACTTCTTCCGCTGTACGAAGTGTCGCTCGACGCTCCGCTACTCGGACGAGAACGGCTACGACGTAGCCCTGACCGGGCGTGTCCGGGCGCACCATCCGCCCCGCAGCCGGGGGACGAGGAACGCCTACGTCAAGGTCGAGTACCGTTGCAACTCCTGCGGCCACGTCGGCTGGTCGAGCCACATCGACATCGTTGAGAGGGCGGGGTATGGGAAGCATGAAGCTCTCCGAGTCTGAACTCCAGAAGGCGATCATCGGACGGGCGCAGTTCCTCGGCTGGAAGGTGATGCACCCGCTCCCCGGGCAGACGCGGGACGGGTGGGCCACGACCACCCAGGGGGACGGCAAGGGCTACCCCGATCTCACCCTGGTGCGGGAGCGGTTCATCTGGGTGGAGTTGAAGGCGGAGGGGAAGTACCTGACCGTCGAGCAGAAGCTCTGGCGCGACTGGATCATCGCTGCCGGGGGCGAGTGGTACTGCTGGAAGCCGCTCGACTGGTTCAACGGCACCGTGGACGCCGTCCTCGGGGTGAAGCTGGAGCCGATCCACCTGCCCCTGCCCGAGGACTCGCGCTGGGATCGGATCCTGCTCGCCTGCGACGGGGACACCGAGCAGGCCCAGCGGATCTACTCCGTCCTGGAACGAGGAGAGGCCCCACTTGCGTAGGGCCTCTCAACATCGTCGTGCCTTCACCCACTGAAGGTAGGACGACGCTAGACTAGCATGGATAGTCCGGGGAGAGTGGGGAGCCGATGAGCAGCAGGGGGAAGGATCGCCCAGGTTGGTACCTGAGCAACTGGGGGAACTGGCGTCGGTTACCCGGACACCATCAGGGGAATGAGGAGGGGGAGGGTGCCACCAGCGGCCCTCCCCCCTATCATGCTGGGGGGATGTCCCCACTCCAGAAGGAGAGTTCGATGTCGGACGCGAAGGACGAGAAGGACACGAAGGACGAGCCAGAGGTCGAGCAGGTTCCCGACCCAGGCCCCCTGCCGCCCGTCGAGCGGGAGCCGCTTCCTCCCCAGCCGACCGAGGAGGAGCAGGAGAAGGCCGCGAAGGAGCAGGCCGAGGCGGAGGACGCCGCTCGCAAGGAGGCCGAGGGTCAGCCCGAGGATCCGTCTGTCGAGGCGAAGGCCCGTCAGCCGATCCTGGTGCTGAAGGAGCAGTTCGACGCGGAGTGGCCGAGCCGCGAGCATCAGTTCCCCGGCGTCGAACCGGAGTTCGGCAAGACCGACAAGGACGGCTACGTCGAACTGAAGAACATCCAGGCCCCGTCGATGGCCTACGTCACCAACTGCGCCCCTCCGGTGCAGGTGCGGACGAAGGCGGAGCGCACCCAGCACGGCTGGGACGACTTCGTGGACAACTCCCACCCGGAGGCGGACGCGGAGGACGGGGACATCGAGGCTGCGCCGAAGCGTCGGCGCCAGCAGAAGGTGTCCACCCAGGTCTAGCGGTCTGGCCTACTGCCCGGGGTCGTAGTGAAGGTGCGGCCTCGGGTGGTCGGCTGACACGCGGGAGAGGATCGCCCCCGCGTCAACGTGCGTCCCGGGCTTGACGCTGAAGCGCGAGTCGATGTGGCCGAGCCACCTCGTCACGCCGTCGTCGCCCCTGAAGTACATCGAGTCGCCGCCCTGCGCTGACCCCAGGCGCATCACCGTCCCCGCGACAGGCGCTCCTACCGGGGTGCCGGGGGAGGCCATGATGTCCACCGCCTTCGACTTCCAGCCGAGGCCGTCCGTGACGTGGGTGCCGGGGCCGACGCCCTTCGTCAGGTCGATCATCTTCCCTGCCCCCACCGCAGGGGAGGCGGCTACTCCTGCGGGGGCAGCCGCCTGGGGAGTTGGGGCGGGGGCAGGCGTGGCCTTCTTCTGGAAGAACATGTCCATGATGGACTTCTTCCCGAGGGCGATGTCCATGAAGGAGATCCGCCCGTCACTGGAGGGCGCCGCCTTCGCCTTCACGGGCGCGGGAGGCCCGAGCGACGAGGTGGCAGCCTTAGTCTCCGACAGCGGCACGTTCTGGCCGAAGCTCCTGGCGATCTTGGCGACGTAGGGGGTCATGCCCGGGGTGGCCTTGCCCGTCAGCCACTTGTTGAAGTCGGCCTGGATCGCCGGGTTCGTGAAGTCCACCTTCCCGGTGCGGAGCGCCTCCGAGATCGCCGGGTAGCCGCCGAGCGTCCCCACTGTCTCCGCGATCCCGGTCTGCCAGTCGGGGAACGCCGACACCCCGACCGAGTTGATCTTCTTGTACTGCCCCCGGGTCGTGTTGAGCGGGTTGTAGCTCGCGTCGTTGTTGGTGCCTCCGCCCTCCCACTGTTGCCACGCGCCGAGCAGGTGTTCAGCCGCCGCCGAGTGTTCGCCGCCGAGGCCCTTGATGATGTCGGACTGCCAGCCGGGAGGGAGGCTCACGGCAGCACCTCGTTGCGGGGGCCGAACATGGCGTCACGAAGCTCGGTGCGGTAGTCCTCCTGGAGCGTCTGGTCGGCCTGCAGGATCTCCTCCAGCGGGGGCAGTTCGATCTCCGGGTAGTAGTCGGCGGCGGTGGCGTAGAGGATGACGAGCTTCTCCCTGCCGTTCAGGGCCGTCCCCTTCCGTCGCGCCTGGGCGCCGAAGCGGATCTGCTGCTCCATGTACTTGTGGTGCCAGTAGGCGTCCTGGGACTGCTCCACCTGGGGCAGCACGTCCATCCGCCCCGCCTCCTTCAGGATCTTCTTGATCTGCTCGTCCTCGCCCCGCTTCTTCTCGTAGTTCTTGCCCTTGCCAAGCTCGCCCTTCGTGTTGAAGCGGTCGGCGTCGAGGAAGCGGCGGACGCGCTCCATCCCCGAGATCCCGGGGGCGAGCGTCTTGCGGGTGGTGTCGTACCCCGGCACGATGTCCCGGGCAAGCTGGTCACCGATCCCCTTCAGGCCACCCTTCGGGGCGCGAGGCCCTCCGGTGATCGCCTGGATCGCTGTCTCGATGGGCGGGGTGGTCATGCCCCCGATCCCGGAGAAGTTGCCGTGGGCGATCCCGATCCCTGTCTCGATCTGCTGCCGCAGGCCCGAGGTCGGATCGAGGAAGCCGAGGTCACGCACCTTCCCTGGCCCCTGGTTCGACTTCAGGATCCCGGTGGAGGGGAGGGCGCCGATGTTGATCCCGTTGTCGTCGGTGCGATCCGGGTCGGCGGTCATCGCCGCCAGCCCGGTGCGGCCCGGGTACTCACGGGCGAAGGTGACAGGCCACTTGGCGAAGCCACGGGTGAAGGCCCAGAGGTAGAAGAAGCGGGAGATGTGCTGGCGCTCCCACGGCGACATGGTGTTGAAG
>Ga0184628_10000654_pt1 | contig 17999 bp, 15 predicted proteins | sample PLM4_5_b1_FD_133149 | JGI IMG/M metagenome (GOLD analysis project Ga0184628, IMG submission 133149) | Groundwater sediment microbial communities from an aquifer in East River, Colorado, USA - PLM4_5_b1 | ecosystem: Environmental > Terrestrial > Soil > Riparian zone | place: USA: East River... | reverse complement strand
TCTTCTTTTCCTGCCTTAGGTCCGGTCATTGGGTCAGCGAAACAAGTACATTGGACATCGCACAACGGACATCGGACATTTGACATTTTCGGGGTAATCCGGACTCCGTAGACCGTTACTTCGCGCGGTCCTTCACGCCTTGCGCGATCATCGGTAGTTTGTAAATCGTGGCGGCCGTTTGCTGCGGTCCTTCACGAATCGGTTGTCCACTTGCATCGTCCGCGCCCGAACCGACGACGTAGAGCGTCTTCTTGCCGGCGCCTGCGAAGGCAACGCTGATCACGCTGCGTGGAGTCGGAATTAGTCCCAGATACCGGCCGGTCTTATCGAGGATCTGCACTCCGGATCCGGAGGTCACGTACAGGCGTCCCTCTGTGTCCACCGCGAGACCGTCGCCGCCTCCCATCTGGAGCAATCCGAAATCGCGACGGTTAGCCAGCATCCCGGGTCCCATCACGTCGAACGCAACGATCGTTCCGCCATTGGTGACATAGAGAATCTTGTCGTCCGGACTGAAGACGATGCCGTTGGTGTTGATGTTATCCGCCATTACGGAGACACCTTTCGGTCCTGCATAATAAACGCAACCCACGGTGAAATAAGTTCCGCCCTGGCTGTCGGCGGCCAGATCGTTCGGCCGCACGTTCAACGTCTCGCCATCCGTCCATTTGTCCGCGACCGTTTTGCGCGTTGGTGCAAGGATTGTGATGGCATTCATGATCGAATCTTTGTCGGGCTTCGTCGAACCCGCCCTCTCCGTTCGATGCGCGCCGTAAAGGTTGCCCTGCCGGTCCATCGACAGTGAGCCAACTCCCTTCGCATTCGAAACGAACACGGACGCGTTGTCATCCTTGTCGATCTTGAGGACGGCATCAAAATCCTCCTGCGCAACGAGTACATTCCCATCCTTGTCTGCGAGAATGCCGTCAGCGCTATTGCCGCCGGCCTGCCAGACTTTCGTCCATTTCAAATCCGCAGCGACGATGCCTGGGATTGGTGTCACGTCTCCCCGCTGGGCGGCCGGGCCGCGGCCCTGCCCCTGACCCCCGGCGCCCCGTCCGCCTCCACCGCCCGCAGGCGGAGCTGCCGGTGGCGCAACCGGCCTGCATTGCTGCGCAGCCTGCACTTGCGGTGGCGCCTGGGCTGAAATGAGAGCCGATGCGGAGAGCCACGTCAAAACCATGCAAACCACTTTCCGATTCATACGTCCTCCAGTGTGAATCCTATGTGCTAATTAATATCGAGGCCGTTTTCCTTCGCCGCTTCCTGCGCTCTTTTGTCGTTCGGATACCAGTAGTGCAGATGGCAATTCTCACAAGCCTTGTCGATACCATCGATCGCTTTCAGCAACGCATCCTTGTCTTTCATGTCAGCCGCTTTCATCGCCGTGGCCGCTGCGTCCTGAAGTCTCCTCGCACGGCGGATGAAGGCCGGGCGGTCGGCGTCGAGCAACTTCTGTACCTCTTCCGGCTGATTTTCAACCTGAGGATTTTCGGATTTCTCACCAGGTTGTGCGACCCTGCGGCCTTCCATGACCAGAAGATTCGGCGTCTCAAGCAGAATAAAGAGGTGACGCCGGACGTCCTCCCATTCCTTAGGTGTTTTCGGAGCCTTTTGCCGGATTCCGTGATCGTCCGAGATATCCTGGATCGATTCGAATATGAAGTCTCCACTGGGATCCACCATGGAGTCCATGATGTCTTTGATTGTCGCGGTCCTCAGCAGTTCCGGCGCAGCCGGTTTCGGTTCCGATCTGGAACAGGCGTTTCCGATCAGGATCAAACTTGCGATCAGAGCCCAACAGTAAATTCTCACCTCGGTCCCTCCCGTCGATGATTTCAGTTCAAAGTGTCTGATATCGCGGTCGTGATTCTACCCTGCCGCGCGTCGACTTGTGGATTTCCGCGTGGACACCTTACCTCGGTCGCAAATGTTTTCTTCAAATATGAAGAGGAATTCAGAATCTGTTCATGTGTCAACACCACATAACGCCTCAATTACTCAGGCACAATGTCTTTCGACGCTTGCCAGCTTTCAATCGTCCGGCGTATGATCCGGCGTAAATTTCAGCTTGGAATCAAACCGCGAGGGAGTGAAATTACAATGACTGCCAGATTACTCGTACTTTTGTTTGTCAGCGTGGTCTTGCTCGTCGTCCTGTTGCCCGCGATGCAGCCGCTATCGACGACAATCCATGCTCAGCAAGGCGCGCGTGGGGCGGCAGCCCCTGCAGCGGGAGTCCCGGCAGCGGCAGCCCCGGCAGCAGCCCAGGGGCGCGGTGGTGGTGGTGGCGGACGGGGAAATACGCCGACATTTGCAGGGCCACCGGCTGGAATGCAGGCCTTGCCCGTCGATATGTTCACCTCTAAAAATTTCTACAAAGATCAGGCTCTCTGGTCCGACAAGCGGTACTTCCGTTGCAACACGCCGCGTCAGATCACCGATATCTGGACCAGCGGACGGATCAAGAACGCTCAATCGGGAGGCCCATCCTGGGGGGACTGCAATATCGATTATCCGCGGGACCAGATCGTGAGTCCTTACCCATACAAGACCGCCAAGGAGCATTATGACGCTCTACTGGCGGCAGCAAAGGCGAAGGGCGGTCCGACTGTCTACTCGAAAGCGACAGTGCCCGATTGGGACGGGTGGTATGGCCGTGTCGGCACGTTTTCAAGTTCACAATGGACGTGGGGAAATATCAACCAGATACCCACGATACTATCCGTGCTCACGCCGGAATATCAGAAGCGAATGGTTCAAATGAACTATCACGAGGGCGTGGACAATTCCCCACAGTGGAATGCCTCTCTTTGCTATCCCGAAGGATTCATGCGCTGGTGGTCTGAGGCGTCTCAGGGAGGGAATTTCCAACTCACGATGAACGCCAATCAGGTACAGTTCCTGTCTGGCGTCGCAGCCAATTTCCTGCGACAGGTCCAGATTGGAAAGGAACACGTGCAGAGAGTTCCACAGTGGTACGGAGAGACGATCGGATTTTGGGACGGCGCCACTCTGACTACCTGGACCGCAAATGTTCAAGGCTGGACGCTGTCGCACTCGATGTTCGAATTCAGCAATAAGCTGGAGACCATCGAAACCTACGAGCCCGTATATACCAACGGCGCCTTCGTCGGTCTCAAGCACGAAGCAGTATTCTACGATCCTGACGCTTTCGTCCAGCCGCTGCATCTCACCATGCAGTTCAATCGTGCAAATGGCCTCGATAATCCAACTCGGCGATTTACCTATATCGAATGCCTTAGTAATATCCGAAATGTGAATGGCAGGCCTCAGCAGACCACTGCTGCCGATCCGCGCTTCATTGACTACTATGGCCGGCCATGGGCCCAGAACTGGGAAAAGAATTTTGAACAAGGTTGGGAAAAGCCGGACGCCGGCGGTATTCCCCTGGACGTACTCGACCTTTTCAACAAGAATTAAAAGAAGGAGAAAACAATGAAGAAACAAGCAATGCGAGAAGGGATCATCGCAACACTCTGCGTATTCATTTCACTGGCGATTTTTGTCACGCCGGCTTTATCACACCATTCGTTCGCAATGTACGATCAGACCAAGACTCTGACGTTGACCGGAATTGCCCACCAGTTTGTCGCTCAAGCCAACCATGCCGAACTTCACTTCTATCTGGTCGGGCCCGACGGGAAACCCTCCAGGGATAAGGATGGGAAGCCCGTCGACTATGGAATGGAGATGGGGGGCGCCGCTGCCATGGCGCAGCAAGGCATTACGGCGGCGAGTTTCCCAGCCGGTGTGGTGTTTAGCGTCAAGCTGAATCCATTGCGGGACGGCAGCAATTTCGGATCCAAGGCGGGCAATAGCGCCATCGCCAAGTGCCCTACAGATAAGGTAACCGGGAAGACTACAGCCGTGCCTGCTGCCGGCAAGCACTGCGATTCCGTTCCTGGCATGACACTGCTGGGTGGAACCACGTTCTAAATCCCTAAGCTCGCCGCAAATTTGACACGAGTTTTCGAGGGAAGATCAATTCATGGCGAAATCTGAGGGGTTCCACAAGTTGAACCCCTCACGGCCCCCCATCAATAAATGCTCCGCACCCTCTCCCCAGGGAGAGGGATCGGGATTTACGTCATTCATAGCCCCAGAAGACGAACTGCATTTTCTTTCAAAATCAGCGGCCGCACTTCGTCGCGTATGGCGATCTTCTCGAAATCTGCCATCCAGCGATCCGGTGTAATTAGTGGATAGTCGGATCCAAATAGCATTTTATTTTTCAGCAGTGTGTTGGCGTATTGGATGAGGATCGGCGAAAAGTAACGAGGGGACCATCCGGACAGATCGATGTAGACCTGAGGCTTGTGCAGGCAAATGGAAATTGCCTCGTCCTGCCAGGGGAACGACGGATGCGCCAGAATGATCGGCATGTCCGGGAAATCCACAGCGACATCATCGATGTCCATCGGATTACCGTACTTCAGTCGAATCCCTCCGCCGCCCGGCATACCCGTCCCAATTCCGCTGTGACCCGTATGAATGACTACGGGCAACTTTGCCTCCGCGACAACTTCATAAAATGGATACACGCTCCGGTCGTTTGCATGAAACTGCTGCAATGGCGGGTGAAGCTTGAATCCTCGCGCGCCCAGTCCAATCAGCCGGCGCGCTTCCCGAACCGCCTCCGGTCCGCGCGTCGGATCGACGCTTGCAAACGCGATCATGAAATCGGAATTCCGTCGCGCCAGTTCCATCACCTCCTCGTTCGGGACCTGTGGCCGGCCGGTGAGGCGCTCGTCGACGGAGAAAACCACGCATCCGATTTTGCGGGACCGATAGTATTCCGCCAGATCCTCCGGTTTGGTGGGTGCGTTTGTTGCTCCGAAATATCGCTTCGCCGCCTCATCCGCAGCATTGCCAGTCGATGGAGATTCGATGTGAACGTGGGTGTCCATTGCTACTAGTTCGTCAATTTTCATAGCCATCGACACTAAGGGTGTCGGGACGTGCTGTCAATTCGAAGTGTAAAAGTGGTAATTTTCTGACCCTATGAATGATCTCGTTTGTCTGGACAAGCAAACTGATATAGCCGTTGTTACCATCGACAACCCGCCGGTGAACGCCATTGGCGCGGGCGTACCGGAAGGTATTGCCACCGCGTTGGATGTTGCGGAAAGGGATCCCCAGATCCGAGCTGTCGTGATCATCGGCGCAGGACGCACATTTGTCGCCGGCGCGGATATCCGTGAACTGGAGGATCTTGCCGCCGGCCGTGGGCCCGGTGCGCCCAACATGCACGCGCTCTTCGGCAGGATCGAAGATTTTCCGAAACCCATCATCATGGCGATTCATGGAACAGCTCTTGGTGGAGGCCTCGAACTCGCCATGGCGGGCCACTATCGTATTGCGACACCGGAGGCGCAGGTTGGCCAGCCTGAAGTCAATCTGGGCATCATTCCAGGTGCCGAGGGAACGCAGCGGCTTCCCCGCATCGTCGGCATCGCCGCCGCCATTGATTTGTGCGTCTCAGGAAAGCCCGTCAAGGCGAAGGCAGCACTGGATCTCGGACTGATCGATGAAATTGTCGAGACGGTTTTCACCAGCACGGGCACCATCCAGGAAGACCTTCGAGACGGTGCCATTGAATTTGCCCGTAAGGTATCCGCCGGGTCTCACAGCAAGACCCGTGACCACAACGACAAGCTGGGTGATGCGGGAACCAACGCGCCACTTTATGCCGCAGGCCGCGATCAGGCCCGGCGCATCCGGCGCAACCAGACCGCGCCGCTCGCGGTGATCGATGCGATCGAGGCGGCGGCCACTTTGCCCTTTGACGAAGGCTGCCGCAAGGAACACGATATTTTCTTCAAATGCATCGCCACCAATCAGGCACGCGCGTTGATTCATGCGTTCTTCTCCGAGCGAGCCGTATCGAAAGTCCCCGGCATCTCAAAAGAGACTCCGGTGTCCGTTGTCCGCAGCGCCGCAATCATCGGTGCCGGAACCATGGGTGGCGGCATATCCATGGCGCTTGCCAATGCTGGAATTTCAGTCATCTTGAAGGATACGGATACGGCCACTCTGGATCGCGGTATCGCCGCGATCCGCAAGAACTACCTCACATCCGTGCAGAAGGGTCGATTCACTCCGAAGTTCGTCGAAGAGCGCATGGAGATGATTCGTCCACAGACCGGATACGACGGTTTCGATTCCGTCGACATCATCATCGAGGCCGTGTTCGAAAGCATGGCTCTAAAGAAACAGATCTTCAACGAGATCGACAAGGTCGCCAGGCCGGACTGCATCCTCGCCACGAATACATCGACACTTAATATCGACGAAATCGCCGCTGTCACATCGCGTCCGAACATGGTGATTGGAACGCATTTCTTCAGTCCTGCAAACATCATGCGTCTGGTCGAAATTGTTCGCGGCGATGCGACGGCCGACACGATTGTGGCGTCTGCGCTCGCACTTGCGAAAAAACTCGGCAAGGTTGGCGTCGTGGTAGGGAACTGCTGGGGATTTGTCGGAAACCGGATGATGTTTCCGTACATGCGCGAAGCTCAGTTCCTTGTCGAAGAGGGAGCCACGCCATCGCAGGTCGACAAGGTTCTCTACGACTTTGGCATGGCCATGGGAATCTTTGCCGTCGATGACATGGGTGGCATCGATATCGCGTGGCGAGTCCGTCAGGAACGGAAACATCTTCAAAAGCCTGACATCCGTGCTCCGCTGGTGCCGGACCGGCTTTACGATCTCGGCCGGCTTGGACAGAAGACCGGCAAAGGCTGGTATCTCTATGGTGAAGACCGGAAACCGGTGGCCGATCCCGACGTCGAAGCCCTGATAGAAACCACCGCGAAGGCCGCTGGAATCCCGCGCCGTGAAATTTCGGATGCTGAAATCCTGGAACGGTGTCTATACGCCATGATCAATGAGGGAGCGCGCATTCTCGATGAGGGGTTTGCATCGCGCGCCGCCGACATCGATGTGATCTACATTTCGGGTTACGGTTTTCCCGCATATCACGGTGGTCCGATGTGGTATGCCGACACGGTTGGATTGAAGAAGATCTACGAACGCATCGTCGAATTTGAAAAGCAGCACGGTGAAATGTGGGAGCCGGCGCCATTGCTGAAACGGCTTGCTGTAATCGGTGGCACGTTTGCAGGGCATGACGCCGCCAGAGTGTGAGGTTTCGATCTGAAGAAACGGACCTGAATCGGTCAACAACCAAGATGAGGGGGACTGCCCTCCTGAGTCAGGAGGGCAGCGTGATCGCAACGCGATCACGCGAGGGGTGGTTCCAAAGCCGCCACTCTTCACTATTGCTCTCGTGGAACCACCCCGGCGCTTCGCGCCACGCCTCCTGACTCAGGAGGGGAGCCGCATTTTCAATCTGAGGCACTACTGATGAAGTCGGTACTTTTACCTACAACGCTGGTCGGATCCTACGCACAGCCGGACTGGCTGATCGATCGCACGAAACTCGCCGGGCGTCTTCCGCCTCGAGTACGCGCACGTGAGCTCTGGCGTGTGGCGCCGGAATTTCTCGAAGAAGCGCAGGACGACGCCACACTGCTGGCGATTCGCGATCAGGAGAAGGCAGGGCTCGACATCATTACGGACGGAGAAATCCGACGGGAAAGCTATTCCAATCGATTCGCCACGGCTCTGGAAGGTGTCGACATCGACAATCCGGGTCAGGCATTCGATCGTAGCGGCCCGGCGAATCCCGTTCCGCGTGTGGTCGGAAAGATTCGCCGCAAATACCCCGTTGAGGTGCGCGACGTTCAATTCCTCCGGGCCAATACCGATCGCACGATCAAGGCGACCGTGCCTGGTCCGTTTACGATGTCGGAGCAGGCACAGAACGATTTCTACAAATCCGACGAAGAGATGGCCTTTGACTATGCGGCAGCGGTCAACGAAGAGATCAAGGATCTCTTTGCCGCGGGGGCCGACGTCGTTCAGATCGACGAACCCTACATGCAGGCCCGACCGGAAAAAGCCCGCCGATACGGTCTGGCGGCGCTCCATCGCGCGCTCGAAGGTGTAAAGGGCAGGACGGCCATCCATCTTTGTTTTGGATACGCCGCACTCATTCATGTGCGGCCGCCGAGCTACGCATTCCTGGAGGAACTGGTTGGCGTCAGCGTCGATCAGATTTCGATCGAGACGGCGCAGTCGTCTCTGGATTGTTCGGTATTGTCGAAGCTGACAGGGAAGTCGGTGATTCTCGGAGTGCTGGACTTGTCGACTGAAGAGATCGAGACGCCCGACATCGTTGGCGCACGCATACGGCGTGCGCTTCCGTTTATCACTCCCGACCGCATCCTTGTTGCACCCGACTGCGGACTGAAGTATCTTCCGCGCCGTGTCGCATTTGGCAAGATGCAGGCGATGGTGGAAGGGACGCGTATTGTCCGAAGGGAATTAGGGAACATTGCAAAATACAACAAAGATTAATGTTGCGGATCTGATCGACAGCAGCAGGGTCGGCGCTTTCCAGGTCGGGATCTTCATATTGTGCGGAGTCTGCCTGATGCTGGATGGATTCGATGTGCAGGCGATCGGTTATGTCGCCAAAACGCTGTTCACCGAATGGCAGATTCCAAACGCCGCCGGCCGTGTGGTGAGTTCAACTCTGGTCGGCGTCCTGCTTGGATCCATCCTGCTGAGCATGCTGGCCGACAAGATTGGCCGACGTCCCGTACTCATTGGCGCAACTCTCTACTTTTCCATCCTCACGTTATTGACCACGCAAGTGACTTCGCTGGACGCACTGCTGGGCATCCGGTTTCTCGCGGGAATCGGCCTTGGGGGAATCATGCCCAACGCCGTGGCGCTTGTGGGCGAGTACAGCCCGCGACGCTCTCGCGTGAGCATCATGCTGATTGTCGCGAACGGATTCACAGCGGGAGCGGCGATCGGGGGTGTTATCGCGGCGTGGCTTGTTCCGGCGTTTGGGTGGAAGTCCGTATTTTATGTCGGAGGAGCGCTGCCGCTGGTCATCGGATTGTCGATGCTGATATGGCTTCCGGAATCGATGCAGTTTCTGGTGCAGCTGGGGCGACCCGAAGCAACGCGCGCGCGTATCGGCCGCTGGCTGAAGCGCATCGCACCCGGGTTGCAAATGAATGACGGTGTGGAGTTCGTGCTGAGTGAGAAGAAGCTGCCGGGTGTTTCCTTCTTTCGGTTGTTTCATGGCGGCCGCGCTGGCGGTACGACCCTGATCTGGGTTGTGAATTTTCTGAATCTGTTGAACCTTTACTTTCTTGCCGCATGGTTGCCGACGGTTGCCGCGGAAGCCGGATTCACCCCTTCCACATCCATTCTTGTGGGGTCGACATTGCAGATCGGAGGGACCTTCGGTGCACTGGCCCTCGGATGGTTCATTCACCGGTTGGGGTTTGTTCCGGTTCTGGTGTCGTGTTTCACTTTGGCGTGCATCAATATCGCGCTGATCGGACAGCCGGGCCTGTCGTTGCTGATCTTGATCACCGTGGTGTTCATTGCGGGTATCGGAATTGTGGGAGGTCAGGCCGGCGTGAATGCGCTGTCTGCGACATACTATCCAACGGATCTACGGTCCACCGGAATTGGTGCCGGCCTCGGGGTTGGCCGGATTGGCTCCATCATCGGACCGACGCTTGGCGAATACATGCGGAAGGAATGGCCCGTTCACGAGCTGTTCTATGCTGCGGCAGTTCCAGCGCTGGTTGCGGCGCTCGTGCTGTTCTTCTTTCGAAACGCGCTGAAGCCAAAATAGGAAGCCGGGGATCTGATCAATGTTCAATTCTCAATTCTCATCCGAAGGGAAAGAGACCTTGGCCCCTTCCACTCGGATGAGAATTGAACATTGATCAGATTCTCTAATTGCCGTTTCTCTTCGACCGCTCTGAAGCAGAAATTCGTACAGCCGCGGGCGTCATAACTGGCGCCAGGAGGGTGGAAGCGTCATTGGCGGCACCGCGGCTGTACTCCTAGAGACACGGTAGGAGAATGATCGGTTCAAATCATTTTATTTCCACGAGTGCGACGCGATTCCGGCCGCTGCAGGCCAGGACGAGGTTGCCATCGGCGGTCGCCATCATATTGCGGACGACGCCTCCACCGGAAGGGATCACCCATGTTTGGAACTTCTCTGTTTTCGTATCGAATCGTACGAGGGTGTTCGGGCTGACGCCGGATTCGCTGTACCAGACGACGTCTTTCACTCCGACGATTCCATACGGCTGCGACTGCGGTCCACCAGGCGATGGCCATTCCTTGACGGCTCCGGATTTCGTATCGAAGCGGCCCAGATATCCTCGCGAATAGTCGGCGTACCAGAGAATGTCGCCGCCGGTAATTGCAACGCGCCGGGGACGCGTTGCCTCATTCGGGAGCGTGTATTCCTTGATCGCCATCGTGTTCGGATCGACGCTGGCGAGCTTGTTGATTCCGAACTGAACAAACCAGGGAGTTCCCCTGGAGTCAAAGACCATTCCATAGGGGTTGGTCCGCGGTGTCGGCGCGGTAGCGAGCTTGATTTCTCCCGTGGCTGGATTGAGGCGACCGACCATGTTGCTGTTCTGCAGGGTGAACCAGACCACTCCGTTTTTATCGATCAGCGGAGTATGGGGATCACGCGCAGCTGGATCCGGCATCTTGTATTCGGTGAGCTCTCCGGTTTTCGGATTGAGTTTGCCGACGAGTCCGGCGGAGTTGCCCGTGTACCAGATGTTGCCATCCTTGTCTTCAGCCAGTCCATGCGGACCCGACTGCGGCGTCTTCAGAGGAAATTCCTTCATTTCGCCTGTTTTCGGATTGAGCCGGCCAAGCACATTGGCCCATTGTCCGGTCCACCAGATGGAGCCATCCGCCGTTGCGAGCGGATCGTGTGGCCGGGAACCGAGAGAGGGAACGACCCACTCTTTTATGGTCACATTGACGCTTCCGGGAATAATCACGGCCTTCGGTTTTGGTTTTTCAGGAAAGTTTTTCGCGAGGTAGTCCGAGACAACCCCCAGTTGATCCGCGGGTAGCTTCACCATTCCGCCGAATACAGCTGGCCACTCTTCCCGCGAGTATCCCGCATTGGTGACCAGATTCAGGGCGTGACACTGGCTGCACGTCGTCGAGACGATGTCCTTGCCATTTCCGTCCGGTAAAGTGATTGGAGCGCCGCCTCGTTGTGCCTGACTTTGCTCTGCACGAACCAAGAACAGTAGCGCCACGGCCAGTAAGGATAGGGAAATCGTTCTAGTCATAGTTCCTCCGCGACAAAGGGGTTTCGAACATGGTGAAGGCTCATTTTGGTTAAGTCAAATAATGATGGGAAGCGCGACAGCCAGAAGGCTGGAGCGGCGGGTGAGGGGTACAGTTCCGAACCCCTTCGGATACATATTGCGCTATGATGGCGCCCATTAAGCCGGTGGAGGTACATTCCCGATGAAAACGACGAATCGCATTGGCGCGTTCCTTCTACTCTCGCTGCTCGTGCTCCAACTGACGGCGGCTCCAGTTCCCAAAGGCAAACCTGAAGATGTTGGGATGTCTTTGGAACGTTTGCAGCGCATCGAACAGATGCTTGAGCGGCGCATCGCGAAGGGTGAAATGACAGGCGCCGTGGCGATTGTCGCGCGCAAGGGCAAGGTGGTGTATCTCGCATCCCGGGGTGTAATGGATCTGGAGACCAAACAGCCCGTCACTCCTGCCACGATGTTTCGCGTTGCTTCCATGACCAAGCCGGTCACCAGTGTTGCTCTCATGATGATGGTCGAGGAAGGCAAAGTGCGATTGAACGACCCGGTCTCGAGGTATATTCCCGAGTTCAAGAACCTGAAGGTCGCGGTCGCGTCTCCTGTTCCAGCGGCGCCTGCCGGAGAACGCGGGGCAACTCCAGCTCCTGCAGCGGGAGCAGCTGGTCGCGGAGGGCGCGGAGGCGGAACTCCGGTCTTCACCACTGTGGCAGCGGACCGCGAGGTCACCATCAAGGATCTGCTGACGCACGTTTCCGGACTTGCGAGTGGAGCGATGGGTAATAGTACAGTTCAGGCTGTTGCCCGCAAGCAGGGGGAGAAGCTCGCGGATTACATTCCCCGCCTCGGCTCCACTGCCCTCGAATTTCAGCCGGGTACACGCTGGGCATACAGCGCGCAGGCTGGACACGACACGCTCGGCAGGATCGTCGAGATCGCATCCGGTATGCCGCTCAATGAGTTTTTTCAGAAGCGGATCTTCGATCCGCTCGGCATGAAGGACATCACGTTCTGGCCTTCGGAAGCCCAGTGGCCGCGGGTTGCGAGCGTCTACAGCTCTGGCGCCAACGGACTCACCAAAAATAGCAGCCCCAACGGGATGTCGAGCAATGTGTATTTCATGGGCTCCGGGGGTCTGATCAGCACCGCTGAGGACTACATTCCTTTCGGCGTCATGCTGGCGAATGGGGGCGAGCTGAACGGGAAACGCATCCTCAGCAGGAAGACCGTCGAGATGTTACGCTCGGCGCATGTCCCCGACACGCTGCCGGGCCGCGCTGCAGGAGAGGGTTATGGACTGGGCGTGAGAGTGGTGACGAATCACGCGAAACGCGGCACCATGCTTTCGGATGGAACCTATGGTTGGTCGGGTGTCTATGGGACGCACTTCTTTGTCGATCCTGTGGAGCAGACCGTGGGAGTTTTGCTGGTGCAGACTTCGAACAACGAAGTGAACCGCGACTTCGAAGACCTTGTGGCTCAGGCCATCATTGATTGATAGGGATTGATAGGGATTGATTCGGAATTGAGTCAGGAGCCTCGAAATAGAAAACCCCCGATGTTGCCATCGGGGGTTTTGCTTACTGGGAGGCAGGGATTTGAACCCCGATAAGCAGATTCAGAGTCTGCGGTCCTACCGTTGGACGACCTCCCAAGGTCGCATCAAGCTCGAAAAGCGTAACAGAAGGGAAAAAGCGGCGCAACACTGCTCCTGTACAATAGTGGAATGTCGAAGAAACTGATTCGTGACGCCGTTCATGGAGACATTGAACTGAGCGCTCTCGAAATCGAGCTGATCGATACTCCGGAATTTCAGCGTCTGCGAGGTATTCGACAGCTGGGGACTGCTTATCTGGTTTATCCATCCGCTGTCCATACACGCTTCGAACACTCGCTGGGCACGTCCTGGATGGCCTGCCGAATAGTGCAGGTTCTTCGACGCAATAGGGACATCAATTCCGACCTGGAGACCCTGATTCGCGTCTCCGCGCTGCTGCACGACATCACGCACATCCCGTTCGGACACACTCTGGAAGATGAACGGAGGGTTCTCCCGCGGCATGACAAAGATTTTGAACGCGTCCGGTATTTTCTCGAGGATTCCGCAGTGGGCCGGATTCTTAAACGTGAAGGCATTCAAGCCGAGGTTGTTTTGGCGCTCACATCCGGCGGGACTCTTCAATCCGATATCGTGGGAGGCGCGATCAGCGCCGATCTTCTGGATTACCTTCGGCGGGACACGTATTTTTGCGGACTGTCGCAAAACTACGATTCGCGAATCTTCGAATCGTTCGTTGTCGAAGGTGAACGGCTCGTCATGGACCTGGAAAAGGGAGGTATCCTTCGGCGCGATGCCTTGTCGGAACTTGTAAACCTGCTGCGCATTCGATACACGCTTTCCGAACGTGTGTACTTTCATCATACGAAGATTGCTTCAGGCGCCATGATTTCCAAAGCGGTCGAACTGGCTCTCCAGGCGGGATTCGATGCGAAAGAGCTGCGCGAACTGAAAGATGAAACCCTGGTTTGGGTATTGCTTGACCGGTATTCCGAGAATCCGGCGATTCTGCATCTGCTCAGCTGCCTTGAACGGCGGGAACTCTACAAGCCTTGCATGGTATGGACCATCGACATAGGTGAGTCCCGCAGGCAGGAAATCGTGAGCCGTTTTCACGAGGACCGCGCGCATCGCGAAGAAGTCGAAGGCAAACTTGCCGCAGCGGCGGGGCTTGAGTCCCATCAGGTCATTATTTACTGCCCTTCGTTTGGAATGTCGCTGCCGGAAGCCGAGGTTCTGGTTCGGATGGAAGGTTCCCAACTGTTGCCCCTTTCCGGAAGTAACAATGAGGAAATCCGTATACTGAAAGAGAAGCACAAGGCGCTGTGGAAGTTTTATGTACTGGTCGACAGGGCGGGTTGCGGCAAGAGCCACGTTGTTGCGAATGCGGCGAGTGAAATACTGGGGGCAGGCTAGTGGATTTTGAAACTAGACGGAAATCTAGAAAGAGTGAAGACTGCCCTCCTGAGTCAGGAGGGCAGCGTGATTGCAAAGCAATCACGCGAGGGGTGGTTCCCAAGGCACCACGCTTAAAAATGTTACCTTCGGAACCACCCCGGCGCTTCGCGCCACCCCTCCTGACTCAGGAGGGGAATTTCTTGCCATTCTCAATTCTTCTTTCTCACTGAATTATGATTTCTTCTACGTTCTTCTTTCTTTTCTCGCAACTCGGCGTCGGCATGCTGCTTTGTCTGCTCTTCATTTCACCTCGGGTTATCGGCAATAGTTTTTTTAAATTTGCCAGCCTTACCGCAGCGATCCTTCTGGGTGTCGTTCTCGGATTTGATTTCATGTTTCCATCGCCGGTGAGGTCCGGTCATCTTCCAGTGACCCTTCTGCTGATTTCGGCGATTCTCACGGTCGTCTACAACCGCGTGGTCGATGTGAACAAATTCAGGCCCGCTTTCTGGCTGCTGATGGGCGTTTGTGCGACGGGGTTGTTGTCGATAGTCACGGACTCACTGAGCTTTACTCGACTCCTGGCTCTTGGGGGCTGGGAGCACACGCTACTCGTTGTCAGTCATCTCGCCGCGACTGCGCTTCTCGGGTCGGTAATGCTCACGATGGTTTTCGGCCATTGGTATCTTGTCATTCCGGGCCTTTCCATCACGCACCTTGCTCGGTTGACTCGAGTCCTCATGGCGGCAATTATGCTGCGGATGTTGACGATTGTTCTCACGTTCAGTGTGGTGCAGATGAAGCAGGCGATTCCCCTGACCAGAGTGCTGTCGGAGTTGATGCTGGCGCAGGGACTGTTCTTCTGGCCAAGACTGCTCTTCGGAGTCGTGGTACCTATTGTTCTAACCGCGATGATCTGGAGCACGATCAAACTGAAACACACTCAGGCGGCAACTGGCCTGCTGTATCTCGCCGTGGTTGCGTTGTTGTTTGGAGAGTTCTTTTCGAAATTCCTGCTCTTTACCGCGCAAGTTGCGCTGTAGATGCAGTGTAGGGAGCGGCCAGGAGGGCCTCGATGTCCCGGGCAATCTGGGACACCTTGTTCGCCGAAGTCCCTTCATACTTCTTATAGATCTTCCCATCCCTGCCAATGACGAATGTTGTTGGCAATCCGCGGTAGTTACCGAATTGCTCGGTCACCGCATCGGTGCCCATGACAACCTGATATTGGATTCCCAGTTCCCGGGCGGAGACCCGGACTTCGTCGATGGAGCCGGATTCCACGGCGTAACCGATCATCTGGAAATCCTTACCAGCCATGGATGTCACGATCTTGTTGTATTGGGGAATTTCAATCTTGCATGGCCCGCACCACGATGCCCAGAAGTCGACGACAAGCACCTTGCCCTTGAGCTCTTCCGACTTGAGATCGCCGCCGGCAATTTTGACCAGACTGAACTTCGGCATCTCACCGATTGCAGCCGTGCCTGCGCCGGGATTCCTGGCAATTATGACGATCAGCAGTATCAGTCCTGCGATCAATACGAAGTGCGCCGGGCGTAGAGAGCGTCGGCGTGCCTCAGGTACCTGTTCGGGAGCGTTCGCGTCTTGCGCTTCGCCGCCCTGTCCGGCCGCTTCTTCATCCATATTATTCATGACGTTCTCCCCAGTGCGTTTCTGCAGGATAGTATAATCGGGGCCGATGAAACCGCGCAAAGAGTTACGTGATCTGCTCGCAGAGAAGAAACTCAAGAATACGTCACAGCGCGCGTTGATCTGGAAGATCCTCCTGGAATCCAGCGATCATCCATCGGTGGAAGGCATCCGTGACCTTCTGTTGAGCAAGGGACACCGGATCGGTCTGGCCACAGTATACAGAACGCTCAAAATTCTTCTCGCCTCCGGATTGATACGCCAGTCGAAACTGGACGGGGCAACGCACTATGAAGCGCTGGTGGCGCAGCCCAATCATCTCCACTTTGTCTGCAATACCTGTCATCGAAACGTGGAGTTCCCATCGCGCAGGATCGAGAGCCTGATTCGAGGAGTCACAACAGAGCATTCCTTCGAAGAACGATTCAGCCGGTATGTGATATTCGGGATTTGCAGCATCTGCCAGAAAAAGAGCGTCAAGTCCGCGGGAGTCGGCGAGCGGGTGCGCGCCGAGAAGACGTTCGTGCGCGACGCGCTGGAGGTGACTCTGGCCATTGAAAAACTCGGCTACACCTTCTACACGAATGCTTCGCGTAAGACACAGAATAGCAGCGGGCGGCGAATGTTTCAGCGACTGGCTGCCGAAGAGTCCGATCACCTCCGCAGACTTCAGAATGAATATCGAGATCTGGTTCAGGAAAACGAGTGGCTGAAAAGGGAACCAGCTCGTTTGCCGGTCAGCCGAAAAATTGCCCATGAACTGTTTCCCCAGAAAGACCTGTTGCGATCACAGGTGAATGATCAAACGACTGAATTGGAGGCCCTCAACATCGCGATGGAGCTGGAACGGCGCTCGCATCGCTACTTCAAGGACTTTGCAGGACAGCTGCGTGATTCCAGGAGCAAAAAGATCTTCATGGAATTTGCGAAAGAAGAGCAGCTGCATTTCGAAGCTCTTTTGAAGGAATACCAGTCCGTACTTGAGGGTCAATAACAATGAAGCGAATGGCATTTGCGGTGCTTTGGATTCTGTCTTGCGTGGCGACGAATTTTCCGCAGTCTCAGATGTCTTCCGGCGACATAAAAGGAACAGCGGCGGATCTTCAGGGTGGCATCCTTGCCGGGACGACGGTCCGGCTCAGGAACATCGAAACGGGGTTGAACAAGCAGGCGATTTCGGATTCGACGGGCAGCTGGCATTTCTTTGTCGTTCCTTCTGGCGCTTATGAAGTGCGTGCGGAACAGCCGGGTTTTGTCACAATGACCCGTTTGCCGATCCAAGTCACCGTTGGCTCGACCGTCAATGTGGATCTTCGGTTGGAAGTCGCCGGAACCAGTTCAGAGGTGCTGGTGCAGGCGGACTCACCCATTCTCGAGATCGAGAAGACCCAGCAGTCCGACACGATCACCGCCGAACGCATTGACAATCTTCCGATCAATCAGAGAAACTTCCTGGATTTTTCGATGCTCACCTCCGGCGTGACGGATTCGGTCGGTCTCAACACGTTTTCTCTGCCGCAGGCTCCGACTTCAAACCTTTCATTCCTCGGACAAAACGGGCGTTCCAACAACGTGACCATTGATGGTGTGGATAACAATGATGGCGCCGTCGGATCCGAGCGATCGACGTTAAGCCAGGACGCTGTCCAGGAATTTCAGATCAACCGGTCAAACTATTCGGCAGAGTTTGGGCGCGCTTCCGGTGGATTGATCAACATTGTTTCAAGGTCCGGAAAAAATCTATGGCATGGGAGTATCTTTTCGTTCTTCCGAAATCAGGCGCTGGATGCACGGAATCCATTTGCATTCGGCCCCAATGGATCTCCAACAGATCCGCCATACTCGCGATTGCAAGCCGGATTTGCGTTTGGCGGACCCATTAAACGCGATCGCACATTTTACTTTCTCTCGTATGAAGGCCTGCGGCAGCGCGAATCCCGTTTCGTGACATTCATGGAGAATACGACGTTCTTCCAGCCATCGGCATCACAGGCGGCATTGATTGACGCGTTGACGGCGAGTTCGATTCCATCGTTCGTCAATTTGGGAAATCAATTGAAAGGTGCTCTTACAACGTCTTCTGCGGTCTATCCCGATACCGTGAGACTCCTGGAGGCAAATAGTGGCGTGTTTCCATACAAGAGCAATAGCAACACCGCTTCGCT
>Ga0184628_10000653_pt1 | contig 18009 bp, 14 predicted proteins | sample PLM4_5_b1_FD_133149 | JGI IMG/M metagenome (GOLD analysis project Ga0184628, IMG submission 133149) | Groundwater sediment microbial communities from an aquifer in East River, Colorado, USA - PLM4_5_b1 | ecosystem: Environmental > Terrestrial > Soil > Riparian zone | place: USA: East River... | reverse complement strand
CGCGATGCGTCCGAGGCGCACTACAGTCCACTGAATCAAGTGGACTCCTCGAACGCCGCACGACTGGGCCTGGCGTTCGCGACCGCCATCGACGCACCGCAGGGCAACAACGAGGCGACGCCGATTATGGTGAACGGTACGATTTACTCCAGCCTGGCCTGGGGCGTCATCGTGGCTTTCGATGCCCGCACGGGCGCAGGCAAATGGCGCTGGGATCCGGAGCTGCCGCGCACAGGTGCGGATCGACCGGGCATGTGCTGCGGTGCGGTCAATCGAGGCGTGGCCTTTGCAAATGGCAAGGTCTTCGCCGGCTTGATTAACGGCCGGCTGGTCGCACTGGATGCGAACACCGGCAAACAGGTATGGTCGACACAGACCACCGACACGGCGACCGACACCACCATCACCGGCGCCGTTCGCGTCTTCAAGAACAAAGTGATCGTCGGCACGGCCGGAGCCGAGTTCAATGTGCGCGGCTACTTCAGCGCCTATGACACGGAGACCGGCAAGCTCGCGTGGCGCTTCTACACGGTGCCGGGCGATCCTTCAAAGCCATTCGAGCATCCGGAGCTCGAAGCAGCCGCGAAAACCTGGTCCGGTACCGAATGGTGGAAGAACGGCGGTGGCGGCACGGTTTGGGACGGCATGGCCTTCGACGCCGAGGCGGACCTGCTGTACATCGGCACGGGCAATGGCGGTCCGTGGAATCCGTTGTATCGCAGCCCGGGCGGCGGCGACAACTTGTACCTGTCGTCGATCCTCGCGGTAAAGCCCGATACCGGAAAAATGGTTTGGTACTTCCAGGAGACGCCGCGCGAAGCGTGGGATTACACGGCGACGCAATCCATGATCCTGGCGGACCTCAACATCGGAGGCCGCGCGCGCAAGGTCATCATGCAGGCTCCGAAGAATGGGTTCTTCTATGTGCTCGACCGTCTCACCGGGGAGTTTATTTCGGGCAAGCCGTACACCGAAGTCACCTGGGCGAAGGAATTGGACGCGAAGGGCCGGCCGATCGAGAATCCGGGCGTGCGCTACTATGAGAATGGGACGACCGTGGAGATTGCTCCGGGTTCGGGGGGAGGTCACAACTGGCAACCCATGGCGTTCAGTCCGGCGACGGGGTTGGTGTACATCCCTGGATCCGTAAATTCTCGCATGTATCATTCGACGCCGGAGTTCAACCCGCAAAAGGGCAAGCAGATTACCGGCGCGGACATGAATGACTTCGCGGCAGGCATTTCTCCAGCGGGCGCGAGGATCACCGGCAAGGGAACGTTCGTGAAGGCCTGGGATCCAGTGAAGCAGGAACAGCGTTGGAGCGTTTCACAAGCCTTCAGTGCGGGCTTACTGGCGACGGCGGGCAATCTGGTGTTTGTGCCGGGGAGTGATGGAAAATTAATCGCGCTGAACGCGTCGACGGGCGAGCGTGTATGGGACGCGATGCTGGTGGCAGGGATATCCACGCCGATCACCTATGCGCTCGACGGTGTGCAGTATGTGGCGGCGATCGCGGGGCGCGGCGGGAATCAGCCGACGAGACTGTACGCGTTCAAGCTGGATGGGGAAATCTTCAAATAATTTCCCGCACTCTATCGCGCAGAATTGTCGCCATAATCTTTTCGCGATTGGGTTCGCCACGCAGTAATGATTGGGCAAGTCCAGCCACCTGTTTCAAGGTAGCCTTAGGCACCATCGGAGGCTCGAATGGATCGACCACGGCTTGCACGATTACCGGGCCGGGCGTGTTCAGTGCCTGTTCCACAATCCGCCCGCAATCATGCGGGTCTTCGATCGTCATGCCCACTCCTCCACACGCGTGAGCGAATGCCGCAAAATCGATGGGATGGAGGTCGCACCCATATTCCGGATTTCCCAGAAAGACCATCTGTTCCCACTTGATCATTCCGAGCGTGTTGTTCTTGACGACGAAAACCTTCACCGGCAGTTGATACTTCACGCAGGTCGCAAACTCACCCATGAGCATCGAGAATCCGCCATCACCGACAAAGGCAATGCACTGCCGGTCCGGATAAGCAATTTGTGCCGCAATCGCGTAGCAGAGCCCATTGGCCATGCTCGCCAGGTTTCCAGAAAGCGAATGCATTTGACCGCGCCTGACAGGAATATGACGAGCCCACCATGTCGCGACCGTTCCTGAATCTGCAGAAACAATTGCAGTGTCCAGCAGCCGCTTTCCCAGCTCCGAGGCAATGACCTGCGGCTTCATCGGCTTGTCCATTCGGCTTGCGCGCTCTTCCATCAATTCTCGCCAATCCGCCATTCCCTTCTGAGCGTCCTGCAGAAAACGACGATCTTCGTTGCGATTGAGATGCGGAAGGAGCGACTGCAATGCATTGCGGCTGTCGGCGACAAGCCCAACTTCCACTGGGTATCTCAACCCGATCCGCATGGGGTCAAGCTCGATTTGAACGGCACGAGCCTTCCCCGGTTTGGGCAGGAATTCGATATAGGGGAACGACGTGCCCGCCATAAGCAGAGTGTCACATGCTTCCATCGCGTCCTGGGACGGCCTGGTTCCGAGGAGACCGATCGTTCCAGTCGTATAGGGACTGTCATCGGGAACTGCCGCGCGGCCGAGCAGCGCCTTAATTATTGGCGCACCGAGGATCTCGGCAACCTGCTCCAGTTCATCGCTCGCACCCAGCGCTCCCCGGCCGGCTAGAATCGCAATGCGCTTGCCGGCATTCAGTATTTCCGCAGCATGTTGAATATCGGCTTCCGGTGGCGTTCGAGCCCCCCGGGCAAACGCATCCGAAGTGTGATGCGGCACGTTTCTTGGCGAACGTTGCCGTTCGACCTCCATTACCTGCATGTCGACCGGAATTGTCACGTGGGATACACATCGATAGGCGAGCGCGGTGCGGCAAGCCAGGTCCGCAACATTCTCGACGTGAGCAGGCCCCATGACGCGCGCGTTGTACGTCGCGACATCGATAAAGAGTTTGTCCAACTCGATATCCTGCTGGCTGTGAGTGTTGATGAGGTCGTGGTATTGCAGCCCGGTAATCGCGAGCACCGGCTGTCCGTCCAGCTTCGCGTCATAGAGCCCGTTCAACAGATGGATGCCTCCCGGGCCGGACGTGGCGAGACATACTCCGAGTTTTCCTGTGTACTTCGCATAAGCACACGCCATGAAAGCAGCAGCTTCTTCATGGCGAACCTGAACGAACCGGATTTTATCGGCGCGCTTTCGCAATGCCTCCATGATCCCGTTGATTCCGTCGCCGGGCAATCCGAAGATCACTTCGACTCCCCAATCGTAAATCGTGTCGATGAGAATATCCGCGGCAGTTGCTTTCATCTGATTGAAGTTCTTCAGATGTCTACGCTGAAGGAAGTCTGCGATATCCGCTGTTCTGAATTGCACACGAGAACTTTTCGAGTCGAGCGTCGATGCGTACCAGAACTGCCGTGTGCGCTATTGAACAGACGACACACGCTGAAGCTGCTGGAATGTCGGTAAGGAGACCGCCATGACAATTCGAAAGAACCGCACTCGAACACCGCTGCGCGCGTTGTGGCAGCACACGCTTGGAGACGTTGTGCCTCACTCCAGCAAGACTCGTACGCTGACTCTTTCCGCAGATCAACAACACGACCTTGTCGAGTATCTCAAGTCGCGCTGAGTCAGCGGATCAACCGGAGTCGCGTGGCAATGATTGATCTGGATTTCCCGTTGTGGCTGCGCGTGGCGCATTTCTTCAATTTTCTCTTCCTGTCACTTATCGTTCGCAGTGGTATCGAGATCCTGAGCGCGCATCCGAGACTCTACTGGAATGATCACTGCACTCCTGGCAGCGAGTGGCTCAAGTTTACGAAGAAGCGGCGACCCAAAGGACAACTGTGGGTTGCCAGCGATGAAGAAAGCGCTTTTCCGTCCGCGATTGCCCTGCCAGGCCACGGCAATCTGGGTCTCGGAAGGCATTGGCACTTCCTCATGGATTTCGCCTGGCTGCTGACAGGCTTGACTTATGTGGTGATGCTCTTTGTCACACCGGAATGGCGGCGAATGATTCCGACTTCCTGGCAGATCGTTCCGGATGCAGCGCACGTCGCATGGAACTACCTGACCTTTCATATTGTCGAGACGCCGGGCGCGTATAACGCGCTCCAGAAGCTGACGTATGCGGCCGTCATCTTTCTTATCGCACCGCTCAGCATTGCGACCGGTATCGCCATGTCTCCGGCCATCGCCGCTCGTTTCCCCTGGTATATCAAAATCTTTCACGGGCGACAGGCTGCGCGCAGTCTGCATTTCCTGGCTCTTTGTGCGTTCGTCCTGTTCTTCGCCGGGCACGTCACGATAGTGGCGCTACATGGTTTCCAGAAAGGACTCGCGATGATTGTCCTGGGCCAGACGCACAACCCGCATCTGGCGCTGGCCCTCTTCGCATGGCTTGCCGGGCTGGCGGGCGTCATCGCGATCCATGCCGTGGTCACCGTGTATTCACGCCGCCGCCCCCGTTTAGTTCAACGAGCGACTCAGTCGATTACAGACCCGTTGCGCACGTTTCTCTTCGGACGCGAAAAATCCGCACAGTATTATTCGCCCGCGGACATCTCGCCCAGTCTTTGGGTGAACGGCCGGCCGCCAGCGGAAGAAGAATATTTGTCCATGGTGCGTGATGATTTTTCCCATTATCGGCTGAAGGTTGCCGGACTGGTTCAAAGGAAGCTGAGTCTGACGCTGGTGGACCTCCGCGCGATGCCGAAACAGACCCAGATTACAAAGCATTGCTGCATCCAGGGCTGGTCGGGCGTTGCAGAGTGGTCTGGCGTGTCTCTGCGCCATATCATCGACCGCTGCCAACCTCACCCTTCCGTTCGTTACATCGTCTTCTATGCATTCGATAACAAGTCGACGTCGGAGCCGCATGCTCAGGGCCCCGGATACTTCTACGGTACAATTCGCATCGAGTTGGCCAGGGATCCTCAAACGATGCTAGCTTACGAAATGAACGGCGAACCGTTGCCGGTATTGCATGGAGCGCCGCTTCGGCTTCGCGTGGAAACGCAGCTGGGTTTCACGATGGTGAAATACATTCGCGCTATTGAATTCATCGAAGACTACAGGAACATCGGTGAGGGCCAGGGCGGATGGCGGGAAGACTACCAGTATTTCAGCCAGGAGGCCGGGATCTGATGTCCGAGATGCCCATTGTCCTGACGATTGGGCATTCCACCCGCCCATGGGATGTCTTTCTCGATCTGCTGCGAGCACACGGCGTTCGGCGCGTGATTGATGTGCGGAGCATTCCGCGGTCAAGACACAACCCGCAGTTCGACCAGGAAACCCTGCGTCAGAAGCTTCGCGGAGCCAGGATCGGCTACGTGCATTTACGAAAGCTCGGAGGCTTGCGACATGCACGGCGCGATTCTCCGAACATGGGCTGGCACAATACTTCGTTTCGTGGTTTTGCCGATTACATGCAGACTTCCGAATTCGAAGCGGGTTTGAAAAGGCTGATCAGGCTGGCTCATCAAAAGCGGAGCGCGATAATGTGTGCCGAAGCGGTGCCCTGGCGTTGTCATCGTTCACTCATCGCGGATGCCCTGACGGTGCATGGAATCCGTGTCGAAGACATCCTGGACAAGACCCGTACACGGAGGCACTCCAGAATTTCATTTGGACGTGTGCACAGGAATCGCATCACATATCCCGCTAACAATGCCAGCCGACACCAGAGGTGAATCCATGGAACACAAAATATTCAAAGACGTCGAACAATTTTCAAAAGAAAAACAGGTTCACGTCCCCCTATTCAATAGCGAGCGAATGAAGGTCTTGCTTTTATGCCTATCGGGCGGGCTCACTGTCCCTCCACACTCCCATCCGGGGTTCGACGTCACACTTCAGCCACTGAAAGGGAAAGCGATACTTCCAGTCGACGGTGGAAAAGAGATCACACTCGTTCCGGGCGAAGTGTTCTTTGTCGATGGAGCTGTTTCGTTCAGTCCGCGCAATCCATTCGATGACGATTTTGAAATGCTCATTCATCTGGTGCGGCGATAGATCGGTGACGCCGATCCCTGTTTTGCATGGAGCGCGGTCGGAACGACCGGTCTCGATCTGTCCGCTATTTTGTCGGGCGGGCGGTACCGTCCACCGCTTCCCACTTCGGCCGAAGCTGCACCAGGTTCGCTTTTGCAAAAGCCAGGTTTGCGGGTGAAGCGAAGACGGTTGGTCCCGGTGGCAGTCCCTCGGCGAGCCACAAGGCCATGCGAAGTGCGGGGACACCGGTCACATAGTCTTTGGCTGTGAGCCCATTCTGTTTGAGAATCGCCGCCACCTTCGGTTCATTTTCCATTGCAGTGAGTTGTTCCGCAGGCGTCCGCGCCGCCGCCCTTTTCAAGGCTTCCGGTGGAAGGGAGGCAACGTATTTTGTCATTTCAGGAAGAGCGGCAATCAACTGGTTGGCTCGCTGCAGGTTGAGTGGATAGTCCAGAATAGCCTGGCGGGCTTCCGGCGTTGTCTGGGACGTCTGACCGTCCGTGCGTCCGGTTGCCAGACACAAAGTCAGTACGGCAAAAAAGAGAAAGCGTTGGGTTCGCATGCCGGAATTCTACCACTCGCATTTATGCGGACAGCTTGACTAAACGCTGGGCGACTTCATTTACGTTTAAACAAGTGACATTGCTTGAGAAGCCGAAACGCGTCAGCGAGATCTCAGCGAACCGGCGGCCCTGGCTTCGCACCTGCTTCCTTTGCTCTGTGGTATTCGTCCAGACAAGCATTCAGCGGATTGCCCTGCTTGTAGATACAGTCACAGAAACGCTGGCAGGTGTTTGGGCTGTCACTGAACTTGCACCCATTCGTGCATTCTGCTTCCTCATTGCCGGGCCGGATGTCGAATAGAAAATCATTGAAGACGATTACGGACATGGCCGCCGCGAAAACACACCCGAAAAATAGAAACGGGAACCTGCTGGTCTCTACGACGTGGCGATCTTTGCCGGGCGGGTAAAACGGCAGAGCGTACTTCAGCCGGTCATAATCCCAAACCAGCAGGAACAGGTTCGCCAACAGCATGAGGGTGACGATGCGGGTTCCATCAAACCGCGTCGCATGGGTCAACACGAAAATGTTCAGGATGATGGGGAAGTAGAAGATCGCTCCCATAAGCGCTGTTCTTGGAATGAGCAACAGCAGCGCCGTAATCAGCTGGGCCGTGCCAATGAACGTATAGTAGAAACCCGTAATCGCCAGGGCATCAAAATAGTGGCCCAAAGGATTATTCGGTGGCAAGCCGGTGAACCGCTCTCCGGTCACCTTTACGATTCCTGCCGGAATGAATCCGAGAGCCAGGGCGATGCGGCAAAATACGGCAAACCGGCGGAGCCACTTGTTCCGCCTTAATTCACCGTACACACGTTCAAAGTCCGAAAGCAGGCTCATTGGTTGCAAGATCTAATGGCGCGGCTCTCTTCGAAGTTGCTCAGCCCGTCGCACGATCACCAAGCGGTCTGTCCTCCGCAGCAGGGACAGCAGACGTATTTTGAACCGCAGGCCACCAGGATAGCAAGTACTTTGCATTGCAGAGAACGAGGTCAGGTTTTTTGCGACGTGACCGCTGGCCCCCACGGAGCCCGGCAAATTAAAGACGCTCGATCTGAGGGTAGTTCCCACGGAAAATTGACCGGTATAGCCATCCCGGATAACTACTGTGGCTTCGGGGCAGCGGGGTTCCTTTTAAAGAGTTCCGGGCTGTCGAGGAGCTTCTCCAGACGCAGAACGTCCTCGTTGTTCTCCGGACAGATATATTCCCGTAGTCGCTCCCCTTCACGCAGCATCATCGTTGTGCTCGTTTTGAAAGGCTGGGTGAAAACCTTCTTGTCTTCGATGGTGGCTTCGTAATTGATCGTGTCGTAATCGACGCGAGTGTAACGCTCGGTAATGTGCAGGGCGTCGGAATGAAAGATGCCGCCAGAAAGTACCCAACCCTTGTCGTTGAATCCCACGATGTCGACAACCAACGTATTCCCTTCCCAATGGCCGATCGAATGCCCGAGAAACGACGGCTCCAGATCATCGGGATGCGACTTCTGATCGAGCGGGATCAGGCGAAAGACGTTGAAGTATTCATAAAGGATCACGATCTGCTTCGGAGTTTGAACGAACTGTATCGGAAACAACGCGACGCTGTTGGCGCGAGGGCTCGGGCCTGGGAGGCATCGACTCGTCGGGTCATTGATCGAGCGCAGGTTTACATATTCCTGGGCTTTCTCCCGCGCCCAGGGCTGAAAAGGAATGGGATCACGCCGTGCTTGAGAGGTCACTGCGGCTTGCGTCGCGGCTGTCGGCACGCCGGGCTGATCGCTGGGTACTTGAAAATCCCAATCCCCTCGCTTTGAACTGCCGCCTTGATAGACCCCTGTAAAGTCCGGCTTCCCATCCAACGTTCGTGGCGCCGGCCGGACAGCGCCTCGGTTCTGAGCCTGGATCGACGGCGACGGCACGAAAAGCAACGCTGTGGCCAGGGATGAAACAAGTGTGGCTATTAGAAGGATGTGTTTCATGGCTTGCTCCTACGGAACTATCGGGGTGCCTTCACCGGTTCCTGCGGGCGGCCCGAAATAAAGCTTTCTGCCGTCTGCCAACGTGATCTCTCGTGCGTGCGCCAGCGCTGTGCCGTTTCTGGCAAGCCAGGCGAAAACTGTGAGGTCGTCTCCCACTTTGAGGGTTACGTCCTTTTTGAATCCGGTACGCGCCAGCACATTCGGAGGATAGCCCTCAAACTTCCAATTCGTTATCTTGCCGTTCGTTTCCTTTACATTGAGATACAAATGGCAGTGAGGGTTTGTCCACTCGATCTTTGTGAGCGTGCCTTTGAGAGTGATCGGCTTCTCGGCGTCATACTCCGCGCCAAACGAATGATGTGCTTCGATACGCGCACCAAAAATCAGGACACAAGCTGCGAGGAGAAAAGCGACACTCCGAATTCTCATGATGGAATACACCTCGTCCGTTTCAGCAGGTTTCAATCTCAAGCAAGTAACCTGGCCGTTAAGCATAGGCAGTATAAGCGGCACCGTCGAAATAACACAAAATCAATGTCGTCCAACAGTTCCCTGAGAGCGCGAACATTCGAGTGTGGGTCCTTCATATCCACTTGCCAGACTTTTGAAGCACGGTCTATTCTGAACCTCCAGCGGAGGCATCATGAAAAAGAATCCGGGCCGACGGGATTTCGTCAAAACGCTAGGCGCTGCCGGCGCCGTCATTGCCACGACGGGCTGGGAAGCTTTGGCGTGGCAGGCAAAGACCGCACCCGGACCGGACGCCGCGGAACGCGCCCTCGTCCTGCTCGCGCTCGATGCGGTGAAGTCGGCAGGCGCAAACTACGCGGACGTTCGAATCACGCGGGGTAATCAGGAATCCATCAGTACGCGCGAGCGTCAGATCACAGGAGTCAGCAAGAGCGAAACATACGGCATCGGGATCCGCGCACTGGTCGGCGGTTCGTGGGGCTTCGCCGCGACGCACGATCTTCGCCGTGACTCCGTTGTGAAGACGGCGCGCGAAGCAGCGTCCATCGCGGCCGCAAACAACAGGATCAATCCTGTTAAGACCAACTTGTCACCGGTGAAGAAAGTTCCGGACGGACGCTGGATCACGCCGCACGAAATCGATCCGTTTACGATTTCCATCGAACGAAAAGCGCAACTGCTCTTCCAGACCAACGAGGAAGCACTACGCGTGAAGGGCGTCCGCTTTGTAACATCGAGCATCACCTCGATCAAGGACAGCCGCCTTCTGGGCACGACCGACGGATCCATGATTCAGCAAACCTATATTCGTCTCGGTCCGAACGTGAACGTCACCGCCGTCAAGGACGACAACTCGGATTTCGAAACACGCAGCGCGGCGCTGGCTCCGATGGGCAAAGGCTGGGAATACATCATCAGCCTGCAAATGCAGGAAAGCGCCCAGCGCTGGGCCGAAGAGGCCGTCATGAAACTCTCGGCGCCGCCGGTGGAGCCGGGAGTCTGGGATCTCGTGCTGCATCCGTCGCATTTGTGGCTCACAATTCACGAATCCATCGGACACCCGACGGAACTGGATCGCGCCATGAACTACGAAGCGAACTATGCCGGCACGACGTTCCTCGCCCCGCCGGAGAAGGTGCTGCGAAAGTTCAAAGTCGGATCCGAGTTTTTGAACATCGTCGGAAACCGAACTGAAGCCGGCGGCTGCGCAACGACCGGCTGGGACGACGAAGCCGTTCCCGCACAGTCGTGGCCGATCATCGATAAGGGCGTCCTGGTGAACTATCAAACGACTCGCGAAATGGCGGATTGGATTTCCGACATCACAAAGGTCAGAGAGAGCCAGGGATGTTCATATGGCGAAGATTGGTCGTCAATACCGTTTCCGAGAATGCCGAATGTCAGTCTGCAACCGAACCCGCGCGAAGTCCGGGAGGAGGAAGTCATAGCGGCAACGAAACACGGCATATTCATCGAAGGCGACGGCTCCTACTCCATTGACCAGCAACGATACAATTTCCAGTTTGGCGGCCAGGTGTTCTGGGAAATAAAGGACGGCAAGCGAACTCGCATGCTTCGCAACGTCGCCTATCAGGCGCGCACGCCGGACTTCTGGAATTCGCTGGATATGATCGGTGGCAAGAGTACGTACAAGCTGGGCTCGGCACTCAGCGATGCGAAAGGACAGCCGATTCAACTGAACGCCGTTTCGCATGGGTGTCCTGTGGCGCTGTTCCGCAACATCAACATCCTCAACACCGCCTGACCAATCCATGACGCAAAGCAGTACACGAAAAGGCCTGAGCCTCGAAGAATCGCGAGCCCTCTGCAATAAGGTCCTGAGCTATTCGAAGGCCGACGACGCCCGCGTGAACATCGACTCCGGTGTGCATTTGTTTACGCGCACTGCGATCAACCGCGTCACGACGGCGGGTGCAACCGAAGATGCGAACGTTCGCATCACCAGTGTGTTTGGAAAACGGGTCGCGACGACGGTGACAAACCGTCTTGACGATGCCTCGCTCGAGCGCGCGGTGCGCGACAGCGAAACGCTCGCAAAGCTTTCGCCCGAGGATCCGGAGTACATGCCGGAGCTCGGCGAACAGAAGTACTCCGAGGTCAACGCGTATTACGCAAGCACTGGAGATCTCACCACGGAGGCGCGTGCACAGGCTGCCTCGTTTGCGGTGAAGTCGGCGGATGCGGCGAAGGTGATGGCATCGGGATTCATTGATGTGAATGCGGGCTCGAATGCGGTCGCGACGTCGAATAGGCTGTTTGGCTATCACTCCGGTACGGGTGTTGCGTCGACGCTGACGATGCGCACGCTGGATGGGGCTTCCTCCGGGTGGGCCGGCGACGAAGGCGCCGACTGGAGCACAATCGAGTCTGAACGCATCGCTGCCGACGCTGTTCGCAAGTGTCAGGACTGGCGAGGCAAGACCTCGCTCGATCCAGGCAAGTACGAAGTGATTCTGGAACCGGCAGCCGCCGGCATGTTGATGCTGCGCATGATGAACGTCTTTGACGCCAGGCAGGCGGAAGAAGGCCGCTCGTTCCTGTCGAAGCCTGGCGGTGGAACGATGCTGAACGAGAAGCTCTTCGACGAACGCGTGACCATCATCAGCGATCCAATGGAGAAGAACGCCGAGACCGGTTCTTTTAACGGCGGCGGGCTTCCCATCGGTCGTGAAACCTGGGTTGAGAAGGGCGTGCTCAAGACACTGACGTATTCGCGATTCTGGGCAAATCGCAAGGGAGTCGCGCCGAAGCCGCCGGGATTGAACTTCGTGATGAGTGGAGGCACGGCATCGGGCATTGCATCGATAGACGACATGATCCGCGAGACGCGGCGCGGCGTGTTGATTACGCGATTCTGGTACATCCGAGGTCTGAATCCACGCATCGCCTCGTTTACCGGTCTGACTCGCGACGGTACGTTCCTCATCGAGAACGGCAGGATCAGCCGGCCTGTAATGAACTTCCGCTTCAATCAATCGCTGTCGGAAATGCTGGCCAATGTGCAAATGCTGAGCAGCCCGACTCGCGTTTGCGCCAGCGAATCGAGCACCGTCGGCCCGCCGATCGTCGTACCCGCCCTGAAGGTGAAAGACTTCTTTCTGTCGAGCGTCAGCGATGCGATATAGCGGACACATGAAACGGCGCGAGTTTCTAAAGGCGAGCCTCGGCGCGGTAGTTATTCTCCAAAGCCGTCCGCAACCGGATCTTGTCCTGACAAACGGGAAGTTCGTCGACGGTCGAGGTGTTGTCGGGGCCGGATCGACAATGACGATCCGAAACGGACGCATCGCGAGAGTCGGTCAGGCCATACAACTCGCTCCTGACGCACAGATGATCGATCTCGGCGGGCGTACCGTCATACCCGGTTTCTTCGACGCGCACGTCCATTACACGCGCGCAGGGATAAACCCCGGCTACGAAGCGCGTCGAATCGAGCGCGCATTCTCGATCGCCGAACTGCAGGATGCTATCGCGCGCCGTGCCGAATCTGTCCCCGCGGGACAGTTCATTACCTGCATAGGCGGCTGGAACCATTCGCAGTTTGCCGAAGCACGACGGCCGACAAAAGCGGAGTTGGACGCTGCCACTTCCAGGCATCCCATCTATATCTCGGGAACCGGGGGTGGTACCGGCGCCATTACCAACAGTCTCGGACAGGCGTTCTTTGCTTCGAAAGGCGTGATGGTGGATGCAGGAAACGGAACGATCCCTCAAGCGAACGCTGCACTCGCGGCACTTCAAGCAGTCCAGACACCGGAAGACAAACTGCGTAGTACCGCAGACCTGAATGCTCACGCCAACAGTCTCGGCCTTACCGGTGTGATCAACGCCAGCAATATCGAGGATCAGGAATTTTCCCTCAAGCTCTGGCGCCAGGACAAGCTCACGATTCGCATGCGTCCGCTTTTCCCCGCGGACTCGCCCCAGGATGTCGAGACGCGTGTCGCGAACAACTTCAGTCAGGGAGGGCGCGCCGTCGGCGACGACCTGTTCCGTGTATCGGGTTTCGGCGAAAGAATCGGCGGCAATGTCACGACCTCGGCGCAGTTCGAACCGACGGCAAGGGCGATTGCGAAGAACCGCTGGTTGCTGCAGCAGCACTCCATTACGACGATGGAAAACGATTTTCACATCGCGGCGTTCCAATCGATTGCCCGCGAGTATCCGATTGACGGACTCCGCTGGTCGATCATTCACCTCCAGTCCATCGATTCGCCCCGACTGAAGGCTCTGATGGACCTCGGCGCCGGCGCAAGTGCACAGACCTGGACTTATCTTGGCGCCGGTGGAGGTCCGCCATTCCGCAGGATCGTGGATTCGGGAATACACGCGGGTGTCGGAACCGATTCCACGAATGTGTCCGCGCTGGACCCGTGGTTATCCCTCTTCTACATGGTGACGGGTCGCAACCTTGCCGGTGCTCTGACCAACGACGGACAACAGATCTCGCGCACTGAAGCACTGCGTCTGTATACGGAAGGAAGCGCGTGGTTCTCCTTTGATGACCATCAGGTTGGTTCAATCATGGAGGGCAAGTATGCCGATCTGGCGGTGCTGAGTGCGGACTACCTCACAGTTCCGGATAACGATATTCGAAAGATCCAATCTGTATTGACTCTGGTGGGCGGCCGTGTCGTGCATGCCGCCGCACCCTTTACCTCACTGATGCGCTAACTATTCAATTAGGGGAAGTTGGGTTCGCTCGAGCTTTTGTGATAAACCGGAGCGCAGGAGCGAACCCGATGGTCGTTCCACTTCGAATTGTTGATCGAGCGATAGGTTGCACTCTATGAAGCAGTTCATTTCCGTGAGCGCTCTTCTGGTTCTGATCGCCTCTCTGGCGTTCATGCAGAGTATTGCCGTGGCGCAAGCGGATCAGCATCGCGCGATGTTGAACACCTACTGCGTGACGTGCCACAACGAGCGCGCGAAGACTGGCGGTCTCTCGCTGGACGGCCTGAACCTCCAGGCGGCGGCGGATAATGCGGATACCTGGGAGAAGGCTCTGCGCAAGTTGCGCGGGCATCAGATGCCACCCCCAGGCAGTCCCCAGCCACCGCAGAAGGATGTCGATTCGTTCGTCGCCTGGATGGAGAACGCACTGGACTCCGCGGCGGGCGACGGGCATGCCAAAAGTCCGAAGGCCGGCTACGTGCCTATCCAGCGCCTGAACCGCACCGAGTACGCCGCGACGGTGAAAGCTCTGGTGGGCGTAGACGTGAACCCGAAGGAAGTTCTGCCGCAGGACATCCAGGTGGAGGGCTTCGACAACATTGCGGACGCGTTGAGCGTATCTCCTGCGTTCCTCGATCAGTACGTTACCGCGGCGCGGCATGTCGCTCAGCTCGCTGTGGGCAATCCCCGCATTTACAGCGTGAAGTACGAGATCCGGGCCAACCAGAATCCTGACGACCCTCCACCTCCAGGCACGCGTGATGGCATAAAGTTCAAACACAACTTCCCAGCCGACGGCGAGTATCGCATTACCCTCAATAACCTTGAGGTGGGCCCGTACAGCAATGCCCTGGAGCGTGAGAGCACAGTGGTCATCATGATTGATGGCCGAATCGTGTTTCGAAAGACCATCGGGGGAGCGGCGGATCTATCTCTTGCCGATCGTACAGCTGGAACGGGACGCACTCAGATCATGGACCGTTTCTCAAAGATTCCCGTTCAGGTGAAAGCCGGGGTGCGCGACGTTGTCATAGCCTTCGTCGACCGCTCCCATGTGGAGACGAGCGAGAACCTCGAAAAGCTGCAATCCTACGGCGGATTGACGGGTGCCTCGACACCCCCCGACCGCAAGGCCCATCTTCAGGACAGCGTCGTAGTCGCCGGACCATTTAACCCTACAGGCGTGTCGATGACTCCGAGCCGTGCCCTGATTTTTGTCTGCGATCTTAAGAAAACCGCGGAGCCAACCTGCGCCAAACAAATCGCGGAAAACCTGGCGCGACGCGCATTCCGACGGTCGGTCACGACGGAAGATCTGAACCGGCTCATGCCGTTTTATGAAGAGGAACGCCGTAGCGGCGGAACGTTCGATCAGGGAATCGAGCAGCTCGTGGCTGCGGTTTTGGCCAGCCCGCAGTTTCTGTATCGCAGCATTCGTGGACCTCGCGAAGCGCAAGCCCGACAGGGCGCAGCCTCAAATAATGGCGCCACACCCAACACCGAATTCGCTCTTACCGATCTGGAACTCGCCTCGCGACTCTCCTTCTTCTTATGGAACACCGGCCCGGACGAGGAACTGTTGACGCTCGCGTCGGCGAATGGCTTGACCCGTCCGGGAGTCATGGAGAAACAGGTGAGACGCTTGCTCGCCGATCCGAGGGCCTCCAGCCTGGTCTCCAGTTTCGCCATGAAGTGGCTGAACCTCACCACTCTGGATCAGGTCGTCCCCGACCCGAAATCGTTCCCCGCATTCGCCGAGCAGCGGCAAGTTGAGCAAATGCGGCGCGATTTTTCGATGGAAGCGGAATCTTTCATCGGCAGCCTCTTCTCGGAGGACCGAAGCGTTGTGGATCTCCTCACCGCGGACCACACGTTCCTGAACGAACGCATGGCTCGCCACTACGGTATCTCGGGTGTCGTGGGGCCGCAGTTCCGCAGAGTCACACTGACCAACAAAGAACGTTTCGGCCTGATGGGCAAGGCTGCGGTGCAATTGCGGACTTCTTATGGCGACCGCACGTCTCCGGTATTGCGTGGAGCATGGGTGCTCGACAAGTTGATAGGCACCCCGCCGACTCCGCCACCGCCCGATACCGCTACCGACCTCTCACAAAAGGCCGGCGAGCAACCCAGGACGGTTCGCGCGAGGCTCGAACAGCATCGCGCCAACGCGACTTGCCGGATGTGCCACGGCGTGATCGATCCCATCGGGTTGGCTTTGGAAAACTTCGACGCGATCGGGCAATGGCGCACGACGGACAACGAGGCCAAGGCTCCCATCGATGCCAGCACGGTGCTGCCGACGGGAGTCGCCATCAACGGTGTCGTAGACCTCCGAGCGCAACTGGTCGCGCGTCCGGAAGTGTTCGCGCGGACCGTGACGGAGAGATTGCTGATGTACGCGGTCAACCGCCGGCTGGAATATTTCGATATGCCTCAAGTTCGTGCCATCGTTCGGTCAGCATCGAAAGAAAACTATAAGCTGTCTTCGCTCGTATTGGGAATCGTCAATAGCGACGCATTCCGGAAGCAGGTCCCTGAGGGGAAATAGAAGGGGAAATAGATGTTCATCACCAGGAAACATATTTCGCGCAGAGCAGTTCTGAAGGCCGCCGGAGTCGCGTTGGGCCTGCCGTTCCTCGATGCGATGGTGCCTGCCGGTACGGCCCTTGCCCAAACCGCAGCGGTTCCCAGGTTGAGGACGGGCTTCTTCTACATTCCTCACGGCGCGATCATGGGGAACACGTCGCATGGTCCGGCATTGGATAAGTGGACGCCGTCCGGCTCCGGCGCCGATTTCAAGCTCAGTCCGATCCTGGGATCGCTGGAGCCGTACAAGAAGTATGTTTCGTCTTTCGGCGGACTGGCAAATGCCGCCACGGCGGGTTCGGTTCATTCGTTTACTCCCGCCACATGGCTCAGCGCCACTCGTCCGGATACCGGCGCGCCCCGCGCGCATATGGCCACAACTCTCGATCAGGTGATTGCGAAAATCATCGGCCAGGAGACGCCTCTGCCATCGCTCGAAGTCGCCTCTGAAACCACCGTGCAGAGTGCGGCGGGTGGCGGCGGATACTATTCCACTTTGTCTTTCCGCGACGTGGAATCGCCCTTGCCGATGGAGCCCAATCCGCGAAAGGTCTTTCTTCAGTTGTTCGGTGAGGGCGACACGCCGCAGGAGCGCGCGACAATCAGCAAACGCACGAGCAGTTTGCTGGATCTGATTCTGGATGGCACAAAGAGCCTGAAAAGCGACCTCGGGAGCAAAGACAAAGCCGTTCTCGACGGATATCTCGAAACAGTTCGCGAGATCGAGCGGCGTACGCAGATGGCGGCGGCGAAAGATCTTTCCGCGCTCAAAATTCCCGAAGCTCCCGTGGGAGAACAGGACGCCTTCGCCGAACAGGTGAAGTTGATGTTCGACTTGATCGCCCTCGCTTATCAGGCTGACGTGACGCGGGTGGCTTCCTACCTCATGGTCGCGGAAGGCACGAACCGTACTTACAACCACATCGGAGTCCCGGATGCGTTCCATCCCATGTCGCACCACTCGAACGATCTCGAGAGAATTAATAAGCTGGCGAAAATCCAGACCTGGCACCTCGAGCAGTTCTCGGCATTCGTTAAGAAGATGGCGGAAACACCCGACGGCCAGGGAACGCTGCTCGACCACTCGATCTTCATGTACGGATCGAACATGAGCAACAGCGATCGGCACGACAACTACCCGGAGCCGAACATATTGGTCGGTGGCGGCAACGGCAAGATGAAACTCGGCGGCCAGCATATCGCGCTGCCGGAGCGCACCCCGATCGCGAATCTTCACCTGACGCTGCTTCAGAAGATCGGAGTGGAGCGCGACAAGTTCGGCGATAGCACCGGCACTATTTCGGGGATATAGATGAAGGAATGAAAGCCATTACCCCTCCTGTCCAGGAGCGGCGATTCGCTTGCGTTTAAAATCGGAGGTTGAGCTTGGATCGTAGAGAATTGCTAAAGTCTGTTCTGGCCGGAACGGTGGCGTTGGGTTTCCCATCGCTGCTTCGTGGGCAGACGGGCAAACTCGCCGTTATCGACGGCGGCGGTGCCAATGTCGTGGCCTTCTCCTTCACTGACGGGTTCGTGCTCGTAGATGGCGGCGCTCCGAAATCCGGCGACCAGGTGATGGCAGCACTCAAAGCGATGGCCCCAGGCGCCAAAGTGCAAACGCTCTTCAATACCCATCATCACGCCGATCAGACCGGCAATAATGAAATGTTCTCGGCGGCGGGGGCAAAAATCATCGCGCACAAGCGCACCCTG
>Ga0184628_10000649_pt1 | contig 18094 bp, 12 predicted proteins | sample PLM4_5_b1_FD_133149 | JGI IMG/M metagenome (GOLD analysis project Ga0184628, IMG submission 133149) | Groundwater sediment microbial communities from an aquifer in East River, Colorado, USA - PLM4_5_b1 | ecosystem: Environmental > Terrestrial > Soil > Riparian zone | place: USA: East River... | reverse complement strand
TCCAACGCATTCTGCAATTCCCGAACGAGCTCGTGCGCCAACTCGGGCTGACCGGCAGCGAAACACGAGGTCTGAAGGTCCGTGATCGACCCGATCTCATTGCCCTTTGCTTTATTGGCGACCTGGACGAGATTCCACCACGGGCTCTTCTGCTTTTTGGTCTTTTCCTTCTGGACCGGCGCCTGCTCTCGATACTCGAAACGGTTCTGGACGAATTTTGGAAATGTATCGCCATCGACCACGCATACGAGATCGAAGTCGAAGTCTCCGCCGTTCTTCGCAGCCGTCTTCGAATGAAGAGTAAACGCACCTTTCAGAAGAATCTGACACTCGACAATGTTAGCAACGTCCGAAGCGACTGGCTTCCGTCCCGAGTCCCGCTCAATGATGCTTCCCACACTGTCCGTTATCTCCTGACGAGACAACCGCCGGTAGGGCAGCAAATCCTCGAACATGCGTATCGGATAGCGAACGACCAAACCACGTTCGGATTCGAGTGCCGTGATACCGCGATCGAGCGGCATCCAATCGGATGCGGCCACGATCTGTCCATCATGCAGCGCCAGAAATCCGTCGTCCGCCAGAGCGAACGCCGGCATTCTGAAGCCGCCTCCCGTGCAAAGCTTGAATGTCCATCTCGCCAGCAGCTTGTGGAGTTGCTGATTGATGTAGGGGTGTTTCACGAGATAGCCGGTGGGATCGACCTTCAGAACGGCCTCGACGACGGTTGCTTCCCTGCTCGTGAATTCCGGGTTCGCGTTCTCGCCGGTTTCCAGCCGCTGCTGAGCATGCGACGATCCGAGAAGCTCCAGGAGCCCCTCGTAATCTCCGATGTTGGCAGCATCTCTCAACTTCCGGGCCTGAGCCAAAGCGTGTGGCAGAATCTCCGATTTCAGACTCTCCCAGGACGCATGTTCGATCAGCGTGTAGCTGGACTCGAACTCCCGGTTCTCCGATACTTCCCGGATACCAAACACGATGGGACCACTGTAGGTTCGGACCTCCAGACGACGCGACTGGGACCGAAATAAATCCAGGAGTCGCGATGGGCCCTTGTATTCCGGCTTCACGCTCGATTCCGGAAGAATGATGTCGGTGCCCAGCAACTCCGCCACATCATCCTCCATTACCTTGCATGCGCCCTTCGCCTGCGTACTGTCGAAGGCAAGTCGGAACTGATACAACCGGCCGTTCGGAAGTACCTGACCGTTCTCCCGAGCTCGTTGCTGAAGAGCCTGGAATACCGATCGAGAGATCCATCCGCGGCAGTCGTTCGTTCCGAATTCGTGATCCGGGACCACCATGACGCGTGCCTGGAGCAACTCGATTCGCACCTTACAGGGCGAGACGAGAACGCCGAAGTACGTAATGGCAGCCTGCGGCCAGTTCATAAATCGTTCGGCAATCGCACGCTCGTACTTAGCCTCGACGGCGTAGAACTTGCCGTCCTTTGCCGATCCGCTCGCGCCTATCAAACGGAACTGAGTGCCATTGATATCGACTCGTTTCATGGTTTTCTCAACAAGCGCCTCTTGGTATTCCTCAAGGACGCCGGCGGGAACATGGAGTCGAGCCACTCGAATTTCCGGAAAGAGACCCTGCAGCAGAGTATTGTGCAGCTGCGCAGACTTCTCCAGATCGGGAATCCGCTCGGTCGCCTTCCCCATGGAATCGATATCTAACGAGATCACGAACATTTCGTTACCTGTGGTTGAAACAGACATTTGCGCTCTCCTTACTGTTGTGGATTGTTTTGGAAAACAAAAACAGCCAGGGGGCGCCGTGCCGGCATCGCCTGACTGTTCTGGTGCGGAAAAACAACGTGTTTCCGGCCAGGCAGTTCGCGCCAAGCCAGCGAGTTGTGAACCTCCTTTGTTCCCCGAGTGGAGCGAACCAGGAGGGCGCGGATCCCACTGTGTATCTAGATAGCGGACCCACAGATTCCCACGGAGTAAAGTCGTGGGTGACTTGAGAGACTTGAATCAAGTCTCTGACGAAAAACCCGTTAACCCATCCTTTTTGCCGTAATGCTCTCCTTTCGAATCTGCGGGACCTTTTTTGAGAGATCCGCCGACCCTTTCCATTCCGAAATCGCGAAGTAACTGCGTCCGGTCTTCAGGGATTCGAGCATCGCCTCCGGCTCGCTGCCGAGTTCCTGCTCCAGTAGAGGGAGTCCGTTGCTCTCAGCCTTGCTGAGGAAGAATCGAAGCACACCGCCTGGGGACGAGACGGCTGATGTCCGGCGCTTCCCTTTGCGACCTCGAACGCTTGGTGTATCCGATGGCGGTCTGTCGTCGGTAGTTAAGGCCATACCGGCACCCTGTTCGCTTTTCATTTCGAACCTTCCAGAATCTTGCTTTGCTGCAGCTGGTCGTCATCGCGCTCCCCCACCATCTGTTGTTCGGAAAACTGGGCCACAAGAAGCCCGCTGGGATTGGACTCCGAACGGCGATCCTGGATCAGACGGATGTCATACCGGCCGACGATCCTGTCTGTTGACTCCACGCGACCGCGAAGGCGATGGATTTCCTTCACACCGAAGGCGAGGTACGTCCAGGGCGAGTCCTTAACGGGATCGATCGTGCGGATCTTCAACAGAGATGTAATCCGATCCTGTTTGATCTTTCCGACGGTGTCGTCGTCACGGAGTTTGCCCAGCGTGTAGCTTCGGAGGTTCGCGGTCATCATGTTCAGGGACCCCGCGAAATTCTGATCCACCGTTCCGGGGGTGTAGGCCAGATAGTGCTCTAGAAAGTTCCGGACCAGCGCCTTCGCCTCCAGTTCGGTCGGGGCCGTTCTGTCCACCGTGACTTGAACCGCGGCGACTGTTGGAGCGGATTGTCCGACTGAAGAACTCAGACCGTTTGCGTCCACCCGAATGACGGTCGGCGGCTGGACGCGAACATAGATTGCGAAGGCAAGCGATGCCACCGCGATTCCGGCAAACAGAAACGCCATCACCATGGCGCGATTCGCATAGGCTCGAAGCAGTCCATCATGTTCGTAGTACTTCGTGTACTGCAGCCGTTCCGGCAGGTCGGTTCTTGCCAGTCTGTTCTTCATGACAGCAGGCCCACAACAACGGGGATTTTGTTCATCACGGTGTTCGCACCGGTGCTGAATGCCTCGCCGTGCACAATCCGGTTGGCGATGAATGGGATCACAGCGATGGAAAGCGAATAGAAGATCGAAGCAACACCCAGCAGTAGCGATTGTTCAAGGCCGACGAAACCGCCAAGAAAGCTTCCGGCGTTGAGCACATCCCGAACCGTCGAAAGATTGACCGCCGCCATCAGCGCACAAAACACCGCGTAGATCACTCCCCAGAAGTGGAACGCGAACACATTGATGACATAGATGCGAGCCATCGCTCCGAGGCCAAATGCCGGAAGGAAGGCGATCACCAGAGGGCCGAGGACGTAAAGGATTGCTCCGTAGAAGCTGTAGAAGAAACAGAAGGCGACGTAGGTGAGCGGATAAAGAATGTACCCGACCAACATGGGTAGAAGGCCGATGATCGCCGAAACCCCACCCATAATGAGATCGAAGAACCTCTCACGGCCGCCTTGGTTGTAGGCCGTTGAAAGATCCGCCATCCACGCCTGATAGACGTCTCCACCTGTGGTGCTGTTGGCGATAAAGTCCGAAAATGCGTTGAACATCCCGTTGACGTCACGAAAGGCGGTCGCGTAAACCGACAGGACGAGACCGAGCGCAACATATTTCACGCCTGCAATAGCCAACATGCGGACATCGCCTCCACGAATGTAGGACTGGTAAACGGCCACAAGAAAGCTGATGAGCAAGATGACCTGAGCAATCTGGATCGTTGCCGGCATGATGTCCGACCGGTCGATGCCCGCAAGCGCGGTACGGAAGAATTCCTCGTAATAAAACATGACCGGTTACCTTCGCTGCAGAGAGTTTGTTACGTTTTCGCGGAGAGAGGTTCCCTGCTGGGCGTCAAGCTTCATCTCCGCACCGGAATTGGCGATATCGATTGCGCGAAGCCGCATGACTTCGGTCAATGCCGCTTGGGTATACGCGTTGGCCCGAACCAGCCACGCGGCAGCGCCAGCCTCCAGGATCGGCGCACTTCCCGGGGCCGCAGACTGAACCTGCTGGAGAATTTGATCCGAAGCTTGAAGCTCGATATCCGCGATCGCGTCAATCTCGATCGCTCGCTTCATTGCCGCCTGTGCGACAGCGTCTGTCATATCGATAATGTTCCGTACCTGGGGTGAAGCTTCTGTCGCCGATGGCACATCTAGATAAACTGCGGAGTAATTTGCACTGACTTGTGAAATCTGCGAGACATCGGCAGATAGCAGCGTTTGTTCGAGTTGCTTAGGACTCGGAAGCGTAGCGCTCGCGACTGGAACCTGACTGATTGTTCGAATCTGGCCGGAAATCCCGCGAACCGATGCGACAACCCCTTTCGCCTCATTGATCAGGTTCTGTGGCCAAACGACGGTACGCTGGAACGCTTCAATCGAATTCATCGTCGAACGGATGGCATTCAGCCCGCTGCCAACGACGTTGTTGATCGCACCGCTCACGCTACTAAGCCCAACCGACAAAATCGCACAACAGGGACTAGGAATAAACTGCGCCGGACTGCTTCTCGGAATCGCGATGATCATCGCCAGAATCAAACCGACGAGAAGTATCTTTCGTGATCGCAACCATCCCGCGACTCTGCTTGCGCCTTCTGAGATTCGAAAAGTTTTCATTTGTGCCTCTAGACGTTCGAGGCGCGCTCCAAAGAATTCCTTACAAGATTTTCTAAGTGGTTGTGTAGATCTCTAAAAGATTCGACGGCCTCGGAAGGACCGCAGACAGGATAAGAAGGTCCATTCAAGATTCGCTTGTCGGCGTCGCAGTGGGATGTTTACGTGAGAGGGTTATACTGCGGGCTCAGGCTTGGGTTGTGGGCTTTGCTGCACAACGCTCAAGGCGATGATGACGTGAAATACCCGATCCGCAAGCCTCTTGCTCAGGTACATAGGAGGCTCATGGCGAGATTGGTGAAGCCACTCTCAGCCTCGGGTAAGATTGAATTTATTGATGAACGGAAGGTGAACAAAGTCAGGCGCAGCATGAAATCCGACGCGGCGTCAGTTGCACTTGCGGAAACCTTCAGAGTTCTTGGCGATTCAACTCGCGTGAAGATTGCGTTTGCGCTCTCCCACGAAGAATTGTGCGTATGTGATTTGTCGAATCTGCTGGGTGTTTCGCAATCCGCGGTTTCCCATTCGCTTCGCACGCTCCGACAAATGCGATTGGTTCGGTTCCGAAAGGAAGGCAAAGTCGCGTATTACAAACTCGACGACGAACATATCGACAATCTTCTCAAGGAAGGTTTCCGACATATCGAGGACCTTTTGGCATAACCCCAGCGGTCACAACCATGTCGCAACGCAGGGGCGACTTGAAGAGCCACAAACAAGAATTGATGGACTGGTTGCGTTATACCGGGACTTCGAAGGCAGTCGGCGGGCCTTAGCGGATTCGCGATACGCACGGATGAGAGCAGATCCTCGTTTAGACCTGATGCTGTCATCCAGGTTGCTATCGCATAACTGCCGGTACCGCTGGCGCGAAATCTTCAAATCAAACGCCGCGCATGTCGCTGCCTATTGAACTGATGCCCTCTGCGGGGGACCTTTTCCCGTAGATCCAAAGAGACAAGCTAAGGGCGAGGATCATCAACTGTGCGAGCAGGCTTTCGCGGGTTGGGAATAGTCCGAGCCAATCCCAATGGAGATTCACGGGAGACAGAGTGATGGAAACCATATCGATTTCCTGGAAGGCATGAACCGCCTTGCCGGTAAGGATTACTGCCAATACGACCATAACAACTGAAGACACACTGAAAAGGGTTCTGACCGGAATTCGCGTGCTGAAAGTTAGCAGGACCCATCCCATGACCAGGATGAGGCCAAAAGCGGTAACCACTCCAGCCGCCAGCGCAAGTTTGCTCTCCGACCCTCCCTCAAGCCAGATCGCTCTTAGAAACAGGACGGTTTCAATGGCTTCACGAAAAGCCGCAAGAAAGGAGATGAATGCCAGCCGAAACACATTGCGTTGATTCACCGCGGACTGGATCTGGACCTGAATAAAGTTCTTCCATTTGGTGATCTCCGTCTTGCTGTGCAACCAAAATCCCAGATAGAGGAGGATAAGAACCGTTACCAATCCCGTCATTCCTTCCATCATTTCTCTCTGCACGCCGCCCCGATTCGTTAGCCACCCGGAAAAAATCCAGGCAATACCACCGAATCCTACGGCTACCAGCCAGCCACCATGGACCCAACGATTGGCAGTTTTCGCGCTGGAAACTCGGATGACACTCAAAAGTGCGACGATGACGAGTGCCGCTTCAAAACCCTCTCTGACGAGAATCCCTAGCGCCAACGTGAAGGTCAGGGAAGGAGATGCCTTTTGCTGGCCTAACAGCGATGTTGCCTGGTCCAAAGCCTCTTCAGAACTGCGGATGGCCGCTGCAACCTCTGAGACTTCTTTCCGCTGATGAATCGCGCTTCTCACCAGTGCCATGGACTGCTCCAGGTGCAACACTGCGGCCGGGTCGGCGGCTTTTAGCCGAATCTCAACAGGTTCGACGCCATCGATATAGGCACTGAGAGCCTTGCTCGCCGCATTCTCGAAGAGTTTGGCCTGATAATCCGACCCGGCCGACTCAAGCTGCGACCGAGCAAGTTCTAATGAAGCCCCCGGGGAGTCCGCCCGAGAATGGAGCCTGAGACTCGCTAAGGCGAGGGATTTCGCCTCGGCGCTTCCATCAAGACGTTCTTCAATGGACGCATCGGAACCGGTCGCAGCCAGCGTGAGCAAGTGATCCGAGGAAGAGACTTGAAGTCTCTCCTCAAGTTCCTTAAAGGCGTTCTCAATCGCGGGACTCGCTTGATGTTTGCGGTAGCGAAGGGAAATCACATAAAAAGCGAGATTCCAGGTATCCCGATCAGAGTAGGAAGCGAACGACGCCATCGGCGTCTTTGGCACACCCAAACGAATCGTGTTGAACGCTTGAAACGGAGTCATCTCCCTCATTTTCAAAGGATCCTGGAAATTGACAGGCTTCGTCTCGAGGTTCGCGGCTGAGGGACCATCTCCAGCGCCCTCTGGTCCATGGCACTTGCTGCACGTCTCTTTAAACAGAGGCTTTGCTGCTTCCAGATTGGGCCATTGAGCCGGGGCAACACGTAACCCAACTAATTCGATGGTTTTCTTTTGAATTTCCCTTGCGAGTTTCGATACTTCCGCCGGATCAGCCTTCGAATGAATGAGGGCGCTCAGCTTTGAAGTGGATTCCTCGATTCCCGACGAAGAGATCTCGGGAAGATTGCGGCTTAGATCCACAGCATTTTGAACGAACTCTACCTGCTCCTTATATTCCGCCTCACTAACGATGACACCGTTCTTCACCGCCCCGGCATAATCAACAGCCAAATAATCAAGCAGAAGGACAAGAAGACGCGGCGACTTTTCGGACGAAACCTGTGGGACGTCAATGGCAGCAGGAGCTTTTGGCGAAAGTAGAATAAATGCCACGGGGCCGAGAACTGCGGCCACCAAGACCGGCACTAGAAGCCGCTTCAAGAAATTCCTCGGGTAACAAGCATAGTTCAATGATATTGAAAACCATTCTCAATTCAAAGCGAGATCTTCCTGCAGGCACCGCACTTCAGAAGGGAGCCTGACGCGATCGCGCCTATGCCCGTAACATTCTCAATCCGCTCCCAATCACGATAAATTCACTGATCTCATGGCCAAGAACAGCGACTGGCAGCGTAAATAAACCGGCGATGGCTCCCACCACAAGCACAGAGATCACTGCCGTCGATAGTGCGAGATTTTGTCGGACGACTGTTCGATTGCGCTTGGCGAGCCCAATGGCATACACCAGTTTCTCCAAGTCGTCGGCCATCAGAGCGACATCGGCGGTTTCCAGCGCGACATCCGTGCCCGCAGCTCCCATGGCGATCCCGACTGCCGCCTCTGCCAGTGCCGGGGCATCGTTAACACCGTCGCCGACCATTGCGACCTGGCCATATTCGAGCGTCAGCTCACGAACTTTCGCGGCCTTGTCTTCGGGTTTCAGTTCGGCGAAAACTTCATCGATGCCGGCCTCGGCGGCGATTGTTCGCGCAGTATTGATGTTGTCGCCTGTCAGCATGACGATCTTCTGAATACCGGCGGCGTGCAATCGACTCACAATCTCACGTATTCCTGTGCGGATATTGTCCCGAATCGCAAAAATTGCCCATGGTTGGCTGGAATCACCGAGAACCACCACCGTTTTCGCCTCCGCTTGAAGACGCGCGATCTCAGGTTGTGTTGAAGCCAGGCTGATTCCCAGATTGCTTTCGAAGAACCGCGGGCTTCCAATACTCAGGGTACGGCCATCGATTTCGGCCGCGGCACCCGATCCTGTAAATGATTTGAAATTTGCAATCGCTGGAAAAGATATCTGTTTCGAATTGGCACAACGCACAATTGCCAGGGCTAACGGATGTTGGCTTCGGCTTTCGATACCGGCCGCGATTGCGATAATCCCCTCCTCCGAAGCGCCGCTTGCGCCAGGTAAAACGATCACATCGGTGACCTCCGGTTCGCCGCGAGTGATGGTGCCGGTCTTGTCCAGTGCAATCACCCTCACACGCGCCAACTCCTCTATGTATAGGCCACCTTTAATTAGGACGCCTTTCCGAGCTGCCGTGCCGAGGCTCGCAACCAACGTGATGGGTATCGATATTACGAGTGCGCAGGGGGCTGCGGCGACGATGAAGACAGTTGCACGCGTGATCCATTCCGTCCACGATTGCGAGAAGAAAGAAGGCGGGACGATGGCCAGCAGGATTCCCATGGCCAGCACTGCCGGACTGTACCATGCCCCGAACCGCTCAATGAAACGCTGGCTCTTGCCTCTTTTCTCCTGCGCTTCCTCCACCATGCTGATGATTCGAGCGATTGTGTTATCCGCAACAGTTTTCGTAGCTCGAATTTCCAGCGCACCCTCGCCATTGATCGACCCTGCAAACACGGCGTCGCCAGGCTTCTTCTCCACAGGCAGGCTTTCGCCTGTTACAGGCGCTTCATTTGCGCTGGAAACCCCCTCGACCACTGCGCCGTCCGTCGCAATGGATTGACCGGGCTTGAGGACAAATAGATCGCCAACCTGAAGCTCCTCGACCGGGATTTGGTACTCGCGGCCATCACGCCTGACCAGTGCATGCTTAGGCGTCAAATCCATCAAAGCCCGAATCGCTGAGCGGGTCTTTTCTTCGGTATAGCCTTCGGCTGCCTCAGAGATTGAGTACAGAAAGACAAGCATCCCTGCCTCAACCATTTCTCCAAGCAGCGCAGCAACGACAGCCGCGGTCGTCATCAAAAGTTCGATACCGACTTCCCGCTTGAAGACGAGATTTTCAAACCCTTCTCTTCCGAAATAGTACCCGCCCAGGAGAATGGCCGCCGCGTAGCAGATTGCCGATACGGCAGCCGGAATACCGAGAGCACTAAGAAAATAACCTACCAGCAGCAGAGTTCCCGAAAGCACCGAAGTAATAACTTTCGGATTGCGCCACGGTTTGGCGGGAAGGGGAGTAACGCCGCCTTTTTGTACGGGAAAACCAAGTTCGGCCAGCTTTCCCTTGAGAATCTCCGAACTCGTTAGTTCCGATTCAAAGGTGATGCCAACCTTCGCGGACTTCAGATAGATCTTAAGTTCTTTGACTCCTGAGAGGTTACTCAGCCCGCGTTGGATCGCGGCCGCCTCGCTTTCACAATCCATCCCTGCAACACGAAAATCAATATGCTTTATGGGCATAAGCTACACCGCAGTTTCTCCTCGTTCCCCCGTGCGGATTTTGAGGATATCGTCGACTGTAATGACGAATATTTTCCCGTCCCCTGGTCTGCCACGGTGGGCGTGGGTCTGGATGGCAAGCAGCGTCGGCTCGAGCAAGTTGTCCGGCACCACAATCTCCAGCTTCATTTTTCTGGCATACTCGTGAACGCCTTCGCTGACTTTGTCTTCTGCATCCGCGGCACGGGTCCTCCCGAAACCCTTTACTTCAGAGACCGTGATTCCCGGCAGATCCGGGATCTGTTTCAACGCCGTAATGACCGCCTCAAGGACAACCGGTTGAAGAATCGCTTTAATCTCTTTCATGGTTAAATCTCCACTTCCGGCTGATCTTTAGAGAACCATCCGTAGACTGCCGGCAATACCAATAGGGTCAAGAGGGTCGATGTAATCAAGCCGCCAATGACGACGGTAGCCAGCGGTCTCTGCACTTCCGCGCCTGCGCCTGTCGAAAGCGCCATTGGCACAAAACCCAGACTGGCGACAAGCGCTGTCATCAAAACCGGACGCAGTCGCGTGGTCGCTCCCCTGATAACAGCTTCTCGCGACGACAAGCCTTGCTCCCGCAACTGCGATACGTAGGTGAGTAGGACGACTCCGTTCAGCACGGCGACGCCGAAAAGCGCGATAAAGCCCACGCCTGCGGAAATACTGAATGGCAAGTGTCGCGCGAACAAGGCGACGATGCCGCCCGTTGCCGCCAAAGGCACGTTCATGAAGATCAACAGGGCAGGAGGAAACGCTCCGAAATTCAAATAGAGCAATGCAAAGATCATCAGTAATGCAAGAGGCACCGCAATCATCAATCGAAGGCTGGCGCTCTGGAGTTGTTTGAACTGTCCACCCCACTCAATCGAATAGCCCTCCGGGAGGTGAACCTTCGACGCAACCGCGTTGCGGCCTTCCTCGACGAAACCGCCAAGATCGCGTCCGCGGACATTCAGCTCGACGCTGATACGGCGCTGACCGTTCTCCCGGCTGATTTGTGCGGGCCCATCCTCCTCAAAGATGTCTGCGAGTTCGCTTAACGGGATGAATTTGCCTTCCCGCGCCCCAACCTTAAGATTGCCAATTGCCTCAATGCTGGAACGTTTGGCTTCGTCAAACCGCACTTGAAGGGCGAATCGCCGATTGCCTTCAACAACCTGCCCCACGATTTTTCCGCCAATCGCTTCGACCGTGTCGAGAACGTCAGAGGCGTTCAGGCCATATCGCGCGATCGAATTGCGCCTCAGGCGAATTCGCAGATATGGCAAACCTGCGACGCGTTCCGCCCGCACATCGGCCGCACCGGGGATCCGTCGAATCACGGCTTCAACTTCCTCACCTTTCGCACGCAGGGTCTCAAGATTCTCACCGAACAGCTTCACCGCGATATCGGAGCGAACGCCAGCTTCCATCAATTCCTGCATGCGCATCTGTATCGGCTGGGAAAAACTGTAGGCCGCACCGGGTGCGCCCTCTTGTAACGCGGCGGACATCTCATTAATCAACTGCTCTTTCGTTTTTGATATCGGCCATTCCGTGACGGGCTTTAGCATCACGTATACGTCGCTCTGATCCATGGCCATCGGATCCGTTGCAATCTCCGGCCGCCCGGTCCGCGTAACAACGGTCTGCACTTCGGGAAAATCCTTCAGCACACTTTCGACAATTTCATTACTCTTCCGCGATTCGGCGCCGGAGATTCCAGGAACACGGAACATCATGATGAGAATTGACCCCTCATCCAGCCGCGGCATGAACTCGCTTCCAAGGTAAGGAATTGCCGTCAGAGACAGCCCAAAGACAATGATGGCGAGCAGCGCAGTGACTTTCGGAAAACGTACAACACGCTGCAAGACAGGCCGGTAACCGCGATGGAAGGCGCGCATGACGAGCGTGTCCTTTTCCTCTTTTTCCTTTTTGTGACGGGAGCGGCCAAATGCCGCCAGACTGAGGACGGGCATAAGCAGTAACGCGATGGCCAGGGAACCGACGAGTGCAAACAGCACTGTAAAGGCCATCGGCTTGAACATCTTGCCTTCCACTCCGGTGAGTGTAAGGATCGGAATGTAGACCAATGCGATAATGGCGACACCGAAGAACACCGGCTTTGCCACTTCCTGGCTGGCGCTCCTGATCGTTTCCAACACGGTCTGCTCGGGCTCTCGTTCGCGGAGTTTCCGGATGATGTTCTCCACCATCACGACAGACCCATCGACAATGAGACCGAAGTCCAATGCGCCCAGACTCATGAGGTTGCCGGAAATCCCGGCTTTCAGCATTCCTGTGAATGCGACGAGCATGGAAAGAGGAATCGCAAGCGAAACAATGACGCCTCCTCGCAAACTGCCGAGCAGGAGTAGCAGGACGGCGATCACGAGAATTCCCCCTTCGACAAGGTTCTTGCGTACGGTCTCTATGGTCCGGTGTACCAGGTCCGTCCTGTCGTAAAACGGCTCGATGCGAACTCCTTTCGGCAAAAACTGCTGGATTTCCGCCAATCGACTCTTCACGTCCTCGGCCACGGTCCGCGAGTTCTCGCCAATCAACATCATCGCGATTCCGAGGACAACTTCTCCTTTTCCATCCTGAGTGACGAGCCCTTGCCGGACCATCGGAGCAAAACGGACATTGGAAACATTCTTAATTGTTATTGGAATTCCGGATGGTGAAGAGCCAATCACGATATCTTCGATATCAGAGAGCTGGGAGATCAGCGCTTCTCCGCGTATCACCGACTGCTGTTCGGTATGTTCCAGATAGGCGCCGCCAACATTTCTATTGTTCTTTTCCAACCCCTCGATGACCGTGGCCAGCGGTATGCGATAAGACATCAGCCTGTCGCTATCCACCTGCACCTCGTATGTCTTCAACTCGCCGCCGTGAGAATTGACTTCAATGATTCCTGGTACCGTCCGCAGTTTTGGCGCGATATCCCAGTCGAGAATGCTGCGAAGCTCCATTGGCGAATAGCCCTGACCGCTCACCTTGAACTGATAGATTTCACCGAGGCCCGTGGAAATCGGTCCCATTTCCGGCACACTGAGTCCTTCGGGTATCAACTCGGTCAATTGGGGAAGTCGTTCCAGAACCAGACGGCGGGCGAAGTAAATATCCATGTCCTCGCGGAAATAGATAGCGACATACGACAGACCATTTTTTGAAACGGATTGCACCTGAGTAATGCCTGGCAATCCGCTCATGGAAAATTCAACCGGGAACGTAAGGAACTGCTCCACTTCCAAAGGTGAAAGGCCGGGAGCTTTCGCGAGTATCAATACCTGATTGGGAGTGATGTCAGGTACGGCATCGATAGGCAACTGTTGAAGCGCAAGCACGCCTCCAAGGATGACCAGGGCCGTAAGAAAAAGAACGAAGAAGCGGTATTGAAGGGCGAGTGAAATGATTTTGTTCATCTATTTCTCCTCGTCTCCCTCTCCAAGTTCCTTGCCGAGGACAATGGATTTAAGCCGAAATGCGCCGCTTGTTACTACAGACTCGCCCTTCCTGAGCCCACCGGTGATTTCAACCAGACCATTTGCGGACACGCCCGTCTTCACACTACGGACTTCGAACTTCGTATCTTCCGTCTGGATGAAAAGGACAGGCTTCCCGTCAATCCGCTGCAAAGCGTCATTAGGAACCGTCAATCCCGATCTTACCGATTTGGTAGGCAGAGACACGGTCGCCAACATATCCAGCTTCAGTTTGCGATCGTCATTCGAGACTACACACCGCACTTTACCGCTGCGGGTCTGTGGATCGAGAATGTCGCCAACGTACGTGATTTTTCCGCTGAACTGGTGGCCTGGATACGTGTCCACATTGACGACCGCAGTTTGGCCGATTTGCACTCGTCCGAGGTCTTTCTCGAAAACTTCAGCCTGAACCCAAACTTCCGAGAGGTCAGAAATCTCAAACAGCTCCGACTCTGTTCCCACCGTTTCCCCGGAGGTTGCATTGATTTTCGTAATCACCCCAGTGAGCGGAGAGAGAATAGATGTATCGGAAGAGGCGCTTGAGGCATTCGGCGAAATCCCGAAACGCCGCAGCTTGGCCATCAGTCCGTTAATGACGCCTTGCTGCGCGTCGATATTGGATTGAAGGCTCTTCGGTTCCGCCTGACTGAGTTCAAGTTCCTTCTGCGATGCAGCGCCGATTTCCGCAAGACGGCGATTTCGATCGGCCTGCTGAACAGCCAAAGCCAGTTGGGTTTTCAGTCGTTGCAGCTCAGATTGGGCGGACTGGTACTGGAACAGCACCTCGCCGGCCTCGATATTGTCGAAATCCGCGAGCACTTGATCTTTTTCTACCCTGTCACCCACATCGACCGAAACGTGGATCAAACGACCACTGGCAATAGGACGCACATGAGCAATGCGATTGCTTATCCGCTGAATCGTGCCCGACACCTGCAAGTACTCCTTAACCTGGGTTAACTCCGCGGGCCTTACCTGAAGTGCAGCTCGCTTCTGGGCTTCGATCGTCATCGAAACCGCCGACGCATTCGTTTCCTTGGCCTCACTCGATTCGCCGGCAACGTCGCCCTCTCCGTCCTTTTTCTCTTCCGCCGGAGCCGCTGGCCTCGCGCAAGATGCGAATAACAATGCGGCAACTACGAGAATCACAAATCCCTTCATGGCAGATTTCCTCCAACAGCATGTTCAAGTTCAGTAAGGGCCTGAGCGGCGTCCGCCTGGGCATCAATGTATGCAAGTTGAGTGTCGTTGAGGCGGCGTTGTTCATTCAGCACATCCATGATGCGAAGTTGTCCAAGCCGGTACGCTTCGCGAATCACACTCAGGTTTTTCTCAGATTGCTGGATCACGCCCCCTTGCAGCATCGTCAAGACCTGTTTAGCGCCTGACCAGCGGCGATAGGCCGCGTTGACTTCCTGGGTGATGACATTCTGCAGGTGTTCACGCCGAAGACGGGCTTCTGTCTGACGAGCCGTTGCTGCGTCAACCAGGTTCTGCGCTCGCCGCTTTGAGAACAGTGGAATGGAAACACCAAAAGTCAGGACGTTATCGCTATCTGTCAGCGGGACAATGGCTCCTGTGCCCGACAAGCCAAATTGATCGAACTGGGATGTAGTATGGCTGTAACGAGCCGACCCCGTTATGTCGGGCGTTCCTTCGGCAAGTGCGAGGGCGCCCTCCGCGGCCGCCTGCTCTTCAGAGAGTTTAAGAATTCGGAGATCGGCGCGGTTTTGAAGAGCATATTGACGCAGTTGTTCGATATTAGCGTCCGGCTCTGTGAGATCAAAACCCGGTGTTACGCTCAACGAATCGGAACTCGTCAATCCGACCGCTGCCTTCAACTCCACCAAGGCGGATTCGTAACCCGAGGAGAGGCTGACTTGCTGAGCTTCCGCCCGATTCACATCAACCAGAAGCAGTTGTTCTTCGATCGGCGGCGCGTCACCCAGGGAGACCCGTGAAACCGTTAACTGGTAGCTCTCGCGATTGACCGGAATGATCCGATTGATTGCTTGCAGCTTCTCGTACGCTGTAATGGCGTGGATGAATTGCTTTTTAACGTCGAAGGTCAATTCGCGCTTCCGTTCTTCAACTTCAGCCTCCGCCAGTTCTATATTTTTCTGGGCAAGCTCAATTCGTTTATCGCGCTTGCCCCCTCGCTCGAAGGGATAGAAATACCCGACAGATTGCTCTGACTCTCCCTTGCTGCCGAGTAACCAGCCCGTTTTACTCTCTACTTCAATCGTCGCATTGGGCCTGAGGCCTGCCTGCCGGAGAAGTGCCTCGGCTTCGGCGACCCTTGCGCTTGCGGAGAGAAAGTCGCGATTCCGTTGCAATGCCTGTTGGACAAGTTCTGAAGCTGTGGCTCCTGTTCGTGCTTGTTGACCCATCGCGGCGCAAGACAAACCAAAGAGAACAACAGCGGAAGCAATGATCTTCACGCTCATGAAAGCTCCTGTTTGATGAATTCTGTGATGGACTAGGCCGACTGAAGCGTCAGACGCGAGGGGGGTGATATATCGAAGAACTTTCAGCTCTCAGCGGGAAGGTAACGGAAGCCAGCCGACAGTAGTGTTCGAACCGCACCGGAACAGGTAATTCTATCCGTGCAGCAACACGATTGGTCATCGAACAACAGAAACATTCTTCGGACATGTGGCGGTGTTGGATTGGTCCGCGGGTCTGTGGCGATGAAGACAACTCGATTTTCAAACTTGTTCTCGTTGGAACGTTCTTCAAATCGCAATCGCAAATGCCGGCGCAAGCTAAATCCGCAACGATCAGCAAAAACAAGAACACGGCCGCTACGAAGCGAATACAGTCAAATACCAAGGTTACCTTCCCACTTTGGAGTTCGTGATCGATCGCATCATACACGATCCTGCACCTTGTGCACACGTGCATCAGAGTTCATTGGATGCAACACGCGCAAGCAGCGTTCGAATCATCCCCGAGACGGTGTACAGGATTCTCGCTGCGGGTTTACGCGCTTCCGGACAAGAAATAACGTGTGCAGAGAATGAACCGAGAAAAAGCAGGTCTTTTTTAGGATCAACTTCGGAAACCTCATATTGCCAAGCGACAGAGTCCTGGGCAGCGACTCTTTATCCGCAAAGCTATCTCGGTCGGGTAAAAGCAATTATCGGACGAGACCCCTGGCATCACTCGGTCAGGTGTTGGATTTAGCCAAAGAGGGCTATGCCGATTCGACGAAGCTGCAATCTATTCTTCCGTTCCTGCATACCGACTTAGCGGCAAGTGCGGCGCTGTTTGGCGACGCGCTTGGAACATTGGATTTGGACGGCCTCTATTTTGACACGGTGATGTCGTTGGCTTCTGAATCGGGGAACAGCGCGCTTGCAAGGGGCTATGTGATGATTCTCGTCGCTAGACAGTCGCGAAAGGCCTTGGTACTGAATCACTGGCTCGACTTGTTGGAGCAACAGAATCCACATGTGGCATTTGGCATCGCATTGGCCGCTGACGAGATTTCACATCCTATTGAACGAATGTTGCAGATGATTCGAAGCCAACAGTTGCCTGCGCACGCCCTCAGAAGCTTGCAGGTCGGTCCCTTGATCGACCGCACGACGGATAACACAAGCCCTCTTTGGCGTTCCTATAGGAAGAGGGTCAAAGTTTGCGCCTCAAGACGAACGAAGTGGCTGGTCACGTCATCTAAATGCTCATTTTGGACGTGATATAGGTCGCATCTTTGCCTGGCACACTGTGAGGACTGCGGTTCGATTTCGAAGTCAGCATGGAGTTTGGCGGATCGCGGTGTAAACGGCGCGGATATCCAGATCCCCCGAGGTCACAACCATTTGCCGAATATTTCTACTCAAGCTCGCAAAGTCTCCTGGCTAATGTCCGGACTTCTCGCATTTTGGCTTTCATCGCAAAGGACATCCAGTTCAATGACGAAATCTGAAACGCAATGCTCTAGCGGCGAGAAGGTTAAATGATCGAATCAAATGGTTCCGCCCCTTACTTCCGCCGCAGTAGGTCTGAAACGCCCTCTTGCGCTTTGTTCACAAGCAGGCCATATCGTTTGCGGCGACCGTTTTCTTCGGCGATTCGCGTGGCTTCCTGGCGGATCATGGCGGCGAGCATTTTCTGCATCATAGCCTGACTCTGGATGTTCGCGGCGACACCAGCGGCAGTCAGGAATGGAGCGGATCCAGGTGCTGTTGACCTTGCTTCATCTTCGATATGATTGCTGGACTCAAGGAGCAGAGCTGTAGATTGGTCGCTCGCCTTTAGCGCTTTTAGCGCACCAACTGCCATCGCATCGTCCGCGTCGATGAAGTTACGAGTCATAGCATCTGCAGCCGACGCGTCGGGAATAGCGCCGAACGTTCGGATGTAGGCCTGCGTCAGCGACCCGAAATCGTTGCTTTGACCGTTACGTACTATCGCTTCGAGTTCTGCAGGCACGGGCAATGTCGCGCTCTGGACGGGAAAACTGTGGATGTTCTGAATAGTGCCGCGGGTCTGGGAAATCAAGGATCCGAGTGCGTCGCGAGCCTGTTGAATCAATCGGACTGGCCAGACTATTTCTTGATGTAACGTGTTCAATGCCTGCATCACTGAACCTATGGCATTCAGCGCTGTGCGTATCGAGCCGTTGATGAGATTCAGCAGATTCTGGATCCCGCCGAGAAATCCAAACTGCGCATATGACGTTGCGGGAAGAACTAACGTGATGATCAATACTCCAATCAGCGTCAGTCCGAGAATG
>Ga0184628_10000648_pt1 | contig 18098 bp, 21 predicted proteins | sample PLM4_5_b1_FD_133149 | JGI IMG/M metagenome (GOLD analysis project Ga0184628, IMG submission 133149) | Groundwater sediment microbial communities from an aquifer in East River, Colorado, USA - PLM4_5_b1 | ecosystem: Environmental > Terrestrial > Soil > Riparian zone | place: USA: East River... | reverse complement strand
GTCGCTACGACATCTGGATGTGGATCAATGGCGGTCCTTCTGCGTCACCCCGCGAGAAGGTCGGAACGGCGGTAGTGACATGACGGTACGACGCCCCATGCCCGAGCAGGAGTACGGCACCGAGTTCGCCGGAGTCGTTCGAGACAACACCCTGCCGCCGAAGCCCACCGTCGAGGATCTTACTGCTGCTGAGAAGCGAACCCTGATCGTGACAACGGGGCAGGCGACTGACCCTACAGCGACTGCGCGTCAGCGGAACTTCTATGGCCAGAAGGGTCCCCAGCCTGCCGATCCCCCGCCGCCGAGGTACCCGAGGTGAGTGCCCAGCCAATCGAGACCGAGGGGCTCATCTTCGACAAGATGCGCTACTTCGAGGAAACTGGGTATTTTCCACACCAGGGGCAGAACGTCATCCACTTGAGCAACGCCCGTCACCGAGTACTCTGCAACGGTCGACGGTGGGGCAAGACTCTGATGGGAGCAAAGGAGGTAGAGCCCCAGGCCTTCGTGAAGAACCGCTTCGGTAATGCTCAGCGTGGTTGGATCGTTGGTCCCAACTACACAGACTGCGAGAAGGAGTTTCGCGTAGTCTACGACACGTTCAAGTCGCTTGGTGTGGACAAGATCTCTTCGAAGTTCACTAACAACGTCGAGAACGGCAACATGCACATCACCACGAACTGGGGGTTTGACCTTGAGTGCCGGTCGGCGCAGCATCCAGAGAGTCTGGTTGGCGAGGGTCTTGACTTCGTTCTCATGGTCGAGGCTGGACGACACCACCGGCGCACCTGGGCCCAGTACATCCGCCCCGCCCTCTCAGACAAGCGAGGTTGGTCCATTCACTCGGGGGTACCGGAGGGGACGTCACAGGAGAGCCTCCTCTACCACCTCTGGAAGCGAGGACAAGACCCCCGAAACGTAGCGTGGCAGTCTTACCGGATGCCAAGCTGGACCAACAACATCATCTTTCCTGGGGGGCGGAATGACCCGGAAATCCTCGAAGCCGAGTCGGATCTTACTCCGGATGAGTTCGACCGTCAGTACGGTGCGCTCTTCGTCGAGCGCGTTGGTCGAGTCATGCAGGAATGGGACGACGATCTCCACGTCAAGAAGCTCCAATACAACCCAAACTGGCCTTTGTACCTGGCGATTGACTACGGGTACACTAACGACTGGGTGCTACTGTTCATCCAAGTCGACCAGTGGGAGAACGCATACGTGATCCGCGAGATGCGGTGGAAGCTGAAGGACACCGAGGCGATCGCCGAGGAGCTCATGGCCCACCCTGTTCTCGCTCCACTGATGCGCAAGGCAGTGGCAGTCTATCCAGACCCTGCTGCTCCGGATGACACTGCGATCTTCACGCGCAAGACGGGCATACCCGCACGCGGAAATACTGGGGGCGAGATTAAGACTCGGCTTGCTATGGTCCGCAAGCGGCTCAAGGCTCTACCGGAGCATGCCGACCCGGAGGATCAGCAGCCCGGGTTGCTCGTGGATGAGTCATGCACCATGCTCATTTGGGAGATGCGCGAGGGGTACAGGTGGCCCGAGCATCGTTCGGAGATCCGCAACGAGAGTGAGAACCCTCTCGACAAGGACAACCACGGGCCTGAGGCCCTGGGTCGGTTCGTCAAGGGTTACTACGAAGTCCAAGGCGAGGGCAAGGGCCGCTCTGCCATGACCAAGGCAAGTTACAGGAGGAGGTGACATGGTCAACACCCCGTACTCGACGGTTGCCCCGTACCTATCGGACATACCGCAGTGGGTACCCGAAGAGGAGCAGGAGCGAGTCGCCTCATACCTCCAGTACGACGACATGTACTGGTCGAACAGCAACGCCTTTCGTCTTGCGTTGACTGATGACGAGGCCGGTCCGATCTACGTGCCCAAGGCGCGGACGGTCGTCGACACGACATCGCATTACCTGCTCAAGGGGTTGACCATCACGGCTCCTGAGGGCAATGCAGGGATGAGCGGAGCGCTCACTGACCTGTTCGCCCGCGAGCGCCTCTACTCACGCATTCATCTTGCCAAGCACTCGGGGGTTTCACGAGGCGACTGGTTGCTCCACATCAGCGCTGACGAGACCAAGGAGCAGGGATCGAGAATTTCGATCAACACCGTTCACCCCGCAGCCTGGTTCCCGGTGTACGACGACTGGGACCCCGAGAAGCTAGTTCGAGTTCACCTCGCAGAGATCTTCGAGCAGCGCAAGGATGGTCGGCTCAATACCTACATCCGGAAGCTCACGTACGAATACGTGGTCATTGCCGGCAAGCGCCGAGTCCAGGTGTCCGAGGGCTTCTTCAAGGAGCAGGACTGGTTCGACCCGGCAAAGCAAACGGAGATCAAGAACCTGATCCGTTCTCGGGTACTGCCCGAGCGGATCACAGTCATCCCCGTCTACCCCTTCAAGAACATCGAGTGGCAGGGTGAGGACTACGGGTCCTCGGAGCTGCGCGGTTTCGAGCGGTTGCTTCAGGCAATCAACCAGAGCATCACAGACGAAGAGGTTGCCCTGGCACTCGAGGGTCTCGGTGTTTACGCCACAGACGCTGCGGGACCCATCGACCCTGAGTCAGGTAAGCGGGTACCATGGGAAATCGCGCCTGCTCGGGTCATGGAGGTCCCGACTGGGTCGTACTTCAAGCGAGTCGAGGGTGTGGGAAGCGTTACTCCCATGCTCGACCATGTGAAGTACATGCAAGAGGCATTGTACGAGGCCTCTGGCACCTCGGACATCTCGCGAGGGGTCGTCGATGTCCAGGTGGCCCAGTCGGGAATCGCCCTCGCTCTGAAGTTTTTGCCTACCCAGGCCAAGATTGAGGAGCGCGACAACGCTGGCGTCGAGGGGCTCAAGCAGTTCTTCCATGACTGGAAGTTCTGGCACGCAGAGTACGAAGGGCAAGATTTCGGTGATGCCGAGGTTGTCATCGGACTCGGTGCCAAGCTGCCTCAGGACGACACCAAGACGCTCAACGAGCTGAACAACATGCTCGACCGCGGCGTCATCGACACCAAGTTCTACCGGGAAAAGATGGCCGAGATTGGCTACGAGTTCCCGGATGACATCGAGACTCGGATCGCCGAAGAGGCGAACAAGAAGTTCGAGATGGCGCAGAAGATGGCTTCTCTGAACCAGACCAATGCGGAGGCCAATCAATCTGCAGGTGAGGGTAAGTCCGGTGTAGCCGGGCGCCCTCCCACACCCCAGACTCGGGAGCGAGTGAATCGCTCTCGGAACAAATCCAAGCCGAATGAGTCGGCTGGAACCGAGGCGAAGTGAGATACTTCGTCACAACGAAAGGACCCGAGATGGGCACCCAGATCGACAACCCGTTCAGCCTCCCTGAGTGGCTCCTCGAGCCATCCTGGATTCGGTTCGCCGAAGACAACGATGGTGACAACGAGGACGACGACGTCGATGACAACGATGACGACGAGAACGAGGATGACGACGACGAGGAGGACGACGACGCGAAGTCGAAGGCCAAGAAGTCGAAGGATGCCGAAGACACCTCGGGCCTGAAGTCGGCGCTCGGCAAGGAGCGCACGGAGCGTAAGCGCCTGGAGAAGGAAGCCAAGGAGCTACGCAGGTTCAAGGAGACGCAGGAACGCAAGGGGAAGTCGGAGAGCGACAACGCCAAGGCAGATGCTCAGAAGGCCACCGAAAAGGCCGAGCGTCTAGCTGCGAAGCTGCAGACCAACCAGGTTGACCTGGCCATCATCAAGGCGGTCCAGAGCGACCCGAAGCTCAAGTTCCGCGACATCGACGACGCCCTCTCCCTAGTCAAGAGGGGCGACATCGAGGTTGAGCAGGACGAGGACGATCCGAGCGAGATCGATGTCGACTCGGACAGCGTCGTGAAGGCGCTTCTGGCCCTCGCCAAGCGGAAGCCACATCTCCTTGTCGCTTCGTCTGACGAAGACGATGACGAGGATGACGAGGAAGACGAGGACGTATCAGAGCTTGAGCTGATCCGTCGTAGTCGACGCACTGCCACCGGGTCCAAGGTGGGGTCACGCGGGACGCGCGACAAGGGCAAGATCAAGGAAGAGGAGCTGTACAAGACCTACCCGGCACTCGCTGCGGGTCGGCCGTCCCCGTTCTTGAAGTAGTACCCTGCGCTTGTCGCGCTAGGGACCGCATCCGAAACAGAAAGTCAAGGAGGGAAGTACCCAGATGGCACGCATCGACAAGACCAACTCGGCGATCGGTGTTTTCCGGGCTCCTCTGGCCGCTGACTACACCGGAACCGAGACCCCCGTGGGTGTCGGCCTGGATGTCAACGGTCGAGTGGTCGCGGGAGCCGGTCAGTCGGGCATCGTCGGCATCCTGTGCCGGCCCCCGGCGAACCCGGCGACGCCGCTCCTGCCCTACAAGGCGGGACTGCCGGTCGACGTGCTGACCGCCGGTGAACTCGTCGAGTTCGCTGGTGTGGCCGGCACGCGATACACGGTCAACACGACGACGGGCGTCATCTCGTCCGCTGCTGCGAGAGCCACGCAGATCCCGGTCGGCTGGACCGTCGAGGCGACCCGCCTCGTCGTCCGAGTCGGTGCGGCCGTCAGCTGACCTGGTCGTCAGACCTAACAGTTCAGAAAGGAACAAAGTGAACACCATGACTGACGACCTGCGCCGCGACCTCATCGCGTACAGCGGGATCGACCAGACCCTCGCGTTCAAGACCATGTCGCTGGGCCTCGAGCTCGGTGACATGCAGATGGCGGAGCGCGGATTCAACGAGCTGGAGGGTGTGATCCGGCAGTCGCTCGACGGCGCGGACCTCCGGACGATGTGGCGCGAGTTCCAGGCCACCCTGGCTCTCTGGAACCGCCAGCGCCAGCCCCTGATCAACTTCCTCACTCGGAACGTCACGGCGAACACGGAGCGAGTGTTCTACCCGGTGTCCGAGAACTTCGAGGAGGCCACCGAGTTCGGAGAGCCGAAGGGCATCCGGATCGGCAAGCCCTTCGTCATGGGCTTCGACTTCCGCTGGTACGACGTTGCCATCCGCTACACGTGGATGTTCCTCGCCGAGTCGGACGCCGAGCAGATCCGGGCGCTGAACAACACCGCTCTCGAGGGTGACAGCAACCTGCTGTTCACCAAGGTCATGAAGACCCTCTTCAACCCGACCAACTCGTCTGCGGTCATCAACGAGCAGAATGTCAACGTCTACAAGCTCTACAACGCGGACGGCACCGTGCCGCCCAACTACAAGACGTTCACGCACACCTCGGCTCACACGCACTACATCACCTCCGGTGCGGCCACGATCGATATGGGTGACATGACCCAGATCTCCGATCACCTCTACCACCACGGCTACTCGGTGAGCAGCGGCAACCGGCTGATCATGCTCGTGAACCGCCAGGAGGGCGCGGTCATCCGGAAGTTCAAGGTGGCTACCGGCGCGGACTTCGACTTCATCCCCAGCTCCAACTACGGGGGCGGCGTCATCCTTCCGACCGGGCAGATCATCGCCCAGCCGGGTGGTCAGGTCCCGGGAGAAATCGGCACCTACGGCCCGTGGCACGTCGTCGAGGACGACTACATGCCCGCGGGCTACGTGGTCGGCTTCGTCACGGGTGGGGAGCAGAACATCCTCAACCTGGTCGGCATCCGTGAGCACGAGAACGCAGGCCTCCGTGGTCTCCGCCTCGTGAAGGGGCCGGACAGGGACTACCCCCTGACCGACTCGTTCTACCTGCACGGCTTCGGCACGGGCATCCGCCACCGCGGTGCTGGTGTGGTCATGCAGATCACCGCTTCCGGCAGCTACACCACGCCGGCCGCGTACGTCTGATCCACCCCCTGAGCTGGGCAGCCCCCTGAGGTTACTCCCCCGTGACTCGGGGGGCTGCTCCGTTCGCCCCACACCAGAAGGGAAGTGACGCGGTGAGCCGCGAGATCGACACCAGCAAGAGCCTTTCGGACGACGACAAGCTGTACCTTGCCCAGCGAGGCCAGCTGTCGACCGACGTGATGTCCGTCCAGGAGCAGCGCGAGCTGCTCGACCCGGAGAATGCAGGGCCCAGTACCCTGCAGCTCGCCAACACCGGCACGGTCGCCACCATGACCGTGGAGGAGCTCGAGGCCGCCCTGGCCGACAAGCGGAAGGCCCACGAGGAGACCGATCCTCAGAAGCTCTTCACCAACCCCGGCGGTCTCGCGGGTGCTGCTGCCAGCAGCGACTCGGACGAGGACGACGAGGAGGCGCTCGAGGCCCCGTACGACCAGTACACCAAGGGCGAGCTCAGCGCGGAGCTCATCCGTCGCAACGAGACCCGCTCGGACGACGACCAGTTGCCCATCTCGGGCACCAAGCAGGAGCTGGTCGACGCGCTGGACGAGGACGACTCGGAGCAGGGGTAACCCATGGCCTTCACTGACGTTGACCGGGTTCGTCTGAACATCGGGGAGGTCATCCCTGCCGATGGCACGGCGGACGACACGATGTTCACTGACGCGCAGGTCCAGTCCTTCCTGGATGGTGTGGGCGGCAGCATTTCGGGCGCCTCACTTGCCGGGTGGCGGGCCAAGGCTGCTGAGTACAGCAACCTGGTCGACGTTGGTGAGGGTAACTCCCAACGCGCGATGTCGGACCTCTACAAGGCCGCCCTTGACATGGTCAAGTACTGGGAAGCCCAGGTCTTGTCCGAGGAAACCACCGACGATTTCGAGGGGAAGACGGGTCGAGTCGTCATCGGTGAGATCTCCAGGAACAAGAGGTACCGCTAGTGGTAGCAAGAAACCGGCAGGAGACCCGAGTCCAACGACGGCTCCTTCGGAAGTTTGTTGATGCCGAGCCAGCTGACATCGTACTGTTTCGTCCAACCATGACAGGAACAGTCGCTGGCGGTTTGGTAAAGGGTACACCCACACCTTTGGCAGCTCAGCACTTTCGCTTGGTGCCATTCAAGAAGCGGTTGACTCAGATCACGCGAGACACCCCCGATGGCAACATCATCAATCTTGCGTACGTGCTCATCGGGGAGTGGGATGCTGACGTAAAGCCGGGCGACTACTTCGAATGGGAGAACGGGGTTTACGACGTCCTCTCGATCGAACCGAACCGCTCGTACCGCACGGCAGCAAACATCACCTATCGGGGTCAGTCCGACGAAGTCTGGGGGTAAGCATGCCGATCCGGGTACCAAGGACCGGTCGGTTTGGTGCTAATCCCAAGGGGTTTCGCCCGTTCAGCGACGGGCTTACACCAGGTATCTTAGCGTACGAAGTGACCCTCATGCACACGATCTACCGGGTCATGCGCGAGTACGCTGAGGAGATGGAGCAGTACATGCAAGACAATGCTCCTTGGGAAGACCAAACTGGTGAAGCCCGTGCTGGGCTGGGAGCAGTAGTTGATGAGCACCCAGTCCGACCAGAGATTATCCTCTATCACACCGTGAGTTACGGTAAGTGGTTGGAGATTCGCTGGAACGGGTTGTACGCAGTGATCATGCCAACGATCGAAGACATGGGGCCTGGCCTCATCCGTAGACTGGAGGAGGCGCTATGACGGTACTGGAGAGGGTCTGGGTGTACGACACCCTTCGACTCAATCCTGCCCTGGCGACTCGCTTCGGTACTCGGATGATTCAGGGGGAGAGTCTGGCAAAACCCCCGGCTGTCAAACCCTTCCTAGTGTACCGGATGGGCAACAGCTCACCGGACAACGTTCTTCGTCAAGCTCGGAGGCAGTACTTCACTGTCTACCTGCACGACGAGGCCATGCCTGGGGCCTACGAAGTCAACATCGATCCTGCGGTACAGGAAGTGATCGACGCCTTCACGGCGGCACCACCTGCTCCAGAGTATCACATCTTGGAAGCAAGGTACCTGGAGCACAGCTCCGACCAAGATGACCGGGAGATGGGAACCATCCTCCGGTACGTCCGGTTCCAACTCATCCAGTCCTCTTGGACGTAGAAAGGAAACGCAGATGCCCAAGCTTCAGTACGTGGGCCAGTCCCACTTCCGCGAGATCTCCGCGGCCAACTTCACCAGCATCGGGGCGGAGGGTCAGAAGAAGATCCTGGTCGCTCGTCACGACGTCTTCCCGGAGCAGAACCCGAACAACGTGCCGACGGAGGTCGAGGTCAGCGACGAGGCCGCGAACTGGCTCCTCGCCAACGAGTCCAGCGACTGGAAGGTCGTCGAGGACGCCCCTGCGAGCGATGCGAGTGCGAGCGCATCGACGGACTCAGCGTCTGGCGCTTCCAGAGCTGGCAAGAAGTAAAGCGGTAAGCGCGCCTGCCCCATTTCAAGGGGGCGTCAACTGATCGACGCAGGGAAAAGGAGGGAAGTGCATGACGGAAGTCGATTTGGCTTGCCCACACCGAGCACGTCATGCGGTCCTCTACCCTGAAGAGCACCTGGTCGAGATTAAGTGCGACCGGAAGTTTTGCGGGGCGGGCCCGGGACGGGTCGTATTGCACCGATGGAACACCCAGACCGGCGAGCCACTGGAAACCCTGAGGCTCTCAGAACCCCCACGAAGGAAGGAACTACGCAATGGCACTGGCAACTAAGGTCCTGCCCTATGGCCTCCGAGATGTCCAGCTCCGCGCGATCAGCGCTGCTGGTGTGGTCAGCACGACCTCCATCGACCTCCCCGTCGCCCGGACGCTGAAGTTCAGCGAGACCGAGGACTTCGAGGAGCTGCGCGGTGACGACAAGGTCGAGGCCTCACACGGCGCCGGCCCCATCGTCGAGTGGGATTTGGAGGGTGGAGGTATCAGCTTCGAGGCCTACGCACTCCTCGCCGGCGGAACGGTCACTTCGTCCGGAGTCACTCCAGCTGCGAAGAAGACCTACAGCAAGCTGGTCACCAACGCGCGTCCGTACGTCCAGATCGAAGGCCAGGCCATCTCTGACAACGGTGGCGACATGCACGGCGTGATCTATCGTGCGAAGGCCGACGGAGCGCTCGAGGGCACGATGGGCGACGGAACGTTCTGGCTTACCTCTGCCAGCGGCAAGGGCTACGGCGACTCGTCCGACAAGCTCTACGACTTCGTCCAGAACGAGACTGCGATCGCCATCGTCACCGGCCCGTAGTACAACTTCATAACAACTGAATACAGGCACCATCACCACTACCCCACCCCTCGCTTTATTTTTTCAATAATCACTCACTCTCGCCCCCCCCTATAGGGGGCGACGAGTGATGCGAGTTGATAATAAAAAAAAGCAGGTGCGGGTTGAGTAGGTGAGTACACAAAACACCAAGATCCCTGAGAGGACTAAGATCATGGCAAGTGGAGACCCTCGCAAGAGGACAGGAACCAAGAAGAGCCCCTCCGGAATGGGGAGGGCACGCCCGAAGCCCACGGCGGTTACTTCGGCGAGCGAGTGGCTCGAGGAAGCAGAAGGTCAGCTTCTCGAGCTGCCCAGCGGCAAGGTTGTCCGGGTCATCATGCCCGGTATGCAGGCCTTTCTCAAGGCCGACATCATCCCCAACGAACTCATGCCCATCGTCATGGCAGCAATCGACGAGCAGAAGCCCATGTCCTCTGAGGACGCGGCGAAGCTGGCCGAGGACCCCGAGATGCTGTTCAAGATGGCTGAGGCTTTCGACAAGATCTTTGTGTACTGCGTCATCGAGCCCCGGTTCGAGCTGCCTCCGGATGAGGACGATGTCAAGGTCTGGAATGAGCGGCACCCCGACGAGCAGGTCCGCGGCCCCGCCGAGCTGAGGGTGGATGGGACCCTCTACAGCGACCGAGTGCACATGGACGACAAGTCCTTCGTGTTCAACGTCGCCGTGGGTGGTACCCGCGACCTCGAGCAGTTTCGTGCGGAGTCCGCTACGCAGATGGAAGCTATACAGGCTCGCTCAGGCCTGTAACTGCCGGCCAAGCGACCTGCTTGGTGTGGAGAACACTTACGCTGCGTACTGTCTTGACGAGGCCATCGTGGCGTTCGGTACTGCCCTCGAGAACGAACTCGAGACTGTCGCTTCAGCTGCTAAGACCGCCCGTGCTGCTGAGGGGGCCCAGAACTTTGTACTTGAGCGGTGGTTGAAGATCGGGATGTTTGCCGAGGAGACCACCGAGAAACCGAAGTTCCGCAATCCTGTTCCAACAAAGTAGAGGAGGTGACCGATGTCCGAAGACCTTGGTAGTGCACATGGTAGCGTAACGATCAACGCTGCTTCTGCACTCGCCACCTTGGCTGCACTGCGGCGTTCCAGCGCAGCCACTGTCGGTACGTTGAACACGGTCGGACGGGCATCAATCACCGCAGGGTTGGCCACGGCAGGAGTCGGAGCTGCTATTGCGGGGGTCTTCGCTCTCGCCGTGTCCAAGTCTGCCGAGATCGAGAAGAAGATCTCCTACATCACGGCTATCACTGGTGTCCACGGCAAAGAGGTGGATGTTGTCCGTGAGAAGATCATCCAGTTGGGCCAGGACTCGGCTTACACCGCGTCTGAAGTTGCTGATGGTTTCACCGAGCTGAGCAAGGCCGGTGCTACCACCAAGCAACTTGTCGGCGGTGTCGGCGACGCGATGATTACCCTAGGACAGTCTGCGGACATTGGCCTTGCCGATGCAGCGACTGCCCTCATCTCTATCTCCTCTACGTTCAACCTGCTGCCCAAGGATGCCGCGCACATTGCCGACGTCATGCAGGGTGCTGCTAACGCCTCCATCATCTCGGTTGAGGACATGGCAGTTTCGTTCAAGTACGCGGGCGGTGTTGCTGCGAACCTCGGCTTGACGGTCGATGAGACGGCTACTGCCATCGCGTTGCTCGGTAACGCAGGCATCAAGGGGTCGACCGCTGGTACCTCGCTGCGTCGTATCTTCCTTCAGCTCACACCGCGCACGAAGGAAGCTGCGGCAGAGATGAAGGAACTCGGCATCATCACGAAGGACGGTAGCAACCGTTTCTACGATGCCCAGGGCAATGCCAAGAAGCTGTCGGATATCACAGAGATCTTGCGTCAGTCGACTAAGAAGCTCACGCCTGAGATGAAGCAGAAGGCCCTCGCCACGATCTTCGGCGACCGAGCCATCAACTCTGCTATCGCTCTGTCGAAGGGTGGCTCGAAGGCGTTCAACGCCATGGGCGACTCTATCGCCAAGGTCAAGGCAGCGGACGTTGCCAAGAAGCGCCTGGACAACCTCTCCGGTGCATGGGAGATCCTCAAGGGCACGATCGACTCAGCATTGATCCGTGCGGGTGCGCCCGCGCAGAAGCCGCTGATGGAGATCGTCCGGCTAGTCACTCGGTTGGTTAACGCGTTCAACAAGCTCTCGCCTGGCACCCAGGCCATGATCGTTCGGTTCCTCCTCTGGACTTCAGCTATCCTCCTGCTCGTGGGTGGTATGCTGATCGTCATTGGAACGATCTTCCGTGCTGCTGCAGTCATCATGCAGTTGGTCAATGTGATCAAGATCGTCATGATGCAGGTCCGCCTGTTCATCGCGGTTTGGCAAGCGGCAAACGGGGCTTTCCTCCTGAGTCCCATCGGTCTGATCATCTTGGCAGTCATCGCTCTCGCGGTCGCCATCTTCATTCTCTGGAAGCGTAGCGAGACATTCCGGACTGCAGTCAAGGCCATAGGTTCGGTACTGGCCAACATCGGTAAGGCGATCTGGGCATTCCTTCAGCAGATCCCTGGGGCAGTCAAGGATGCCTGGGATGCGACCAAGAACTTCTTCGTTGGGCTTTACAACGCTGTCGCTGGGTTCATTACCTCAGCGGTCAATGTCATCAAGAACAATTGGAAGCTACTGCCCCTGATCTTCCTTGGCCCGTTCGGCCTCATCATTGCCCTGTTCATCAAGTTCCACGACCAGATCATGGGCGTTGTCGGTCGGCTCGTCTCGGGTGTGGTGAACTTCTTCGCCCAGCTTCCTGGCCGGATCGGATATGCACTGGGCTTTATTCTTGGCCTCCTCGTTCGGGCGGTAATCGCTTGGAACATGCTTCTGTTCAACGGCGCACGTCGTGCGGTCAACGCGGTAGTTAACTTCTTCAAGAACCTGCCCGGTCGACTTGCAGGAATCCTTGCTCGAGTTATCGCGTTCATCGTTGCTTGGGTACCTCGACTAATCGGTCTGGCAATTCGAGCAGGGCAAGGCTTCGTTCGAGGGGTCATCAACTTCTGGAAGAACCTGCCCAGTCTTGCCTGGGGCATCCTTCAGCGGGTCATCGGCTTTGTTACAACTATGCATAGCCGAGTCATCAACCTTGCTAGCCGCATCGGTCATGGCTTCGTTAACGGGATCGTCAACGTCATCTCTGGTCTTCCTGGGCTAGTGAGCGGCATCGTCGGGAGAACGATCTCTGCTTTCAAGTCCATGGTCAAAGGGGCGTTCGAGGCAGCCAAGAGCTTTGCCTCTGGCCTCTGGAACGGTTTCAAGAAGGGCTTGGGCATCAACTCGCCAAGCTTCATCGAGAAGCAGATGGTGCAGATTACCGATGTTACGGGGCAAGAGACTGACAATCTGCGCAAGCAGGTCAGAACGCTCCGTAGAGTCGGCGGTTCGCTGCCAGCAGTCGACACATCAAAGAGCCTTGCGGGGCTCCCTACAGGCTCTCTGCGTCGGCGAGATGGGAGTCCCCTCGTCACGCAAGGGGGCGATCGTTACATGACGGTCAATGTCAACCAGCCAGGTCGGCTTGAGGTTGGCCGGAGCTACGACCGTGCACTGAAGGAAACGGCCTACGCGAATGGGTGGACGAAGTGACTGTTACCACGGTTGTTGGCTGGAAGTACCGAGGCGTCGACCTCAACACTCTGGCCTGGAACATCAAGACTCGTGGCGGCAGCCGCATGGGTACGGCGGACCCTCGAGGTGAGAACCAGCTTATCCCAGGGGCCGTCGGCCGTCGGTTCTTGTACAAACAGCGAGACAGCCGCGTGATCACGCTCGGAATGTGGATGCGCGGGTCAGACACAGACGGGAACCGGCCTGCTGGTCGTACTGCCTTGGTCAACCAGTTCGACTACAACTGGGAGACTTTGTCTAACCTCTTCGATGCTGACGGGCAGTATCCCCTCCAGAAGACCATTCGTGTCGGCTCGGGCAGCACTCTGACAACCGTGACTGCGCAGGCAGAGTACTACGGGGGACTCGACCCCGAGATGAGCGACGAGTTCCTACTGGACTTCGCACCTCAGCTTTTGCTTGCCGATCCTTGGTTCTACAGTGCCCAGGTCGGCGGCTTGTCTGGTACCTTCACGGTTGCCGGGAATCGCCCGACTGAGCGCGTTGTCATCAACCTTGGCGCTGGACAGACCATCAGCTGGCAGGGCGGCGAGCGGTTCATCACCAACGGGTCTGGAGTTACTGTAGACATCGACTGCAAGGAGCGCTCAGCTTATGGCAGCGGTACCTACAGGAACGGGCAGATTACTCGAGACCGAACGACCGCTGACTGGTGTACCCTCAATCCGGGCTCAGTAACCTTCACTGGCTCGGGCACCGTCGCATACCAGGCGGCCTGGCGATGACCCTCGTTTTCAAGCCCTACATCGCAGTCGAGGTGTACGAAGATGACGGGGTGACCCTGATCGCTGAGCTCCCTCGCCGCTGGGACATCTCAGGGAGCGAGCCGCTCAACGTGCCTGGTGTGGGGCAGATCACGATTTCGCTGGATGACCCGGTACTTGCTCGGCATCCTGGAATCTTGAGTCTGGGAAATTGGGTCAAGTTCTACATCGGCGATGGTCTCGGACATGGTGACTACTGCACCGCTTTCCAGATCCGTCAGCGCAAGACTCGGTTTCGGGGAAGCAACGAGGCTGCGGATCGACTGCGTACTGTCTCAGGTCCCACACCCCTCGCGTTGCTCGACGACTTCATGGTCAAGCATGAGACTCAGCCCCCTCGGCAGGATGCATCGGAGAACCGTTCATACACATGGACAGCTCCCCCCGGTGAGTGGTACGACGCTTCTCAGTGGTCGGACACGCTAGACTCGGCAGGTGAGTGGCTCGATCACATTACCAACGCTCGATCTGGTACAGTGGCGAAGCCTCTACATAAGCCAGTGAACTGGCCTGCCAAGCACGCAGACTGGATCCGCATCATCGGCGGTGGAGAGTGGCAGTTCTTCCGTACGTCGTACACGATTCCGAGTGGTGGCAAACTGGTCAAGATGTACCTCACCGCAGATGAGATCTGCCGAGGGTTCCTTGACGGTGACATGGTTATCTCGAGAGATGAAACTGAGAACGGTTACGAGAGCTTCGGCACATACAAGACCTTCCTCCCTGCCGGCACTCACTATTTCTCAGTGCTCATGCGTTCCAAGGCCACGCCGGGCGGTGACGGCGTCGACGCGTTCCTGTTTGCGCTCTGTTCGCTGAAGACGAATGGCAAGGTCGATCAGGTACTGCGCACGAGTAGCACAGGAGGGGCATGGGTTGGTCACGGGGGACTGCCTGCTCCAGGGTGGCGCCAAGCCGAGATTCTCCGCTCGCAGGTGTTCGAGGCTCAGGCTCGAGGGAACGAATCGGCAAACATGCTTACGGTCGACTTCACCAAGAACGTAGACTCAACTGGAGCAAGCTGGACTACTGAAGTTAGCCGGAGCATGAGGATCGGTACATCCATCCTTGACTCTCAGGCTCAGTTGAGTGAGCTGGGTAACTTCGATGTCTGGGTCAAGCCGCATGACTTTAAACTCCAGGCGTTTATCCGCAAGGGTGCTGACATGTCCAACTCAGTGACCTACGAGCCAGGGCGAAACCTGCTCGACTGGGATGTCGACGAGAATGATCGGGTTAAGAATACAGCCTTGGTCAAGTACGATGGAGGCTGGGTTGAGTACAGCGCGCCCACCTCGATCACCAACTTCGGGCACAGAGAGGTTCTCATATCTCTGAACAGTGCTGCGGATGACGAGACAGCTGCTGCAATCGCAGGGGCGCACATCGAACGCCGCAAGCACGCACGGAAGCGCGCAGGTGCTGCACCCGAGATTGACAAGAACCAGGATGACCAGCCGACTGCCTCTGTTGTCCTATCACCTGGCGCGGTACCCGGCATCGACTACCGTGCGGGTACACGACTCAAAGTTCCTAGTGGTACTGGAGTACATGCAGTCCAGCGGATCATCGGTCTTACCTGGGCTGAGGATAATGAGACAGGGCTCATCACAATCGACCCCGAGTTTGCGGAGGAAGAGTAATGGCTGACGAGTGGCGCCCAGAACCGCTGCCTGGCGAGCGGACTGCCCGATGGGTCCGGAACACCTTTGTCGGTGGGCTCGAAGGTGAGTCACCTAACCCTAGCCCTGTCATCGCCACTTACTCGGAGCAGCAGGCTCAGATGAACGGGCAAGATGCTACTGAGGCTAGCCCTCCGATTCTTTTTGCCTACGACTCCATGATCGTGCCGTGACATGACTGTTCTTAAGCTTAGCTACGTCCCCATTGAGTTCAGCGAACATGTGTACCTCAATGGTCTTGAGATCCAAGGTGACCAGTTCACGGTTGACTATGATCTTGCCAAGGTCACAACCCTACCAGCTGCAGATACTCGGAGTGGGGACAAGCTTGAGTGTCGCTATGCTCACTACGGAGATACTGTTCCTCAAATTGATGGTGTCTTCGTCCAACGTAACTTCGGGGGTTCGTTCAGTAATACCACCGCCACTCTCGATACTTACGCTCATACTGCTGGTAATCTGTTGGTTGGGATGTTTGGCGCCAACTTCGGTGACATTGCGGCAAGTCCAGGAGACGGTTGGATTCCTGCTGGTCCTGCTACTTACAATAGCTATGGGCACGTTGTCCGATGGTTCTACAAGGTTGGTAGTGGCTCGACTTCTTCTGTAAGCCCCGCATTGTCTGGACTCACCTGGTATTGCTGGACGATGTTTGAGTTTGGGGGCGGACTTACCTCTGTCTCGGACATAGTAACGCAAATTGGGTCAGGTCTTAGTCACACTCTGCCTGCGATCGGCTCGTCCGGTCGGTTGCTCCATTCCTTTGCGATTGCCCCCGGTAACAGCGGTATCAGTGCTTCTCCTTGGCCTCGATCTGGAGACACTACCGTCACAAGTACGTCTTGGGGTAACAGTAACGACTTCTGGCATTCTACTGGTGTCGGTAACAATGGTGCTAGTAGTGTAACTACTAGTGCTACTGCTGAGACCATTGCATCTACTTTGGCCCTAGACTGATGACCTGGATGAGGTTCGTATGACTAAGATTCGCCCAAGCCAGATCGACCCGAAGACAGGGAATGCGGACAAGTTTGTCCGGGTCAACTCTGCCGGCGACGAGGTCATCTTCACGAGCTTCGGTACGACAGCAGGAGATGCCGAGTTCATCCGTGACACTATCGGTGCAGCTCTTGTTGCTGGAACTGGTGTCACGCTCACGGTCAATGACGCGGGCGACACGATCACGTATGCGATAGATACCGCTACGGAACTCGAGAGGATGATGGATTTCCTCGGAGGCGTCACGACTGCTGGCAAGGGCCTTGTCGCAGGGACAAACATTACCCTGACTTACGACGATGCCAATGACAAGATCACCATCGCTGCATCCGGTGGAGGCTCAGGCCACACCATCAAGGACGAGGGTACGCCGCTGACGGCTCGCGCGGCTCTCAACTTCGTTGGGTCTGGGGTTACTGTCACAGACGATGGCTCAGCCAACACCATTGTGACTATCCCCGGCGGTGGCTCGTTTGACTTGAACACAGTCTGGAAGGGCCTCTGGACAGCAGGAGGTACTTATGCAGTTGGCGACTTGGTCTATGCCGCTGGAGACACCTGGCTGGCAACGGCTGCTCATACCCCCGGTACCTTACCCACTTTCGTTCAGCAGTCGGCTACGGCCGAAGTTAACGGTGGCGGAACGCTCACCGCTCACGGATCTGGAGCTATCGGGGATACTCAGCTCCTGACGATCGCCCGACATGCTTCATACGGAGTTACTGCTACCCCCTCGGGTTGGACCTTGGTGGGTTTCTATTCAACCACCCACTCTGGCCTGTCTCTCTTCAAGAGAGCTATCGACGCGGGAAACATCTCATCCAACGTCAGTGTATCTTGGGCTGATAACGGGCGGATGGAGCTCAGAACCTACCGCAACGCACCCACGATGACCGTTACTAATGGCACTGGGCGATCTTCGCCTGCGGTTGTCGTCAGCGGCTTGCTCGTTCGCATTGTGGCCTCGTCGGTGTCCAACGCGCTCGGCAGCCCATCTTCGAGCACCCTTACTGCGGACGCTTCCTTGGTTAACAAGAGCGGTCCCTGCGGAGCAACATGGTTCGGGTTCTCAGTGATCGGAGATGACCCCACCGCGGCAGGCGCCACTACTCCCGGAAGAACAGCTTCGTGGACCTCGGGTGGCGGTTATACAGATTACACTCAGTGGATCGATGTTGACCTTACTGTAGCAACGGTGTTTAGTCCAACAGGCTGGGTGAAGCTCGCTCACTACGATGGACTTCCTCTTACCACCAAGGGCGACATCGTTGTTCGTTCAGCAACCGCGGATTCAAGATTGCCGGTGGGCACTGACGGTCAGGCCATCATAGCTGATTCTACCGTGCCGCTCGGAGTTAAGTGGGGTAGTGTTGCTAGCGGTGGTGGCTCTGGATCACCCGCTACTACTCAGCAGTCATTCTCTCCAAGCGCTGGTACAACTGCCCTGACCCTTTCAGCCACTCCCACGACCGGTACACTGAGAGTGTACAGGAACGGCCTGATTCAGCGCCTCACGACTGACTACACCCTCGCTGGTGCCGTCGTCACCCTTACTAGTGCATCAGTAGCCGGCGACACCTATCTTGCGGTGTGGGACGGCGGTGGGATGGCGGCTAACCCCTGGGTGAAGCGAGTTGATGCTACGCTTGCGACTGGAGCTTTGACGGGGTGGACTGCTGGCGCTGGTACTTGGACGGCTGAGGTCGACCGGTTCCGGCAAGCATCAACTACGGCAGCAGTGCAGCGACTGATGTACAACACCAGGCTGAACCAGGCCATGATCGTCGCTGAGTGTGACATCCGAGTCGACTCTAACCCCAATGTCAACTCTCGAGCAGGGTTTGTGTTCGGTACCCCTTGGGCAGCTGATGGTGGTGAGGGTTTCCTAGTCGACTTG
>Ga0184628_10000646_pt1 | contig 18104 bp, 13 predicted proteins | sample PLM4_5_b1_FD_133149 | JGI IMG/M metagenome (GOLD analysis project Ga0184628, IMG submission 133149) | Groundwater sediment microbial communities from an aquifer in East River, Colorado, USA - PLM4_5_b1 | ecosystem: Environmental > Terrestrial > Soil > Riparian zone | place: USA: East River... | reverse complement strand
TAGAGCTTCTTGTTGGCCTCGTCCGCCGAGAGCCCCTGCTTCCGCAGTTCGGCGAGGTATTCGTTGCTGAAGTCGACGCCAAACGAGGGCTGCTTCATCGGCTTGTCGCTGGTGGCAGCGGTGATGAAGACGCGATTCCCCCACACGACGGGCGAGGACCAGCCGGTACCCGGCACATCGGCGACCCACTCGACGTTTTCAGTCTTCGACCAGCTGACCGGAAGGTTCGGATTCTCGGCGATCGGATTCGAGCCCGGCCCCCGAAAGCGGGGCCACTGAGCAGCAGGGTCCGCGGTTGTGCCGCCGCTCGATTCCTGCCGCTGTGCAGCCATTACGGTGAACTGCACGAGTATCGGGGCGCCGAGCGCCGCTGCGCCGAGGGCCGCGATCGCGATGAAGAGCTTGCTCCGCTGTTTCATTTGATGAATCCGTCTCAGGGTCCCCGTAATCATAGCCACGATCGGCCTGCGCGACTTCGAGACCGTTTGCCTGGACACAGAGCACTTTGTGTTGTAAAGTGAATCCATGACAACGCCTGTAACCAACCCGCTGAGGTCCTTCGCCCTCATCGCCCTCAGCCTGGCTATTGGCCTCTACATGCCCTACGCCGGTGACAAGCCCGGCGCGGCGGTCATCGGATTCCTGCTGATGCTGGCGGCGGTCCTTCTCGCCGTGAGGACCGCACGGAACCGGCTGCCGGCCTGGGCCAGGCGCACTGTCGTGGCGGCCTGCGCTGTCATAGCCGCGGCAGCGGCATTTTCCATCCATGCGGCGACCATCACAGCGCCTCTCTTCGCGCAACCGGCAGACGTGCCGTCGGTCAGCGAGCCGGCACCGTCGCCACAATGGGCGGCCGCGGTCGATCGTGCGCGGACGATGGTGCGCGCGGCCATCGTCGAGCAAAACCTGCCGGGCGTGTCAATCGCGGTCGGCACGGGCGCGGTCGGCATGGACGGCGGCCCCGGAAATCCCGGGAATCCCGGGATTCCCGAAAATATCGTCTGGGCCGAAGGATTCGGCTGGAGGGACGTCGTCACGCACACGCCGGTCACGCCGGTGACTCGATTCAACATCGGCACCGCCGCGCCTGTGGTCGCCGCCGCCGCGGTCGCGTCTCTCGGCATGACCAACACCGGCACCGACTCGGCGGCCGCGTGGAGCCCCGGCCATAATGGTGAGCCGGAAGAGGACTTTCCAGGCTTCACGGGCATCCACGACCTCATTCTCAGGCCACTTGGTATCAGCGCCCCGCGGCAGCCTTTGCCGGGCGATCGCGCCACGTTCTACGTGCCCACAACATTCTGGCAGGACCCCACCGCGGATCCCCGCCTTGGCCGGCGACTGATGTACATGCGCGACCTGGCGTGCTGCGCGGACGGGAAGGCGTTCTACTCCACGCCGTCCGACCTCGTCCGCTTCGCGTTAGCGACGAAGGCAGACAGCGTCAACGGCGAGCTCGCCGGCGGAAGCGTCATGTCGCTCGTGATGCGCCGCGACAACGGGACTGTCGTTGTCGTGACGTCGAACATCGCGCACGCCAACACGTCCGCTCTCGCGCAGAAAGTGGCGGACATATTCACCGCGCAGAAATAGGCCGCCGCTGTTCGTGAGGTCCTTTATGCTGGCAGAAGGTCCTTATGAGCTTGATCGCCGCGGGTCGACGCGCCTATGCGCAGCACGCCTGGGCCGATGCGCATGATGCGTTGACTCGAGCGAGCGCCGCCGGCCCGCTCGACGCTGATGACACCGAACGACTGGCGTGGGCCGGCATGCTCACCGGGCGCGACGACTCCACGTTCGCGGCGTTCGAGCGGCTCTACGAACTCAGACTCGAAGCTGGCGAGAATCTTCGCGCCGCACGAGCCGCCATCTGGCTGGGCTTGAAGCTGATGTCGATTGGGCAGATCGGTCACGCCACCGGATGGCTGGCCCGAGCCAGGCGACTGGTCGATGTCGCGGCGGCGGACTGCGCGGAATGCGGCTATCTCCAACTACCTCTGGCTTTTCAAGCAGCGGTCGCCGGCGATCACAAAGCCGCGCACGCGGCCGCCTCCCAGGCAGCGGACATCGGCGATCGCCACAACGATCCCGACCTCAGCGCGTTTGGCCGAACTCTCGCGGGACGCGCGCTCATCCTTCAGGGCCGGCTGTCGGACGGCCTCTCGCTACTCGACGAAGCGATGGTCGCGGCGACGAGCGGCGTGCTCTCGCCGCACACCACGGGCCTGCTCTACTGCTTTGCGATCGCCGCCTGCCAACAGAGTCATGCCCTCGACCGCGCGCGCGAGTGGACGTCCGCGCTGAGCGCCTGGTGCGACGCCCAGCCGCAGCTCGTCCCATTTGCCGGCGCCTGCCTCGTGCACCGGTCCGAAATCATGCAGCTCGGCGGCGCGTGGTCCGATGCGATCGAAGAGGCTCGCCGCGCGATGGCGAGGCTGCCTCCGTCAAGAGGCCACGAACTCAGCCTCGCGCACTACCAGGAAGGCGAGATCCATCGGTTGCGCGGCGAGCACGCCGAGGCCGAACGCGCGTACGCGCTCGCACGCGAGCACGGCCGCGATCCGCATCCAGGGCAGGCGTTGCTCCGGGTCGCACAAGGCCGGGTCGATCTTGCGGCGGCGGCCACGAACCGCGTGCTCTCGGCCATGCGCGATCCGCTGCAGCGCACACGCTTCCTGCCAGCCCACGTGGAGATCATGCTGGCTGCCTCAGAGGTGAGTGAGGCGCGAAAGGCCGCAGACGAGCTTGGCGATCTTTCTCGAAGCTTCGGCATGGAGGTGCTCGGCGCGATGGCCGCGCACGCGAAAGGCGCGGTGGCGCTCGCGGAAGGTGACGCCCGGACCGCACTCGAACTGTTGCGATCTGCGCAGGACGTCTGGCAGCGCATTGGCGCCCCATACATTGGAGCCCGCATTCGCCTTCTGGTGGCCCGCGCGTTCTACGCGCTCGGTGACCGTGAGGGCACCGCGCTCGAACTCGAGGCGGCGCGGAAAGTCTTCGTTCAGCTCGGTGCTGCACCTGACGTTGCGGCGACGAACGCGCTCATCGCGGAGCCGGTCGATACGGCCGCCAGGCCGGACACGCATGGTCTGAGCGCACGCGAAGTCGAGGTGTTGCGCCTCGTCGCCTCGGGAAAAACGAACAAGGCGATCGCCGGCGAACTGTTCCTGAGCGAGAAAACCGTGGACCGGCACGTCAGCAACATCTTCGTGAAGATCGATGTCCCGTCGCGCGCGGCGGCGACCGCCTGGGCGTTCAAGCACGGCCTGGTTGGGTAGTTCTACCCATTCCGTCGATCGTCTTCAAATTGGGGAATTCTTCCGAAGCGAAGATGCCGCGTGCGTCGATAGTCTCAATCTGCAGGGGGTTGAGATGAGCGGCATGATCCATGGACTGATCGAAGAAGGCGAGGCGTTCAGCAGACTGCATGAGGGCGTCTCGAAGACGCGCGTCGACGTCCTCGTAATTGGCGGTGGGCAGGCCGGCCTTTCGGTCGGCTATCACCTGAAACAGCTCGGGGTCAGCTTCGTCATTCTCGACGCCCACCACCGCATCGGCGATGCGTGGCGCACACGTTGGGACTCGCTGCGGCTCTTCACGCCTGCGCGATACGACGGACTTGACGGGCTGCCCTTCCCGGCGCCGTCGAACCACTTTCCGACAAAAGACGAAATGGCCGACTACCTCCAGCAATACGCCGCGCATTTCCAGTTGCCGGTGCGGTCCGGCGTGAAGGTGACGCGGCTCTGGAGAGACGGTGAACGCTACTTCGCCGAGGCCGGCCCGCTGCAGTTCGAGGCCGGGCACGTCGTGGTCGCCATGTCCAGTTATCAGGGCGCGAAAGTACCGGCCTTTGCGCGCGATCTTGCGCCGGACATCGTCCAGCTCCACTCGGCTGACTACAAGTCGCTCGCGCAACTTCAGCCCGGTCCTGTGCTCGTCGTCGGCACCGCCAACTCAGGCGCCGAGTTGGCAGCGGAGACGGCGACGGCGCATCCAACGTGGATCGCAGGTCGGGACGTGGGCGAGATTCCGTTCCCGATCGGCAGCGTCTGGGTTCAGCGCATCGTGCTGCCGATTCTTTTTCGCGTCGTCTTTCACCGAATCCTCACGGTCAACACGCCGATGGGCAGAAAGGCACGAGGCAACCGGCAGAGTGCCCTGAATCGGATCCGGCAGCGGCGAGCCGACCTTTCGAGGGCCGGCGTGCAGTGGACCGAGCGCATCATCGGCGTGACGAATGGTCTGCCGCGGCTCGCTGACGGCCGCACACTTGATGTGCGCAACGTGATTTGGTGCACGGGCTACGACCTCGGCCTCTCCTGGATCGATCTGCCGATCTTCGAGCCAGACGGCGAGCCTCGTCATGCCAGCGGCCTCGTGGAGAACGAGCCCGGACTTTATTTTGTCGGCCAGCATTTTCAGCATGCCGTTTCCTCGACGATGATCCACGGCGTCGGGCGAGACGCGGCGCGGATGGTCGGCCTGATCAAGGAGCGCGTTGCAAGTCCGTCGCGGTAAGTCACGCTGTCACGGACGATGCGACCAATTCCGCCACAACCGAACCTGACGCCCACCTGGCCCTCCGACGGCCGGACAATTGTCTTCCACCGGCCAGTCGGCGGAGCATCACTGTTTCAGTTATTCCGCATGAACGCTGAGGGCACTGGCGAGAAGCAACTCACATTCCCGCCAGGACTGAACGCAGCAGCGGCGCGACCATGAGTGAGTAGTCGTCGCCGTGGACTAGCGCGGCGCAAAGCCCGCAGCGCGCCACAACGCGTCGCAATCATAGAGCCGGCCCTGGGCAGCGACCATGCGGGCCGTTCGGATATTTGAGATGTTCGCCAGCGGATCGGCATCGAGCACGACAAAATCGGCGAGCTTGCCGACTTCGATCGTGCCGAGTTCCTTGTCGAGCTTCATCGCGCGCGCCGGCATGATCGTCGCGGCCTGAATCGCTTCGAGCGGCGTCAGACCGCCCTGCACGTAGATTTCGAGCTCACGCTGCAGGCTGAAGCCTGGCACGCCCTTGTCCGTACCAGCCATCACCAGCAGGCCGGAGTTCACGGCCGCCTTGACGAGTTTGGCGGCGCTGGCTTGGGATCCCCCGTTGCCACCCGACATGCTGTCGAACATCCGGCGCAGCGCAAGCGGCAGTCGCGACGCGCCAGGGAGCAGCGCGTCCAACGGTTGCGTCATGACACGGCCGCTGAGTTCGTTCCACGACAGCGTCGGATCCATGACACCAAGTCGGGAACCAACCAGTTCACCGGCGGACTGTTCGAGTTCCATCGCAACGACGCACTCGACGCACGCAACTACTTCCACGTCGCCGGCAAGCCGGCATTTCAGGACCTCGGGAGTCGTTTCCCAAGAAAACGACAACCGCAGATTCCCGAGGTCCTTAGAGTTCGACGCCGGTGTAAGCTTGTCGCCGTAGAGGGTCCGATGATTCGCGGTATATCGCTTCTCGCAATACTGTTCGCGTGGGCCCTGGTTCCGATCGGCGCCCAAGCGCCGCCCGGGCAGGAAGAGCTGAAGCTCAGCCTCCCCAAGCCGATGTTCATCGGCACACCCACGAATCTCCGCAGCCCGAACCTCGAACCGATCACCGGCAAATCGCGTGGACCGTTCTACGTGCCCAGGGGCACGGTCCTGCTCTCGGCGAAGAAACGGGTCACCTCCAGCGACAGCTCGCCGGTAATCGGCGAGCTCGACATGATCACCGACGCCGAGAAATCCGGCGGTGACGGCTACTTCGTCGAGCTTGGGCCGGGACTCCACTGGGTTCAGATCGATCTCGGTGGATCGCGCGCGCTCCACGCGATCCTCGCCTGGCACTACCACGCCCAGGCGCGGGTCTATCGCGATGTGATCGTCCAGGTCTCCGACGATCCGGCATTCAAGACCGGTGTGACGACCATCTTCAACAACGACCACGACAATTCGTCGAAGCTCGGGATCGGCAAGGAGAAGGAATACATCGACGTCGCCGAGGGCAGGCTGTTCGATCCGAAGGGCGTGAAGGCGCGCTACGTCAGGCTCTACTCCAACGGAAACACCACGAACGATCTGAACCACTACGTCGAGGTGGAGGTCTTCGGCTCGCTCAAATGACGCGCGTCCGCGCCGGCGCGCTCGTCGCCATCGCACTGGTCACCGGACTGTCGCTGAGGCTGGCTCGGCTCGACGAGCGTCCGATGCACCACGACGAGGCGAATCAGGCGGTCAAGTTCGGTACGCTGCTCGAGCGAGGTGAGTACCGTTACGACCCGAACGATCATCACGGCCCGGCGCTCTACTACCTCTCGCTGCCGGCGGCGGCCCTGCGCGGACAGACGACACTCGCGTCGCTCGACGAGCGCACGCTCCGTGGCGTCACGGCCGTGTTCGGAGCGGCCACCATTCTGCTGTTCGTCTTGATCACGCCGGGGATCGGCCGGACGGCCGTGGTCGCGGCTGCCTGGCTCCTCGCCCTCTCGCCGGCGATGGTCTTCTATTCGCGGATGTTCATCCAGGAGTCGCTATTCGCCTGCTTCACACTCGCGTTCGTGATTACAGTCGGGCGCGCGGCGATGGGCGGCGCCATCCGGTGGTACATCGGCGCAGGCCTGGCCGCCGGCCTCGCGGTTGCCACCAAGGAAACGGCCATTATCGTGTTGCCTGCGGCGCTCGCGGCGTGCGCACTCTCCTGGTGGTCCTTGCGATCCGATCCCTCGTGGAATTCGTCACACCGGCTACGCTGGTCGACCGCCGCTTTGGCGAGCCTGACGACGGCCTTCGCGATCGCGACACTTTTTTATTCATCCTTCTTTGCGAATCCGGCAGGGCTCTTCGAGCCCCTGCGAGCCATCGGAACGTACGTGGACCGCGCGCTCCACTCGGACAGCCACGTGCACCCATGGCACTACTATTTCGGCCTGCTGGCGTATTCCTCATCCGGAGGGCTGAGCTGGAGCGAGGGGCTCGTGCTCGTGCTGGCGATCGCCGGCGCGGCGACGTCGTGGCGCCGGCCGCATCCGGCACGCGTCCACCTGACCTTCTGGACGCGTTATCTCACCGCTTGCCTCGTCATCGTCGCGCTGGTCTTGTCGGCGATCCGATACAAGACACCCTGGAACCTGCTGCCGTTCTACGTCGTCACCCTTGCCCTCGCGGGTGTCGGATTCTCAGCGCTCGTGCATGCGACCGGGTCGCGTGCGGTACGCATGGCGCTGACGGGATGCCTGGTCATCGCGTCGGCGCAATTGGGATGGCAGGCCTGGCGCGCGTCGATCACCTACGCGTCGGATCCGCGCAATCCGTACGTCTACGCCCAGACTGTCCCCGATGCCGTCCGTATGGCCGCGCGCATTCGAGCTGTCGCCGCCGTCCATCCCGACGGGAGTGGCATGCTGGTCTCCGTGATCGCGCCGCCTCACGAACAGTGGCCGCTGCCCTGGTACCTCCGTACGATGCCGCACGTCGGCTACTGGACCGACCCGACCGCCGATCTCGCGCTGAAGGCGCCGGTCATTGTCGCGTCCCTCGATCACGCAGACGCGCTGAACGCGGCGCTGGGTGATCGTTATGTGTCGGAGTTCTACGGACTCAGGCCGGACGTGCTGCTGTCGCTCTACGTCGAACGCGGCGCGTGGGACCGCTTCGTTGCCGCTGCCTCGGCCACCGGCGGCCGCTGACTGGCCCTCGACGACAGCGCGTAGCGTCGCTCACGTCAGCGCATTCGCGAGCCACGGCCGGCGCGCCAGGATGCCGAACAACAAACGGTCAAGGCCGGCAAAACGGCCGCTGCCCGTAAGCAGGACCACGATCAAAGCGAAGAGCTCGACCAGGTTCTTATTGACGATCAGGTAGCTGCCTTCGGCGGGCATCGAGTAGAAGTAGCCGACAAGCGGCGGGTTCGCCGCATAGAACATCGTCAGGAATCCGATACCCGCAAGGCAGGCCAGCCGCGTGAACAAGCCCAGCATCAACAGGACGCCGACGATCGTGAGGCCCCACATGGTGATGAGGTCGACATTGGCCAGCAGGTTCGCGTCGTTCGCGATCCCCTTGAACACGTTCGCGAGCGGTCCGCGTGACTGCTTCAGATAGCCCGCTGACGACCACGACAGCGATGTCAGCTTGGCGATGCCCTCGTAGAGAAAGTGCCACCCGATGACCACCCGCAGCAGGGTGATCGCGATCATCGGCGAGCGGGAAAACTGCCCGGCTGTCGCGCTCATAGCTCAGCCCTGAATTCCCCGGGCCTGAACGACAGTCGAGATCTCGCTTCGATGGCTTCGTTCACCTTGAGGACCGCGACGGCCGTCTCGTAGGCCACTTCCGAAGGGCATGTGAGCTCGGCCTTGCCTCGCACGGCATCGAAGAAATTCTGGAGGTGCGGCTGGTGGTACGGGTCTCTCAACGAGACCGGCACCGAGTATTGCTCGGGCGGTACAGACTCACGCACATCCAGCACTGTGGGCGCTTTGTTCTTCTCCTCGGATCCGGCATCAGCCGCGGCGTCGGCCTCCCGGGCTTTTGGCGCGCTCACATAACCTTTCTGGATCCACTCGTCCCATGGAGGTGCGTTGGGATCGCGATAGAGCCGGCCGGCGTTGGCCAGCTCCGACTCGGAAATGATCAGCGTGCCGCGATCGCCCATGAAATTCTCGAAGTATCCCTGGCTGCCATTGGTCGTCTGCGTCTGGTAGAACGCCTTCACGGGTCCCGCGGGCGTCTCATAGTCGTAGACCACCATGGCCGTGTCGTACCACTCGTGCGTCCGCGGGTCGTAGTAGAGGTTGCCACCGCTCGCCATGACATGCGACGGGTTGGCGCCAAGAAACCAACTGTAGATATCGATCTGGTGGGAGCCGAGATCGACGATCGGCCCGCCGCCAAGGCCTTTGAACCAGCGCCAGTTGCGGAACTGATGCATGTCCTTGAAGCCGTACTGCGCGAGCCTGGACTTCGGGATCGCGTAGCGATCGGGCGCGCCGAGATCCGGCACCACCGCCCGGTTCCATTGCCCATTGACCGTGACGATGCGTCCGAGGAGTCCGGCTTCGCGGATCAGCTTGTCGTAGCAGTGCAAATAGCGCGGGTTGGAGCGTCGCTGGTGCCCGATCTGCAGAAGCCTGCCGCTCTTGCGCGCGGCCGCCACCATGCGGCGCGCACCCTCGAGCGTGTTCGACATCTCCTTCTCGCAATACACGTGCTTGCCCGCAGCGAGACAGTCCACCGTGTGCTGCGCGTGCCAGAAGTCGGGTGTGGCGATGACGACCGCGTCGAGCTCCTTCTCCTTGTCGAGCATCTCGCGGTAGTCCTCGTAGCCATTCGCCTCGTGCTTGAAGCGTTTGAGCACGTTGACGACGCGCCGCTGGTTGTATTCGGTCCAGATGTCGCACACCGCGCGGAATCGCAAACCCGGGATGCGAAGCATCGCCTCCATCAGCGCCTGCCCCTGCGCTCCGGCGCCGAGAAGCGCGACATTAATGTCCTTCAAGCCGGACTCGGACGCGACTGACGTCGATGCTGCCACCGCCCGCGTTTGTTGAAAACGCCGATGCCGGTTCCAGGCGTAGCCGAAGAGTCCGAGCGCCGGAACCGTTGAGAGTCCGATGAGCACGTCGCGCCGATTGGGTTTCAACGCGTCTTTCTTATCGCTCATCTTTTGTCTCCTGCGCGTCCTCGTGACGACTCGAGGACGCTCTGAAGTGAAGCAACTCGGGTTCGCGCGACCCACTCGCAGGTTCCTGAAGCAGCCACGCTTCGAGCCCGGGAGTGGACTGGCACAACCTGGCTATTTCGTCGGCGCTCAGCAACATGAAGGCGGTGGCCAGCCCGTCGCTGATGGCGGCAGCCGCAGCGCGAGGCCCATCGTCGCCAGGCCCGTCGACCGAAGCGGCGACAGAACGTGGAACCGCAGCCCAGGCTGCGAGCCGCCCGCGTGCCGGGTTGCCAGTCCGTGGATCCACGATGTGCGGCCCCTTCTGCAGCCCGGAGGCGCTGATTGCCATCTGACGCAGCGAGAGACGCGCCAGCAATCGGGTCGGCGTCACGGGATCCGTCAACGTCAAGGGCCAACCCTCGCGGCCCTCGGGAGATTCCAGCGCGAAGACCGAACTGAAGCCTCCATGGACGACCGCGCGGTCGAGATCCCACTCTTCAAGCAGCTCCACCATCCGATCGACGGCGTAGCCCTTGCCGATGCCTCCAAGATCCAGTCGCACGCCATTCCGGGTGGATCGAACCCGGAACTCTTCGCCGTCGAGTTCGAGCGACGACAGCCCTGTCCCGATCGAAATGTCAAACGCACCGCCTGTGAAATCGAACAGATGTCGCGCGTTCGCGAGGCAGTCCAGCGTCGAGGGACTGACGTACGTGCGCTCCCCAACCGCCAGGCGACTGATCCTCGCGATGTCGCTGTTGGGCACAAAGCGGCTCAGCTCACGCTCAAGACGGTCCGTCAGCTCGAATGCGGCATGCGCGGCCTGCGCCGCGTACTGTTCATCGGGATGGACGACGAGGATTTCGAACACGGTCGCCATCGCCCGGTGCGAGAACCGCCACACCTCGCCGGACTCGCGACGTTCTTCGATGCCGACGCAGCCGTCGACGCGAGCAGTCGTGGACGTACGCTCCATGGAGGCGGAGCGATCCCCTAGAGCGACCAGCCCTGGCGGTAGTGATGCTGCACGAACTGGCTGGCCGCAGGCATGTTGGTGACCGTCATCGTGGCCGAATCCCAGAGCAGGCGCGTGCCGGGAAATCTCAGCGCCACGTTGCCGAGCAGCACGGTTTCGGTGAACGGCCCCGCGTAGTCGAAGTTCGACACCGCTTGAGACTGCGTGCGGATCGCGTCCACCCAGTTCCGCTCGTGGCCGCCTCGTCCGCCAGGCACACGCGGCAGCGTCTTCTCAGGGCGTGTGAACGCCGTCATCGCGGTCTCTGGAATGAGGCGTGGGCTATCGCAGTACTCCTGGCACCACATCTTGCCTTTGTCGCCGACGAACAGCGTGCCCGATGTCGGCATCCGCCGCTCAGGCTCGAGTTCCTCCGGTCGCTCGGGCAGGATGCCACCGTCGTACCAATGCAGTTTCACCGGCGGCATATCGCCGCGCGCCGGGAACGTCAGGTGGATGACCGAGGCTGGAGGGTAGCTGTCGTCATAGACGACGCGCTTGCCGTAGCCGCGCTCACCCGGTGCAGGGGGCAGGAAGTTGTAGGCGAGGTTCGCGATGACGCTCGTCGGAGCGCCGAGCTTCAGGATCGTGTACGACGCATCCATCACGTGGCACGCCATATCTCCCATCGCCCCGGCGCCGAAGTCCTGCCACGCACGCCAGCCGAAGGGGTGATAGGTCGGGTGGAATGGGCGCTCGGGCGCCGGTCCCAGCCACAGATCCCAGTCGAAGCCATCAGGTACCGCGAGGGTCTCGGCGGGTCGCGGCATGCCCTGCGGCCAGATCGGCCGGTTCGTCCAGCAGTGCACTTCGCGCACGGCGCCGATCGCGCCGGCCTTGAGCCACTCCTCCATCAGGCGAAGGCCCTCCTCAGAGTGGCCCTGGTTGCCCATCTGCGTGATGACCTTGTACTTCCGCGCGGCTTCCGTGAGCGCCCGCGCTTCGCTGATGGTGCGCGTCATCGGCTTCTGGACATACACGTGCTTGCCGAGCTGCATCGCGGCCATGGCGATCACGGCATGCGCATGATCGGGAGTCGCGACAATCACCGCGTCGATGTCCTTCTGCTTTTCGAACATCACGCGATAGTCCTTGTACTGCACGGCCTTCGGACGCGCCTCGAGCGCTCCCGACTTCACCAGCGCGGCTTTCGCCGCGTCGCTCTCGTCGAGGTCGCACAGCGCCACGATGTTGTCGGTCTTCGCAATCGCATTCAGGTTCTGGGTGCCCATCCCGTGGATGTAGCCCACCACGGCGATATTCACCGTGTCGCTCGGTGCCTGGTACCCGGCACCAAGCACGTGTCGAGGCACGATGGTGATGCCGGCGGCCGTCGCGGCCAGGGTGCTCACAAACTTGCGGCGTGACATGGGGGTTGGCTTCCGCTCGTCCGTCATGGTTCGCTCCTCTACGTCTCTGACCGCGCCAGTCGATGATGATGATGTCACCGAAGAATGAGCGATATGTCGCCCTACCCATACATCTATTAAGGAGCATCCAATCAAGATCGCCCATGGCTCGGACTTGCACGATAGCGTCAGCCGGTCGGCGTGCGGGCACCGGTTCTCACGCCATCCCTGCACACAGCGTCGGTGTCATAATCCGCCCGCATGAGTCTGGAGACGGGTGCACGGCTGGGCCCTTACGAGGTTGTCGCGGCTATCGGCGCGGGTGGGATGGGCGAGGTTTACCGGGCCCGCGACACGCGCCTGGGCCGGGACGTCGCCATCAAGGTCCTTCCGCCCGCATTTTCGGCAGACGTGGAACGCCGCGCGCGATTCGAGCGTGAAGCCCAAACGGTGGCTGCTCTCTCCCATCCCCACATCGTCAGCGTCTTCGACACCGGCATTCACGAGACGCAGCTCTTCGTCGTCATGGAACTGCTCGAAGGAGAAACCCTCCGGGAGCGGCTGACCAACGGTCCGCTGACGGTTCGTAAATCCATCGAATACGGCGTCCAGGTGGCGCGCGGGCTGGCGGCGGCGCACGACAAGGGTCTCGTGCACCGCGACCTCAAGCCCGACAATATCTTTCTGCTGGCCGATGGCCACGTGAAGATTCTCGATTTCGGTCTCGCGCGATCGGCCGGCGGTGAGACACAGGGATCGGGCGCCACCGAAACCGTCGCGGCGCTGACGGATCCGGGCCTCGTGATGGGCACGATCGGGTACATGGCGCCGGAGCAGGTGCGTGGCCGCGCGGTGGATGGCCGCGCTGATCTATTCGCGTTCGGTGCCGTGCTCCACGAAATGCTGACTGGCACGCGCGCGTTCCATCGCGACACGCCCGCGGACACGATGACGGCGATCCTCAAAGAAGATCCGCCCGAGCTCGCGAGTCTGCGCAGCGATCTGCCGCCGGCGCTCGATCGCATCATCCGCCACTGCCTCGAAAAGAATCCCGCGGAACGTTTTCAGTCGGCACGCGACGTGGCGTTCGCGCTCGAAGCGCTCTCGGGGTCGGCCGCCACGACAGTGGTCGCGGCCCAGTCAGGCCCGACGGAACGCCCGCGTCGCGGCGCCAGCGTGCGCGAATTGGCAGCCTGGATGCTGGCGCTTGCCGGCCTTGTCGCCGTTGGCGTTGCTGTCTGGCGCTGGCCTGCGGCGCCGGCACCCGCGCCTGTCGCGCGGTTCAGTCTTCCAATCGAGTCATCGGCGGCCGCGCTCAGCGTTTCGGTCGCCATCTCGCCCGATGGCCAGGCGGTTGTGATCTGGGTGACGCCGAGCAGGGAGGCCCGTTTGCTTATGCGCCGGATCGGCACGACGGAGATGATGCCGCTTCCGGGCACCGAGAGTGGCACTGCGCCCTTCTGGTCGCCCGACAGCCAGTCGATTGGATTCATCGCCGGCGGGATGCTGAAACGTTTCGATCTTGCGACGTCGTCGGTGAGGCCCATTGTGTCGTTGGGACAGTCGATCGCCGGGTTCCTCCTGCCAGCATGGGGAAAGGGCGGCACCATTCTGCTGTCGAGTCTGGGAAAGCCGATTAGTCGCCTGTCCGAAACTGGAGGAACGCCAGTCCCGATGGGTGAGTACGACAAAGCCGCGAACGAGGTGGCACAGGTACGTCCCGTGTTTTTGCCCGACGGCCGCCGCTTCTTCTATCTTTCGATCCGTGGCGGCACGGGAACGTCCGCCATCGTGCTCGCGTCGCTGGATTCGGATCGGCGCCAGACGATCGACGTGACGGACACACGCATCGTGTGGGCCGGCGAAGACCGCGTGATCTTCCGCCGCGCCGATGCGCTCTATGCTCAGGCGATTACGTACGATCCCCTGGCGCTCGTCGGCGAGCCCACTCAACTCGTGGCCGAGGTCGCGACTGCCAGCGGGACCACGTCTCTTCGCGAAAGCGCATCGTCCAACGGCGTGCTCGCGTTCGCCGAACGCGCGAACCGGCAGAAGCAGTTCCGGTGGTACGGACGCGACGGACGCCCGCAAGGAACCGTCGGTGAGGGCGGGCAGTACACGACGTTCGATCTGTCGAAAGACGGGCGGCGGATTGCCGCCAGCCTCCGGTCGGTGTCGGGCACCGGTGCAAATCTCTGGCAGATTGACGCGGAGCAGGGAACGACCATGCGGATGACCATCGGTGAGACACAGGACGTCGATCCGCGATGGTCGCCTGACAACACCACGGTGATCTTCGGATCAACACGCGATGCTGCCCGCGGCCCCTACCGCGTCGGGCTGGCCGCAGGCGTGCCGGCGCCGGTGTGGAAGTTCGCCGGACGCACTTTCGCCGGGGACGATTGGTCACGCGACGGGCGCTGGCTGCTGTTCCACGACGCAAGCGTACCCGTGCTCCAGGCCCAAGAGTTCGACGCGGCCGGCGCCCCGAAAGGCGAGCCGGTCGTCGCGGCTCAGGGTCTGACGGGTACGATCGATCAGGGACACATGTCGCCGGACGGCAAATGGGTGGCGTACAACTCGAACGAATCAACTCGCTACGAAGTCTACGTAACCCCATTTCCAGCGACCGGTGAGCGGTTCACGGTGTCGCGGGCGGGTGGCAGCCAGCCGACGTGGAAAGCCGATGGCACGGAGTTGTATTTCCTGACGCCCGACGGCGCACTGGACGCGGTGAAAGTATCGGTGTCGGGCAGGAAGTTCCTGACGACCGAGCCGGTCGAACTGGTGCGGTCCAAGATCGGGGCCGTCAGCCCGGCGGTGGAGCAATACGCGCCGCATCCGAGCGGCACAAAGTTCCTGATGCTGGACAACATCGGCGACGACAAGAATTTGTCGATCGGTCTGCTGCTCAATTGGCCGTCGCTCGTGAAGGCGCGGTAGGAATCAGCGCGGCGCAAAGCCAGCCGCGCGCCACAGCGCATCACAATCGTAGAGCCGGCCCTGGGCGGCCACCATGCGTGCGGTGCGCACGTTCGAAATGTTCGCCAGCGGATCGGCATCGAGCACGACGAAATCGGCGAGCTTGCCGGCTTCGATCGTGCCGAGTTCCTTGTCGAGCTTCATCGCGCGCGCCGGCATGATCGTCGCGGCCTGAATCGCTTCGAGCGGTGTCAGACCGCCCTGCACGTAGATCTCCAGCTCACGCTGCAGGCTGAAACCGGGCACGCCCTTGTCCGTGCCGGCCATCACCAGCAGGCCCGCATCGACGGCCGCCTTGACGAGCTTCGCCGTGTTCGCCTGCGAGCTGCCGTTGCCACCCGACATACTGTCGAACATCCGGCGCAACGGAAGCGGCAGCCGCGACGCACCCGGGAGCAGCGCGTCCAACGGCTGTGTCATGAACCGGCCGCTGAGCTCGTTCCACGACAGCGTCGGATCCATGACCGTGTGATGCTCTTTGAAAAACGCAATCTGCTGCCGCGAGGCGTCGGTCGCGGGATCTCCGCGCAATTGCATGTGTGCGATGCCGTCGTAGCCGTTCTCAACCGCGCTCTGCCACGTCAGTCCCGCCGGCAAGTGTCCGGTCACCGTCATCCCGAGCCGATGCGCCTCGGCCGTGATATCCGGCACGAGCGCCGCGGGCGTCTCGATGTAGATCTTGATCTCCTGGAATCCCTCGTCGTGATACCGCCGGACGATCGCGCGCGCCTCGTCTGGGGTCGACGCACTGACCATGCCGAACGCGCGCGGACCAGGACCGTCGATGAGGCCCGCGAGCAAGTACCGGGGACCGAGAGCGGCGCCCGAGACAATCGCATCGCGCATCGCGATCAGGAATGGCTCTTCCCCGCCCAGGTCGCGAATCGTCGTGACGCCACTCGCCAGATACACGGGCGCCCAGTCGGTCTGCGACGCATGCGCGTGCGAATCCCACAAGCCGGCGATGACGCTTTTTCCTTTGACGTCAATCACCTTGACGCCGGCCGGCCATTGCGTGGTGGCCCGCGGTCCGACTGCTGCGATGCGCCCATCCTTAACGACGATGGTGCCGGACGCGATCGGTTCTTGTCCTGTGCCCTGAATGATGCGCGCGCCTGTCAGTACAAACGTCTTCGTCGCAACCGGCGTAATTGTTCTCGTCAACGACTTCAGATCTTCGACACGGTCTCGCACGGCCGTGGCAATGAACGCGTCTTTGTGGCTCTCGTACCCCGCGCGCACCGCTTCGAATGGCAACGCACCGGCCCAAGTCGTCACCGCGATGAGCTGCTGATGCTCCACATCGAACCACGCGGCCTCCGTGCCCCAGACCACGCCGTCGATCGACAGTCGCTCGACACGCGTTGCGGTACCGACCGTCTCTTGAGCGCGTCGCCTGATGCGGACGGGGCCGGACGGTGCCGACGCGATCTCTGCGGGACGGCCGCGCGCAATCCAGTACTTGATCAGCTGTTCCTGGATTCCGATTGGCCCGTAGTTGTCGATCGGAAAGAACGGCCGGTTACCGAGGTCAATGTCACGCTCCGCCTTCCCGTCGCGCACGTGCGCACGGCCGCCAGCGATCTGAACGTCCGAATCCGAAGCAAAGAGCCGGTAGTTGCGGCCACGAACCGCGAGGTGAGCGGGAGCTCCGTCGGCGCCGAGTTCCAGCGAGCCGGTGAGCCTGACCTCGGTGCCTCGTTCGACAAACCGAAAGTCGTAGGTCGTGGGCGTTGGGCTCGACTCGCCGCCGACCTCATGACCAAGAAAGTAGAGACGAAACGTCGTGGCCGGTGGCTGCGCCGCGGCCACGCCGCAGAGCAACAGGCAAAGTAAAACGGCGCGGCTCTTCACGTCGTGGCAACTGCGGGAGCCGGGGCCACGCTCATTCGGTATCCGGCCCAGATCAGGCTCAGGCCCATGAGTTCGGTCACATAGAGCACCTCGGTGTAACCCGCGCGGGTCGCGGCGCCGCCAATGCCCGGCAAGATCGCTCCCGTCGCGATGAGAACATTGGCCCATACCCGATGCTTCGTTTCAGGATTCCTGCTGTAGCGGATCGCGGAAAGGATCGCACCGCCGATCAAAAAGACGACGGCGTAAAGATTGATGAATGGGCTGAATGCTCGCACCCAGGTCCACTCGAAGACGCGGCCGGTCGGCCGATACGCTTCGACGAGCGCATAGTTGATGGGCGACAGCAACACCGCCACGGACGCCATCGTGATGAATGACACCAGCAGAAACGTCAACCGGTTCGCCGTCCGGCGCGAGAGCAGCAGATAGACCGTGCCCTGTGCCAGGGGCGCCCCTCCGAGAAGGGCGCCAGAGATGTACCACGCCCGAAAGATCGGCTCGTGCCAACCGAGAAGCGTCGTCAACGACTCCATGAGCGTGCCGACGCCGTAGGTCACAACGCCGATCGTCCACCACAACAGGTGCAGGCGATCCGGATGCTGCCGATATCGCCTGAAGATCTCGAGTGCAAACGGCACCGTGACTGCGGTCGTCACAATGGGCAGGTAGTGAACCAAATGGACATCCACAGCGGATATGATCGCACACGATTACGGCAACGGAGGATCAGGTGGCACTCGGCGTCCTCGACAAACTTGCACAACTCATCGAGAAGGAACGCGACGCGTTGCTCGCGGCGTGGCGGGCGCAAGTCCGGACGCTGCCCGCGGCGCGGGATCTCGACGTGCCGACACTCAACGATCACATCCCTCAATTGCTGGCAGAGCTGGCCACCGCCCTGCGAGCCGGGTCCGGCGAGACGATTGCTCACGTCCTGCTGGAGGGCAGTCCGCCCGCCCACGGTGTGCAACGGGTCAAAGACGCCTTCGACATCGAAGAGGTCGTGGCCGAGTACAACATCCTGCGCGGTTGTATCCACGACCTGGCCGACCGGAGCGGCTTGAGTCTGCAGGGAAGGCCGTTCCATGTCCTCAACCGTGTCCTGGACGGCGCGATCGGGTTGGCCGTGCGGTCGTTCGCTGAGCAGCAGGCGCTCGAGGTGCAGCACCGCCGCGAGGAGTATCTGGCGTTCGTGGCCCATGACCTTCGCACGCCACTCGGCGCCATCTCACTTTCCGCGCGG
>Ga0184628_10000645_pt1 | contig 18121 bp, 18 predicted proteins | sample PLM4_5_b1_FD_133149 | JGI IMG/M metagenome (GOLD analysis project Ga0184628, IMG submission 133149) | Groundwater sediment microbial communities from an aquifer in East River, Colorado, USA - PLM4_5_b1 | ecosystem: Environmental > Terrestrial > Soil > Riparian zone | place: USA: East River... | reverse complement strand
TCAATAGTGCTTCGACCTTCCACACCGGTACTGCAGACGAAACGTCAGTTGAACTCTGGGACGAACAATTGAATTCCAACGCGCGCGCACCTTTCTTTGTGGCGCAGGCGGCCGCGCGGATGATGATGCGGCGCGGAAGTGGAAAAATTGTCAACATCGTCGATGTGGCCGGTGAAGTGATGTGGCCGGGATACTTTGCATACAGCGTATCCAAGGCGGCATTGATTGCAGTGACTCGGGGAATGGCCAAGGTGTATGCACCCGCAATTCACGTGAACGGAATTGCGCCGGGTCCGGTCTTGTTCCCCGATTACTACACCGAGGAACAGAAGCGATCTGCAATCGAGCGAACATTGCTCAAGCGCGCAGGGTCTCCGGGCGACATCGTGAATGCCGTTGTATTTCTTGTCGAGAACGACTACATCACCGGAGAAATCATTCATGTGGATGGTGGACGCCACATCATGTAGGTGAAGTTTGTCAAGAAACTTCATGTTGGGGGGATGCGCCAATCCCGCGCCAGCCGTGCGTTTCCGACCACTGATTACAAAACAGAAGCTTGACTCCGCAACAATCGGGGCGTATAAAACGCAATCGAAGTTGTACAGATTTTACTGATGAAATTTCTAGGAGAGAGCACATGAACAAGAGCGAGTTGATTGACAAGATTGCGAAGGACGCTAAAATTTCGAAAGTCCAGGCCGGTAACGCCTTGAACTCCACCATCGAAGGAGTCACGCTGACTCTGAAAAAAAGTGGCAAGGTGACGCTGGTTGGCTTCGGTACCTTCTCGGTCAGCTCCCGTAAGGCGCGTACTGGAAGAAATCCTCAAACCGGCGCACCACTGAAGATCCCTGCAAAGAAAGTAACGAAATTCGTTGCTGGTTTGGAACTCAAGAAGGCTGTCAATCGCGGCCGGTAATTCGCCTCGGAAACGTTCTTGCTCGCATCAGTCCATCAATTTTTATAAGTGACGGAAGCTCGTTTGTAGTTGTATAGAATTTCCATTGTGACGAAACTTGCTTGGAACTATTGGCGAGTAACCATTAGAATGGTTTCCGCTAACGAGTTCACAGACAACCAAGGGAGACAGACATGCTCAGTTTGAAACGACAGATTAAAGTTGCGGTAGTTTTGGCGTTGACCGTTTCAGTGGTCCTGACCGGATGCGCGAAGAAGAGTTTCGTAGTTAAGACAGTGGACGATAAAATTGCGCCGATAGACAAGAGGGTCACCGATAACAGTGCCGCCATAAAGGATAACGGCGAACGTATCGACGCAGTTGACAAGCGTGCGACTCAGGGCATTACCGCCGCCACGGCTGCTGCGACGACTGCGCAGACTGCTGCGGGCGCGGCCCAGACGAGTGCCAATCAGGCGAATACCGCTGCAGGTGCCGCCGCGACGTCGGCGACTCAGGCGAATACGGCTGCAGCCACAGCGAATCAGGGTGTAACTGCTGCCAACACGCGAATCGCAGCTGTCGACGCGAAGTTCGCCACGGTGGATCGTTACAATCCAGGTCCGATACAAACCGTGCTGTTCAAGGTGAATTCGTCGGTGCTCACCGACGATGCCAAGATGACGCTGGACGGCGTTGCTTCACCTATTGCCAGCCTGGCCTCAGGTTATCAAGTTGAGATTCAGGGTTTCGCCTCGGCTGAAGGCGCCGCGGAAGTCAATGTCGCACTCAGCCAGGCCCGCGCTCTTGCCGTGCAGCGATATCTTGTGAGCAAGGGTGTCGCGTTGATTCGGATGTCGATGCTGGGTATTGGCCCTGTCGGCACAAGCAAGACCAAAGCCGAACGAGACCAGAATCGGAAGGTCGAAGTTCGCGTGTTCCGCGCCGGATAAAACGATCAGGCCGTTCTTGAAGTAATCGCTTTCCGTCTGTGTCCGGGGTACTGGAGACGTATTACGTGTCCAGTTCCCCGGCCCTTGTTTACATCTTCCCTTCATCAGCCGACGGACCATAAACCGAAGGCACGGGAATGTCATTGAGTCTCAGGTAGACTCCCATCTGCGCGCGATGGTGCACGTTGTGATTCAGCACGAAGTTGCGTATGACAACGGCGCGTGGCATTGTCATAAGCGTCTTGCCTGCCATCTTCAAACTCCAGGGCTTCATCAGATGGGCATCGTTTGTGGATGCAAGCGCAGCACGGGCTGCCGCCAGATTTTTATCAAATATCGCTAGTGCTTCCGCGGGTGATTTTGCCGGCTGCGGGTTATAGGGCGGTGCGCCGACTGGTGCCAGGTCCAGGTCGTCCAGTTCAATCGTCTTCATCACCCAGTCGGGAATTTCAGCCAGATGCTGAGCCAGCCGGCCCATCGTCATGGATTTTGGATGAGGTGTCCAATCCATTTTCTCCGGTACGCGCTCCAAAGTTTTTCGCGTGTTCACCATTTCCATTTCCAGTTCCTGCAGGAACGCCTGATGCATATCCATTGAAAATCTCCTTGAATAGAAGTCTGAAAGTTTAAGGAATCAGAGCAATCTTCCCGAGCGCGCCGGGAGCGAGAACCTCTTCATGCGCGCGTGGCGCCTGATCCAGAGGAAACGTTCTTCCGACGATGGGACTCAGTGATTTGTTTTCGAGACCCGCTGCAAGTCCCGCGCTGATGCGGACAACTTCGTCGGGTGTCGCGTTCAACAGTAACATGCCGAGAATGGCGGCATCCCTGTTCATTGCGTCTCGAGGATTGATTTCGATCGTCCCCCGATTTCCGATAGTCACGATGCGACCGCGATGCGCAATCATGCCGAGATCCCGCGAAAGATTCATATTGGCGAGCATCTCGATGATGATGTCCGGTCCGCGTCCTTCCGTTGCGTTCAGCACCTGAGTGGTGAGATCCGAGGCGTGGTGATCCAATGCCGCGTGGACTCCCAGGTCGCGGAGCATCTGCCGTCCTTTTTCTGAACCTGCTGTTCCGATGACACGCAATCCCAGCGCGCGAGCCGTCTGAACGCAGGCGGACCCCACACCTCCACTGGCGCCGCGCACCAGTAGTGTCTCTGCGGCATGCGCTCGCGCCACGTGAAATATGGCATGGTGCGCCGTCGCATAGGGTACCCATATTCCGGAACCCTGTGCGAAACTCAGATGATCGGGAAGAGCGAAGACAGACTCCTGTTCACATAGCGTCTTCTCGGCGTACGCGCCTGTCACATTCCCGCTGATATAAACGCGGTCACCCGGCTTGAAGCGCCGAATTTCCGTTCCTATCGATTCGACGATGCCCGCAGCGTCGAATCCAGGTGTGTACGGAAGCGGCGGTTTCTTTTTGGCATAGCTTCCGGATCGAATGTACGTATCGATAGGGTTGATTCCCGCGGCCTTGACCGCAATCACGATCTGCCGTGGACCAGGCATGGGATCGTCCACGTCCTCGATACGCATGTTTTCCGGACCACCAAACTCATGGACACGAATCGCTTTCATCAAATGACTCCTTCGAATATTCGAGAGCGAACATGAGCGGCTGCGAATGCGAGCCCGCGCGAAGCGTGAGCGCGAAGGCGCGAAACCTCAGACAATGCACGCAGCAAACTGGAAATGATACGCTAAGTCGCATGATCGCAGTTCACATTGAAAAGCGTCGTGCCTCCATTGTCCGTGTGCCCAAACCTCGTCGGCCGGCAGGTTACTCGCTGATCCGCCTTCTGTGCGCGGGAATCTGCAATACCGATCTGGAACTCCTGCGAGGTTACTATGGCTTTTCCGGAACACCTGGACATGAGTTTGTCGGCGAGGTTGTGGCGTCGGACAATCGCGATCTTGTCGGAAGAAGAGTTGTTGGGGAAATAAATCTCGCTTGCGGGAAGTGCGAATGGTGCCAACGCGATCTCTGCCGGCATTGTCCCACACGGAAGGTCCTGGGAATCGTTGGACACGCCGGCGCTTTTCGCGAGTACCTGACATTGCCCGACGTCAACCTCCATGTGCTACCCGACGACATTCCCACCGAGATTGCCGTTTTTGCCGAGCCTGTTGCTGCGGCTTGCGAGATTCTGGACCAGGCCGTCATTCCGAAGGCTGAGAGAATTGCCGTTCTTGGCGATGGGAAGCTGGGCCTTCTCGTCTCACAGGTGTTGCAAGCGGCCGGATTCGCGGTACATCAATTTGGGCGTCACCGCGAAAAACTGCGCATCGCAGAAAAGAAGGGAGTCGTCACGGAACTAGTGAGTCAGACGCTTCCAGTTGCCGAATTTGATTATGTCGTCGACGCGACAGGATCCCGCGGTGGTCTGGAAGCGGCGGTGCGCATGACCCGGCCGCGCGGTAAGGTTTTCATGAAGTCGACGGTTCATGGCAATGTTGCCATCGATACGGCGCCAATAGTTGTCAATGAGATTACTCTGGTTGGATCACGCTGCGGCCGATTCGAACCGGCGATCCGCCTGCTCCGTTCTGGTGCGATCAATGTCCTGGATATGGTCTCCGAGGAACTACCGCTTTCACTGGCGCCTCGAGCTTTCGTTCACGCCGGCCGGGCCGGCCTCCTGAAGGTACTGCTTCGCGCAGATTGAAGTATTTATCAGGTATTCACCAGCGCGACGTATCGGACTAAGAAATCGCTACGACAACTGTTGAAATACTTCTTTCACAGTCTTGACAATTCCAGCATCCTGCGATCGGTACCCAGGCAATTGCGACACTGCTACTTGGAACTCTTCACCGCGCATCACCGCAAGGACACGTTTCATCGAATTCGATTCCAATAGCTGCTTTCGACAGACGAACAAGTAGTCTTCGGTGAGCAATCGAACAAAATCGAGATCGAACTGGCGAGCAGCCGCCTCGACCCCGAAACTTGCATCGGCCATATCGCTTGCAACATAAGCCGCGACTGCCGCATGGGTAAACTCAACTTGTTCGTATCCGTTGATCCGCGAGCTGTCGACGCGTTGTTGCAACAGGTACTGGTCGAACAGGAGGCGGGTACCGGATTCCGGATCGCGGTTCACAAACCGGACAGCGGGATCGAGCAAGTGCCCGATCGAACTGATGCGGAGGGGATTACCGCGCTTCACCATCAGGCCCATTTCTCGAGTGACAAACCCAATGACTCGATGAGTGCCCGGAATCAGCCAGCCCTTTATCGCAGCGATGCTCGTCTTTCTCAATTCCCCCTGAGGCAGGTGCATGCCTGCTAAATCGCAACTATCATGAGCGAGCGAGGCCAATGAGTTTTGATTGCTCACGTATCGAAGATCCAGGCCGAGATCCGCCTCCCGGCCAAGCAACTCCCGTAACTTCGAAACAGCGAAGCCATGACTGGCGTGCACGCGAATCACTTCAGGCGAGTGAGGCAGAAATTGCTTAATCTCGGTTTCCAACTCCTGAGATAAATTTTGCAGCTGAGGTCCCAGCCGAGCCTGCAGTCGTTGACCCGCCCACACCAACTTCGCTCCGAACGCCGTCAGGCTGGTTCCGCGTCCCTGCTTTCTTTCCACCAATGGCGTTTCGAAGAAAGCTGACCAACCTTCAATCAAATTCCAGGCATGCCTGTACGATATGCCTTCCTGTTCGGCAGCCCGCCCGATCTTGCCGGAAATTCGGATTTCGTTTAGAAAACCCAGCATGATCCGTACGGAATTCGGATCGCCGTCTTTCTTGAACCGCCAGACCGGTTCGATCTCAATGTGAATCATCTTGTAGGACCTGACTTCATATGTTCAGGTTTGAAACTGGCTATAGATATCATATTCCTTCAATACCATTACAAAACTTATGATGCCAATCTCGCAATAGTGCGTGAACGATGCTGGACCACATATGCAGGATCGTTCCTATATTGCTACGGAGGTAGGCGACGAGATGACAATGGACTTTCGGAAAACGGTATCTGCTCTACTGGGTGCATTGCTTCTGTTGACGATGCCTTTGTTTGGGCAATCGACTTCGGAATTGGCACGTGTGAACGGCATCGTTAAAGATCCCGCCCAGGCTGTAGTTTCCGGGGCAGAGGTGGTTCTCACGAACCAGCGGAATCAGGACAAGGTCGCCGCAGTCACGGATAGCGAGGGTGAGTACGTATTCCCATCGCTTCAGCCGGGAGTTTATGTCGTTGGCGTCGGAAGGAAAGGTTTCAAATACAGTGCGAGTCCGGAACTAAAGCTGGCCGCTGGTCAGAGCGTTCGCTTTGACACCGTTCTTGAGTTAGCCGCGATCGGCCAGAGCGTTACCGTCTCGGCCGATGCTGAAAACGCGTACCGAGTCGAAAATGTCACCGATGGTGGGCCACTCGGGACAACGCCAATCCTGGATACTCCCTACACCGTGAATGTGATTTCCCGGCAGTTGATCGACGATACGCAATCCCGAAACGTCAAGCAGGCCGCTAAGTATTTACCTTTGGTCTCGTTTCAAGAGATGCAGGGGCCGGAGGTCATTCGTCCGGCGACTCGGGGCATGCAGGGTAGCAACATGCAGAACGCCAGAAAGGACGGCATGGGAATCGCCGTCACGACGCCTTCCGCTCTGGAAGAATACGAACAGATTGAAGTCGTCAGCGGTCTGGGGGCGCAACTGTACGGCCCCACGAACCCATCGGGTGTTCTTAATTTCGTTACGAAACGCCCAACCGAAGAGCAATTCCGTGAAGTTGAACTGAGTTATGAAAGCAGCATGGTGGGTACAGTTCACGCGGACTTCGGTGGGCGCTTAGGAGGCACACGGCGATTCGGTTATCGACTGAATGGATTGCTGGGCGACGGAAAGGGGTATGTTGACGAGAGTCAGCTTCGGCGCCAGTTGTTCGCAGGAGCGGCTGACTTTCGCATTACGCAACTCACGCGGATCGAGGGAAATTTCAGTTACTACAACCTGTTTCAGCACGGATATCCGGGCTGGTTCGCCTACGCCCCAACGACAACACCGTTATCGACTGCCGGATCCAGGACCATCTTGTTACCGGAGAACGCCCCAAACCCGACGATTCGTGGCTATGGTCAATCCTTTTCCGGCGTGGATCTGAAGTCGCAGATTGGAGAACTCCGGGTGAAGCACGAGTTCAGCCCGAACTGGCACCTGGTCGCCGGAGCGCTCTATCAGGTTTCAGACCGCAACATCAACACCGCCGTCAATCAATTCATCGACAATGACGGGAATTATAAAACCTACCTTGCCAATGCTTTCTCTGCGCTGGCTCCCCGCTTTCATGTCGTGAGCGACTCGGCATACCTGACCGGGACATTCAATACCGGGCGCATCTCGCACGATGTCGTGATTGGCACCACGGGCTATAGGTTTGAATCCTATTCCGCTGTCACCGGCCCGGCCAGGACGGCGCTATGTACGTCGAACACTCCAGATGGCGTTTGTCAGGCGAACATTTCCGACCCTCTGGTTTTTGTGCCACCCGCCGCCGGCATTTTTTCGTATGAGAAGTCCAGTCCATCCACGGGGATCTATGTATCCAGCATCATCCGGCAGCAGGGATTCAACTTTAGCGACACTCTCTCGCTTTCGGATCGGTGGATGGTGAAAGCGTCCGCGAGTGAGGACTGGACCTGGACCGATAGTTTCACGAACAACGCGTCCACGGGGTTTGTTCCGACCCTGGTCCCCGGCTATAGCAATCACTCCCCGAGCGGGTCCGGAAGTATCCTTTTCAAACCGCGTGCGAATATGACGATCTACGGCACGGTGGCATCGAGCATTCAGGCGCCCGACGTCGTACCAGCGAATAGCGGCAGTACCATCATCGTCAATGCAAGTCAGGCGCTGCCACCTTATCGCAGTAATCAAGTGGAGATCGGATACAAGGTTGTTGTGCGAAGGATCAGTTTTTCCACGGCGATTTTCCGAATCGAACGGCCTTTCGCAACTTTTGTGACCGGCATTGAAAGTACAGTTTGTGGCCCGCAGTCGGGCACATCGAATTGTCAGGAATTTAAGATCACCGGCCAACAACTGAACTATGGAGCGGAAGGAATGGTTTCCGGCCGCATTGTCGAAAGCCTGATGATCACAGGAGGCCTTTCGGTGCTGGATCCCAGGCTGACCGATACCGGCATCGCGGCGACGAACAATAAGAAATTTGTCGGTATTCCCGATTACAAGTCGAACATCTTTGCCGAGTATCGGTTGCCTCACGTGAACGGTGTGTATCTGAATGCCGACTGGCAACTCGTGGGCCGCCGAGCCATGGACGACATCAACAGCGCATATGTGCCGCAATACAATACCTTCGATCTCGGCCTTCGCTATACCACGCGCGTGTGGGGAAAATCGACTACCTTCCGGCTCACTGCAAATAACTTAACGAATGTTCAATACTGGTCGACCCTGGGACCTGGAAGCATCACGGGGCAGAGTACTGGCAGCTATCTGGGTCACCTTGGTGAGCCGCGCCTGTTCACCGCCTCAACTCGAATTAATTTCTGAGGAGTACCTGTGTACACTACTTCGTTGTTGCTGCGGCGGTCGTACGCGATCGCGGCGGTTCTTTTCTCGATGTTCGCGACGTCGGCTGGCGCGCAAATGAAGAACTGCGTCCCGGCCTCCAGCGAGCAATTGATCATCTATCGTGCTGGAAGTCTTACGCGTGCTTTTGAACCGTTGAAGCAGGCTTACACGTGTCAGACCGGTATTCAGGTAACAGACGTTGCCATGGGCAGCGTGGATGCCGCCAGGCAAATTACCGCGGGAGGGCAGAAGGCCGACATCTATGCGCCTGCGGATTATCTGGATATTGATCTGCTGATGAAACCCGCTGGATATGCGGATTTCAGTGTCGTGTTCGCCCACGGCAGAATGGTTCTGGCGTACTCCGCGAACGGCGTCGCCGCGAAGGGGCTGCCACCGATCGCACGCCTGGGTAGCCGCCCATTCCATTCGCCGGATTCCATCCCAAAAGCTGCCGAGAATTGGCACGAAATCCTCACGATGCCGGGAGTCACGATTGGCGGAGGACACCCGTTCCTGGATCCCGGCGCATACCGAGGTCCGATGATCTTCCAGTTGGCAGAGGCGTTCTACAAGGTGCCGAACCTTTACAACAATATGCTCAAACACGTCGTGATCACGGGTTCGGATCCAACCGGAACCGCATTGGGCAGGGTGTTTGATTTTCAGTTCACCTACGAACACAGTGCCCGTCAGTCGGCGCTCACAAATTCCGATTACCTTTACGTCGACTTGCCCGACGAAATCAACATGTCGGATGCATCGAAGGATGCTTTCTATCGGCAAAACGCGGTGATCGCGATTCCGGGATTGGGGACTCCGAAGAGCGCTCGCACGGTGGAGATTCCAGGAACCCACGTCGCGTGGGGAATCACGGTATTGAAGGCCGCTCCGAATAAGGAGAATGCGATAAAGTTCCTTCAGTTGTTGCTGAGCACCACCGGAACAGAGTTGCTGAATGAATACGGACCCGATCCCGTCTCGCCTGCTCTCGTGAGTGCAGCTGATTTTGCAAGGGTGCCGCAGTCTCTGCGGCCCTTACTCAAGAAGATGGACAAATAGGTTTGAGAAACTACCCTCCTGGAACAGGAGGGGTGGCGCGAAGCGCCGGGGTGGTAGCCAAATCGACAAAAACTTTCCGCCTGGCTTCTGTGGCCACGATGCCTGGTTTCACATCACTGTTCAATCGAAAATGCGACTGGAAAGGAGCCATTTCGATTTCTCTACCACCCCGGCCCTTCGGGCCACCCCTCCTGTTCCAGGAGGGGAGCTTGCGCGTTACAGTTGGATCGTTCTTTTGGAATTTCATTTCAATTCGAAAAAGCGATCGGCGTGTAAAGAGATGCGGTCACCTCGAGCCGGTGGTTCGCTGCCCGTCGGCAATTCTACATGCACGTGGACCTCGCCAATGCGGCCGGCAATCTCCGTTGTCGCGACGAGATCGATAACCTCGTCAATATCCATCATGAAATCCAGGGGGCCCGGGCCCGGTCTGAGAGCGCCCGGTGGTATCGCAACGCGCCGTCCGTCGCGTATCACCACAAAGTAGCCAAGCGCCTCCGCAACTTCCCTCACATGCGGGTTTGTTGCCACGTCGCTCTTCTCACCTGAAGCAAGTACTTTCCCATCGACCAGCACGACCAGATCCTGCGCAAAACGCAAAGCCTCGCCGGGGTTGTGGGTCACGAGAAGTTTTGTCGCATCAAATGCCGCGAGAAGCTGCGGCAACTCGTGCAGCAGCCGGGAATAGGTCGGTCGATCCAGGCCTTCGAGGGGCTCATCGAGCAGCACGAGCGGCGCCCGCAAACACAATGCACGCGCCAGGCTCACACGTCGTCCTTCGCCACCAGACAGGCGATCGGCGCGCCGATCCATCAGGTGGGTGACGCCGAGCAGCCTGGAAGCTTCCTCCATTCGGACTTGTCGCTCTTTTGTTTCGAGCCCCCGCAGCCGCAAGCCCAGCTCCAGGTTGTCGCGCACCGACCGTCTGAGAAACACCTGTTCCTGGAAAACATACGCGACGCGTGATGCATTGACCGGTAAGCCGCCAATCAGAACCCGCCCCACACGTGGCCGATCCAGCCCGGCGATAACGCGGAGTAGTGTTGTCTTCCCCGAACCATTCGGACCAAGAACGGCAACGGTTCGACCGCCACGTAGTAATAAAGAAGGAACGTCCAGCAGCACGCGACTGTCGCGTTCAACCCGCACGCTCTCGAGCGAGACGTCCATCAACGGCGCTGCTGAATTATTGTGAGCGCAAGATTCACAATAAAAGTCAGACCCAGTAATATAAGACCCAAAACCAGGGCGCGCTCAATTTCCCCGCGGCTCGTCTCCGTCACGATAGCGGTCGTCAACACCCGGGTGCTCCGCTCGAGATTGCCTCCGACGATCATGGAGGCGCCGACTTCCGAAACGATGGCGCCGAAAGCCGCCATGATCGTGGCGGCCAGACCGAGCTTCGCTTCCCTCGCCAGGATCCACATTGTGCGCATCCGCCCCGCGCCGAGCACGAATAGCAGATCCGCAAGGCGCGGGGGCAGGGCTTGCAACGACGCGGTGGTAAACCCCACAACGATAGGCGTGGCGATGACGAACTGAGCAAGGACCATTGCGGTACGGGTATATATAAGGTCCAGGTCTCCAAACGGTCCGCTACGCACAAGCAGCACCCAGACGACAAGTCCAACGACGACGGGCGGCATGCCCATACCGGTATTGATGAATCCGAGCAGCAGCGTACGCCCGCGAAAACTCCTGCGAGCGATGCCGTACCCTAATGGAAAGCCGACGAGCACTGCCATCGCCGTCGCTGTTCCGGACACGATAAGCGTGCGCAGAACGATGACTAAAAATTGCTCAGTCACGCGGTGTTAGTCCCGAGCCTCTTTAAGCGCATCGGGAAAGAACAACGACTCGCCATATTTGTCCCGGCCGAAAGACGCGATCAACTGTTGAATCGGAGCAGACACCAGGAAATCGATGAACGCACGAGCTTCGGCGGTCTTGACGGAGGGGTGCTTCTTCGGGCTCACCGCATAGACGTGGTACACATTACGAAGGCTTGGATCCCCATGGAAGAGAATCGCGAGGCCAAGGTTCCGGCGCTGGGCCAGGTAAGTGCCACGGTCCGTGAGAGTGTATGCGCGCTTCTGGTCTGCTATGTTGAGCGTCGCGCCCATACCCTGACCACTCTCTTCACGCCGGGGGAGCGACTTCGGATCGATCCGTGCGGCGGCCCAGAGGGCGAGTTCCTGGGTGTGCGTGCCGGAATCGTCACCACGGGAGATAAAGACGGAGCGTGCCGCAATCGCCCGCATCGCTTCAGTAATTGAAGTCGACTTTTGAATACCGGCCGGATCATCGGCCGGTCCCACGATCACGAAGTCGTTATGCATCACCAGGCGACCATCAACGAGATCCCCTGCTTCGACGTAGCGTTGCTCCGCAGTTGGAGAATGCACGAGCACCGCATCGATATCGCCGCGCTCCGCCATCCGCAACGCCGCTCCACTTCCGACGGCGATCACCTTAACCTCTATCCGCCGTTCTTTTTCGAATCGCGGCACCAGCACATCGAGCAAGCCGCTGTCCTGCGTGCTGGTCGTCGTTCCAAGGATGATCGACTGCCTGGATTGTGCACTTGCATTCGGTGTCGTTGAGATGCCAGCGGCAAAGGCAAGCAGAAGGAAAAGCTTAAAGAATGTTCGGTACATCGGTAAGTTCGCAACACGTCACGGCGTCTTCGTATCACGCGTGCATGCGTTGTAGACGCCGTCAGTTTCGGTTTGGACTATACCACTTTCCGACGCCAGTCAACTCGATCCAGCCACCCGGTCAAGCGAGTTCGCCGTGCGTTCCCCCGGGCATTCGTCACGCGTATACTAATCGCGGTAACTATTCCGGCCATCAGACAAGGAGAGAAATACAATGACTGCTCCATTGAGTGAAGTGACGATCGGCTCCATTTACAAAAACAGCGAAGGTCAACTTATTCCGCTGCCCAAACGCATGGCTCAATGTACACCGGATATGGGGGCGGCGATGCGAGCCATCAGCGCCGAGCTCGAAGCGCGAGGAGGACGCCTTTTGCTTTCGGATCTGTTTCGGAGCTTCGACATGCAACTGCAGTCCCATATGGATTTCGTGAACAGAAAGAAAACCGCCTTTAGTCCCCCGCCCGGTGGAAGCCTGCACGAGGCGGGCCGCTCCCTCGACTTAGATCTGGATAGCCTGGGCGTGAAATTGAGCGACTTCTGGAAACTGGCTCGCCCGCATGGATTGCTGCCTATCATCGACACGCCGACCGCAGGTGTGAGTGAGTCATGGCACTTCGACTGTCGGGGTAGTTACCAGATTATTTATGACTATTACAAAGCCGGTAAGGGAACGAACTTCAAACCTTATGCGGCCATGGCCGCGAGTGCCATCCTCTCCATCGGCGTAAAAGTGGAAGCTTTCGGATTGAACCAGGCAGCGGCCGCGATTCAGAGCGCACTCGTTCGGCTGAACCAGACGATCGGTGACATTGACGGCAGCATCGGGAAAAAGACGAAGGCAGCTTTGGACGCGGTAGGCGTGACTCTTGCAGACCCGCAAATCACGCTCACGGCGCTTGAGGAGTTGCTTCGACAAAAGTTTCCGCAAGAATATGAGGGCAGTCACGGCATGGCAATGACCGCTGGTGCTCCCCTGACGTGATCGGGTAGTACGAGGACCTATTCCATGGCACCAACAAAAGCACATCGTGGGGCAGCAGCACTGCGGATTGGCGTGCTGCTTGGTTTATTACCACTGGTCCTGGCTGGTTTACAGCGTCCCGCTCCGCCCTTACGAATCTCGTCGCTCAAGGCCATGCTCTTTTACAGCCAGACGGGCGCTTTTTCGGCGGACTTGTTCGGGCCTTCCGCACCTACGTTGCACAATGTGCGCACTGGCGTGGGACAGGCCATGGCAACTCTTGTCGTAATTGAAATCACGGGCCCGCCCGATACCTATGTGCCAACGCGAAAAATCAGTTTTGCGGCGACGGCCGGGCGCCGTGCGCTGCTGACTAAGACGTTGGACGTGGGTCTTCTTGGCGAGGCGGGCAAATTTCACGTCGCCTTCTGGCTCGACGATACCGGGTGCACGCCGGTCGTGCTTAAGGCGCGTATTGTCGGACAGTCGGACGATACCGCCGTGGAGAAGACGATTAATTTCAAGTGTGGGGACTGACCCTTTGGGCTGTGACGGATCCAGGAGGGCGTAGCGGTCAGTTACGCAAAGAAGATGATATTCTCGCTGCGCCAAAGGAGGACTCGATGGAAAAAGATCAGGACCAGAAAAGAGTGAAAATCCCCGCTGAAGCGATCGAGTTTTACACAAGCTACATTCATGGTGAGGTCAGTCGCCGTGACTTCTGCGGCGCACCGAAATGACGACTACAAGGGTGGCCAGTTGTTCAACAGGGTCGATCGCAACAAATTAACCCAGGACTTTGCCGCTGCCGCGCAATGGCTGAAGGCGCATCCGCTAAGCAGCGGAAAAGTCTGTGTCACCGGCTTCTGCTTCGGCGGCGGCGTGTCCGATACTCTTGCAACTTTACCGGGTGCGGATCTTGCGGCGGCCGCACCGTTTTATGGAGGAGCCCCCGCGTTGACGGAGGTGCCCAAAATCAAAGCCGCAATACTGGTTCATCATGGCGCGCTCGATCCCCATGAAGGACACCTCCGGCCAAACTCCGTTCACGGTTTTTTCAATGACGCTACGCCGGAGCGCTACAACAAAAACACGGCGCCGCAGGCATGGAGCCGTACGATCGAGTGGTTCAACCAGGACGCGCGATCGTAATTTCGGTGAGGTTGAGTGCGCTGAAAGAAGTCTCTGTCGCAGCGATCAATGGAGCGGTGCCCTGAGATTCACGAGAGTTCGATCCGCATGAAACACATCGGTAGAGGAACAGATGACGACGTGCGGATGCGTGGATTCGCAAAGCGTCACACCGTAAACGAGGCCATCGCGTGGCTGGATGCCCAACTGTATCCGCTCGCCGCCGAAAGCGTGCCGCTGCAATTCGCGGCGGGTCGCGTCCTTGCTACTTCCGTCGACAGCGATTTCGATGTGCCTGGGTTTGATCGCGCAACGATGGACGGATACGCCGTGGTCGCCGACAGCACCGAAGGTGCGACAGCTTATACTCGGCTTCCCCTCACCGTCGTCGGCGATTCGATGCCGGGGTGTCCTTTCGAAGGTGTTGTCGCTGCCGGTGAAGCGGTTCGCATCATGACAGGCGCCCCAATACCTCGAGGCACCGATGCCGTGCTGCCCGCAGAATTTGTAGAAATCGAAAAAGACGGCAGGCCATCGATCATCAGTGCGATTGCGGCCGTCTCGCCGGGAAAAAATCTGGGCCGCCGGGGCGAAGACATTGTCCGTGGCACCACGCTACTCGAAGCAGGTCGTGTTTTGCGTCCTCAGGACTTGGGAGTTCTCAGTTCGATCGGCCACGGAAAGGTGAGCGTGATCCGGCGGCCGCGCGTGCGTCTCGCTGTAACTGGAAACGAGCTGCTTCCCTCGGGATTTTCCCCGCGTGGTTTTCAAATCGCAGATGCGAACGGTCCTATGCTTGCTGCTCTCATCGAGCGGGACGGCGGCCTTGTCGAATTTCCGGGACTGGTTCGCGACGACCCCGCAGCCATACTCGAAGCTTTTCAATCGGACGTCGACATCGTCATCGTTTCGGGCGGCTCGAGCGTGGGCATCGAGGATCATGCGCCAGTGCTTCTCGCACAACACGGAGAGTTGGCGGTACACGGAATCGCGATGCGGCCCAGCAGTCCCACTGGCTTCGGGCGTTTAGACGCTCGGATTGTGTTCCTGCTTCCGGGTAATCCGGTCTCGAGCTTGTGCGCCTATGATTTTTTTGCCGGCCGTGCGATTCGGGCGCTTGGCGGGCGCAGCAGGGAATGGCCGTACCGCGCCATGCGCGGCCGACTGAACCGCAAGATCAGTTCACCGATTGGCCGCCTCGACTACGCCAGGGTCAAAATAGCGGACGGAATTGTCGAGCCGCTCGCTGTTGCAGGAGCATCGCTGCTGTCGTCGACAACGCGCGCGGATGGATTTGTGGTCATTGGCGACGACAGCGAGGGTTTTGCCGCGGGCGCGGACGTGGACGTGTGGCTTTATGGCTGAGCAGGAACAATTTCTTCAGGTCCTGGATCGTGATGAAGCGGAGCTGCGTTTTCGTGCAGCGCTGGATCTCAAGCCACGTGGCATTGAACAAGTTCCGCTGGATGCCGCGCTCGGCCGGGTCCTGGCAGCTCACGTGGTATCACCCGTCGATGTACCGTCGTTTGATCGTTCGAACGTCGATGGCTTTGCCGTCGTTGCGGAAGACACCTTCGCCGCATCCGAGGAAGTGCCGCATATTGTGGTTTTAGGAGACGAACATATTCATACCGGAATCGTCCCAACCACAGTCATTCATTCCGGCAAAGCGGTAGCGATTGCGACAGGCGGCATGGTGCCACGCGGAGCCGACGCTGTCGTGATGATGGAATACGCCGAAGCCCACGGTTCGAAACTCCGAATCGCCCGTGCTGTAACACCAGGCAGCGGGGTATCGTTTGCCGGAACCGACATCACAGCGGGAGAGACCGTTCTTCGCCGAGGCCGTCTGCTCACCAGTCGCGACACGGGAGTGCTGACCGCGATCGGTATTTCACATGTGAATGTCTGGAGACACCCGATCGTCGCGATCCTCTCCACCGGCGATGAAATCATTGCTCCGGGCGAACCGATGGAACCGGCCAAGGTTTACGATTCCAACGGCCAGGTGCTCAGTGACGCGGTGAGAGAACTGGGCGGAGAACCCAGACGATTGGGCATCATTCATGATGACGCCGCGGCCTTGCGCGCCGGACTTCGTCATGCTCTCGAGTTTGCAGACATCGTGCTTCTATCCGGCGGAACTAGTAAAGGCGAAGGAGACGTTTCCTATCGCGTAGTCGCCGAACTCAATGATCCCGGTATTGTCGCCCACGGCGTGGCACTGAAGCCTGGCAAACCCATCTGTCTCGCTGCGACAGGCGGACGCGCAGTGGTCGTGCTTCCGGGCTTTCCGACCTCGGCGATCTTTACTTTCCACGAGTTCGTCGCGCCCGTGATCCGCTTGCTGGCGGGGCGCGGCGCGGAAGAGCGAACGATCGTGCCCGCCAAACTCGCCGTTAAGTTGAATAGTGAGATTGGCCGAACGGAATACGTCCTGGTCGGACTCGTCGAGACGACGGAAGGGACAAGTGACGGAACGGGAACGTCGCTTGCCGCGTATCCGATGGGGCAAGGTTCCGGCAGTGTCACGACATTCAGCCGTGCAGACGGCTTCGCCACAATAGGTCGGCATGAAGAGATCGTTCAAGCCGGGACGATTCTCAACGTTCAGCTTCTGGGCCGCGAACTTCAGTTGGCTGATCTGGTGGTGATCGGCAGCCACTGCATCGCTCTGGATTACCTGCTGGGTGAACTTCAGCGGCAGGGCGTTCGTTCGAAGTTTCTCGCCGTTGGCAGCACAGCCGGACTGGATGCCGCAAAGCGGGGAGAATGCGATGTCGCGGGCGTCCACCTGTTGGATCCGCAGACCAACGAATACAATCGCCCCTTCCTGGTGCCAGAGCTCGAGCTTGTGACCGGTTATGGCCGCCTGCAGGGCATTGTCTTTCGTCTCGGCGACGAACGATTCGCACACCGCACGGCGAAAGAGACCATCGCAGCAATTGCGGATGATCCTACATGCATGATGGTGAATCGCAACAAAGGGAGCGGGACGCGGGCGCTGATTGACCGTATGCTCGCTGGTGCAAAGCCTCCCGGTTATGCAATCCAGCCACGGAATCACAATGCAGTGGCTGCCGCAGTGGTGCAGGGACGCGCCGACTGGGGAATGACACTGGACACGATCGCCCGCGGCGCCGGTCTTGGTTTCCTGCCCGTGCAAGCAGAGCAATACGACTTCATCGTGCCGCGCCGTCGGGCGAATCGGCCCGGTGTGGTCGCTTTGAAGATGCTGCTGCAGCAAGCTTCCACACGCGAAGCGCTGGTCCGCCTGGGAATGAAGACATGACTGCGGGCGGCATCGTTTTGTGTGGCGGCAGGTCCACCCGGATGGGTGTTCCCAAAGCCACGCTGCCTTTCGGTCCCGAAACCATGCTGCAGCGCGTGGTGCGCCTGCTCGAAGCGGTTGTTTCTCCAATCATCGTCGTCGCAGCGCGCGAACAGGTGTTACCGGAATTGCCGGACCATGTCGCGATTACTCGCGATGAACGCGAACAGCAGGGGCCACTGGAAGGATTGCGCGCCGGACTGAGCGCTCTGCCAGATTCCGTCGACATCGCGTATGTCACCAGCTGCGATGTGCCGCTGCTGGAGCCTCGCTTCGTGGAGCGCATGATCGCGCTGTTGGGTGATCACGATATTGCGGTGATGGAAATTGATGGTTTCCCTCACCCTCTATCGGCGGTCTATCGGCGCAGCACGCTTCCGCACATCGAATCGTTGCTTGAAGCTCACAGGATGCGGCCCGTGTTTTTATTCGACGCTGTGCCGACGCGTCGTGTGCGGCCGGATGAAATGGTTTCGGTGGATCCGCAACTTCGCACTCTTCGCAACCTGAATACCCGGGAAGACTACCTGGCGGCGCTCTCCGAGGCGGGACTCTGATG
>Ga0184628_10000643_pt1 | contig 18196 bp, 9 predicted proteins | sample PLM4_5_b1_FD_133149 | JGI IMG/M metagenome (GOLD analysis project Ga0184628, IMG submission 133149) | Groundwater sediment microbial communities from an aquifer in East River, Colorado, USA - PLM4_5_b1 | ecosystem: Environmental > Terrestrial > Soil > Riparian zone | place: USA: East River... | reverse complement strand
GCGGACCGCTTCCGAATGGTGATGGGCGGCGCGATGGATTGGCTGGAAACGCAGAACCGGTTGGCGGCTGAAGGAAAGATGATCGAAGGCGTCATGAACACCGGTGAGCTGATGGGCAGTGTTGTGGCCAATGTGGTGGCAGGTCCTCTGCTTGAAGCAGGTGCAGCTGCAGGTTTTGCCAGACTCGCAAAGATTCCTGCTTTTGCAAAGGCGGCTGAAGCAGCGGGAGCTGCCGGACGTGTTGCGCTGACTGCGATCGCGGATGCCACGACGTATGTGAAGACCGCGGTGAGAGAAGGCTTTGAGGCCGTCATGTCCGTCGGCCGCGGCGCACGCGCCGAATCCAAGGTGGCGCAGGCGGCGTCGCAGAGTGTGAGAGTGGCCGAAGCCGCGGAGCGCGGTGCGCAGGCGGTTGCGCGTCTGGAGCGGCTGGGGCCTTCGCCGACCGAAATTCAACGTGCCCAGCATATGGTATCCGAGCTGGAAACCGGATTGAGCAAAACCGCCAACCGCGGTGCGCCCCCGCCTCGCGCCGTTTCTGAATGGCTCGAACGGAATTTCCAGCCCAGAAAATTCGCCAAGGGGCCGGAGCCGATCGTTCCGAAGCTGGTCGCGAAAGCGAAGGAGTTTCTCAAGAATACGTTCGGTGCGACCACAGCAGCTAACGAAGTGGAAGTTGCTGCCATGAAAGCAGAGATGCTTGCGGCGCGCAATGGAGCATTGAAGCTGGGTAACGGCACGGTCGTTTCAGGACAGGGGATTCTTGAGGCGGAGATCCGTAGTGTTGACAAATTAACTGCTGCGGTGAGCCGGAAGGGCGCCGAATGGGGACTCGCAGCGAAGCCGGAGATTGTGAAGGCGAAGTCGATCTTTGGCCTGGCCGTCAAGCCCGCGAAACAGGGTGGAGCACTGGAGAAGCTCAATTTCCTGAATTCGACTCGCGTTCGCGACCTTCTGAGTCCTGCCAAACTCCTTGAGGACATCAAGACTCTGCGTTCTGCGTGGGGAAGTGCCTCGGGTAACAGCTTCAGTGAACGTTTCGTCGGCTTCATGCGAGACAACTTCTATCGGGGAGATCTTGATATCGCACGCGTGACATTCACACCGAAGCTCGCCAACGGTACATTCGGCGCGACTCGAGTTCTTCAGAATGCCGACGTGATTGAACTGGCGCTGAATATGGACCGCACACTCGCCGCGTCGGGCCATACGCCTTCATTCATCCACGGTTCTCACAATTCGATGGACCTCATGCGTGGTGGCCCCGTGCGATCCGAGACCATTGCTAAGATTGGAACTCCCGGATCCACAACCGGATTCAAACTCAACGCTGCGGGAGAAGTCATGACCCGGGAGTTGACGGAACTGCAGGTCTACAACCGCGCGATTGCAAGCGGCGGCGCGGAACCCTGGTACGGGTCATGGAAAGTACCCGAAGGTGGCGGGGCGCGTCCGCGGTCTCCAACATCCGCTCCAACTTCACAGCGCATCAATTTCGGGCCGGCGGATCGTTTGTCCGAGGAAGTGGTTAAGGCGGGAGCAGACTTGAGAATTAATTCCTGGTGGACCAGAGACCAGCTGCCAGGACCCGTTGACCGGGTACCGATGACTGCTTCAGGCCAGCCAAGGTACCTGCTCGATAAGCGAATGGCGCAGATTGAAGCGGACCTGCAGGCGAATCGATTCGTCTTTGACGAACCTACATCCACTACTCCGATGCAGTACGTCGACACCATGATCGAGCAGGGACAGCCTCCTCTGGAGGCCTGGAGGATGGCCGCGGAGCATTACCTGAGCAAGGGGCTGCCTGCAGCTCCCGCGGGCAGTACCATGGAGTTGTACCTTTACCGCCTCGGCGGCGGCAAACTGATTGCTGCCAATACGGTCGTCACAGGCTTGCCAGTTTCAACGAATGATGGCGCACTCCCGGGCACTGGTCCGACCTTGATATTGGCGGACCTGGCCTCAGCATTATGGAGCGCTGCCCTCGGCAATTCGGTGCCGGGAAGCTGGCGCGTCTCCATCGCCGATCTTCCTGCTGGTCAGCTTGGCCAGGCCTGGATCACGCAGTTGAATGCCGATGGATTGCCGTCCGAAGGCAAGATCATTCTCGACTGGAACGCCGACGGACACGGATGGTTTATCGATCCGACGCCGCTCGATGATTCGGAATTCAGCGATCCCTCCTCGGCTGCATTCGGCCGGTACGATCTGTTCTCGGTGCTGGCGCACGAGATCGGTCACGTCCTCGGATTCCTCAGCGGCTTTGATGGCTTCGATGCACATGTCGTCGTTGCGCCAGACGGTTCACGCAGCTTCCTGTCTGCCACTGTCAGCGTGAGTCTGTCGGCGGATGGTAATCACGTTTCGGACTCCGTTCAGCCATCGGATCTGATGTCGGACAGTCTCGGCACCCACCAGCGGAAGCTGCCTTCCGAACTGGCAGCGCAGATCGTTCTGTCCGCGCGCAACTCCGCTGGAGGTTCGGCTCAGGATGTGAACATCGGCGGTGCCGCACTGGATGGAGATGACGGCGTCATCAATGGCTTCTTCGACGAGTCCGCTCCGGATGCTACAGGCTTCGGCTGGCAGACCTCCGGCGCCGCATCGGTCGTGGACGGTCAGGGTGTACTGACGGAAATCTCGACGCTTGCTTCACGGTTCAAGCAGGTGATCACGGTGCCGTCTGGAGCCATCGCTCTCGTGTTCACCATCGTGGAATCGCATTTCGACGCGTCGGGTAGCGGGCCGCAGGATGCCTTTGAGGCGGCACTGCTGGATCCGCAGACGATGCAGTCCCTGATTGGTGGCATTGGTCTTGGGAACACCGATGCGCTGTTCAATCTGCAGGCCGACGGTACCGTATACAAGGCGCCGAACGTTCACATCAGCGGCACCGGCTCGATGATTGTTCGCATCGATTTCGAAAACGTCAGCGCCGGTCAACTCATGGCACTCTATTTCGATCTCATCGGATTTGGAGCGCTGGGCAGCCGCATCGTCATTGATGATGTGCACTTCATCTTCGATGGCACCAATGAACCGCCAGTGGCCCAACCCGACAGCGTCACCACCGCGGAAGACACGCCAATCACCTTCGATCCGCGAACGAACGACACCGATGCCGAAGGCAGCGCGCTGAGCGTGCTCCTGGTCAGCGGGCCTTCTCATGGTTCGGTCGTGGTTCTTGCCGATGGACGAGTGACATATACCCCGAACGCCAACTACTTCGGCACCGATTCGTTCCGTTATCGTGTGAGCGATGGGACCCTGACGTCCGCACCGGTACAGGTGAACGTGAACGTCACACCGGTGAATGATGCTCCCGTTGCCGCCGCAGTGAGTTATTCGATCGATGAGGACGTTACTCTCACAGTGGCAGTGCCAGGAGTGCTCGCAGGCGTCACGGATGTGGATGGCGATACGCTGACGGCCATCCTGATCAGCGGTCCTGCTCACGGAAGCCTGACACTCCATGCGGACGGCAGCTTCACGTACATTCCAACAGCGAACTACTTCGGACCGGATTCGTTCACCTATCGTGCCAATGATGGAACCACGGATTCCGCACCGGCCACTGTCTCGCTGACCGTGAACTCCGTGAATGACGCTCCAGTGACGGTTGCAGAGAGCTACTCCACAAACAGCAACACGACCCTGATCATCAGTGCACCCGGCGTGCTGAGCAATGATTCCGACATCGAAGGCGATGTTTTGACGGCGGTTCTGGTCGGCGGAGTATCCCACGGCACGCTGACGCTGAATGCGAATGGCTCGTTCACCTACATTCCGTCGCTGAACTATAGCGGTCCGGACAGCTTCACGTATCGGGCCAGCGACGGATCCGAGACCTCCGTGACGACGACGGTAAGCCTGACCGTCAATGTCGGCAACCATGCGCCTGTTGCGATTGCCGATAGCTTCATCACGGATGAAGACACAGCGCTGAACATCGCGGCGCCGGGAGTACTGGCGAACGATACCGATGTCGACGGTGATGCACTTACCGCGGTTCTGGTCAATGGTACTGCCCACGGTGCCGTGACATTGAACATGAATGGGTCTTTTGTCTATACGCCGGCGGCGAATTTCAACGGGACCGACAGCTTCACGTATCGGGTGAACGACGGACAATCGAACTCTTCTCCCGCAACGGTAACGATCACGGTGAATGCGGTGAACGACGCGTCCGTCGCCGTAGCCGATAGCTTCATGACGGATGAAGACACAGTCCTGAACATCGCGGCGCCGGGAGTGTTGGCCAACGATACGGATGTGGACGGCGACTCCCTGACGTCCGTACTGGTGAGTGGAGTATCGCACGGCATCCTGACATTGAATGCGAACGGGTCATTCATCTACACCCCGGCCGCGAACTACAACGGAGCGGACAGCTTCACGTACAGGGCCAATGACAGCCATGTGGATTCAGCACCAGTAGCCGTATCGATTACGGTGAATGCGGTGAACGACGCGCCAGTCGCCGTTGCCGACAGCTACCTGACGAATGAAGACACGGTGCTGAATATCGCGACGCCGGGAGTGCTTGCCAACGATACGGATGTGGACGGCGACACACTGACGTCAGTATTGGTAAGCGGCGTGTCGCACGGCACACTGACGCTGAACTCGAATGGGTCATTCGTCTTTACACCTTCCGCGAACTACAACGGGACCGACAACTTCACGTATCGGGTCAACGACGGACTATTGAACTCTGCTCCCACAACGGTAACGATCACGGTGAATGCGGTGAACGACGCTCCACTCGCCGTAGCCGATAGCTTCATGACGGATGAAGACACAGTACTGAACATCGCGGCGCCGGGAGTGGTGGCCAACGATGCGGATGTGGACGGCGACACACTGACGTCAGTATTGGTGAGCGGAGTGTCACACGGCACATTGACTCTGAACTCGAACGGGTCATTCATCTACACCCCGGGCGCGAACTACAACGGAGCGGACAGCTTCTCGTACAAATCCAATGACGGCCACGTGGATTCCGCACCAACGACGGTATCGATCACCGTCAATGCCGTCAACGACGCGCCAGTTGCACGAAATGAAAGCTACGAGACGGACGAAGACGTAGTGCTGAATATTGCGGGACCGGGAGTGTTGTCCAATGACACGGATGTGGATAGCAACACCCTGACAGCAGTGCTCGTCACTGGAGTGACGCATGGGACTCTGGTGTTGAATGCGAACGGATCGTTCGACTATGCGCCGGCCTTGAACTTCAACGGAATCGACGGCTTTACATATCGCGCAAACGACGGTACGGCTAACTCCAACCTGGCGACGGTGTCGATCTTCGTGAATGAAGTCAATGACGCGCCCTTCGCCGATAACGACAGCTACACAACGAACGAAGACGTGGTGCTGAACATCCCTGGTCCGGGATTGCTGTCCAACGATACGGATGTGGAGGGTGACACGCTGACGTCGGTTCTGGTGAACGGCGTGACACACGGCACTCTAACGTTGAATGCAAACGGATCTTTCATCTACGCACCGACGGCAAACTACAACGGAACCGACGGCTTTACGTATCGAGCAAACGACGGTGCGGCGAATTCCAGCCTGGCAACGGTATCGATCACGGTGAATGCGGTCAATGACGCGCCGACAGCAGCGAACGACAGCTACTCGACAAACACGAACACCGCGCTCAACATCACAGCACCCGGCGTTCTCGCCAACGATACCGACGTCGACGGCAATGCCTTGACGTCGATCCTGGTGAGTGGCGTGTCGCACGGCACGCTGACGCTGAATGCGAATGGGTCGTTTGTCTATACCCCGGCAGCAGACTACGTCGGATCCGATGGCTTCACATACATTGCGAACGACGGCGCCTCCGATTCGGACCTCGCCACAGTGACGATCACGGTGAATGCGGTCAACCGTGCGCCGGTGGCGGCCAATGACAGCTACTCGACAAACACGAACACCGCGATCAACATCGCAGCGCCCGGCGTTCTCGCCAACGATACCGACGTCGACGGCAATGCCTTGACGTCGATCCTGGTGAGCGGCGTGTCGCACGGCACGATGACGCTGAATACGAATGGGTCGTTTGTCTACACTCCAGCGGCAAACTACAGCGGGACGGACAGCTTCACATACAAGGCGAACGACGGAACCTCCGATTCGAACCCTGCCACGGTGACGATCACGGTAAATGCGGTCAACCATGCGCCGGTGGCGAACAACGATAGCTATGTGACCAGCAGGACCACCCCGCTCAATTTTGCGGCGCCGGGAGTGCTGGCCAACGATACGGACGCCGATGGCGATGCGTTGACTGCTGTTCTGGTGGACGGACCCGGAACCGGTACGCTGAAGTTGAATGCAGACGGATCGTTCACCTATACGCCCGCGGCTGACTGCGACGGTACGGCCATGTTCACGTATCGGGTGTTCGACGGAACGTCCTACTCGAACGTGGCGACGGTGACAATCACGGTGAAGGAGACAAACCGCGCACCGGTGGCAAACAACGACAGCTATGTGACGAACAGGAACGCGGTGCTCAACATCGCGGCGCCGGGAGTGCTGGCCAACGATACGGACGCCGATGGCGATACGTTGACCGCAGTGCTGGTATACGGTCCATCCGTCGGAACGCTGAAATTGAATGCGAATGGATCCTTCACGTATACCCCGGGATTCAATTGCACCGGCAAGGTCAGCTTTACCTATCGCGTTTACGACGGAAAGGCTTACTCCAATATCGCTACGGTGACGATTACGGTGAATGCGTTGAACCACGCACCGGTGGCAAACAACGACAACTACGCGGTGAATAAAAACACCGTGCTGACCGTGGCGACCCCGGGCGTGCTATCCAACGATACGGATTCGGACGGCGACAAGCTGACAGCGGTACTGGTAAAGGGGCCTGCGCACGGAACGTTAAAGTTGAACGCAAACGGATCGTTCACGTACACCGCGACGTGCGACTTCAGCGGAACCGACACATTTACATATCGCGCATTCGACGGAACGTCTTACTCGAATGTGGCCACGGTGACGATCAACGTCAAGGCGGCCAATCATTCTCCAGTGGCGAACAACGACACCTACACGACGAACAAGAACTCCACGCTCACCGTCACCGGCAAGGGAGTGCTGGCGAACGATTCCGATGCGGACGGGGACACGTTGACCGCAATTCTGGTGTCCGGTCCGAAGCAGGGAACCCTGAATCTGAATGCAAACGGCACTTTTACGTATGTTCCGCCGACGAACTTCACCGGCACTGTCAGCTTTACCTATCGTGCCAGCGATGGAAAATCGACTTCGAATCTGGCCACGGTGACGATTACCGTGAAAGCTCCCAATCCTTGCGGTGACGATGATCGATATGACGACAGAGACTGCGACGACGATCGTTGGGACTGCGACCGGGATGGACGCGATTACGATTGCGACGACGATCGCAACGACTGCCGGGATGGACACGACGATGACCGTCGAAGCTGCGATGACGATCGAGACGGCGATCGAGATGACTGCGGTGATGGACGGGAAGGACAGCGATGGTACGGCGACGACTAATGACGGCCTGCTTCACCGCGGATTCTGAACAAGGTTCTTAGAACAACGACTGCTGCGCTCCCGCCATTGGAATGTCTTCCAGAACGCGCTGGAAACCCAGTTCCTTGCAAAGGTCCACAAGCGCGGTGCGATTGCCTCTTCGATAACGCAATCCGCGAGGCTCCACCTCAATGGGGACTTCGCAGCAGATCGTCGCGAGCTTCCGGCTCATGCGAATCGAATCCATGTTGTCGCGGATATGCGCCACGATGCGGTCGCGGCCGCGTAACGGCGCAGAACCCAGCCGTTCGATAAGACTCGTCATGTCTTCCACGCCGGAACATACGCCAAGAATGATCCGGGCCGTCTTGGGGCCGACACCGGGAATCCCGGGAATATTGTCGACTGCGTCTCCGTGCAGGGCGAGCATGTCCGGAATCTGTGCGGGCGAAACACCGAACTTCTCTCTCACTCCTGCCTCGTCGAGCCAGAGATCATTGGCGAGGTCGTAGACGTGGATCTCGTCGCGCACAAGCTGCGACATGTCCTTGTCGCCGGTGACGATCACTGCGGAGTGTCCCTGCATACGCATGCGCTCCGCAATGGTGCCGATGATGTCGTCGGCTTCGAAATCCTCGGATTCATAAACCGGGACTCCCATTGCTTCGGTAATCTTCCGGCAAAAATCGAACTGAGGGATCAGTCCGGCAGGTGTTTCCGAACGGTTCGCCTTGTACTGTTCGAACATCTGAGTTCGGAACGAGGAGCCTGTTTCAAATGCGGCCGCCATGTAGACCGGTTTTCTCTCCTTGATGATCCGAAGCAGCGTTCTGGTGTATCCCAGAACCGCATTGGTCGGCATTCCTCGAGGGGAGACGATGTTTTCCGGCAGACCGTAAAATGCGCGGAAAATGTAGTTCATGGCGTCGATGATGAAGACAGGCGATTCCGTCATTTCTTTATCTGTGTTGGATTCCCGGAGGCGTCCACGGCGACATAGACGACTTCAGCTTCGGTGACCTTTACAATTTCCCGGTTCCCCTTTGGGCCCAGGCGTTCACTCTCGACTTCGACCTCGATGGAAACCGATGTGGTTCCGATGCGTGTGATCCGCGTATAGAAAGTGACCAGGTCTCCAAGAAACACCGGCGCCACAAATACGACTTCACGCATGGCCTTCGTGACGAAGCGTTCGTTGTGATGCCGCATAACTTCGATGCCGCCGGCCAGATCGATATAGCTCAGGATGACGCCGCCAAAAATGGTGCCATAGGCATTGGTATCCTTGGGAAGCATCGTCACACGAATCGCGGGAAATCGTTCCAGCATCTACTGTTTCCTCAAGAGGGGATTGAGCCGTCGTTCTTTGCCGATCATTTCAGAGTCATTGCCGAGAGGATTTTCAAGTGGCCATCGGTGGCTCCAGGGCGCTCCTGATAGTCCGTGGTTAGGATCACTTCTTCCTGTCCGGGAATCAGCTTCTGACGGAGCGTCATCGTGTCTTTTTGCAGCACAGCTCCCTTCGTGTCCAGATAGGTTGCCTCAAGCTGAATTTGATCGTACCCAAAACGCGTGCTGTTATTACGAACCCCAATAACCCACGCGGGTTTGGCCCCGGCAACGTCCAGCCTGAACTCGGATTTGGTAATAATAATATCGCGCTTCGCGTTGGCAGACTGGAATGGCACGAGCAGGTAACTGCCCCAGGTACGGACACCCAGAAAAACGATCAGGCCGACAAGAATGAGTCTTCGGATGTTGACCCATTCTTTCGTCCGGAAGAATTGAAGGATGCTCATCGAGTCTGGTGCGGAGCTTCCTGAAGTGTGATTGGAATCTGAATCTTCTGATTGTTCCGAAGCACCGTGATGGAGACGCGCTCACCCGCTTTCCGACGGTCAATCGCCGAACCCAGCTCCGCGGTTGAATTCACGTTCTTTCCATCGAACGCAATGATGATGTCGCCGCCGACGGGAACCCGGCGACCTCGACTGTTTGTGCCCACGCGTGTGGGTTGAATTCCGGCGGCAGATGCGGGAGATCCCTGCTTTACGGCAATAACAAGCAGCCCTTTGGGTTCGACGCCGAGACTTGCTGCATCGGTCGGATAGTCGGAGAGCTGAATGGCATCGACTCCAAGGTACGGGTGGCGAACATAGCCCAGCGTGATCAGATCCGTGGTGATCATCTTGACGGTCTCGACGGGTATCGCAAATCCAATCCCCACATTCCCCCCGTTCGCTGAAGACACGATGGCGGAATTGATCCCGATGACTTCACCACTGGTATTCAACAGCGGTCCGCCGGAGTTTCCCGGATTGATCGCGGCATCCGTTTGAATGATGCCCTCGACGACTCTTCCGTTTTCGATCGTCAGCGATCGTCCCACCGAACTGATGATTCCTGTTGTCAGCGTACGATCCAGCCTGTAGGGGTTGCCAATCGCCAGTACCTTTTGTCCAACCTGCAGGTCCTTTGAAGTCCCCAGGGGAATTTTGAGTTTATCCGTGGAAACATCGATCTTGAGCACCGCAAGATCGTTGTTGGGATCGTCGCCCACGACTCGTGCGCTGTAGCTGCTCTTGTCGGCCAGGGTGACCTCGAGCTGTTCGGCGTCCTCAATCACATGATGATTGGTGACGATGTGGCCCACATCGTCGATGATGACGCCGGAACCGACTCCCGACTGCGGAATCGGCCGGAAGAAAATGTCGTAAGCGACCGACGCCGATCGGATGTTCACCACACCGGTGTTCGTTTTCTGATACACCTCGATATTGTTCAGTTCGTCGTCGCTGATGGGAACATTGCCCTTGCCCTTTGCGAGCGGGGCAGCAGTGGAACTTGAACTGGAGGAGGATGAAGCCCACGTCACGTCGGGCAAGCGGCGAATGTCTCCAAGCGGACGCCATTCCAGAAGGACATAAACCAGCGCCGCGGTGGTGACCGCGGTCAGTATGGCAACTTTGATAAGGTTCTTCATCGCAATTTCCCCAGGCAAGAATATCACTCGCGGAGCCAGAAAAAACAGAGGGGGATCATCAGCGTCATGAGGGCGGCGAGGTTGCTGACGCCGGAGAATCCGTACGAATCGAACGTATAGGCTGAAAGCGTTGCCGCTACTGCAATTCCCAGTTGCGAGGATGCGTTCCGGACCGCCGTATATTCCCCTCGAATCTCTGCGCCCACAATTTCTGTGGTGATGGCATGCAGCGGAGCCTGACGCGCGGAAGCGGAGATGCTCAGGATCGCCATTGCTACCCACAGTGGCCAACTCCAGTCGAGTCGTGCGACGCCAAGGAAAATGATGGCGAGAACCAGATTCGCTCCGATGATGACTTTGATTTTTCCCGCGTGATCCGACAGCCATCCCGACAAGGGCGATGCCACTGCCGCTGCGATGCCGGACGCCATGATGAGCAGTCCGATCTTTTCGATGCTGATACCTTTGCCGGTCTGAAGCCATGCCGCGAAATACGTCAGGAATCCCACGAGTCCGCCGGATGTCAGGAAGGCCGCAACCATGCCGGCCAGCCGGTCCGGCTTTCCGAAATGGCTGGCAAGGCTCGCCGTTGAAAATTGTGCTGCGGTTCGGCGGCCGTCTTTGGGTAGGCCTGTCAGCACAATTGCGAGTATTGCCACACTTACCGCGGCCAGAGCGATAAAGACGGATCGCCATCCCCAGACTTTTATCGCGATGCTTCCGGGGCCGACACCGACAACAAATGCGAGGAAGTACGCCATGGAGATCACGCCCATGGCCCTTCCTCGATGCGCATATGCGTAGTGGTCCCCCGCGAAAGACAATGCACAAGTCGACAACGTCCCCGCCGCGAATCCCGTGAGCATGCGCACAACGACAAGTTCATTCAGGCTGGAAGCGTGCAACGTGGAATACGATGCGACGGTGAAAAGGACGAGTCCGCCCAGCAATACGCGTTTCCTGCCGATACGATCCGATAGAGGTCCGGCAAAAAGAGCGAATACGGCAGCGGCGAGCGAATAACTCGCGACGATAATTCCCGTGTGACCCGGAGTGGTCTGGAATTCCCTGGCGATGGAAGAGAGCAGAAGCGGTACCAGCTGAGTATCGGACACCCCAAGGAAGAGAACCCCGAAAAGGATGAGTGCGACCTTCCACTGGAACTGCTTGCTTTCGGGGCTGCCGGTCACCCGCGGATTCTAACACAGAGGTTTGGGGAGAATTTGGGAAGGAGTCCCTTTCCCGAAGGGAGGAGTCAACATACTTGAGGAATCGAATCAGCAATTAGCCATCGCCAATCGCCGATTTGCAGACATCCTTTTGCAACATCCTTATGAATTTGCCGCAATGAGCCAAGATCGATAGGGATAGTGCAAAAGGATGTCTGCAAATCGGCGATTGGCGATGGCTAGTTGCGTATTGAGGACTTGATTCGTCAGGTATGTTATTGCCCCTTCGGGAGAGGGATTTACCCGAAACATTCTTTCCGTTGCTACAATAATTCCAGAACGATGCGAGGGGAGAACGAATGAAACGGGGATTTGAAGAGGGCGGGGAATTTAATCAGCGCATACAGACCATTCCCGACGACCTTCCCATTCTGCCGGTCCGCGATGCCGTTATTTTCCCAAACGCGGTCATCCCTCTGACTGTCGGTCGCGAGAGTTCTGTCCGGCTCATCAATGATGTTCAGCAGCGCGATGGAATGCTCGTCGTGCTGACACAACGCGATAAGCGGGTCGATAGTCCGGCCCCGGCGGACCTTTACGACATTGGAACCGTCAGCATGGTTCACCGGGCTATGAAAACGCCCGAGGGCAATCTGTTTGTCATCATCATGGGCGTGTCCCGGGTTCGCGTTGAAGAGTTTGTGGGGTTCGAACCGTATCTGCGAGCGCGCATTCGTCCGATTCCCGACGAGAAGGAAGAAGACGAAGCTTCGGTGGACTTTCAGGCTCTGCGGCGTTCTCTGCTAAATCAATTTGAAAAGATCATCAAGCTGTCCCCTCAATTGCCCGACGACCTTCAGTCCATCGTCATCAATATAGAAGAGGCCGGCCGGATGGCAGACTATGTCGCTTCCAACCTGCCGAACCTGTCGATTATTTCCAAGCAGCTGGCGTTGGAACAGAGCTCCGTCAGGAAACGAATGGAGTTTCTCAATACCGAGTTGACCAAAGAACTCGAAGTACTGGAGCTGCGCAGCAAAATCCAAACCCAGGTGCAGGAGGAAGTCGGCAAGAGTCAGCGCGAATATTTTTTGAGAGAGCAGCTGAGGGCGATTCAACGCGAGCTGGGTGAGTCCGACGACAGCCAGCGGGAAATTGAGGATCTGCGAAAACTTGTCGAATCTTCCGGAATGACCGAGGAAGCGCGAAAGGAGGCCGACAGGGAACTGGGACGTCTTTCGCGTATGAATCCATCGGCGGCCGAATACACCGTCAGCCGTACCTATCTGGACTGGCTGGTCACACTGCCATGGGCCGTGCTGACGACGGAAAAAGTCGACATTATTCATGCCCGGGAAATTCTGCAGCGCGATCACTACGATCTGGAAAAGATCAAGGAACGGATTCTCGAGCACCTCGCCGTTCTTGAACTGAAGCCCGCGGGCAAAGCTCCGATACTTTGTTTTGTCGGGCCGCCGGGAGTCGGGAAGACTTCGCTTGGAAGATCCATCGCCGAAGCCATGGGTCGGAAATTCGTTCGCGTTTCGCTCGGTGGAATGCGGGACGAAGCGGAGATCCGGGGACATCGGAGAACCTACATCGGCGCCCTGCCAGGCCAGATGATTCAGAACATCCGCCGCGCGGGCTCCCGCGATCCGGTTTTCATGCTGGACGAAATCGACAAGCTGGGTTCGGATTTCCGAGGCGACCCGGCCTCCGCCCTGCTGGAAGTTCTCGATCCCGAACAGAACAACAGCTTCCGAGACCACTACCTGGACGTCGCGTTCGACCTGTCTCGAGTGTTCTTCATCACGACAGCCAATGTGCTGGATACAATTCCGTCCGCTCTCCGCGATCGCATGGAAGTCATCGAACTTCCCGGTTATACGGAAGAAGAGAAGCTGCAGATCGCGCGGCGGTACCTGGTGCCTCGCGGAATTGAGAACAACGGCTTGAAGCCCGAGCAGATTGAATTTGAAGACGACGCCCTCAGCATGATCGTGCGGCACTACACGCGAGAGACCGGTGTCCGCAATCTCGAGCGGGAGATATCGGGAATCTGCCGCAAGCAGGCACGTCGATTTCTGGAAGGCAAGACGGAAAAGCTTGTCGTCACCCGCGATGTCGTTCTGGAGTTTCTCGGAATTCAGAAGTTTCGGCTGGAAGAGGAAGTTGAAGAGCGCGTGAAGCGCCCCGGCGTGGTGATCGGACTGGCATGGACTCCCGTTGGAGGAGACATTCTTTTCGTCGAGGCCAACATTTCAAAAGGCAGCCGTCATCTGACAGTAACCGGCCAGATTGGCGACGTCATGCAGGAGTCGACGAAGGCGGCATTGACGTGGGTGCGATCCGCGGCCGGCCCACTGGGGCTGGACGGAGATTTCTATAAGGACACCGATGTTCATATTCACGTGCCGGCAGGATCGATTCCGAAAGACGGTCCATCGGCCGGTGTGACCATGGTGACCGCACTCGTATCCGCCCTGACAAAAACTCCAGTCAAGCCGTACCTGGCAATGACCGGCGAAATTACTCTCAGCGGACACGTCCTGCCCGTGGGAGGAATCAAGGAAAAGGTTCTGGCGGCGCGGCGTGCCGGTATCCGTGAGCTCATACTCCCCCTGCAGAACGAGAAGAACGTGAAGGAAGACATTCAGCCCGAACTTCTGAAGGACCTGACGATTCACTACATCCGTACAACCGAGGAATTGCTCGGCCTGGCATTTGCTGCTCCGGTCATGCATCCCGTTCCGGCGACGTAAACCGCCGTCATGCTATATCTCAAATCACAATGATGAAGTACCGTGCCTGGTTCGAATGCTTTTCAGGATGCAACGTTCGCCATTCCCTCGATGAAATCGTCTATCGCTGCGAAGAATGTGGCGGACTGCTGGAAGTGCGGCACGACACCGCGGCGCTGAAGGAGAAGTCCGGTGCGGACTGGCGATCGCTGTTGGACTCCCGTCTCGGCAGACAAAGCGGTGTCTGGTCCAAGAAGGAGATGGTCCTTCCGGAATTGCGGGAAGAAAGCATCGTTTCGCTGGGAGAAGGGAACTCGCCTCTGATCAGGTCCGACGCCTTTGCCCGCCTGCTCGATGTCCAAAGCGTTCACATCAAACAATGCGGAACTTCACATACCGGCTCCTTTAAGGATCTGGGCATGACGGTTCTGGTATCCATGGTGAACCAGATCCGCTCGAAAGTGCGCGCCGTGGCCTGCGCTTCCACCGGGGATACGTCGGCCGCCCTGTCTGCATTCTGTGCTGCGGCTGGCCTGCCCTCGATCGTCTTTCTTCCCAAGGACAAGGTTTCCGTTGCGCAATTGATCCAGCCTCTGGCCAATGGCGCGATTACGATTTCACTGGATACCGATTTCGACGGCTGCATGAAGATCGTGGAAGAGATCACCCGGGATGGCTCCATCTACCTGGCAAATTCCATGAACTCCCTGAGGGTGGAGGGACAGAAAACCATCAGCCTGGAGATCGCGCAACAGCTGGGCTGGGACCTTCCCGACTTCGTTGTAGTCCCTGGCGGAAACCTTGGAAACATTTCTGCGATCGCCAGCGGCTTTCTATTGATGAAGGACCTCGGTATGACCGATCGTGTGCCCCGGCTGGTTTGCGCCCAGGCGCAACAGGCCAATCCTCTGTATCGTGCGTATTTGAAGAATTTCGAATCCTTCGAACCCATCGTCGCAGGCTCGACGCTCGCAACCGCAATTCAGATTGGCAACCCCGTCAGCTTTTCCAAGGCCGTCAAAGGGCTTCGGGCAACCAATGGCATCGTCGAACAGGCGTCCGAGGCTGAACTCGCCAATGCGACTGCTCAAGTCGATCGATTTGGCTTCTTCAACGACCCGCAGACCGGAGTCGCGCTCGCCGTAACCATGAAGCTCGCAAAAAACCGTGTTATCCAAAAGGGGTCGAAGGTCGTCATTATCAGTACGGCGCACGGCCTGAAGTTCGTCGACTTCAAATTGCGGTTCCATCAGGGGCAGCTCCAGGGGGGCGATGCTTCTTTACGAAACCTTCCAATAGAAGTCCCGTCGAATATCGATGCTGTGCGGGCAGTCATCGATGGTAGGCTACTTTCCTAACATCCTGTCAGACGTTGTTACGTTTTTGTTTCAATAGCTTAGGTCGAACATTTGAGTATAGGCGCCTACAATTTCAGCCATCTCCTGCGCGTCGCATCCGTACTTATAGCCTCGTTTGTTTTGGTCCAGACCGCACTAGCCCAGTCGCCAGCGAGTTCAGCCCGACCACTTTCTCCATCCTGGAACGGAGATCTCAGCCGTAATACTCCCGGTGATATTCATTCGGGCGATGTCCTGGTTGGCCGTGCGAGGAACGTCGGACCCGAACCCGCCGTCGTCTGCGGCGGAAAGCTGGCCGAGAATCTTCAGGTCATTCCAGATGCTGCGGCGAACGGAGTCGCCTCTCTGACATTCTCACTGCCGCAAATCGAGCCAGGTTTCGCCGATTGCCGATTGAGAAGTGGTGGCCTGGAGTCTCCGGATTCCTCCCGGTTCCTGATTATGGATACTGGCGGAACTTTAACGGAAACCCTTACGGGCAACGCGACCTACCAGAAACTGGATGTGACCGACATCGGTTTGGATACTGAACACCCGACGCAAAGGCCAATCCGAAATGCGCGAATCGAGGTGTACCAGTCCGGCCGGGTTATTTCCGTTTCCGACACGGACAACAACGGTGAATTCGTTGTTGCCGTCCCACCCGACGCGACAGACCTGACGATCCGGGCAGTAAGCCGGCTGCGGCCCGTGGACTTAAAGGTTGAAGACAATACCAATGCCAGCCAGTTCTACTTTATTTCCGCAGACGTCGATATGCGGGATCGTCCGCGGAGGGTGTTGCTGGCCGACAGAACCCGCAGGTCGGGCGCGTTCAACATTCTGGAACAGATTCAACGCGCCAATGATTTTGTTCATGCCGCCGATTCGCAGTTCCAGCCATTTCCGTTTGTCATGTTCTGGAGTGAACGGAACCAGAAGTCCGTGGTCATCAATATGAAAGAGGGGCTCGTCGGCACGACCTTCTTCAGTCTGACCAGCAGCACGGCCTACATCCTTGGCGATCGCAATACCGATTCCGACGAATACGACGACTCGGTTCTGATTCATGAGTACGCCCACATGCTGGCCGCGAAGGTTTCCCGCGATGACTCGATTGGCGGCGCGCATCGCCTTGGCGACAATCTGGATCCACGCGTGGCCTGGTCGGAAGGCTGGGCGAACTTCTTTTCGGCCGCAGTCCGGAGCGATTCCGTCTATCGAGATTCGTCGGGTCCCGGGGGCGCAAACGTTCTCCGATTCGATCTCGAGGATAACTATCCGCCAGGCAGCTGGACGGGATATGGAAGCGAAACGTCGGTACAGGCTCTGCTGTGGGACTTTCTTGACGATAAGAACGAACTCGGGGACATGGCGTTGTTCGACTTCTCTCAGATCTGGGCCGCCTATACCGATCTGACCGCCAACCACTTCGTTTACATGCAGAACTTTCTGGATCACCTGGTCGAGCGCAATCCTTCGACTTCCGACTCCGTCCAGCGCATGACGCAGTCTCAGGCCATTGATTTCCAGCCCGGCGAAATCCCCAGCGTCACGAACCCCTTCCCCAGTTTCATCTCAATGAATACGACTCGTAGCGGTGAATTGGATTCGTATTCGACGAAGCGGTTCAATCTGGCTCAGTCGTCCCATTTCTTTATCTTCACGACGAACGGAGGGCCGCTTTCCATACAGCTCTTTGTGGCTCCGGGTACTGTGGGCGGTCCGATTTCGAACGATCTGGATCTGTTCCTTTTTGACGCCAATGGCAGGCAGCTCACGAAATCCGATTCTGGAAGAAGTGGTCAGGGAGAGTCCCTACCCATGATGCAGCTGTTGCCGGGATCCTACGTGATTGAAATCCGAAGCTACTTTACCAGCGCCAGAGGGACGACGGTTTTCAATTCCGGCAAGTACACCCTTCGACTTTTCGGTCAGTAACCGCATCCAATTTCTTGACAAGGTCCTCCTTCTAAGAGGATAAATAGCCCAACATTCAGAAATCTGTAATCGAACGCGTCGTTTTAGGAGGTCTAATGACCGGAACTTTCACGAATCTGCTGTTCGTCGAACTCGCCGTCACGGTGGTTGCTGCCGCCATGCTGATCTGGCGAAGCTTTATGGACATGAAGGAAGATGATCACCTGATTCTCGATGAAGCGGAAGCGCATCTGGATCGGGAACAGGCCGTAATCCGGCAAAAGGTCAACAAGCTGACCAAATATCTCCACGTTGTGGGCGTGGTCTGGAGCGTATTGGCTGTCGTGATTGCTGGACTCTTCGTCGTTCAGGGCCTCGCGCTGATTTAAGAACGCCTCCGCATGACTCTGCAGGTCGGGTTGGATGTGGTAGCCTAGCCGGGTCCATCAGGAGAATCAATGAGGGCGTTCTGGCTTGCGGCGATTTTTCTAGTGCGGTCGC
>Ga0184628_10000642_pt1 | contig 18258 bp, 23 predicted proteins | sample PLM4_5_b1_FD_133149 | JGI IMG/M metagenome (GOLD analysis project Ga0184628, IMG submission 133149) | Groundwater sediment microbial communities from an aquifer in East River, Colorado, USA - PLM4_5_b1 | ecosystem: Environmental > Terrestrial > Soil > Riparian zone | place: USA: East River... | reverse complement strand
GCGCCCTGCTACGCCTGCCTGTTTCCCGAGGAAGGCGAAGTGGAGGAAGTGCAGTGCTCTACGATGGGCGTGCTCGCGCCGCTCACCGGCGCGATCGGCGCAATGCAGGCGCTGGAAGCGGTAAAGCTGCTGGCCGGCGCGGGCGAGACGCCGCGGGGGCAATTGACGCTGATCGACGCGAAGACTTCGGAACTGCGCTGCGTGCGCGTGAAGAAGGATCCCGCCTGCACGGTGTGCGGCGCGGGCTAGGTCAAAGGCCGGAGTTCAAGCGCTTCTTCCGGACACGCTTCGATGCACAGGCGGCACGCGTGGCAGGCACCGGGGTTGACGACATGCGACTGTTTCCATCCGTGTGCCCAGGCCTTGAGCTTGCCGATGGCCGACAGTGAGGCGCGATCCGCGGGTGCCAGTTTGCGTATCTCGAAAACGCTGTAAGGACAGACCCGCACACAATCTTCCTTGCCTTCACAGCGGTTCCGGTCGACGAACGGGGCGACCTTGCCTGCGACCTCGCGGCACCCTGCGGTTGATTTCAATTCCGCCATGGCAGCTTGCCGTTCAGCATCAGGCCCGCAACCGTGCTTAAGATGTTCACTTCCTTGGCAATGGCGGCTCGAAGTCGAGCCTGGAAGCGCGCACGTCCAGCGTGTCTCCCAACTCATACACGTTCCGATAGCCGTAGTTGTACAGCGCGATGAAGGTGGAGAGGTTGAGCGAAGCGCTTGGCAGCTTGGACGGAAACGGGCCCTCGGCATTGCGAAAATTGTTGTTGCAGTAGATCAAGATGCGCACCTTCTTGTCCGGGAGGGTCTTGCGCAGGCTTTCGATTGCGATATCGGGAAAACTGAGATTGGTCGCTCCCTTGATGTGGAGCTCGTTGTACTTTTCCGTGCTGCGCGCGTCCAGCACGATCGTTCCCGGCTCGCGGGCCATTCGAGCGAACTCCTCCTCAGTAATGCGGCGGGATTCGCGGTGCTTCGCTGCCCGCAATGAGACCCGCAGGAATCCTTCCATGTCGATCGCGGGATTCACGGGCGCCTGCTGGGCCTGTTGCGCGGTCTGTGCGAACGCCGGAACCGCCGCGATGGCAATCATCAGGGCGACCGCTCGATTCCCAATCATGGCCGTTTGCCGCTTGAATGAATCCAAGGATATAGCCGTGAGGGACTTTGACATAGAACTCCCTGCTTGTGAGATAGCGCCGCCAGTGGCGCAACTCGCTACCTGCGGAGACTCGGCAGCCCAATCCCTGCCGCGTCGAATCCGCCGTCCACGGCGAGCGTCTGGCCGTTGATGTAGCTCGCCGCATCGCTGCAAAGGAACGCCACCGCCTCCGCGACCTCCTCCTCGGTGCCGTAGCGGTTGAGCGGAATGGCGTCGTGGTAATCGGCGCGAATGTCGGCGGTATGCACCTTTCTCGCCATCGAAGTATTCACCGGTCCGGGCGCAACGGCGTTCACGCGGATGCCGAGGTTACCAAGCTCCACCGCCTGCTGCCGCGTCAGGTGATCGAGCGCCGCCTTGCTGGTGCCGTAGGCGACGCGCAGGCCGCTCGCGCGCAATCCGGAAATGGAGGTGATGTTGACCACCGCGCCACCACCGTTCTTCAGCATCAGCGGCGCGCAGGCCTGCGTGCAGATGAATGGGCCCGAGAGATTGACGTCGAGCACGCGCGCCCATTCCTGGTAGGTCGTCTTCAGGATCGGCTTGAACACCGCGACGCCGGCGTTGTTGACGAGCGCGTCGATGCGGCGAAAGCGCTTTGCCACGTTGGCGATCGCAGCCTTGACCTGCTTTGGTTCTGACACGTCGCAGTGTTGGGCAAGCACGACCCCGTGCTTGCCCAACCTGCGAAAGCTTTTTCTCAGCGTCGCCCGATCAATGTCGAGCAGCGCGACGCGGTAGCCCAACTCGAGGAACTTGCGCGCGATGGCGTAGCCGATGCCGCGCGCGGCGCCGGTGACGACCGCAACCTTGCCCTCAGGCAGAGAGGTAGCTCCGCTGCGCGGCGTAGCTCTCGGTGGGCTTCTTCACGAAACCGCTCTTCGCGTACTGGTGCAGCGAACCGATGGCATAGCGCAGCAGCGTGCCGGCGTGCGCCGGCGCATCCCCGTCCGAGCCCTGGCGCAGCGCCTGCTTGAGCGTCGCCTCGAAGCGGTCGAAGAACTGGTTCATCCTCGCCTGCAGCCGCTCGTGCTCGCCCACCAGCGCATCGCCCGTCATCACGCGCACCATGCCCGGATTCTTCTCGGCGAAGGCGAGCAGCATCTCGAGCAGCTTGTCGGCCTGCTTGCTGCCGTCGGCTTCGTCGGTGGTGATCTTGTTGACCAGGGTGAACACCGAGTTCTCGATGAACTCGATCAGGCCCTCGTACATCTGCGCCTTGGAGGCGAAGTGGCGGTACAGCGCCGCCTCCGAGACGTCCAGCTTCGCCGCCAGCGCGGCGGTGGTGATCTTTTCCCAGCGCGGCGCCTCGAGCATCTGTGCGAGCGCCTTGAGGATTTCCAGCTTGCGCTCGCCTTTTACGCGGGGCATCGAAAGATTCTACTAGTGTGCATAGCGAAAAACGAGTCCCGGCAATTGTGTCACTGAAGATATGCGCAGGTCGACGTACGGCACGCGCCTCTTCTCCCGGCTGACCCAGACTGTCGCCATGCCCAAGCGCTTTGCAGTGCGCAAATTCTCCAGCATGTCGTCCACCAGGGCACAGCGCGCGGGGTCCAGATGGTGTTTGCGCAGCAGCATGCGGAAGCCCGGAAGCGAGGGCTTGCCCAGGTAGCGTGTGTTCTCGATGGAGTAGACGGCGTCGAAGTAGCGCGCCACGCCGAGCGTGCGCACCACCTCGTCCACGTAATGCCGCGGCGCGTTGGAGTAGATGATCTTGCGCCCTGGCAGGCGCGCCAGCGCGTGGCGCACAGCGTTCTCGTGCACCACCATGTCCGCGAGCTCGGGGAACTGGTGGGTGGCCCGCAGGAACTCGGCAGGGTTGGTGCCGTGGTGGCGCGCGAGGCCTTCCATGGTGGTGCCGTACTTCTCCCAGAAGCCGCGCCGCATCGCGTTGGCGTCCGCCTCGCCGATGTTGAACCGGCGCATCAGGTACCGGCCGATCTGGGCGTTCATCGACGGGAAGATGTGCGCCTGCGCGTCGTGCAGCGTGTTGTCGAGGTCGAAGAACCACACCCGCCGCGAAGGCGGCAGGCCGATGAGGCGCATGGACTACTTGCTCTTGATCAGCGTGCCGACGCCCTGGTCGGTCATCACCTCGAGCAGCAGCGCGTGCGGCACGCGGCCGTCGATGATGTGCACGCTCTTCACGCCGTTCCTCGCGGCGTCCAGCGCCGAGCCGATCTTGGGCAGCATGCCGCCCGAGATCACGCCCTTCGCCACCAGGTCGTCGATGCGCCGCGGCGTGAGGCCGGTGAGCAGCTTGCCGTTCTTGTCGAGAACGCCGGGCGTGTTGGTAAGCACCACCAGCTTCTCCGCGCGCAGGATCTCCGCGAGCTTGCCCGCCACCAGGTCGGAATTGATGTTGTAGGTGGTGCCGTCCGCCCCGGTGCCGATCGGCGCCACCACCGGGATGAAGCCGCCCTGCTCGAGGGTCGAGATGATCGCCGGGTCGATGGACTCGATCTCGCCCACCTGGCCGAGGTCGACATGGCCATTGTCCTTCGAGACGAGCACCATCTTCTTCGCGCGGATGAAGACGCCGTCCTGGCCGGTGAGCCCCACCGCCTTGCCGCCGGCCTGGTTGATGAGCTCCACCACTTCCTTGTTCACCTGGCCGCCGAGCACCATCTCCACCACGTCCATGGTCTCGCGGTCGGTGACGCGCATGCCCTGGATGAACTCGCCCTTCTTGCCCAGGCGCGCAAGCATCTGCTCGATCTGCGGCCCGCCGCCGTGCACCACCACCGGATTCATGCCGACCAGCTTGAGCAGCGCCACGTCGCGTGCGAAGCCCGCCTTCAGCGCGTCGTCGGTCATGGCGTTGCCGCCGAACTTCACCACGATGGTCTTGCCGTGGAAGCGCTGGATGTAGGGCAGCGCCTCGCCGAGGATGCGCGCCTTCAGCGCAGCCTCAATCTGCGGGTCGGCCTGCGGGTCCGAGGGCGCGTTCATGCTCCGGCGGATTCTACAAACAAAAAGGGGCCGACGCCTACGCGCCGGCCCCTGCTGGAACCGCTCGCCGCTTACTGAATGGCGATCTGCTTGCGCGCCGCGGCAGCCTTCTTCGGCAGCGTCAACTCCAGCACGCCGTCGCGGTACTTCGCTTCGACCTTGGCCTCGTCCAGCTCCTGCGGCAGGGTGAAGCTGCGCATTGCCTTGCCGTAGGCGCGCTCCACGTGCAGCACGCGCTCGTCCTGGGCCGACTCGCGCTCGCGCTTCACTTCGGCCGACAGCGTGACCTGCGCGCCGTCGATCGACACCTGGATGTCTTCCTTCTTCACGCCCGGGATCTCGGCGGTGACGAGGTACGCGCCGTTCTTCTCCGCGACGTCCACCTTCATGCGCGGAGCCACGGCTTCGCGCGTCTCGTAGCCCATCGGGCGCACGAGAAAACCCTTGAACAGGTCGTCCACCAACTCATTGAACGGGTCAAAACGGGTGATATTGCTCATCTGATATCTCCTTGGCTTGTCCATCGGGGCTATGACCCCATGCTCTTTAGGTAAGGGCGCATGTGGGTGTTTCAAGACCCCCTCCTTTAGAATTCCGCACACCCCACATGCGCGCCCCCGACGACTTTCGTGCCCAGCTCGAGACGCTGCGACCCTACCTGCTGCGTTACGCGAACCTGCAATTGCGCGATGCCGCCTCTGCCGAGGACGCGGTACAGGAGGCGCTGCTGGCAGCGCTGGCCGGGCAGGCTTCCTTCGCCGGCCGCGCCAACCTGCGCACCTGGCTTACCGGCATTCTCAAGCACAAGATCGTGGACGCGATCCGGCGCCAGGCGCGCGAGCCGGTCGTGTCCGCCGAGGCGGACGAGGAGGTCGCCGATATCGACGACCTGTTCACCGAGCGCGGCCACTGGAACGAGCGGCCCGCAGCCTGGGGCGACCCGGACGGCGCGCTCGAGCAGGCGCAGTTCTTCCGCGCGCTCGAGACGTGCCTTGAGCGCCTGCCCTCGCGCACCGCGCGGGTCTTCATGCTGCGTGAGCACCTGGGACTGGAGACCGGGGAGATCTGTAAGGAACTCGACATCACCCCGACCTATTGCTGGGTGCTGCTGTACCGCGCGCGCATGACGCTGCGCGAATGCCTGCAGCAGACCTGGTTCGCAAAATGAAGCTGCTCTCCTGCAGGGAAACGACGCGCCTGGTTTCCCAGGGGCTGGACCGCGAGTTCGCCTTCGGCGAGCGCGTGGCCCTGCGCGTGCATTTCGCGATCTGCCTGGGCTGCCGCAGGGCGGGCCGGCAGATGAAGTTCCTCAGGCGCGCGGTGCGGGAGCTTGCGGCCCGAACATGAACAGCACGGCGCCCAGGGCAGTCATCGCGCAAACGATGAGCGGTCCCGCCGGCAGGTCCGATAGCAGCGACAGGCCCAGTCCCGCCGCGTAGCCGAGCGCGCCGAGCGCGTAGCTGGCAGCGAGCCTCCCGCGCGCGAAGTTTCGCGTGGCGAGCGCCGGCACGATCAGGGTGGTGAACACCAGGTACAGCCCCACGAGCTGCACCGAGACCGTGACCGCGCAGGCGAACAGCAGGTAAAAGCCGGTACGGCCGATGCGCTCGCCGAGCAGGAACCAGATCGCCAAGATCACCGCATAGGCGAGCGCCACCCATGGGAGACTCGCTGCGTTCACCCACAGGATCTGCCCGGCCAGCAGGTCTTTCAGGTGCTCGGCGCCGCGCGCATTGGCTGCGAGCAACAGGATTGCAACGTTCGCCGACACGATGAAGCTCACCCCGATCAGCGCCTCCTGCACTTCCGGCCAGCGCCGCTCGGTCCAATCGAGCAGCAGTGCCCCCGCGAGCGCAGCGCCCAGCGCCGCGACCTGCACCGCGGCGCCGTGCGGCTCGAACCCCAGCCAGTCGGCCAGCACGACGCCGAGCCCGGCCATTTGCGCCACCGCCAGATCGATGAACACGATGCCCCGGCGCAGCACCTGGATGCCGAGCGGCGCGTGCGTTGCGCTGACCAGCAGCCCAGCGGCAAGTGCCGGCCAGACGATGCCGAGATCGACGCCGACCGGATTCATCTGGCAACCGCGAGCAGCCGCGCGATCGTGTCGTCGTACAGGCCGAACAGATCGGTGGCGCCCTCGCTCCCGCCCACGGTGTAGGGCAGCATGACGGAAGGCAGCCCGGCTTGCTTCGCCAGCCAGTCCGCTCCGCGCGGATCCTGGTAGGCGGAGCGCACCACCGCTCTGGCCGGCGCGCGGCGCAGCGCGGCGAGCAGCTCGGCGAGATGTGCGGTGGAGGGCGGCAGGCCGGGCTTCGGCTCCAGCGTACCGGCGTTGCGCAACCCCAGCCAGGCGAAGAGGTAGGACAGGTCTTTGTGGTAAGTCACGAGCGGCATGTCCTTGAGCGGCCCGGCCTCGTGCTCCCAGCGCGCCGTCGCCTCGCGCCAGCGCCCCTGGAAAGTCTGCTCGCGCCCGATGAAGTACTGCGCATCCTGTGCGTCCAAAGCGCTCATGCGCGCGGCAAGCGCCTTTGCCACCCGGGAGACATTGCGCGGATCCAGGTGCAGATGCGGATTGCCCGCCGCATGCACGTCGCCGAGCGACCGGTCGAGGCGCGACGGTCGCTCGATCAACTCGACCGCGCCCGCCGCCTCGAAGTAGCCGGGCCGGCCGGCCTGGATTTTCTCGTTGCCGGACTGCGCAAGCACTTGCGGCAGCCAGCCGACCTCCAGCTCCGCGCCGGTGCACACCACCAGGTCCGCGCCACGCGCGCGCGCGATGAGGCTTGGCCGCGCCTCGATGCGGTGGGGGTCCTGCAACGCGGTGGTTGCTGTGTAAACGCTCGCCTTGTCGCCGCCAAGTTCCTGCGCAAGCGATCCCCACTCGGGCGTGCAGGCAAAGATGTTGAGCGCGGCGAGGGCCGGGCAGGACGCCGACGCAAACGCGAGTGCGATGAACGATCTCATGACGGACTCCTAGAACTTGTGAGCGCCATGCGCGCCGAGACTGAAGATGTACTGCAACAGCACCTGGTTGTCGGTCACGCCGGCGCGCGAGTTGTCCGTTGCGAGCTGCAGGCGCAGGCGGCTGAACTCCGTACCGCTCCAGTCCAGCATCACGGTGCTCCGCGACGGATCGTGCGCCGTCATCAACAGCCCGAAGTCGGCGGCGCTCGTCCCCACGCCGCTTGTCACGATGGCGTTATCCACCGTTCCATGGTCCAGCTGGTCGTAGCGCAGGCCGACGCGCCAGCGCGGCATGAACTGGTAGACGCCTTGCAGGTACCAGCCCGACTGGCGGCTGGCGTAGGCGCCGCTCACTGCCGTGCCGTCGTCGTAAGTGAGCGAGCCAGATTCGTTTCGCCGGAAGTACTCGCCCTGCAGCTTGAAACTGGTGAGCGTCGCGTTGCCGCTCGGCGCCCACTTCAACACGAAGTCCGCGATCCGCAGCTTGCTCGTCCCGCTAAAGGACTGGTTGACCGGGTTGCCGAGCGAGTCCGTGTCCTCGAACGCGCGGCCCTCCGGCTTTGTCTGCAGGTACGACAGGCCCGCCCGCCACGCCGTGCTCGCGCCGAGATCGCCGCCGGCATGCGTGAACAGGCTCCAGGCGCCGGCGCCGTTCCGGCTGCTCTCGGCGGACGGGAAAGCGCGCCCGCGGCCGAGCTCGGCGCCGAACTCGAGAAACAGGTCCGTCGGCGCGAGCCAGCGCAGCTGCACGCCGTCGTCATTGAACCGGCCGCCGAGGAACGCCTTGTAGGGGAGCGGCGAGTCCTGGAAGTCCCAGGCATGCTGGTGGATCTCGTTCTCGTAGCCAATGCCGGAGAGGAAGCGGCCGCCCTTCAGCGTGAAGCCCTGGCCCAGCCCCAGCGTCTGGAAGAATGCTTCCTCGACCTCTATTTCGTTCTCGGGGGTGAGCGCCGCCACCAGCTGGCCGCGAAAATACGGATCGATGTTCCCCGCCACGATCAACTCCGACTCGCCGAGACTGAAACTGCGCGGCGCCGGCGCGACCTCGGCGCCCGAGGGCGCGAAGCCGGTGATCTGGTAGCTCGCCGGATCCTGCGAGCTGCGCGCGGCGGTGCCCTGCAGGATCAAGGAGATCGACGGATTGAACGCGTTTTCCTGCGCATGAGCCTGAGGCACCGTCGCGGCGAGCGCCGCGACGCAAAACCACTTGCGAACCATGATTGCTCCCTCCAAAGCGTTGGCGACGCGCGCCTTTGCCGCCGGCGCGCCATGGCAACCACTTCAGCGGAGCGTGGGCGGACCCCGGGAGGAAGGAGGAACAGTGGCTGCGGGCGCCGGTGAGAGCGCTGCCGCAGGTACCGCATCGGCTTGCGCAGCAGTGAACTCCGGGGTCGCGTCGGCGCTCCCCAGGGCACCAAGCACGGTGCCCAGCAGCGCGTGCAGGTCGCACAACGGCTTGCCGTCTGCTTCCGTGTCCTGCGGCGTACTGCCCGCGGCGTGCTGCGCTGGAGCGGCGGCAAAATGCCAGATCTGGTGCGCCAGCGCGCTTTGCTGCGCGACGAGCAGCGCCGCGGCGATGAACAGCCTTGCTAGGCTGCGCAGGATCATGCGTCCTTCAATTCGCCGGCTGCGCGTCGGTCAGGCGGTAGAACACGCCCGTGGGATCGTCCTTCAGGACGGCGAGCTTGCCGGTCAGCACCACCGGGTCGAAAGTGTACTTCACCGGCTTATTCGTGCGCACCTCCACGAGCTGCTCGGGGCCGCCGGGCATGCAGAACGCGCAAGACACCGGCATGGCGGAGAGGATGAAGTGCGTCTGCTTGTCGCCCATTTCGAGCGGCATCATGAAGCCCTGCACCTTCACTTCCTTCTTGTCCAGGGCCGCGACGCCGGAGGAGAACTGCGGCACGAATTTGTCCTTCATCTTCACCAGTTCGACCTGCGCCAGCAGCTTCCAGGACACCACGTCCTGGCGGTCCGGCAGCGGCTTGAACTGCGAGGGGTCCATCGCGCCAGGCGACGCGGCAGGCGCCTGCGCGAATGCCGGTACGGACAATGCAAGTGCAATCGCAAGCAGTACGGGTTTCATGGCGCGTCCATCTTAACCCTCGGCCAGCACCGGCGCCACCTCCGCCCGCGAGGCGCGCCACGCCGGCAGCAGCGCCGCTAGCGCGCCGACACCCAGTGCCAGCACTACCAGCCACAATTCCACGGCCACCCAGGTCCAACCCGTGACCGGCACCTGTTGTGCCGCGCGTAACGCGGCGCCGAGCAATTCCATCAAGACATGGCCAAGCGCGAGACCCAGCAGCGCGCCAGCCGCAGACAGTGTGAGCGCCTCGAGCAGCAGCAGGCCCATCAGCTTCGCACGCGAGGCGCCGAGCATGCGCATCACCGCGAGGTCGTAGCGACGCTCCTCCAATGCATTGGTGAGCGCGATGAACACGGAGAGGCCCGCCGCAAGCACCAAGACGACGCCGAAGGCGCGCAGCACTTCCACGCCCACCCCAAGCATGCGGAACAGGCGCGCGCTCTCGTAGGCGGGCGAGGCGGCCTGCAACGTGCCGGCATTGACGGCGCGCGGCAGCGTCGCCGCGGCGAGCGGGCTTGCGTACTGGACGAGAAGCGCGGTCAGTTCCCTGGGCCCGCCCGCGGGTTTGCCATGCTCGTGCACTTCCCACACCGACTCCACGCTGGTCAGCACGATGCGATCGATCACCGTGCCGGTGGGCGCGAGCACCCCCACGACCTGGTAAGGCTCCGCCTCGTGCTCTTCGCCGCCCTCGCCCAGCCCGTGCGCGCCAGCGAACTTCGCGCCTACGCGCATGCCGGTCGCGTGCGCGGCTTGCGCGCCGAGCACCGCTTCCATGGGCTTTGTCCACAGGCTCCCTTGCGCGAGCCGCGCGCCGTACAGCGCGACGTAGTCGTGGTTGGTCCCTACGATGCGAAAACTCCTGTAGCTGTCGCCAAGCGCCATCGGGATGGCGCGCTTCACCAGGCGATGGCGCGCCAACTCCATGGCGTCGGCGAGCGGGATGTTGCCGGCGGGCGCATCGAGATGGAACACCGCTGCGAGCACGAGCTGCATCGGGCTGCCCTTCGCGCCCGCCACCATGTCGATGCCGCGCGCGTCGCGCCCCATGCGCTCCTCGATCTGCTGCGTGGCGAGCATCAGCACCGCGATGGTGGCGATGCCGAGCGCGAGCAGCAGCAGGTTGAGCGCGGTGGCGAGAGGCTTCGCGCGCAGGTAGGCGAGGCTGATGCCGGGGAGATTCATCAGCCCAACTCCAGCCGATTGGTGAAGCGCGGCTTGGCGCGCGCGTCGTGCGTTGCGACGACCAGCGTGGCGCCGCACTCGGCGGCTTGCGCTTCCAGCAGATCGAGGGCCGCGGCGCAGTGCGCATCGTCGAGGTTCGAGGTCGGCTCGTCGGCGATGAGGAGCTTGGGCCGGTTCATCACCGCGCGCGCCACGGCGACGCGCTGCGCTTGGCCGTGCGAAAGCTGGTGGGGACGCGAGTGCGCCCGGTCCGCGAGCCCGACACCGGCCAGGACCTGGGCCGCGCGCGCGGGCTCCTGCTTTGCGCCCGCCATGTACTGCGCGAGCAGGAGATTGTCTTCAACGTCGAGGCTGGAAATCAGGTGGAGCTTCTGCGGCACGATGCCGATCGGGCGCGCGACCTCGACGGAACCGTCCGATGGCCGCAGCAATCCGGCGAGGATGTGCAAGAGCGTCGACTTGCCCGAACCCGAGGGGCCGAGCACCAGCCACTTCTCGCCCTGCGCCGCTACGAAGCGCTCGAGGCGCAGGACTTCGCGCGCACCGTACCGGTGGCGCACCCCCTTCAGGCTAAACACTGCTCCAGGCCGGCGAGGAACAGGTCCTTGGGCAGCTTCTTGCCGATGAACACGAGCGTGGAGGACTTCTTCTCGCCCTTCGCCCAGGGCTTGCCCATGTCGCCGCCCATCATCATGTGCACGCCCTGGAACACCACGCGCTGGGGCTTGCCTTTCATCCACAGCACGCCCTTGTAGCGCAGCAGGTCCGGCCCGTAGACCTGGATCATGCCCGAGAGGAACTGCTCCAGCTTGTCGCCTTCGAAGGGTTTGTCGGACTTGAACACGAAGGACTCGACTTCGTCGTGGTGCTCGTGGTGGGAGTCAGTGAGGAACTCCGGGTCGAGCTCGAGGATCGCGTTCAGGTTGAAGCCGCGGATGTCGAGTACCTCGCCAATCGGTGCATTGCCAAAGTGTACTTTCTTCACCGGCGCGCGCGGGTTCATGCGCTTTACCCGCGCAGTCAGCTCTTGCACCTCTTCGTCCGACACCAGGTCGGTCTTCGACATCAGGATGCGGTCGGCGAAGCCCACCTGCTCCTGCGCCTCGTGAAATTCATCGAGTTGCTTGGAAGCGTGCTTGGCGTCCACCACCGTGAGAATCGAATCGAGCAGGTAGTAGTTGCCGATGTCCTCGTCGGTGAAGAAGGTCTGCGCCACCGGGCCCGGGTCGGCCATGCCGGTGGTCTCGATCACCACGCGGTCGAACTTGAGCTCGCCCTTCACGCGCCGGTCCTTCAGCGTGCCGAGGATCTTGATCAGGTCGCCGCGCACCGTGCAGCAGATGCAGCCGTTGTTCATCTCGACGATCTGCTCGTCGGAGCTCTCGATGAGCTCGCTGTCCACGCCGACCTCGCCGAACTCGTTCTCGATTACCGCGATTTTGTGGCCGTGGTCTTCCTTGAGAATGCGGTTCAGCAGCGTGGTCTTGCCGCTGCCGAGAAAGCCGGTGAGGATGGTCACCGGCACCATCTGGTCCTGCTGCATGGGGACTCCTGACGAAGGGCCGGATTCTACTCCCTGAGCAAGAGCAGTCCCTTCAGGTAATCCCCTTCCGGGAACTCGAGCGCCACCGGGTGGTCGGCGGCGGCTTGGAAGCGCTCGATGATCTTCGCCCCGACTGCGGCATCCAGCGCCGCCCCTGCGACGATGGACTGGAACAGCTCCGCCGACACACCGCCCGAGCACGAGTACGTGGCCAGCAGGCCTCCCGGCGCGAGAAGCTTGAAGGCAAGCAGGTTGATGTCCTTGTAGGCGCGAGCCGCGTTCTTCGCCTGCGCGGCGGTGGGAGCGAACTTGGGCGGATCCAGCACGATCAGGCCGTACTTTTTCGCGCCGTCGCGCAGCGTCCGCAGGTGCGCGAATACATCCGCCTCCAGGAATTCCATGCGCCCCGCGTCGAGCGCATTCGCCGCCAGGTTCTCGCGCGCCACTTCCAGCGCCGGCGCCGAACTGTCGACCGCGAGCACCCGCGCGGCGCCGCCCGCCAGCGCGGCGATGGCGAAGCCGCCGGTGTAGCAGAATCCGTCGAGCACCTCGCGACCCGCGGCGAGTTCGCGCACGCGCTGGCGGTTTTCCCGCTGATCCAGAAAGAAACCGGTCTTCTGCCCCTGCTCCACGTCCACGCGGAAATGCAGTCCGTATTCCGTGATCGGGCAGCGCGAGGCGTTGCGGTTGCCGCGCGCGAACCCGACTCTCGGTTCCAGCCCCTCGAGCCTGCGCACCTCGGCGTCCGAGCGCTCGAACACCGCCTCGCAGTGCGTCGCTTCAACCAAGGCATCAAGGATCGCCTCGCGCCAACGCTCCGCGCCCGCCGAAAGGAATTGCGCCACCAGGACGTCGGCATAGCGGTCCACCACCAGGCCCGGCAATCCGTCGGACTCCCCGTGCACCAGGCGCAACGCATTCGTATGCTTCGACGCGGGCAGCGCGGCACGCAGCGCGACCGCCTGCTTCACCTTCCTGTTGAAATACTCCGCGTTGGTCGTCGCCTTCGCATCGAAGCTCCACACCCGGGCACGGATCTGCGACTCCGGGCTGTAGGCGGCCATCGCGAGCGCCGCGCCGTCGGCGGAGCGCACTTCGACCGTGTCGCCCGCCTGCGGTGTCCCGATCACGCGCTCGATCGCACCCGAGAAGATCCACGGGTGGCGGCGCCTGAGCGACTTCTCGCGCCCCTGCTTCAGCACCAGGACGTTCATTTCTTGCGCGCGCGCGGGTGCGCCGCGTCGTAGACCTTGGCAAGCGACTGGTAGTCGAGGTGCGTGTAGACCTGCGTGGTGGAAATGCTGGCGTGGCCCAGCATCTCCTGCACCGCGCGCAGGTCCTGCGAGGACTGCAGTACGTGGCTGGCAAACGAGTGCCGCAGCATGTGCGGATGCAGCTTGCCCTGCACGCCCTGGCGCGCGCCCCAGGCGCGCAACTGCCGTTCGACAACGCCAGGCGCGATGCGTCGCCCGCGCGCGCCGACGAACAGCGCTTTCTCCTGCGGCGCGGCGATCTGCGCGCGCACCGTGATCCAGGCCTGCAACGCTTCGCGCGCGCGCGCGCCCACCGGCACGGTGCGCGTCTTGCTCCCCTTGCCAGTGACGGTGACCTCGCCCGCCTTCAGGTCGAGCCGGCCGTCGCCGAGGTCCAGCGCCACCAGTTCGGCCAGGCGCAGCCCCGAGGAATACAGCAGTTCAAACATCGCGCGATCGCGCGCGAGCAGCGGCGTGTCGCCCGGCGCGGCTTCCAGCAGCCGCTGCACCTGCTCCACGGACAGCGCCTTGGGCAGTCGCTTGGGCGGCTTGGGCGCGCGCACGCCCTCCACGGGATTGGCCAGGTAGCCGCGGTGCCGTGCGAGCCAGCGGAAAAGGCCGCGCCAGGCGGACAGCAGGCTGGCGAGCGAACGCGGCGCGAGCCCGCGCGCGTGCAACTGCGCCACAAAGCGCCGCACCTGCACGGACTCGAGCGCGGCGAGCTTGCCTTCGCCAAGCAGCTGCAGCAGAGCCAAGAGGTTCGCGCGGTAGATCTGCAGGCTGCGCGGCGCAAGGCGCCGCTGGTGCTCCAGCACGCCGAGGTACTCCCGGACCGTTGCGCCGTCCGGATGCGTGGCCGGCCTCCTACAGCCGCGCGGCGAGGGCGGCCGCGGTCAGCTCGCCGATGCGGCGCAGGTACAGCGTGCCCATTTCGGCGTAGAAGCGCTGCGCGTCCTCGCTGCCCAGCGCGAGCAGCCCGAAGCTCTTCGTCTGCCCGAGAGGCATCAGCGCTATCGAGCGCACATGTTCCTTCGCGTCGCCGAACCAGGCGAGGAAGGGGTTGCCCGCCGCTGCGCCGCACTGCGGAGGGCCCATCGTCTCGACGCGCGCGCGCAGCTCTTCGCTCACCGCCGCGCCTTCGAGCGCGCCCTCGGGAAGGGGCTTGCCCCACACGCGCAGCGCCACGTGCGGCACCGAGAAATCCTCGCGCAGGTGGAAGCTCAGCGCCTGCGCGGTGGCGGCGAAATCGCGCGTGCCGAGCAGCGCCGTGGCCAGGCGATGCACTTTCTCGCCGATCGCGTCGTTCTCTTCGCCGAATTGGATCAGCTCGCCGAGCTTGCCCTCGAGCAGCTTCACCTTGTCGCGCAGCGCGAGGATCTGGCGCTCCGCCAGCGGGATGGCGCGCCCGCCATGGGGATGCGGCACGAAGACCGATTCGAGCAGCTCGGGATGCTGGTCGAAGAACTTCGGGTGGGTCCTGAAGAACTGGGCGACTTCTTCTGCGGTCATGGCGGCCTTGTCCTGCACCTCTACAGTTCGATGCTTCCCTCGAACACCGTCTTCGCGGGGCCTTTCATGCAGACGGCATTGTCGCCGCCCGCCCAAGCGATGGTCAACGTTCCGCCGCGCGTTTGCACTTGCACCGGCGAGTCGAGCAGGCCGCGCGCGATGCCGGACACCACTGCGGCGCAGGCGCCGGTGCCGCAGGCGAGCGTCTCGCCCGCGCCGCGCTCGTACACGCGCAGCCGGATCGAATGCCGGTCCACGACCTGCATGTAGCCCGCGTTCACGCGCTGCGCAAAGCGCCTGTGGCGTTCGAGCAGCGGACCCTGCGTCGCCACCGGCGCCGCCTCCACGTCGGCGACCAGCTGCACGGCGTGGGGATTGCCAATGGCAAGCATCGCCAGCTCGAGGCGCGTCCCGTCCACCTCCAGCGGCTGCACCAGCGGGGACTCCATCTTCGGCGGGCCCATGTCCACGCTCACCTCGCCGTCGTCTTCGAGCCGCGGCGCGATCATGCCGCCCAGGGTCTCGACGCGGATCTCGCGTTTCTGCGTAAGGCCTTTGCCGTGCACGAATTTCACGAAGCAGCGCGCGCCGTTGCCGCACTGCTCCACCTCGCCGCCGTCGGCGTTGAAGATGCGGTAGCGGAAATCCGCGTCGGGCCGCATCGCGCGCTCGACCACCAGCACCTGGTCGCAGCCGGCGCCAAAGTGCCGGTCGGCAAGGCGCCGCAGCTGCTCGCGCGACAAATCCATGGGTGCGCGGGTCGCGTCGAGCACGACGAAGTCATTGCCCGCGCCCTCCATCTTGGTGAAGGCGATCAGAGGCAAGCGCGCAGCGTCGCCGCGATGTGGCGCAGCTGCTCGTCGGAGAGCTGCGGGTAAATCGGCAGCGACAGCACCTCGCGCGCCGCCGCCTCCGACACCGGGAGCGAAAGCCGCCCGTACTCCCTCTCGAACACCGGCTGCTTGTGCAACGGGATCGGGTAGTACACGCCGCTCGCGACACTCGCTTCGGCGAGCGCCTTCTTCGCCGCGTCGCGCTTCGCTGTGCGCACGGTGAACTGGTGATAGATGTGACCGCCCTTGCCATGTGCGAAGGGCAGCTCGAGCTTTGCGCCCGTGAGCAACTCGCGGTAGCGCGCCGCGTGCGCTCGACGCGAGGCCGTGAAGCGCGCCAGATGCTTGAGCTTCACGCGCAGGATTGCTGCCTGCATCTCGTCCAGGCGGCTGTTCAGGCCGATGACCTCGTGGGAATAAGTGACCTTGCTGCCGTGATGGCGCAGCATCCTCAACATTGCGTCGTGCTTCGCTTCGCGCGTCGTCACCAGGCCCGCGTCGCCGTAGGCGCCGAGATTCTTGGTCGGGTAGAAGGAAAAGCAGCCGAAGTCGCCCCACGCGCCGGCCTGCGTGCCTTGCCAGTCGGCGCCGATCGCCTGCGCGCAGTCCTCGATCAGCACCAGGCCGCGCTTGCGGCACAACGCCACAATCGGGGGCATCTCGGCGCATTGGCCGAACAGGTGCACCACGATCACCGCGCGCGTGCGCGGCGTAAGGGCTTGCTCCAGCATCGCCGCCGTCATGTTGAAAGTCGCGCCATCCACGTCGGCGAACACGGGCCGCGCGTGCACGTAGGCGATCGCCTCCGCCGTGGCGATGAACGTGAAAGCCGGGGTCACCACCTCGTCGCCCGGGCCGATGCCAGCGGCGCGCAGCGCGAGGTGCAGCGCGTCGGTGCCCGAGTTGCAGGCCACTGCGTGCGGCACACCGACCAGCACGGCGATCTCCTTCTCCAGCGCCGCGCCTTCGGGGCCGAGGATGAAGTGGCCCGAAACGAGCACGCGCTCGAGCGCCGCACGCACCTCCGCACCTACTTCGCGCAATTCCGCCGCAAGATCGAGAATCGGGACTTTCATCGGGCCACCGCCGCATAGCGTTGCAGCCGCGCATGCACGAGGCGCGACACCTCGAGGGCGAGGGCGAGGGCCGCGCGCCCGTCCTCTCCCGTGACCAGCGGCGGCCGGCCGCCGCGCACCGCCGCCACGAAGTTCTCGATCTCGGCGCGCAGCGCGTCGCGCTCCTCGAACGCGGACTCGTCCTGCGCGATCTCGCCGCCGCGCGGGTCGCGCCGCACCACGCGCAGCTTGCCCGCCTGCAGGTCTGCCGAGGCGTACTCGCCGCTCTGGAACACGCGCAGCTTCCTCACCGGCGCCTGGCTCACGCGGCTCGCCGACAGATTCGCCACGCAGCCATTGGCAAACTCGATCCTCACGTTCGCGATGTCGATCGCGTCGGTCATCACCGGGAAGCCGCAGGCGCTCACCTGCCCGATCTCGCTGCGCGCCAGCGCGCGCACCAGGTCCAGATCGTGGATCATGAGGTCGAGCACGACGTCCACGTCGATGCCGCGCTGCTTGAAGCCCGAGAGCCGCTCGCACTCGATGTAGAGCGGCCGCCCGAAGGTCTGCGCGAGCGCGCGAAACGCGGGGTTGAAACGCTCCAGATGGCCTACCGCGAGGAGCACCCCCTTCGCGCGTGCGGCGCCGAGGAGCGCATCGGCCTCCTCGAGAGTCTTGGTTACGGGCTTTTCCAATAGCACGTGCACCCCCGCCTGCAGGAAGACGAGCGCCACCTCGTGGTGGCGCTCCGTGGGCACCGCGATGCTCACCAGGTCCACCGCGCCGAGCAGCGTGCCCGGGTCCGTGTGCGCCGCGCAGCCGTGCTTGGCGGCGATGTGCCTGGCGCGCGCCGGATCCGCATCGGCCACGCCAACCAGCTCGACGTCCTTCAGCGCGGCCAGTTTCTCGGCGTGGAACTGCCCGAGATAGCCGACGCCCACCACTGCGGCGCGCAGTTTCTTCCTGCTCATGGGCGCATTGTAGTCAGTAGAACCCCGCTTCGCCGGGCGGCCGCGTCTTGAAGCGCTTGTGCATCCACAGGTACTGCTCGGGCATGGCGAGCACCTGCCGCTCGATGTACTCGTTCATGCGCCTGGTGTCGGCGTGGTGGTCGCCGCTCGGGAAGTTCTCCCAGGGCGGCTCGAGCCGCACCACGTAGCCCGCGCCGCCGGGCAGCATGCGGGTGATGCAGGGCACTACTTTCGCGCCGGCGAGCTTGGCGATGCGCGAGAGCCCCGGCACGGTGGCGGCCGGCACGCCGAAGAAGGGGACAAACAGCGCGTCGCGCGGGCCATAGTCCTGGTCGGGGAGATAGAAGAACGGCCGCTTCTCACGCACCATGCTGCGCAACGCGGCGCGCACGCCTTCCTGGCGCGACACCTGCCGCTGATTGCCGAAGCGCCCTCGACCATGTGCGAACAACCTGTTGAACACGGCGTTCTTCTGCGCGGAATAGATGGCGACGGCATCACGCTCCAGCGCGAGGCGCGTGCCGCTGGCGTCCAGCCCGACGAAGTGCGGCACAAACAGGATCACCGGCTCGGCGCGTGGCGCGATCAGGTGCTCGAGCCCTTCCACGCGGATCAGGCGCCGGATGCGCGCCTCGGGGGCCCACCACAGCAGCGCATGCTCGACGACGCTTCGGGTGACGGCGCGAAAGTGCGCCCGCGCCAGCCGCTCGCGCGCGTGCGCATCCATG
>Ga0184628_10000639_pt1 | contig 18326 bp, 18 predicted proteins | sample PLM4_5_b1_FD_133149 | JGI IMG/M metagenome (GOLD analysis project Ga0184628, IMG submission 133149) | Groundwater sediment microbial communities from an aquifer in East River, Colorado, USA - PLM4_5_b1 | ecosystem: Environmental > Terrestrial > Soil > Riparian zone | place: USA: East River... | reverse complement strand
GACACGCCAGACAACCTGACCGCGCGGCTGCGCGGCTCTGAAACGATGTACGTGCAGGTGGACGCCCCTGGCACCGACGCCGCCGAGACGCTTCGGCGCGTGGCTGGCGTGACCCGCGTGTCGATCGCTGACACGAAGGAACACGTCATCGGCTTCGAAGTGGATAGCGAGGCCGGACGCGATGTCCGTCGAGACCTGGCGGCGTCCGTGGTCCGTCAGGGCTGGGGTCTCCTCGAAATGCGGCCCATGCGCATGAGCCTCGAAGAGGTCTTCCTCCACGTGACCACCGAGGATATTGCCACCCCCGACGCCACCCCCGACGCCGCTCCCGGCGCCACTCCAGACGCGCTCACGGAGGTTGCCCATGAGTAACATCGTCGCGATCGCGAGCCGCGAGTTGAAGTCGTACTTCTCGACGCCGATCGCCTACGTCGTCATTGGGTTCTTCGCGCTGCTCTGGGGATATTTCTTCTACGCGATGGTCATCATCTTCGACCAGCAGAGCGCGCAGATGGGGGGGCCGGAAGGCCCCGGGGCGGCCAACATGAATCAGCAGCTGATTCGTCCGCTCTTCCTCAACGCCAGCGTGATCCTGTTGTTCGTGCTGCCGTTGATCACGATGCGCACCTACTCGGAGGAAAAGCGGTCGGGGACGATCGAGCTGCTGCTCACCTCACCCGTCACCGACTTCCAGATCATCATGGGCAAGTTCCTCGGGGCGATGGGGCTGTTTGCCGCAATGCTGGCGGTGACGCTTCTCCACATGGGCATGCTCTTCTCGTTTGGCAACCCCGAGTGGCGAACGGTGGTGTCCGGCTACGTAGGGCTGCTCCTGATGGGCGGCGGCTTCATCGCGGTGGGGCTGCTCATCTCGAGTCTCACCAAGAACCAGATCGTGGCCGGCATGGTGACCTTCGCCGTCTTCCTGATGCTGTGGGTGATCAACTGGATCGCCTCCTTCACCAGCCCCACCACGCAGGCTGTGCTGAACTACCTCTCGATCACCGACCACTACGACGACTTCACGAAAGGCGTCGTGGATACCAAGCACCTGGTCTACTACGTCAGCGTCATCTCGCTTGGTCTCTTCCTGACGGCCCGGGCGGTCGACACCGAGCGATGGAAGGGCTGACGTCATGATCAAGAAGATTCTGAACATCGTCCTGTGGATCGGCACCGCCCTGGTGATGGGCGCTGTCGCCGTGCGTCTGCTCAGGCCCGAATGGGATCAGTACGCGTCGTACGCCGCCTGGGCCGGGTTGGCGTGCGTGGCCCTCTACGTGCTCGGACAGGGGCCGGAGGTTGTCCAGTATTTCCGTCGGCGCAACGCGCGCTACGGCGCGATCGCGACCCTCAGCGCTGTCATCTTCATCGCGATCCTCGTCGCGGTGAACTACCTGTCGGTCCGCCAGAACAAGCGCTGGGATCTGACGTCGAACCGCCAGTTCACGTTGTCGGATCAGACCGTCAACCTGCTGAAGAGCGTGGACGCGCCATTGACGATGCTCGCGTTCTACAACCCGCAGGAGGGCCCCGATCGGTTCCGCAGCACCCTCGATGAATACAAGTACCAGGTACCCTCGCGAATCAACGTGCGGTACATCGACGCAGACAAGAGCCCGGTCGAGGCTCGTCAGTACCAGGTGCAAAGCTACGGCACGGTCGTCATCGAGTACAAGGGCAGAACCGAACGCGTGACCTCGTCAGACGAGCAGGACCTGACCAACGGACTGGTCAAGGTGCTGACCGGAAGCAAGAAGAAGGTCTACTTCGTCCAGGGGCACGGCGAACGCGACATCGACGGCACCGAGCGCGACGGATTCAGCGGCGCGAAAGGGGCGCTCGAGCGCGACAACTACGAGGTGACCAAGACCGTCCTCGCGCAGGCGACCGACGTGCCGGCCGACGCCTCGGTAGTCGTCATCGCCGGACCGAAAACCGACCTGCTGCAGCCGGAAGCCGACATGCTGCAGCGGTTTCTCCGGAAGGGTGGGCACCTGATGGTGCTCGTTGACCCGCCCGAGGACACCGGCCCGCCGACGCCGGTGCTCGAGGCGCTGCTCGCGGACTGGGACTTCAAGGCCGGCAAGGACGTCGTGGTGGATGCGAGCGGCATGGGTCAGCTGATTGGCACCGACGCGTCCGTCCCCGTCGTGGCGCAGTACCCGTCGCATCCGATCACCGAACGCTTCAACGTGATCACCGCCTTTCCGCTCTCGAGGTCGGTCTCACCGATCCTGCCGGCCAAGGAAGGCCGGGCGGCGGTGTCGATCATCCAGACCAGCGCGAGAAGCTGGGCGGAAACCGACATGGCTCAGCTCAAGTCGGGCAAGGTCGAGATCAACACCGACAAGGGCGACACGGCCGGACCGGTGTCAATCGGCGCGGTGACGGCGACGACAGCCGTGGACGCCCCGAAGCCAGACCCGACCAAGCCCGCGGGTGATCAGCCGCGCACGCCGGAATCGCGCTTCGTCACGATCGGCGACTCGGACTTCGCGGCCAACTATGCGCTGAGCATCCAGGGCAATCAGGACCTGTTCGTCAACTCGATCAACTGGCTGGCGCAGCAGGAGAACCTGATCTCCATTCGTCCAAAGCCGCCCGGCGACAGCCGCCTCACGCTGACCGCCCAGCGAGCCACCGCGGTGATGTGGATGTCGCTGCTCATCATCCCCGGCCTCGTCTTCGCCTCGGGTGCCTATACGTGGTGGAGGAGGCGCTGACGTGCGAGGACTGACCTCAACGCTGGCAATGGCCGTCGTCCTGGTGGGGCTCGGCGCCTACATCTACTTCGTTGATTCGAAGAAACCCGCATCGGACGCCCCCGAGGTCAAAGCCAAGGCGTTCACGGTCGAGGCGGATCAGATCGAAGAGATTCGCTTCATGCCCAAAGGGGTTCAGGCCACGCGGGCCGACAAGACGACGGGCACGTGGCAACTCGTCGAGCCCGAGAAGACCGACGCCGACCAGGGTCAGCTGTCGAACGCCGCCAGCAGCCTGGCGTCGCTCGAGATTACTCGCGTGGTGGACGACAACCCGACCGACCTCACGCCGTACGGACTGACCTCGGCGGCGATCGAAATCGGGTTCCGTCTCAAGGGACAGCAGAATCTCCAGCGACTCCTCATCGGCGACAAGACGGCCACCGGCAGCGATCTCTACGCCAAGCGTCCCGACGAGAAGCGTGTGTTCCTGATTGCGTCGTACCTGGACAACACGTTCAATCGAACGCCCTTCGACCTTCGTGACAAGGCCGTGCTGAAGTTCGAGCACGACAAGGTGGACGGCCTCGAGATCGCGCGCGCGGGCAACACGATCCAGCTCGCCAAGAGCGACGGGGAATGGCACCTCGTGACGCCGTACAAGGCGCGGGCCGACTTCGCGGCCGCCGAGGCCGCGCTGACGGCGCTGTCGTCGGCGCAGATGCAGAAGATCGTCTCGTCCGAGGCCTCCAACCCGAAAATGTTCGGCCTCGACGCGCCCACGCTGACCGCAACCGTCAAGGCGGGCAGCGCCCGCGCCGCGCTGGCCATCGGCAAGATGGAGGGCGACGCCGTGTACGCGCGCGATTTGTCGCGGGCGATGGTGTTCACCATACCGATGACCGCCGCGACCGACCTCGAAAAAGGGGCGGACGCGTTTCGCCGCAAAGACCTGTTCGATGCGCGGTCGTTCAACGCCACGCGCGTCGAGCTGCAGCGCGGTGCCGAGACCGTGGTGTTCGAACACTCCAAGGACAAGGACGGCAAGGACATCTGGAAGGACCTTGCGGGCAAGATGGTCGACACCGCCAAGGTGGAAGACCTCCTCACCAAGCTCTCAAACATCCGCGCGTCGATGTTCGTCGACAAGTCGGACCCGGCGCTGAAGATGCCGGCGCTGGTCGCCACCCTGAAGATGGAGAATGCCAGAACCGAGACGGTGACCTTTGCCCGTCAGGGCACCACCGTGATGGCCGCCCGCGCCGACGAACCGGGCACGGCCACGGTGGAAGCGGTCGCGTTTAACGATGCGCTCGCGGCACTCGACTCGCTCAAGTGACACCGTAATTCAAAATGCAAAATGCAAGATGCAAACATTGTGATGTTTGCAGCGTCGGGGTGAAGGCCGTCACGCCGTACACCCCGTTCTTGCGTAGGTGGGTTTTGTTTGCATTTTGCCTTTTGAATTTTGCATTCCTTGTCAGCTGCGCGAAGGCTCGCCCGCCCGCTGCGCCAATCACACCGTCCACGGCGCTCCAGCGTCTTCGGTCCGACATCAACGCCGCCGTGAGCATGCCCGGCGTCCAGCGCGCTACATGGGGCATCGTCGTCCAATCGCTGGCGACCCGCGAACGTCTGTTCGAGCTGAACCCGCGATCGCTTCTGGTGCCCGCGTCCGCAGCCAAGCTGGTCACGGTGGCGACCGCAGTCGACGCGGTCGGGTGGGACTACAGGTTCGAGACGACGCTGCGCGCCACCGGGCCCGTGTCGGACGGCGTACTGCATGGCGACCTGCTGGTCGTTGGCGCAGGCGATCCCGCCTTGGGCGGACGAGGGGGTGACGACCTCTCCACCTGGGTGACAGGGCTGGCCAGCGCCGGTATCCACCGCGTCGACGGCCGCATCGTCGGGGTGGACGACGCGTTCGAGGAACCGAGGCCAGGCTTCGGCTGGTCGTGGGACGACCTGGGCTATGCGACCGGAGCGATCTTCGGCGCGCTCAATCTGGCTGAGAACCGGATGCCGGTCGTGGTCGCGCCCGGGGCGGCGGCCGGCGCGCCGACGTCCGTGGGCGTCGATGCGGACACGCCGACTGACGCGGTGATCAATCGATCCGTGACCGGCGCGGCGGGTAGCGACCAACTGCTCTGGCCAGAGGTGCGGCCGGGCGAGGAGCACCTCACCATCGCGGGGTCGATTCCCGTCGGCGCGTCGCCCGCCGAGCTGTCGGTTGCCGTCGGCAATCCGACCACGCGGGTAGTCAGGGCATTGAAGCGTCGCCTCGTGGCTGCCGGCGTCGAGGTTGGCGGAGACGCGGTCGATGGGGACGACCTCGCCACAGCAGTCAACGTCGAGAACGCCCAGGTGCTCTATACGTATCGTTCACATCCCTTGTCGGCGATCGCGACGGCGATGCTGAAAGACAGCATCAACCTCTACGGCGAGGCTGTGGAGCGTCTCAACGCGGCCGGACCACGGCCGTTCACCAACGATCAGGCGCTCGAGGGAATGCGGGGGCGGCTGCTGACGTGGGGCGTTCCGGCCGATGGCGTTCAACTCGTGGACGGGTCGGGGCTGTCGCGACGCGACGTGCTGTCTGCCGAGACTCTGCTGGTCGTACTCGAGCGCATGTACGATCCAACGCTGGCGAGCCCCTGGATGGCTGCGCTGCCCGTCGCAGGCGTCGATGGGACGCTCGCGGGACGCCTGAGGGGAACGCCGGCCGAGGGCAACGTGCGGGCGAAAACAGGAACGATGTCGAACGTGCGCGCGCTGGCCGGCTACGTGAAGGGCCGCGACGGAGTGCCGATGGCGTTCGCGATCATCCTGGATAACTTCGAGGGGGCGCCGGCACAGGCCGTGGCGGCGATCGATGCCATCGCTATTCGCCTCGCGGAATACGCCCGCTAGTCGCGAACCCCGAATCGAATCCCGGCCTAGGGTCGATACTGGCTCAATGGCGCGAGCCGGGGCGGCGTCGCGGGTCCCGAAGTGCCTGTGACCGTCAGTTCGGCGGTCTCGCCGAACTTGACCTCGACCGACTGACGGCGCTCGCCGAGCGTGCTGCCCTTCACGACGACTTCCCGGGTGCCGATAGGGACCGGTACCGGGCTGAGCGGTGCGACACCGACGCGCGCGCCCTCGATCCACACTTCGGCTCCGGGGGTGGTCGTGACGCGCACGTAGCCTGACGGCAGCGTCACCGTGTGTGGCGTCACCTGTCCAGAACGAATCGCGAGTGTGACGGTGGACCGATAGCGAAACCGTTCGCTCACGAACTGCACTTCATGCGATCCGGCCGAAAGCATGATCTGTCCGTCTTCGGTCGTGCCGATGCGACGGCCATCGGCGAACACGTCCATGGGGATGCGCGAGAAGGCGGCGAGGAATCCGCCCGACGTTGACGTCTGAGAGGCGGCGTTCGGGCGGCTGGCTGGAGCCTGGGCGGGACGGCGGGCCGACCGTTCGGCTGCGACGAGGGCGGTCTTGACGGACGGTCCAACCGCGGCCGCTGCGGCAGCCGCGTTGGCGGCGGCATCGCTGGCCGTATTGGCAAGCTGGGTCGCGGCGGCCTTGTTCGTGGGGTTGAACATGCGCGGCACATAGACCACCGCGGCCACGAGCGAGATCAGCAGCACCACCACCGCCGCGACAAGGTCCCAGCGCAAGAGGTCCAACGGCAGGCGCGACCAGAACGATCGGGTGTCGCGAGGCGCCCCGGACTCGGCGGACGCGGCTTCGAGACGCTGCATTTCCAGCCGCACTTTCGCGAGCTCGGCCTCGAGCCGCTGGTTCTCGACTGCATGGATGCGCACCGTGTCGGCGGCCATCGCTGCCTCGGCGGCCGCCTTCTGGAACTCCAGCACGTCCACGCGCCGTCCGTCGTCGGCGCGACGCTCGGAGTCTCGATTGGCGCGACGAGCCTGATCGAGTTCATCGCGCAGCTTGGTCAACGAGGCTTCGAGCTTCGTCTGCTCTTCCTGTCTGGCCTGGGCGACCTGCCTGGCGACGCGGCTCTCGTCGTCGCCACGCATGCGTGCCACGGCGGCCTCGAGCTGTGCCGCGGCTTCCGCCGATGCCGCGGCCGTCTGCATCTCGAATGTGTGCCGCGCATCTGCGAGCACCTGCGCGCGCGCCTCGGCCACCGCCGCCGCAAGTCGTTCCTCCGCGAGACGTGCGCGCTCGGCTGCGGCCTCTGCGCTGCGCTGGGCTTCCTCAATCGCTACGTCGCGTGCCGCCTCGGCCTCGGCCTTCACACGCGTGACCTCGACTTCCACGTCACGGGCGCGCTTGCTCCCCGTCTTCGTGGCCCGCAGCGCCTCCTGCACCGCCTTGTCGCGCAAGGCCGCTGCGTTGGCCTTGACCTGTGCCGTCTCGAGCTCCGCGTCGCGGGCGCGCTGGCTCGCTTCTTCGGAAATGCGCAACGCCTCCTGCAGGGCGTCACGTTCCGCGTCGGCCTCAGCCATGGCCCTCGCCACCGCGGCCTCCGCCTCCTGAATCCGCGCGGTCGCGGCCTCCTCGATGCGAATCCCCTCCAGTAGGGCTGCTTCACACGACGCGTCAGCCTCGGCCTTGATGCGCGCGACCTTCGCTTCGGCCTGTTGGGCGCGAAGGATCCCCTTTTTCGCATCCTCGGCCGCGGCTGCAACCCGTGCCATCATCTCGTGCTCGCGGGCGGCGGCAGCCTCGTTGAGCCGCTGGGCCTCCTGCACTGCGGCGTTGCGCGCATCGGCGGCCTCAGCCGCACTGCGCGCCATCTCCTGCTCGGCATGCTGAGCTCGAAGGACGGCGGCTTCAATCGCCTGCTGTGCTTCCCGGATGGCGGCGTCACGAACAGCGTCGGCTTCCGCCGCCACGGCCTCGGACGTCCGACGTGCCTCTTCCACCGCGGCATCCCCCGAGGCCGCAGCCTCGGCGACCGCATGGGCCATCTCGGTCTCGAGCTCGCGTATCCGAGCCGTCCTCACCTCGTCTCTGCGGAGCGCCTCCTCGACGGCCGTATCGCACAACGCCGTCGCCTCGGTGACGGCGCGGGCCATCTCGGCCTCGACCTCGCGTATCCGGGCCGCGGCCGCCTCGTCTCTTCGGCGCGCCCCTTCCACGGCAGCGTCGCGCGCGGCCACCGCCTCGGCGACCGCGTGGGCCATCTCGGCCTCGACCTCGCTGATGCGGGCCGTCGCCGCCTCGTCCATCCGAACGGCTTCCTGGATGGTGGCCTCGCACGAGGCATTGGCCTCGGCGCGCACGCGCGCGATCTCTGCTTCGACATCCGCGGCTCGCGTCGTGGCCGCCTGGGTTGCGGCCTCGAGTTCCAGCACGCGGGCATTGGCGGCTTCGGTCGCAGCCTCGAGTTCACGCACACGAGCACTGGTCGCTTCCGCCGTGCCTTCGAGCTGGTGCACGCGGGCATTGGCCGCTTCAGCCGTGCCTTCGAGTTCGCGCACGCGCGTACTGGCGGCCTTGGCGGTGGTCTCGAGCTCACGCACGCGGGCGTTGGCGGCTTCAGCAGCAGTTTCGAGCTTCTGCAGGCGGGCGTTGGTCGCTTTGGTCGCGGACTCGAACTCATGCACGCGCACAGCGGCGGCCTTGGCCGCCGCCTCGAACTCGCGGGCGCGGGCGCTGGCCGTCTCGGCGGCGTGTCTCGCCTTCTGCACCGCGCTGTCGCGCGATTCGCCCGCCTGGGCAACCACAGCCGCGTGCTCCTCGCGTTCCCGCTCGAGCTGCCCTCGCAACTCGGTCAGCGCGGGCATCAGCCGATCCTCGGCCTCCTTCTGCGCACGAGCGAGCTCGGCTGCGAGAAGACGCTCGTGCTCCGCCTGCGTCTGTTGCAGTTCAAGCGTGAAGGCGTCGCGCGCCGCCGCCTCGGCTCGATGCCGTGCCTCGTCGAGCGCCGACGCCAGCCGATCCTCGGCCTCCTTCTGCGCGCGGGCGAGCTCGGTCGCGAGACGCTCCTTCTCCGACTGCGCCTGCTGCAGTTCGACCTGGAAAGTGTCAAGTGCCGCCGCCTCGGCCTGGTGCCGCGCTTCGGCGAGCGCTGCCTCGTGCCTGGCCGCGAGCTCGTCGTGGCCCTGGTCAAGGTCCTGATTGCGCCGAACGTCTGCCTCCGCGAGCACACGTGCCATCTCACGCGCGTGGTGTTCGGCGGCCTCGGCCTGCGCGCGTGCGATCTCCGCCTCCTGCGCCCGTGCAGCCTCGGCGCGAACCCGATGAAGCTCGGTCTGCAGGCGGAACTCGACTTCCGCCTCAATCAGCGACATCTCGGCCGCACGAACTTCGGTATCGAGCTCAGGTCCCTCGGTTTTCTCTCGTGTGACCGACACCGGCCCCGTGGTGGCTTCGGCGGGTCGGCTGGCTCGTTCGGCATCGGCCGCGGCGAGCAGGTCGGCTACCTGCCCTTCGAACGCCGTGGCGGTGTCGGAGCTGCGATCCGGTGACGACTTCCGGCGGAACGGGTTGGGGAACGCTGACTTGGCTGCGGACGCCTGGACGGCGAGTGGTGGGATGTCGAGGGTACGTACGGGCGCGGCGCCCGAGAGAAAGCGGAGGTGCGCTTCAATCTTCGCGCGCTGGTCCTGCGGTAGATCGCGGCCGAACAGCACCAGGTCTGGGACGTGCTGATTCATCGCGACGATCGCCGCGTATGCGGAGGTGACGAGTACCAGCTCTGCGCTGAGCCTCGTACGCACGATGGAACCGAGCGGATCGGCCTGCGACGAATCCGCTTCGATCGCCAGAACGAGATTCATATGTCGGACGGGTCCACGGGCGCAAGCGGCGTGCCGCCGCGTTCGTGCGAGAATCGTGCGATTCGGGCGATTCGTCTGACAATTCCGGCGCCGCTATGACGGATCTGAAATCAGGCGACGGGCAGCGTCAAGGATGGTGCCGGCGTCACCCGCAAGCCCTCCGCCCTGCGCAAGATCGGGCTTGCCTCCGCCACGTCCGCCAAATCGATCGAGCAGCGCACGCAGCACCTGATGCGCCGCAACCGACACGTCCGGCGATCGCGCGATGACGACGTCGAAGGGAGCGCTTGAGGACACGAGAGCCACGACCGCGGGCGTGGTCGTCACAATTATGGCGGCAATCGTCTTGAGACCTCCAGCGTCCCAGTGGTCCAACGCCGCGGTCACGATGCGAACGCCGGACACCTCGGACGACTCGCGTGTGAGGCGTCCGGCCTCGTGCGCCGCAGTGGCCTCCTGCAAACGCTTGACGGTTCGGCGGAGATCTCTGGCCTCCACCTGCATCCGCTCGATGGCGGCCGGCAACGCGGCCGGAAGCACAGACAATGCCCTCGTGGCTCCCGTGACTGATTCCCGCAGGGTTCTGAACACGCGCAGCGCCCGGTCGCCGCACACGAACGTGATACGGGTACCGCCACGGATCTTCTCGTCGGCGGTAACCGCGATCATCCCAATCGCCCCGGTTCGGGCCACGTGCGTGCCGCCGCACGCGGACAGGTCGAACCCGGCCACCTCGATGAGTCGCAACACGCCCTCTCGCGCGGACTCCTTTCTGAGCTGCAGCGTCGGACCGCTGGGGTCGCGTCTCGACGGATCGACGAAGCGAATCGATACGTCGCGGTCTTCCCAGACGATGCGATTGGCCTCGTCTTCCGCGCGAGCCAGCTCGTCGTGAGACGCCTCACGCGCAAGGTCAATCGTCGATGTCTCGGCGCCCATGTGAAAGCCGACGGTCTGGTTCTCGAACAGGCGATCGAAGGCGGCCGAGAGCAGGTGCTGACCCGTGTGCTGCTGCATGTGATCAAAGCGGCGGGCCCAGTCGATCTCGCCGCCAACCGCGGCGCCTGCCGCCAGCGGTGCCGACAACACATGCACCACGCCGCGTTCATCGTCTGCGACGTCGACGACGGCCGCGCCACCGAGCCGACCGACGTCGAACGGCTGGCCCCCCGACGAGGGATAGAAGGCCGTCCGATCGAGCACGACCGCGGGTCGTCGATCGAGATCGAACGCGTCGGTCACTCGCGCGTCGAACCGCCGGCAGTACGGATCGGTGTAGTAGATGCGCGTCGTCACGCGCCCTCCGCCGGCAGCTCGACGTAGAAAATCGCGCCGCGACCGGCACGCCGATAGCCGATCCGCCCGCCAAGGGAATCGATGATGCCGCGACTGATTGCGAGTCCGAGCCCGGTGCCTTCGCCGACGGGCTTGGTCGTGAAGAAGGCCTCGAAGACCTTCGCCTCGTCTTCCGTCGACAGTCCGGGACCCGTGTCCTCCACCTCCAGCGCGACGCGGCCGTCGAGATCGCGCGATCGAATGGTGATTCGGCCGGCGCCGTCGGCGCTCTGGATGGCCTGCTCGGCGTTGACGACGAGGTTGAGCAGTACCTGCTGGAGTTCGGAGAACACGGCGCGCACCGGCTGCACGGCGCGGTCGTCCACATCCAGTTCGATATCCGCCGACTCGAGACCTCGCCGGCGCAGCTCTGCGACCGCCGCGATGACGTCGGTGAGCCGCACGGGGACCGCCGCGTCGCGCTGTTGCCGCGTGAAGTCCGTCAGATTCCGAAGCACGCCGCACGCGCGCGTGCCCTCCTTGTGGATCAGCGCGACGTCGCGCCGGATCGACTCTGGAACGTCGTGCTGCATCCGGATCAGCTCGGCGAAGCCGACGATGGCCTGGAGGGGATTGTTGATTTCGTGCGCGACACTCGACACGAGCTGGCCCATCGACGCGAGGCGTTCCTGCCGGACGATCTGCCCGCGCAGGTCGTCCACTTCCGCTCGCAGACGGCGCGTCGCCGCGGCCTGCCGAGCGACGACCACCATGACCCCCGCGGCCGCCGCGATGGCAGCGATACTGGCTGCAAGCGCCCACATCCCCATGCTCCCCGAGCCTAGCGCCGCATGATGGGATCCGGCAGGCCCGCCTTGGCGAAGCCGGCGGCTCGCAGGACGCAGCTGTCGCACCGTCCGCAGGGGTGCCCTTCCGGGCTCGGGTCGTAGCAGCTGTGCGTGAGCCCGTAGTCGAGCCCGAGCTCCAGCCCCTTCAGGATGATCTCTGCCTTGCCGAGCGCGAGCAGCGGCGCATGGACGTGAAATCGCCCGCCCCTCACGCCATCGGCGGTCGCAAGCGAGGCCAGCCGTTCGAAGGCCGCGATGAACTCGGGCCGGCAGTCGGGATATCCGGAGTAGTCGAGCGCGTTCACGCCGATGACGATATCCCGGGCGCCGAGCGCTTCGGCCCACCCGAGTGCCAGGGCCAGGAATACCGTGTTGCGCGCAGGCACGTAGGTTGACGGGATCTCAGTCACATCGAGCGCGCGATCCTTGGGCACCGGGGCACTACCGGTGAGAGAGGATCCGCCGAACGCGGCCAGATCGACGTCGAGCTCGATGTGGTTGGCCACGTCGAGCGCATGGGCCACGCGACGCGCCGCCTCGAGTTCACGTGCATGACGCTGCCCGTAGCGGACGGTGAGCGCGAACAGGCGGAATCCCTGTTCGCGAGCGATCGCCGCCGCCGTGTAGGAATCGAGCCCGCCGCTCAGCAGTACAACGGCCGATGGTTCGTGGCTGGTGGTTGGTGGTTCCACGCCTATACGCCGCGGGTTGTGGGATCCCAGATGTACTTGTGGAGTTGCAACTGCACGCGTACGGGAAGCGCATCGGCCAGTGCCCACTCTGACAGCGCCCGCGGAGCGAGTACGCCGTGCACCGGAGACAGATGCACGGCCGCCGCACGACGACCGAGATCGGCGCGCGCAATCACGCCGCGCGCGTACTCGTAGTCGGCTCGGTCCTTCACGACGAACTTGACCTCGTCATGCCGGCGCAACCGTTCGATGTTCGACCAGTCGTTGCGTGCCTCTTCCCCGCTGCCGGGGCACTTGACGTCGAGGATCGTGACGACCGCCTCGGGCACGCGCTCGGTGCTTCGGTGGCCTCCCGTCTCGAGCAGCACGGTGCGCCCTCGATCCAGCAGTCCCTGCATCAACGAATAGACGTCTTCCTGGAGGAGCGGCTCGCCGCCGGTGACCTCGACGAGCGGACACCCGACGCGGTCGACCTCGGCGAGCACATCCTCGACCGACCGCTTCGTCCCTTCGTGAAAAGCGTAGGGTGTGTCGCACCACGAGCAGCGGAGGTCGCACGCCGTCAAGCGAACGAAGACACACAGGCGGCCCGCATACGTGGACTCGCCCTGCACTGAATAGAAGACCTCGTTGACGGTCAGCATCTCAATCCCAATCTCTGATTGTAAGATGCGCGAGTGGGTGACGTCCGCGTGGGCACGTCAGGGTGGAGCTACCCGTCAGGCAACGGGACGTGGAACGGGCTGTTCTATCCCGCGACCCGGTCGAAACGCCACGGCACGAGCGGCTTCGACGAGCTGCGGTTCTATGCCGAGCACTTCGACACCGTCGAGGTGAATTCGACCTTCTACGGGCAGCCGAAACCGGACGTCACGCGGAGCTGGGTGGCGCGGACGCCGCCAGGCTTCGATTTTTCCTTGAAGCTCTACCAGAAATTCACCCATCCCAAGATGTTCAAGGAGGCTGCCCTCAAGTCGGCGCCCGGCTCGGAGGGCCCGCTGCTCGACATGCTGGCCGCGGTGACGCCCCACGACATCGACGAGTTTCGACGGGGGATCGACCCGCTAGCCTCGGCCGGCAAGCTGGGGGCACTGCTGGCGCAGTTTCCACCGAGCTTCAAGGCCTCGCCGCAGGCCCACGACCATCTCGCGGCCCTGGCGACGGCATTTGCCGACTACCCGATCGCCGTCGAGCTGCGCCATCGCAGCTGGAGCGACGCGATCGGCGAGACGCTCTCCCTGCTCAACACGTTTGGTGCGGCCTATGTGCAGATCGACGAGCCGAAGTTCCGCCTCTCGATCCGGCAGAACTACCTGCCCAACGTGCGCAGCTTCTATTACATGCGTCTCCACGGACGCAACGCGGCCCAGTGGTGGCGGCACGGCGCGAGCGAGGACCGGTACAACTACCTCTACACCGCTGACGAGCTAAGCGAATTCTCGGACACCGCCGGCGCGGCGAAGGAGCTGGTCAGGAAGTCGTATCTGTACGCCAACAACCACTTCTCGTCGAAGTCGGTCGTCAACGCCGTGATGCTGAAGGCGCAGCTGGGACAACCCGTCGAAGGCCAGTACCCGGCGGAGCTCGTAGAGCGCTACCCGGAGATCGCGCGGCTCGTCACCATCGAGCGGTTGTCACTCCCACCCAGCCACAGAGCCACCGAGACACACAGACCTCGTTGAATCAAGAAGAGTCTTGTGCGTCCTTGTCGCCCGTGGCCTAGTTAGTCGCAGCGGAGTCGGGGCGTATCGTGACGCGGACGATGCGATCGGTCACGGCGAGCTTGCGCACGACGTCCATGCCTGAGATCACCTGGCCGAAGACGGTGTACTGACCGTCCCACTTGGGTTGTGCCGCGAGCGAGATGAACATCTGGCTGTCGGCCTCACGCGCGTCGCCGGCATGCGCCATCGAGACCGAGCCCGGCTTGTGCAGCCGCTTCTTGCTGAACTCGGCGACCCCGATGGCCTTGCCGCTACCGGCGTCGAAGCCACGGCCCCACCAGGCCTGCTTCGTCATGTCGCGCGTCTGCGGGTCGCCGAATTGGACCAGCTGTCCGTTCACCAGGCGCAGCACGCGCTGGCCGTTGTAGAAGTTGCGCTTCACGAGCGCAAGCACGTGCTCGACCGTCTTGGGCGCTTCGTTCGGGTACGTCTCGATCTCAATCGTGCCCTTCATCGTCTCGACGACGAGCACCTGGCCCGCACCGGGCGACTTCGGCGCCGCCGGGGCGGTCGGCGCCTTCTTCGCGGGCGTCGTCTGCGCGAACACCGGGGCCGCCGACAGGACAACAGAGACGAGGGCAATCATCAGGTGGCGCATGTTCATCTCCTCGCGTGGCTCACCCCAATTCTTGGGCAAGCCTCGGCAATCACGCAATCCCCGCAGCGCGGCCCGATCGGGCGGCACACGTTCTGACCCCACGTCACCAGGTAGAGGTTGATGTGAGGCCACCATCGACGACCAACGCCCTCGTACAGAGCCTGTTCCGTTTCGTCGGGCCGCGCCGTGCTGACCCAGCCGAGCCGGTTCGAAATCCGGTGCACGTGCGTGTCCACGCAGATGTTGCGCCGGCTCTTGAAGCCGAGAATCATCACGAGGTTCGCGGTCTTGCGGCCGACGCCCGGCAGCGTCACGAGCTCCTCGAGCGTCTGCGGCACGCGCCCGCCGAATCGTTCGACCAGGAGCTGGCAGCAGGCCCGCACGTGCCGCGCCTTGGTGCGGTAGAAACTCACCGGGTAGATCAGCGTCTCGATCTCCTTCACGCTCAACGCGCCCATTGTCCGAGGTGTACGCGCGCGACGGAACAAACGCGTGGACGCCGCGTGCGTCGTCGCGTCCTGCGTGCGCGCCGAGAGCAGTGTCGCGATGAGGATCTGGAACGGTTCCTCGGCCTGCGCCTCGGAGATCTTCTCGACTGCCGGCAGCTCGAGCCCCGTGATGGCACGGGACAGCGAGCGCATGACTTTCTCGACGACGACCGGTGATGGCTTCCGCGCGCGCATAATCGCGATCCAATCATACGAAACGCTGGCGTCCGCTTCTGGACGGTTATGGCGGGGGGAAGCGGAGGCGGTGGCGGCGTCAGTCGATCATTTCAGCTCAAGTCTTTTGCCCAGCTTCAGCAGGCGGATGGCCTCAGTCAGTCGCCTGGTTTTCGTCTCGACTCGCTTTGCGGAATCGATCCAGCCGACATAGTGCCGGCAGTGCGACGGCGGAAGTTTCTCGAACTCACGCTGCGCAGCCGGGTGCGTGCTCAGCGCATCCCGGATGTAGCGCGGAACCTCCAGAGGCACCGAGGGCGGAGGAGCGACGGGGTATCTATCTGTCGGGGCGCGCTCGACGCCGGCCGGCCGCAGTCTTCCGGCAGCCTTGAGTGCCTCGTACCGCTTTCGGTTGACCATCGACCAGCGGCTATCCACCTTACGCGGCGTGAATTTTCGTGCGTAGCGATCGTCATCCAGACGCTTGACCAAGCTGTCGATCCACCCGACGCACAACGCCTCGTCGAGTGCATCGCCGTACGAGATGGACGCCCTCCCGGTGTGCGCTTTGTAGAAGATCAGCCACACCTCAGACTCAGACCGGTGGTGCCCAGCAAGCCACCGCCGCCACTCGCCTGCACTGGCCGCCTCGAGTGTCTTCGTTGTGACGTGCGCCATCTTCAAACGTCACGTTGCAGTTTGACACTTGTGCCTCCGAATCTGTGTCTCTGTAGTTGCGTGACGTGGAGAGCACGCCTAGACCGGTGTCAACGGCGGCTGGCCCGACAGCACGGCGGCCACGTTTCGCACCGCCAGGTCGGCCATCGCCGTCCGCGTCTCGACAGTACCGCTGCCCAGGTGCGGTACGAGCATCACGTTCTCGAGCTCCATCAGCTCGGGCTCCACCACCGGTTCGCGCTCGAAGACGTCGAGCCCCGCCCCCGCGATCAGCCGCGTGCGCAGCGCCCGCGCGAGCGCCTTCTCGTCCACGACAGGGCCGCGCGACGTGTTGATCAGATACGCGCTCCGCTTCATCCGTGCGAGCGCCGCCTGATCGATCAAGTGCGTCGTGTCCGGCGTGAGCGGGCAGTGCAGCGAGACGATGTCGGAGGTCGCCAGCAGGCGATCGAGCGGCATCGCCTCCGCATCGGGCTCGCGTCCGGGCGTCCGGCGCGTGTACGCGATGCGCATGCCGAACGCGCGGCCGCGGGCCGCAACCGCCCGCCCGATCGCCCCGTAGCCGACGATGCCGAGCTGTTTGCCCCGGATCTCTGACCCGAGCATGAAGTCGAAGGTCCATCCCTTCCACCCGCCCCGCCGAACCAGCCGCTCGCCCTCTCCGATTCGACGGGAGATACCGAGAATCAGAGCCCAGGTGAGATCGGCGGTGGCGTCGGTGAGCACACCGGGGGTGTTCGTGACGAGGACGCCGGCGGCGCGCGCCGCCGTGACGTCGATGTTGTTGTACCCGACCGCCGCGTTCGCGATGATCGTGAGGTCGGTACCCGCGCGAATCACATCCGCATCCACGCGGTCGGTGATCATGCTGACGAGCGCCTGCTTGCCTTTCACGCGCGCCACCAGATCGTCATGCGGCATCACATCGACGCCATCGGCGCTGAACCGATCCACCTCGCCAATCGCCTCCAGTGCAGAGAGCACCGACGAGGGAATCCGGCCGGTCAGTAAAATCGAAATCGACATAATCAAGAATCGGAATCGGAATCGGAATCGGAATCGGAATTGAAGATTGAAGATTGAAGCGATTGATGACTGTTGCTGATTGACGAGTGAAGAATGTGGAATGAATGAGTGATTGTCGGATTGAGCAGATTCATCGGGCGATTCGGCAAGTCAAACATTCCTCCGGCGAGTCGGTACATCGCACATTCGGGCAATCAATTCACGGAATCACAAATCATCAATCGACAACAGTCTCCAATCATCAATCTCCAATCTTCATTTCTGACTAGTGCCCCATCGACTTGCAGTAGCCGCAGTGATTGCACGCCACCGCCGGTTCGATGATGCACGGTCCATCGGCGTCGGCACCGTCGGACAGCGCGAACATCCCGTGGCTCGCGTGACGCGAGGGCGGCACGGATCGGCCGGTCAGGATGTCAGCATGAGCGACGGGCACGTGTCCGACGCCTGCACGAGCAATGGCCTGCCGCACGAGCGCCCGCAGCTCCTGCTCGGTCATTCGTAGACGTCCATGAGATCGATGATGCCGATGATCGCAGCGTCGACAGGCGCGCCCTTGCGTCCGAGCGCTTCGCCGGCCGCGCGGCCTTCGAGCACGATCAGCACCTTTTCATGCACACCCGCGCCGACTGAATCGATCGCCAGCAGAGGCGCCCCGCGCGGGGTGTCGTCGAGCGTCACGGGCTGCACCATGAGGAGTTTCGCGCCCTCGAACGCCCGATGCTTCTTCGTCGCAACGACGGTGCCGATGACGCGTGCGATCTGCATTACCCGATGTCCCAGCGATCGACGATGCCGACGATGCCGGCGTCAGCGGGCACCTCTGTCGGAAAGGGAAAGCTCGCTTCCTTGCCGCGAACGAAGAACACCGTCTCGCCCACGCCGGCGCCCATGGCATCGACCGCCACCAGGGTGCGGCCGACGTTCGAGCCGTCGGCGGCGATCGGCTGGAGCACGAGCAGTGAGATCCCGGCCAGGGCCTCGTCCTTCCGTGTGATGACGACGTCGCCGATGACCTTGGCCAGATGCATGGGGACCAACCGGGGGTTAGTCCCCCGCCGACACCTCCACGGCGTCGACGATGCCGACGATCGCGGCATCAACGGGACAGTCCTTCAGGCCCGACGCCATGCGCGCGGAGCTGCCGCTGACGATGAGCACGGTTTCGCCGATGCCGGCGTCCACGGTGTCGACCGCGACGAGATAGTTCCCCTCGGCTTTGCCGTGCGGGTCCATGGGGCGGGCGATGAGCAGCTTGTTGCTGACGAGGCGCGGATCCTTCCGCGTGGCGACAACCGTGCCGACAATGCGGGCGAGGATCATCCGGACACGCGACGGATCAGGCTTTGGCCGACGTGGCCTTGCCGATCGG
>Ga0184628_10000638_pt1 | contig 18334 bp, 37 predicted proteins | sample PLM4_5_b1_FD_133149 | JGI IMG/M metagenome (GOLD analysis project Ga0184628, IMG submission 133149) | Groundwater sediment microbial communities from an aquifer in East River, Colorado, USA - PLM4_5_b1 | ecosystem: Environmental > Terrestrial > Soil > Riparian zone | place: USA: East River... | reverse complement strand
CAATAGCGCTTCCAATCGCCGTACCAATAACCCAACCCACTACCACTAGCATTGACCCCATAAACCACGCTGTTAAAACAATTGCAATTGTCACACTAACGACTGTTGCAATCCTCTCCCAAATCCTCATCTTTCCACCCACCCTCTGTAAACTCCCACAATGTGTCCCGCATTCCTAACCCGTGGTGAATGGTGAATACAAGTGGCGTAGTCCAATCAGCGTCCCGTATATGTACCTGCAAACTATCCTCACCACGTTGTCTCACTTGGGTTGCCGGACGACGCAATAGAAATACCTCCCAACCTTCCAGGAAATACACCGCCCGTTCGTCCGTTCCCACCCACCGACCCTCTACGTGGGACATCAGGGCGGTAAGCGCGTGCGTGCGTTGCAGTTTGAACACTACTGATCGCGGCCAACGGCTGTCACATAGACATATCTTTGTATACCATCCTTTACCCCGCCCTAGAAATGGTTTACGAATCAGATACGTAACACAATCAGGCGTGTATATCACTTCTTATCCTCCGATGGATATTGGCAATCATTGCCGTAACCCAAATCCTCTAACCACCGTTCGAACGCGACCACGTCAACTATTCCGCCCGTAATCGCTATGTATTCGGGGAGACGAGGGTGACTAGTTGCCCAAGCTAACCGCGCACGCTTCCGCTCGATTTGTTCCAAGTAGTCAGGCATTCTAGTTCTCCCATTCAATCACATAGATGTTATTGCCGTCCCACACAGCCATTACGTGATCCTCGCCGCCGAGCAGCTCTTGCGCCATAACAACCGCATTTCTTAGGCTGTCGGTGTGCGCTTCCAGACGCATCCCACTAACTGTCACGAGGACAAACCAACGGTTAGGGACCATAACGTCCCACGTTTCAACCATGCTCGGACTCCTCACTTTTTGCGTGCCGTTGCGCTATACGGGGTGCTCCGCAAATTGCTTCCGGTACGGTTACTGTCGCGTGCGGCAGCAACGTAATTTCCGCTATCAATTCTCCACAGTCCACGACCGTGCAATAAATCGGAAAAGTTTCCGACTGCGATGTGCTATTGGTGAACGTGTATCCCATATTAATCACGCGCGTCCTCCTGACATTCCTTGCAGCCGTACCGCCCGACGTCCTTTGGCGGTAATAAACAACTTACCGTGTTCGATGACGAAACCGTCACGAATGAGGCGCGCGGCCGTCCGCTGCGATCCCCACACAATCACCCGTCCCTCTAGCGATTCCACCGCTAACAATAGAGTGGTGTATTCCTTAACCGTGAGAGCGCGCATTACCGCCATCCCTCCTGCGCCACAATGTCCCGCATCTTTAACCATTCCGCGTGGTGGTCGAGACAGAACGTCAACATCACTACTTCTCCCGTGAGCGAATTTACCGTCAACGCATAGTGTGTTCGCCCCTCTATCGGCTCGCGGTCTACCGCACAATACAGAGGTACCTGCAACAGTTCCATTACGGCATCTCCTTAGCCATTTCCGCAGTCAGATCACGCGGTGGGTGATTGATAATCCCATTCAGTCGGTGTGTTTCTGCCGCCTGATCTTCCAATTGTGCCATCATGAGACGGTGCCGGAAGTCCATCATTCCTATCACGTATAGCATCGTTTCCTTATCACGTGGCATCACGACGCGGCGTGACATTATTTCATTGGACAGCGCATCGATGATGATAGCGCGTTGCTCTGCTGTCATTAACCGTTCTTTCTCGTTCGACATTATAGGTCCTCCATCATGTTTGAATGCGATAGAATAACTAAGGCCCATTCCATATCGCCAGGCTCTAGGTCTCGGTGATTGTTCGCCACGACGAGTGCATACGTTACACGTAATAGCTTGCAATCCACGCACCCACAATCGCTCCGGTGACGTTTAGAATTTGGAGTCATAAACGACCACTCCGCAGCGCTTGCACGTGCCTTTCTCCCAATTCCGACCGCCCCGCGTATATCGGACAATGTCCAACTTATTGTGAGTCTTCTTGCACAGGTCATTCAATTGGTACTTTTTCGAATTCTGTTCGGCGACGTTTCGCGGTTTCCCACCGAACGTCCCGAAATCGTGAGCGCACCCGTCACAGACCCATCCGCCACCATAGGGAACGTCATGTAATCCCCAGGTGCGGCAGCCTATACACCGCCGTACCATCATGCACCGACCCGTGGCTTACGGTCCTTGCTGGGAGCAGTACGGAGCACAGGGCGACGGTCACGCTTCCGGAACCGGTTGACCACGACACGGCGCCGGTACAGCGGTAGCGGCATAGGCCACACCCACACGATAAACCGGTACCACTTAAACATGAGGTGACTCTGTAGCTTATTTCGCAACTCTTCGATGTAAAGCGTCATGTGATTGTGCTCGGTAATCAATTCCGACATGGTGTCTTTCAATAGCTCGATTTCCTGCCGCAGCTCCTCCACCTCGTCAGACATTGCCATTCACCGCCCACAGCACAAACAGAACGAGCGCGCCGCACGTACCAAACCCAACCCAGAACGCGACGATAAGATCCGAGGGAAACACCCGAAATCGAGACTTACGCTTGGCTGCCATTGTCCCGCCCTTTCTAGTAGTACCAATGGGGAACGGGCCCGGTGCGTCCCGACCGACGCACCGGACCCGTAGCTTTTACCTAGCTGACACGCTCGTCCTCGTCGTCCTCGTCCTCGTCCTCGTCGTCGTACTCGTCCTCGTCCTCGTCGGTGTCCTCGTCCTCGTCCTCGTCGTACTCGTCGCCGTTCACCTCAACCTGAGGCTGAGTGGCAGCAAGGTACGCGGCCGTGTCGACGCGCGGGTTACCTTCCTTATCGGTCTGGATCTCGTCATCCTTGTTCCGCAGGACGAATCCGCGTGCGATTGCGTCCCTCACCTGGTCCTCATCCAGGTAGATCCGGCGACGAGTACCGGTGAACTGCACCAGCACGGCCCGGTCATCCTCGGGGACCTCCCGGACGTTGCCGGTCGTGACGACTGCACCCTCATCGTTGGTGTACTCGAAACGGATACGAACGCCGATTCCATCGTCCGCAACGGCGGTACCCGCGTGGCGTAGCGCGCTGTTGAAATCGCGCACGTGGTAGCCCTGCACTGTGTTCCCAAGCCAACCATTCTTACGCGCCTTGTTGAGCGCGTAGGACTCGCGGACCAACTTGACGTATGGGTTATTGGCGAACCGCCCACCGCCGGTACGGGGAACGGTGGTAACGGCGCTGGCAGCAAGCGCTGTCAGGTCCAGCGGCGGCGCATTCTTGACGGCGTCCGGAACATTCTTGGAACGGGTGCGTGCCATTGTTGATCAGTCCTTTTCGGTGTCGGTGTCGGTGAGTGATTCTGCACTTTCGGTGATGCAGTTCATGAGCGCAACGGAGTCTTCTGTTACGCGGATCATGCTGAGTGACAGAGCCCAAGCATCGGCGCCCGGTCGGCGCGACTCGGCCTGGATCTCGTCAAGTAGGACGCGGGTATGACTGTGAATAGCCATCACCAGGAACAGCGCATCGTCCGTGTTGCTCACGGTGACTCGCGGAATCATGCCATCGGGGTACTTGCTCACAGCATCCATAGGAACCATCCCTGTCATCTTTCCATAGGCGGTATTGTGGCCGAGTCGACAGAAGCGCTGCGCCGGTTGATCCGGGTGCGCAAGATGCATACACGTTCCCTTGCACCCGCACTCCCGTTCGCCGAATACACAAGTCATGACTCCACACCCCGATACTTATCAACGGCCGCCGCAATCATGCCTGCCCTCGCACCTTTAGCAGCGTGCGCGTACACAATGTTCAGTACCGCGTCAACCAACGAATCCGTGTCCCCGTCCTCGACGTAGTCCAGTGCCTTACGGAACGGGTCGACAGGAGGACCTTTAAGGGTGGAACAATTCTCGCCATCGGCGTTCACCTCGTGAGCAGTGACAGCGTTTCCGATATCCTCTAGGCGCACATCGTTTGCAAATACCAATTCGGTACCGCACTCCTGACACGTCACAAGGATGAGATCCATAAGGCAAACCTCACCTCGGCTCACACCCTGGGAGACTTTGTAATCACGAATCATTTACGCCACTACCATTCAGAAACTCGGTTGTCACGGCGATTTCCTGCTCCGACTCGTCGTCAAGTTCCAATGCCGCCGCGGCACGAATGACAGTGCGCAACATGTCGAGCCGCTGGTGATCGGTGACATGATCGCTGTCGGTGATCCGCGACAGGACGTCCATCGCCTCGGAGTGATCAAAGTTCGCGCCTTGATCACCAATGCGGACCAGGACGTCACGGTACGCGCGGAACAGGTCGTAAAGATCGTTTCCCCGCGCTGCGGGGCTGGTGGCTGCCATAGGTCCATCCTTCCTTAGTGCCGGGGTGTGTCAATACTTTTTGTGGTAACAATCGCCGGACGGTCGTAATTATTATCGTTACTCTCCGTTCGCGCCGGCTGTGCGGAGAGTGACCTAAGTTACTCCATTCGCCATGATCCGAATTGATCAGCGATCATGCCCCGTCCTGGCCCTGAGCGCGTCCCTGCGCATGGTCAACTCCCCAGGGTCACTGCCCTACCCGCCTGCCAAGATCAACCCGTTCTCGCAAACGGGTGAACCCTCTTGACATTTACACCTGCCCGCGCTCGTGACCAGGTACTCCCGGCCGAGTGTGCTAAGTGACGCTAGAACGGCGGGTCGTCGCCGAGCATGAGTTGCCGGGTGGTCTGCCCGGTGATCTCGACGAGATCCGGCCCGCAGTACACCGCCACACGATGCGCGCGCCGGACACTGTGTTTGCTGGCATACACCAGCGCTGTCATTCGCGCAGCTCCGTAGTACCGCGGTCGCATCCTGCAATCAAGGCAGCGGATCACATAGCTATCCGTCCGCGCGATGACGGTTACCTCCCGACCATGCTTCCCACAGTAGGAATCACCGGGCGCATTGGTCGGCGCGTCCCTCGTCATGAGTGGCAGATTCGCATAGCACCCGCACGAATATGTCACGGTGATATGCGGAATCATTCGTGGCGCTTTCATTCCGGCTCCGTCTCCCCGTGACCGTCGAGCTCTAGATGTTTCATAATTTCCCATTCTGGCTCCTTATAACCATTCTCCCACGGTAACGCATAGGCGAGAGAATCCGGATGTTTGTGTGCCATTGTGTGTATTACCATATCATGCCAGGTTTGATCGGGTGTTTCACCGCGAGCGCACGCGCGGCACTCATTGGGTAGGTGAGCCCGTTTAGAATTACGCCCCTCTAAATCCATTTCTTTAGATTCTGTGACCCACGTGCAGTGCAGGTCGCTTGCCTTAAATGGATTGGTGGAGAATTTACCTGTTATCGTTCGCTTAGTACACCGAGCAATGGCTGTTCCCAATCCGATAAATCCCTCTTTGCCCTCAAATTTAAGTGGTGTCCATCGGTGATCCGGACCGCATGACCGTAGATATTCTAGAATTGGTTCCGGATCGGTTTCACCGTCCGCATTCATAAAGTGAGTGGCATTGATCCCGCGCGTTTTGGGTTTCTCCCACTTATCACCTTTTCTTAGCAAATACACCCCGTTCTGTAGAATAATCATTTCATCATAAACGGTATGCGACCAATCACCTAACTTATCGGAAAGTGGGAAATACTGTGGCGATCGCATATCGTCTGGTCCGCACGTAGTGTAAATCCCATCTGTTTCTACTGCAATCGCGTTAAGAGGTCCCGTAGCGTGTATTAACCGCATTACTTTTGCGCGGCAGGCAGAGGTAATATACCCGGCAATCGGCAATGTGTGCGAGGATGGCGCTTTTTCCTTACCGCCGGCCCGTTGCGCATACTTTCCATAAAGACTGTTCATTCCTAATTTGAATCCCATCTGTGCGGGATTCTTATTCCGTTTCAACCCCTTCCGTCGCGTATATAGTTCCATCATTAGGTCTTCCCACGGCCACTCATTCTCATTTGCTGGTTTCCACACCCATCCGTCAACAATTTTGAATGATGCCACTGTTGGCGGCATACCTTTTAACATTGTTGCCGTTGCAGCCACCTCGGGCGACCAATACCACCCATTAGTTATCGGAGGATAGGTAATTGTTTTATCAGGACCACGATGCGGCAATGGTTGTGGGCTTTTATTAGGGAATGGTCGATCGTCTGCCTGATATAGTCGATACTCCACCCGAAATACGCCAAAACTAGTACGCATCTTATTTCCGGGCTTATACCATTCGTCCATCGGGATTGCACCGACATGCACCCACTCGCCACCCTCGCGCAACGAGGGGATCTCACAGAATGCCGCCGGATACGCACTGTTGACGTCGTAACTGTGAATCGGTCCCATGATGTGCCCAACTCGGTACTGTTCAAAGTGTCCGCCAAAATAGGCACCTTTCACCGCATCATGTAATGACGGCGAGAGTTGCTGTTCTTTACCACCCCACTCATGCTCTAGCAGTCCGTTATTACGTCGAATGTAGTTCGCAAGCGCGCCCGGTCCGTGCCATTGGGAGAGCATGAATCCACCCTCAAACATGATACGGCGGAATTCAAATGCCAATTCGTGCAGCGCCATGATTTCGGCACGCCAATAGCGGGTGACATTCAATAGGTCTTTATACTCGGTTACCGCGCGGTCTTTCTTCCCCTGCACAACCACAGCCCAATTCTCGGGATTGGTTGGTGTCGGAAACAGGGTCTCATATGCTTTGACGAACGAGGACGCAAAGAATGGGGCGAAATCCTCGATAAGTATTGACAGTTTCTCGCCGTCGGGTCGCACGCGGGTAATCCGCATTGTCTTTCCGAATATGCACCGGACGTAGTATTTGGCACCGTTCCGAGTAACCATGCATGACCCGCGCGAATACAATACTTGTTTGGCAGGCCACGGAAGGGACCAGATAATCATATTCTGGTCATATTTGAAGAAATAGCCGAGGTGGATAGCGTCCGGATACTCGCGAACGACCGACAGGCAGTAGTCAGCGATGTCCTCAAATTTGAGCCGGTCGTGTGGACCGTCGATAACGAGCGGCGACATCGGGCGCGCCGAGCAACCGAATAGGACGTAATGCTGTGCCTTATGGGGACCGGAGAGTTTCATACCCTCGCCGTCCCAAACTATGACCTCTTTATCTAGTAGGTCATTGGTCCTGTTCTCGGCGCGATTCTCCCGCTGTCGCCGAGTCTTTACCCGCCGCTGTTGGGCAGGCGTGTAACCCTTGTGATAGAACCCGGTGGCTGCCATTGGTCCCTAGCTAGCGTGTGCGTCGTAATTCTCGCGCCAGTCTTCCCAATTAAAGAAATAGTCTAGGTCGAGATCCCATTCATTATCTAGGTATGCCTCTAATGCGTCATGCCATTCGTGTGCCTCATCCCAATTGTTGTCAGGATCGAAAAGGTGATCGAAGAATCGTTGAAACATCTCATCCTCTTGCACCCAATCCGGGAATTTGTCGAATACTTCTGCGGCTTTATCCTCGGCAGGATCGAACGGGCGTGCCATAAGTGCCAACAATCCACTAGGGTCGGTAGTGGGTTTAGATACAGTCGAACGGGCCGCCGAACCGTAGTTCGACGACCCGTCCCTGTTATTGCGGCACCCGATCAGAAACCGGGTTCGTCCTGCTCCGCCGTCAGCCCTTCCAGTGTGTAGCGCATGGCGGAGTCCTCCTCGTCCTTGTCATTGATGAACCCGTATCGTTCGCCTCTCAGTGTCGCCACCACATCCCCCGTGACGCCATTCTCAGCCAGGCGGCCCAGCGTGCGGGTGATGCCGTCTGCCGAGCGTCCACCGTCCTGAAATTTGACCTTGCGAACGTCCCCGTCTCCGTACTCGGCGAGGGCCCAAACCTCCGAGTACTTCGATCCACGGAATCCATCTTCCGTTTCCCATGCCACGATCAGTAGCGGCATGTCGAGAATGGATTCCCGTTCCACCGAGGTGAATCCGTCATCGATGGCAGCGGAAAGGTCCTGCGCCTTCTTCTTCCGCGCGGTGTAGGCGTCTGTGTCGATTTGGCGGAGTTTTCTTGCATCCATTACGGCTGCCTTTCTATTTCATTGTCCGAATTTCCGTTTAATCACGGCCTGTGGGACAATGGGCGGATGGACGTCCGGTCCGAGTTGATCTTATGCCGCGCGGCTGGCTGCCCCGCGTCCCTCGGGCCGGACGTCCAGCCTGTCAGTCGATCATGCGTGATCGGTACCGCCGGGCGTATGGGGACAACCTGTGGATAACTGCACGGGATGTCACGCAGCTTGTCCAGGATGTCAAGCAGTTATCCACAGGTAACGCTCTGTAAAGCAGCGCGGACGGAGGGTGACATGCCACCAGTAGCTCGACTGGAATACGGCGGGCCCATCGTTCCGACGACCACAGGGTTTGGAGCTATTTTGAAACAAACGCTCAACAAAACCAGTCGTCAGGCACTCTCGCGCAAGATGCTAGCAATGTGCAGCCTTTCGGGATGGCAAGCGACCACCCTAAATCCTGGCATGAGTCCCAGCGATAAATTAGCTCTGGTGACCACCCGATACAGCAAGGTTGCGCTCACCGACGACCCGGAAGAATTATACGACGAACTACTAGCCCTTGCGGCCGCAACAATGGGATGGGCGCAGTCAGAGGCGAAACAGAGAGCGAAAGAAAAGGGCGAACGCAAAGCGAAAGAATAATGGGCACTGAATTAGGCTCAGAACTGTTTTTCGCTATTTACCTCGGGCTAGTGGGAGTGCTATTCGCAATGGGACCGCCAGAAAATAAGAGTGAGGCCAGGTGGCGGAGTGTCACCCTGGCATTCTGCGCCATTCTGGCAGTTGTCATGATTATGTGGCTAGCGATCAACGTTATTGCGGCAGTGGCTCACCTAGGTTCATAGCGAACGGAGCACAATGACAGAGCAGACAGGGCAGACCGGCCAGACCGGACCGCCGCAGCAACAGCAAACCGGCCAGCAGGCCCCGCCCGATTGGTACACCAATCCGCCCGCGTGGCTGCGCTCTCCTCCTCCGCCCGCGCAGCAACAGCACACCAGCGGCGGCAGTCCCGACCTGACAGCCGAAATCCAGGCCATGCCCGAACGGGTCGTCCGCGCATTGCAGGACGCGATTACCGCGGCGACACAGCAACAGCACAACCAACAGAACAGCGGGCAGCAGAACAGCGGGCAGCAGAACAGCGGGCAGGACAGCGGACAGCAACAGCAACAGAACAGCGGGCAACAGAACAGCGGGCAGGACACCGGACCAGCGGCGCAGACGTTCAGTGATTGGTGGTTTAGCAAGACATGAGCCAACCGTTGGACCTCTCCGTATTGGCACAGGTCGCCGAAAAGGAAACGGCCGCGCCACCGCGTGGCGACGCACCGCCGACCCTGCCACACGGGGAACAACCGGTCCGACGGGAATCGACACGGCCAGGTACCCCCGACGCGCCGCGCGAACGTACCGGGGCCGCTCGGACACGGCGTACCCGTCCTCGTCCGGACCCTGGCACTCCCGCGACCCCGGACCGGCGCATTGTCCCCGACGACGAGGCAGCGCCGGTATACCGTGCGGGAATTCTGGTCAAACCGCTGACGGATTTGTACGTTGCCGCTGGGACGATGCTACTGCCCATATCACCCGCGGTAGGTACGGCGTTTGTGCAGAACGCACAGCCGTGCGCCGAGTCGCTCGATGAATTGGCGCGGACCAATCCAGCCGTGCGCCGAGTCCTTATGTCCCTGTTGACGACGGGTGCATGGGGCAAGGTTATTGCCGCTCACTTCCCAATCATCCTCGCAATTGGCGTGACCTATTCGCCCCAGGTCCGCGCCTCGCTTGCGGGTGAACCGCTGGCACCCTCGACAGCGAATGACACTACCGACACGGTGAACCCTGTCAGTAACGGGTACGTGCGGGACAACCGAGACCCTAGGCAGCCATCATGACTCGTCCATCGTATATGCCTCCCCCGCGTCGTCGAGGTCGAGAAAATAGGCTAATTGGCGGACAGGGACCGGCGCCGATCGCCGCCCGATCGGCGTCGGTCCCTGATTTGCGCAATACTACGCATTGGGATGCGCTGGCAGCGTCCGAGGCACCGCGCGTTCCCTGGGAAGAATTCTCGCGGCTGTTCGTGTGGAATCAGGGTGAGCACTGTTCGGGCATCGGCCAGACCGGTAGCGGTAAGACAACTCTCATGCGCGCGATCCTGCCGCGTCGGAACTATGTGACCATATTTGGCACAAAGCCTGTCGACGAAAACCTAGAGCGATTCCAGCTAGAGGGGTATGACCTTTACACCGAGTGGCTCTCGGTGGACGCGAACAAATCACCTCGTCGTATTCTGTGGCCCGACGCTCGCGAGCTAGGCGCAGCGGAGCGACAGAAAGTTGTATTCGCTCACGCGATGAATGCCATTTACCGCGAGGGTAATTGGTGTGTGGCAGTCGACGAGGGTTGGTACCTGGCAGTTCGGCTCAAGCTTGCGGGCGAGATGCAAGATTTCTGGACGCAGGGGCGTTCGCTGGGAATCTCATTCGTCGTGAACACGCAGCGTCCCGCGTGGGTGCCGCTGGAAATGTACTCCGAGGCGACACACCTATTCTTCTGGCGGACCGTCGAAGAAAAGGCAGTAGACCGTATCTCAAACCTCGGCGGAGCTAACGAGCCGTTGGTAAAGCATCTCGTCCGCAGACTGGAACAGCACCAGGTACTCTACGTGAACAAGATCACCGGACAGATGATGCGGACTCATGCCCCATACGTTCCGCCTATGCCACACGACCAAACTCCCAATATCACAACGAGGAGGTGAAACGTAGTGATTATGCCTAGCGCGCTTAACGTCCTCGTCGTGGGATTCTCCGTGATTATTTTCGGATTCCTGTGGAGGATGGCGGCAGCTAAGATGTCTGATTCCCCGTGGGGACAGGCAATGGCAACGATTTTCTGAGTCCCTCGCGGACAGCAGGCAGCCACCCCGACCGATGTATGCCTGTTCGTGAGGAGAAATAACTAGATGCCTACTGCGGCCACCGTCCAGCCCACCGCGGGCGGTACACAGCAGGGAACCGGGGCGCGCGGGCGGAATGCACAGCCCAATGTGGTGCCCATCGTTCCATTCATTCGTGCCAGCGCCGAACATCGCGAGCCGTGCGGAATCGACGTTTCGCGCCTGTTGCTCGCTTCCGGCGCGCAGGACCTCGGAGTATTCGATATCTCCGCGTACGGGTACGTGCGCAATATCGTGCTCGTCGTCACCGGTACCGGTGCGACCGGTACTCCCACGTTCGCCGAGGACGGACCATTCTCGGCGTTGCAGAACATCGCGCTGACAGAGCCGAACGGCGCGATTATCGCGCAGTTCAACAGCGGATATGATCTGTTCCTGGCGAACAAGTGGGGTGGATTCGCAAACGTCGTCGGTGCCGATCCGCGGATGGCACCGACCACGTCCACCGACGCCACAGGCAATTTCACGTATGTTCTGCGAATTCCGCTGGAACTGTCGCAGCGTGACGGACTCGGCTCGCTTCCGAACCAGAATGCCGCGGCGACGTTCAAACTGCGGATGTCGCTCGCATCGGGCGCTGCCTCTGGTGTGCTGTACGGCACTGCACCGACATTGCAGCCAACCGTGCGGGTGGTCGCGTATCTGGAAGCGTGGGACCAGCCCGAGGTGTCCGCGGCTGGGATGACGAATCAGACCACTCCGCCCGCAATGAACACGACGCAGTTTTGGTCGACGCAGGTGTTCAACGTCGGCGCCGGTTTCCAGACAATCAGACTTACCCGGGTGGGCAACTACATTCGAAACCTGATTGTGGTGATGCGTCGTTCGGCGGGTACCCGGGTGAATGGTCAGGCAGATTTCCCCGACCCGATTTGGCTGTACCTCGACGCCCGGCCGCTGGACAACGTGTCCAAATCTCTGTGGCAGGAAACAATGTACCGCCGATCCGGTTTCGGTGGACGCGCACAGGGTGGCGCACTGACAGCAGCACTAGCAGCGGACACCGCGGGCGCACAGGATAGCGGTGTGTTCGTATACGATTTCTGCCACGAATTCAACGGAACGATCGGGCAGGAAAACCGTGACCTGTGGCTGCCTACCCTCGGCAGTACGCGACTCGAATTCCAAGGAAACTGGGCACAGGCAGGCGTTATGACTGTGCTCACGAATGACGTGGCAATTGCTGGGAGCGTGTTTGTCTGATGGCATACGCAGGGGAACAGTACGGATCGGGTGGGCAGTACGCGGGTAACGCTGCGAATGCTGTTAGCCCGGTACCGGCGAACGGGCTCACGACCGAACGCGCCGCGGGTGCATTGGTACTCGGTGCTCTGGCAGCGCTCATCATGATTCGACGCGGTTTTCGAGGGGTAAGCGTCGGTCGAATCTCCGGAGGGTTGGTCAAGCCGTAATGGCATTCTTTGGGTTGCAGTTGCGAGGCTTTATCGCCGGCCTCCTGTTCGCGTACTTCGTTATTCCATTCGTCCAGCGGGCACTCATCAACAAAACCGCTCGACCGGCAGCAGCGTAGGGAACAATCATGGGTGACCAGCTATTCAACGTGATGGGTGCCATTGTGACAGTGGCACTCGTGACCACCATTGTCAGTCGTCCGACGAGTGCTACCGTCATTCGCGCGATGGGTGATGCATTCGCCGGTAGTATTCGCGCCGCGCTAGGCAACTAGCCGTGACAGGCCCCGTGCCGATTGTGCCTGCACAATCGGAGTTGAACCGCGGCAATCCACACCCTGCGTTCGCTGTTCCTACAGACGGCGGTGACGATCCGTATTACATGGATTCGCCGTCCGGCGCTTGGGCGCAACAGCTACGGGCACAACCGGGTGACGTGCCGGACCCAATGCGAGGGCAGCAATTCCCTACGCGGTGGTACGGCCCCGATCCGGAACACGCGCCCGAATATTTCTGGACCGGGAATCGTGGCCCCGGTACGGAGATGATGCAACGACACGGGGTGGAATTCCAGGACGCGGACGGAATAGAGGTACGTATCCAGCGGCGCCCGATGGCGCCCGATCCTCGATGGGTACCAACACCCGAACCGCGCTGGACAAACCGTCTGTCTCCGCACAACTACGTGTTTACCCGCCCGTGGGATCAGGACATCGAACGGTCCTACACAGGTGCACACTTCTCAATGGCGGACCACAGACGTCTCTATCCGATTCTCGGGATGGCAGCAACTCCGTACCGGCGGAACACGTACCGGGCGGACCCTACGCCCTGGGACATGGATCGTACCGACATGCCCGCACCCGTGGTGAGTGCGTCGCCCGGTCGTATCGTGGCGTACGACATTCCACCTGCGGGCGGTGGGCATTCGTGGAGGCTGTAACGTATGGACCTCGGTAGGCAATACGGACCGCTGCCACTCGGCGCATGGGTGGCAGTGGTCGGCGGTGGTCTAGGAATTGCGCTCTACACCCGCAGTCGTGACAAACCCGCTGCAACCATTGTGGAGGACGGTAGCGGCGTACCGGGTGTGGGCACTGGTGGGACGTCTACGTGGATATCCAATCAGCCACCCGCACCTGTGGAGGGTGCACCGAAACCGACCACTAATGAGGAGTGGTCGCGACTCGCCATTGCCTACCTGATTAACGAGGGTTACGACCCATCGCTAGCAGACACGGCAGTGCGTAAGTACATGGAATCCCAGCCGTTGTCACTGGCCGAGAAAGCCATGATGGACACGGCATTGCGCAAGTTGGGACCTCCGCCGATTCCGCTACCGGCACCGCCGGAATTGCCGAAACCGCCGGACCCGCCTGCACCGACACCCACACCGACACCGACACCCACCCCGACACCCACACCCGTGCCACCACCGAACCAAATACGGTGGGCGATTGTGACCCCGTGGCCGTCGAAATTCGGGACGCTATGGGGCATCTCGCAGTATTACTACGGGAGTGGTGCACAGTACCCGCGTATCTACAATGCAAACCGGGTGGGTGTGCGGCGGCCGGACGGTTCGGCCGGAATGATTAAGAATCCCAATCTCATCTATCCGGGGTGGAGGATCTACGTACCGTGAGTGTTGATACACAGTCCACGTTCAATACGGGACCGGACATGACACCGGACGACCGGATGAAAAGAATTGACACACTGTTGTGTATTCTTTTCGCCGGTCTGACGTCGCACCCGCTGGCAACTACTCTCATTCCGCCGGAACAATTGGCGCAGCTCAAAGCCATTCTCCCGCAGGAATAGCCAATGGCTAAACTCACCGCTCAACAGATAGCCGGATATGCCAAAGCGGCAGGGTTTCCGGATAATGAGCTAGCGACTGCGACCGCGGTAGCGCTAGCCGAGTCGGGTGGTGAGACGACCGCAACGAACAGGAACACTAACGGATCGATTGACTATGGATTGTGGCAGATTAATACCGTTCACGGTTCCCTATTGTCCCAGGGTGATAAGTTCAATCCCGCGGACAATGCTAAAATGGCCTACACCGTCTGGAATGGTGCGGGTCGTAAATGGTCGCCGTGGTCTGCATACAACAATCAGCGTTACCGGACGTTCCTGCCGCAAGGGTCATTGGCGGCAGCAGCACCGACCACGGCGGGCGCATCAATTGACATTCCGAATCCGACCCCGGGCGGTGCTGCAATGGCAGCGGCCGGCAGTACCGCGGATATTATTAGTCTAATATCCGGGTTGACGTCGGGTGGGTTGTGGACGCGACTCGGCGCGTTTCTGTTGGGTGGGATACTGATTCTGTTCTCGCTTTGGAAACTCACTGGCGCCGGGGATATTATTGTGCAGACGGGCAAGATTGCTGCCAAGGTTGGGAGTAGGGGTGTGCTGTGAACACAACTACTATGGTTGTCGGTACGGGTGTGCTGGTGGCGGCCGGACGATGGGCAGACGCAAAACCGCTGGACATTAAAATTGCTGTTGGTGTGGGAGTGTTCGCACTTGCACTGTCCATTCTTGGTAGTGCGGACGAAAAATTGGCTGCACAGTTCGCACTACTCGTGTTCATCCTGGCCTGTTTCCGATACCTCCCGGGCATCGTGCAGAAATTGGGATTCGCAGGGGCAGCCAAGTAATGGACACTCTGCCTATTGTCACCGGGATTGCTGGGTTTGTGATCCTGTGGGGAGCAATACGTAATAAGAATCCATTAAAGGCTATACAACTAGCGTTGCAGGGGCAGGACCCTAATACGGCCCCGCCGCTGTATGTGGCGTCAACGCCTGCGGGTGCAGTGCCATCGGAGTCGCTGCCAGGGACGCCACAGCCTGGCGACGATGCCCGGACCGACCCTCCGGGTTTCGTCCCAGGTCCTAACGAATACGTCGTGCCGATCCTGCCGAATGAGGCAACGCAAGGGGGAGGAGTGCTGTGACCGATCCGGGCGTTATCGGACCCGCAATGTTGGGCATGACACAGTCGATATCGTTGTTTCAGACGATGCTCCCGAAATTCTCGGAGATCCGGAAGACGAATCCCGAGGACAATCCGGCAATGGTGCAAGACGTGCGGATGGGCGAACTAGCGGCAGTGCTCCTCACCCTCGGGATTGGTGGGATGACGAGTGCACTTACCGGGTCGTCGGTACCGTCGGTGGTGGCTGCCACCTCGGCTATTGGATTGGTCATGTTGTATGAATCGGCGTTGCGTGCTCGGACAGAGGTAAATGCAAATGCCTAGCGAATCTCCACAGGACCCGCGCGGGCGGGACACTCAGTATGCGACAGCGGATGTGTCCGCAGCGCCGGAAAGAATTCCGGAATACGTTGTCCCAGCACCGGACCGATACGGCGGAGTCAATTTCCCGTATCGAGGGCAGCAAACACACGGTGTAGAGCCAACGGATACAGCGGTTGGATCACCTGACGATTGGGAAGGTGGCGCCGTTGAAATCGCTTATGAGACGCCAGAGAATGAGGTGGTGCCTGTTCCTGTTAGGATTGTTAGCGGTGCCGCTACAGAATACCGACACTTCCAAACCTACCAAGCTACCGTTACGGACCAGCCTCTTATGGTGGTTGGTCAGAAATTGGGGAGGACGACCGCAACGGTTACGGTTGTGGGCGGTGCCATTGTGTACCTTGGGCCTAGCAGCAGTGTTAGGGATAACAATGGTTTCCCTATTGGGCTTGCTAACCTAGATCCCAAGTTCGTGACATTAGGTGAGGCGCCGGTATGGGCCGTCTGTGGATCAGGTTTATCTGCGACAATTGCCGTCCACACTGAATACGCTACCACCGAATGACAACGGTCCGACCGCTTGATACGAACGCCCGTGCAGTGTTCAATAGTGCGGGTGAGGCTAGATTGCGGATCGGACCTACTGTGTTCGGCGAAACGTGGCGGGTACGGCGCATGACAGTATCGTCGGACAGTTTGGCTGATACCGACGCGCGGGTGTATTTAAACGCCGAGGTAGACTCCCGAATGATTGCCGGCAGTTGGTCAGGGAACCGGGATTTCAACGAAACGGACGTGACATTACAGAACCTGGATCAATTGATTGTGGTATGGGTGAGCGGGACAACGGGAGCTAATGCCACGTTTGTATTGCAAGGGACGAGGGAAAGGTAATGGCGTTTACCGATCCGATTCTGTCTGGAACTGAGTTGGTGCGTTCGGCGATTACGTCGGACGACTACGTAGCTGGGACGTCGGGTTGGGCCATTCACAAGAATGGTGCCGCAGAATTTGCTAACGCCACGGTGCGGCAAACTCTCACCGTTGGCAATGACATTATCCTCAAAGGTCGCAGCCTTTCTAACGCCCTTAATGCTGCGCCTATAGGGTGCGTCGCCTGGATTAGAGGCTATCCGGTAGAGTCCACCACTACCGAAAAGCAGATAATGTATACAGAAATGCAGGTGGTTACTGGCCGATTCTATGAAGTCTTCCTAGTTAACATCACTCCTGATATAGGTAATACTAAAGCGACTGAGTTTAAAATTCGGTGGGTGGTCGGGACTGGCAGTTTCCCTGACAATAACTCCTCCATAATTGCAATGACCTTGCGGCTATCACAATTTGAGAATGGTAACGCTCGGGCTATGTTCTGCTCGGGATACACTGGAATAATTCGCCTACGTGCCAGTATTACTAGCCTTGACGGGCAGAACGTACGGTGTTGGGCACCCGGTGGCGGTTGCATTCTCGGCGCCTATGACCTCGGAGTTTCACCCTCGGTAGACCCCGGTATCGGCATTATCGGGAGCGCCTCGCCCGGTAAGACACTGAAAGAATTCACCATATCGTCTAATTTCTGCAAGTCGTATCGAGGTACGGGCGGAGGTAGCGGGTTTAATAATTTCCTGGCAGAAGGTGACTTTAACTGGGTTGGGGAGGATTACATAGGCTGGTGGACATTCGTTGACAGCGACCGATGGCTGATAGAGGACATGATAGGAGTCCCAGAAAGTGACATCATCGCCGCCGACTGCCAACTAGACTGCCTGCAATGGAACGGAAGTAATGGCACCGTCATTCTCGGCTACCACAATACACTCAGCCTCGGCGCAGGACTTCCGGGCGGTGGGGTATATGACAAACTGCGAATCAACTATTCGGGGTCTGGTAGCGGATGGTTTAGCCTAAAGGCAGGCGGTTTCGGGGCTGGCAGTATTATGGATGGTATCAAAACAGGGTACCTTAAGGGACTGTTGATGGGTAAGGCGGGGTCATCCGCTATGCAATACTCGGGAGTGTTTGAGAGTGGCGGAGCTACTCGGCCAACATTGCACATGAAATATTATAAGTAACAGCCACTTAACGGAAAGGGACTGGCAATGGCATTCGAAGAATTCACATCGCAGGGTAAGGTGAATGCGGAGCAGATCGTCGACGAGCCACGATCCGTCATCACTCCGCAGGGTGCCGTGACCGGACTTCCGGGACAGTGGGAGGTACGGTACCCCGACGGAAACGTCCGCGTACTGGACGATGAGGCGTTTCAGGCAGAATGGGGCGGAGGGTCGGACGAGGAGACGTCTCCAGAGCCAACGGCAGAGAAATCCCTCAGCACCCGTCAGCGTGCCTCTGCGGTGTCGGGGTCGGACAGTGGCACCAGCGATACACCGACGACTACCGCAGGTGTTCTTTCCGAGAAAGATTCCTCACGGGATTCTGACAGGGATTCCGACAAGGATTCTGACAGCGGAACGACAACCAAGCGCCGGTCTCGGAGCAAGGATGAGGAGGACGACGAACCTCCCGTGTAGTTCCGCGCAGTGCTACGACGGGTAGGCGAGGTGGCGGGCAACCCCTCCGCAGGCTGCCTCGTTAAATAAACAATTCCCGCCATTCGTGCTCGGGTGGCGGGAATTGTTATTG
>Ga0184628_10000636_pt1 | contig 18345 bp, 24 predicted proteins | sample PLM4_5_b1_FD_133149 | JGI IMG/M metagenome (GOLD analysis project Ga0184628, IMG submission 133149) | Groundwater sediment microbial communities from an aquifer in East River, Colorado, USA - PLM4_5_b1 | ecosystem: Environmental > Terrestrial > Soil > Riparian zone | place: USA: East River... | reverse complement strand
TCAAGTCCTTCTTACTATCCACGACAGTCTTTTATGGCAACGCAGGCCGGATCACGACCCCAAGGAAATCATAGCGTCGATAGAAAATGTAGCCAACGAACTCGCGCTGTCGGTTCCTATCCCATTCGGCCTAGGTTCTGGTAAGGATTGGGCCAGAGCTTCCTACGGCGACAAACTGGACAAATACGAGGACTAAATGGCATATCGTCCTGGCGACCCAACTGTTGAGCTTGAAGCACGTATCGAGACGACTACGGCTAAGGCTTACTTAATAGAACCGGTTATGGGCAAGAAAGATCAAGTGTGGTGCCCCAAATCGCAAGTAGTAAGTATGACCGACCCCGACGAGAACGGTACTCGTACGTTCACCGTCACCGAATGGTGGTACCAAAAGGCTGAATTAGATGAATGAGTCGGTCAAATACAAATTTGAGTGCCGCGACTATTCTAGCCTCCACGATACGTGGGAGGAAGCTGCTGATGAAGCTGTAAAATTTGGCGTCGGTCGTTGGTTAAATAAGCACGAATTCAATTTGGACTGGCCAGCAGTTATAAAGGCGGTTCGCGATGAATGAGGCCGACGTTAAGCGAAATATGGTAAAGTCCATGAAAGAGGGGGGCGGTTACGGTCGCCGCATCGAAGACCAATATGCAGTCGGCGTATTCGACATGATCCTCATTCCATTTGGGCTGCCGGTGTTTATGACCGAAGTGAAGATGATACGGGGGTTAACATTCGGACCAACGCTGCGTCAACACGTAGAATTAGAGCGAATACGACACGTAGGCCATCCATCGGGCCACGTTATTCCCTTGATGGTTGGGTTCAAGGATGGAGTATACTACTTCCATCCTCCCCAAATGACTATAAGACCCGACGCGTGCTTCTCAGTAACTACCAGCGACATGCCGTTCCACAATCAACTAGTTCAATACTACAACTCGAGGAGAAAGTAATGGCTAAGAAGAAAGAAGTAAACATAGTCGAGGAAGTTAAGTATCAGACCACGGAGGTAGCTGAATCCGTGCTACATAACGCTACGGATGCGGTCAAGAAGGGTATGAAGCATCACGGCGACACCGAGGCGTCATTCAGCATGATCGCTGAACTATGGACGACCTACATCAAGCACATCGCCATTATCCGCGGGTTCAATGGGGTAGACCCCGACCATGTGGCCCAAATGATGGTCCTGTTAAAGATCGGGCGGTCTGCTTACGGCCATGGGAAAGATAATTATGTGGACGCCGCTGGCTATTCCGCGCTCGCTGCAATGCTCCAACCGCTGGGTGGCAAGGATGACGAATGATTCGATGTGGCTGCACGATACGGGCGTCCATTGCTTGGTGGACGGCCAATTTGGCTCCACCGGCAAAGGTGCTCTAGCCGCTTGGCTAGCCGAATACTCGATCACCCACGGAATGTACCGGTCGTTCTCCGGTTCAATAACTAGCGCTGGACCCAATAGCGGGCACACCTTCTACGTCGACAAAGAAAAGATAGTGCTGAAACAGCTGCCAACATTCGCTGTCTATTTGTATAAGAGGGGTGTCACTGTTCCGGTGTATCTATCGGCGGGGGCTGTTATTGACCCTATAATCTTAAAGGAGGAAGCTGATCGTTACCCCAACCTTCCAATATACGTCCATCCCAATGCCGCCGTGGTGACAGAAATGGACAAGGCGGTGGAAATGAGCGGCACCATAGCGGAAGTAGCCGGTACTAGAAGTGGTACCGGAGCCGTCCTTGCCCGCAAGGTTGTACGCGATCCTTCTGCCATCGCCGGTAACGCATTGGGCCACATCGCACCCAATGTTGTCATCCAAAACCACCGGATGAAACCGGAGAAGAACGCCTATTTCATGGAGGTATCCCAAGGGTTCAGCTTGGGTATCAACTCCCACTTTTATCCCAAAGTGACCAGCCGTGAATGTACCGTTATGCAGGGGTTAGCAGATGCCCGCATTCCTCCAAGCATGGTGCGCGAAGTATACATGGCAATCCGTACGTTTCCAATCCGGGTGGGCGACGTGGACGGTCATTCTAGCGGGGCTTGGTATTCGGATCAGCAGGAGACTAGCTGGGAAAAACTCAGGGTGGAGGCCGAATTAACCACGGTAACCAAGCGCGTCAGGCGGGTCGCGTCATTCTCGATGGATCAGTTCTACGACGCTTGCCACGCCAACGATCCAACCATGGTATTCATAAGCCACATGGATTACATAGATGGAGATACCCAGCACTTGCTGCTCGACTCGCTGTCAGAAGCCAGGGACCGAATGGACAAGGACTTTACGTTCCTATTCGGATACGGACCGACAACTTGGGACGTATGGAACGTGCTTAGGGATGGAACGCAACAGGAGCTATTTCGATGAAGAGAGTGATGTTTCTTGAAATGCCCGAATCTCTGGCACCCTGGAATTCGCTGCTGGTTGATTTCTTCCAGGGAATGATGATGAAGCTGGATAAGAACTCCCACAAGGAGACCCCAACAAAGGAGACATTACCCAAGATAATGGACCTGCTCCGAGAGGAAATTAAGGAGTTCGAAGAGCAGTTGTACAAGGATAGGTTCAACGAAAACTCCCTGATCGAATTAATGGATCAGGCCAACTTCTCATTCTTAGCTTACGTGGCATTGCGGAGAGAGGGGGTAAAACATGAAGCGCCAAGTGATCCTCAACCTCGAAGAGGCTGATATCAAGTGGCTTGAAAAGGAATATGGCGAAGTAGAGTGGAAGCGCCGGATGGAACAGCACATCGCCAACGAAGTACATCTACGCCAGCACGACGCCCTTAAACTTAGAAAGCCGTGGGACTACTGAAAAGGGGGTTGACAACGACGCGGCGGCGTGTTAAAATGAGGGTATGATGGAGCTACTGGAAGTACAGCGAAAAGCACTACAAGCGAGCCGGGGCAGACCCGGATTCGCTTTTTATATGGAAATGGGGCTTGGTAAAACCCTTACCGCGTTGACTGAGTTCTTGAGTCTAGTAGATAAGGGGGTAACCCGACTAGTCGTCGTGTGCCCCAACAGCTTCAAGACCGGTTGGCTCGATGAAATTAAAAAGCACGGGTTAAAAGTCCACCCGCACATTTTCAATTCCGGTTCCGATCATGAAAATGGCCGGTTCTTGAAGACTAAGTACACATCACCGCCAGTATTGATTGTCAATTACGAAGCTATCCGCAAGGAACACGTCCAACAGTATATAGCGGAATTTACTAAAAATCGCCAATGTATGATAGTGTTCGACGAGTCTATCCAGATCAAGACTTATAACAGTCTGCAGACTAAGGCCGCATTGGCCATGGCTCCCCTATTCGCGTGTTGCCGCATCTTATCGGGGAAGCCCGTAACCCAAGGCCCCCATGACTTGTGGGCACAGATGCGAGCAATTGGAGCCATCAACACTAGATACTTCCCATTCAAGACCACGTTCTGTCGGATGGGCGGGTTCAAGGGTAAGAAGGTGGTGGGCGCTCAGAATGAAGAGCTACTTGCCGCGACGATCGATAGGTTCGTGTTCCGAGCGTCGAAAGCGGAGTGGACAGACTTGCCGCCCAAAATGTATACTTCCAGGCAATACCAGCTGACGCCGAAATTGGCGGCCATGTATAGAAGTATGGAAGAAGAGTTCGTTTTGTGGATCAGCGACAACGAAACCGTGGCGGTTGAGGCTTTCATCACCAAATACATAAAGCTGGCCCAAATCCAGTCCGGATTCATTATTAAGGAAGACGAGAGCATAGAGGAATTGGTACCGCCGGAGGAGAACCCGCGGTTTATACTAGTCCGCGAAATCATAGAGGAAACCACTGGTAAGGTGGTGGTTCCGTATATTCACCGGTACACATCGAGTCTGCTTGAGCGGAGCCTGGCCGAGTTCAACCCCGCCGTCCTAAGGGGCATGATGAAGCCGGAAGAAATCCAGGCGTGCAAGGATAAATTCAATAATGACCCAACGTGCCGGGTAATACTCGTCCAAACCCGTGCGGGGAAGTATGGGCATACTCTTCTAGGTGGCGAGGACCTAATAGATAAGTGCAGCACGATGGTATTTGCAGAGAATTCCTACTCACTAGACGATAGAAGCCAAATAGAAGACCGAATACACCGTCATGGACAAACAGAAAGCTGTTTGTATGTGGATGTTTGGGGCACCCGATTGGATCACAGAATAACATTGGCCCTCCAAGCGAAGGAGAACATAGTACAGGCAGTATTTCAGCACTTTAAGGGTAATCGTTAATCTTCTGTTTCGGTTAGAAGATCTAGAAGTCCCCGAGTACCACCCCTTCGTAGTTTATCCTGTATTTCGGGGGATATCGGCCCCTGGAATTTTGGGCTCTTGAGCATAAGTCGCCGTAGGTTCTCCACGCTCTCGGTAGTTCCTTGCTTCGACGCATATTTTAATGCGCCGCTCACCGCCGGAACTGCGGCCAACATAGCCAACATAGCTTTCCAGTCCTGGGTCGTCATTCCAGCCCCGATCTGGCCAGCCGTATTCATGCCCGCAACCATTGAGCCTAATTTCCCGGATACGTTGGTTCCTGGGTCGCCCTTGGTAATAGCGCTGATACCTTCCAACGCCTCGGGCTTGAAAGATTTGGTGACCCGCATCTTTTCGAAAGCGTCCCGGATATCCTTCTGGGAGCCGCCCTCTTCCTGTCCGACATAAGCAGCATTCTCCACTCGCTTAGCCGGACTCATTCCCTTTCCTGGCAGATTCTTCATGGATGGAGGGGGAAGTTTATCACTTACACCTTGCCACCACTTAGCCAGCATATTTGTGGGTTTGGCGACGGCTGCGGCACCTGCTTGACCCAGGACGCCCGCCAACATACCCTGCCCGACGCCCTCAGACACGGGACCCTGATCGCCTGTCGCCGCCTGGATACCGCCCGCGACCCCGCCCTCAGCGGCTCCCCCAAAAGCACGCGTGATCCCTCGGACTATGGGTCCTCCGCCAACCTTGGCCACCAAACCGGGAACACCAGTTGGGGTGGCAACCCCTGCCGCTGCTTCTAAAGGAAGAGCAGCCCAACCCATTCGATCGCGCGCAGACGCGGTTAGAGCAGCGCTGTCCCCACCAGCCAATTTGTCCGCCAAACCAAACGACGCGGCATCCGTCCCAACGCGCGCCATATCCTCCATCATACGGAATGGCCTTTGCCACATCGGGGCCGATTCCATTTCGGCCTTACCCTTGACGTTCACCTCGTCCTGTATTTTAGCGTTAAGCTTCTTAGAAGCCTCCTCCATGCTGCCAGCATCGACATGATACTTCGACCCATCAGCGCGCATAATTTCAAAGGTTGCCATGTTAATTTATCCGTCTGACATCGTTACCGCCGATTTTACCGCCGCCGCCTTCTTGCTCAACCTCTTTCAGAGCTTTAGCCAATGCTTTTTCATAAGCTGCTTGAGCTTCGGCATCGCTAAGCCTGCCGCCCTTCTTAAAGTCGTTTTCAGCCAAAACGATCATAGCCGCTTTAACGTGGTTTAGATTGGCAAGTAACTGATCGTCGTCTTGGTACGGATCGAGGCTAGCGAATGCTGACGACAACATTTTCTGCTCGAAGTCGGTTACGCTGCCAAGACCAGCACTTCCTTGGGGTGAAGCATCGCGCATCGATTGCAGCTGGGAGAATGCAGTATTGGCGTCGACTGTTCTAAGAACGGACCTAACATTAGTTGCACTAGTCGATCCGAATTGGGCTGGGATACTAGAACCCAGACCAGTTGCGGGCCAATACGACTTCTGATTCTTAATCAAATCCTTGGCTGTATCAACAGCCCTAGAAACCGAGGACACCTTGGTCCAAGCTGTGCGATCCTTGACCACTTCAGCCTCAGTCGCTTTTTTCTCCTCACGCTCAGCTTTTTCGACCTTAAGCGCATGCTCTCTCCGCTTGATTGCGGCATCGCTGCCGGGAAGATCGTATAGTTTCGGTTTACCGTCAGTGACCAACACATCGCCGTTATCGGCACGTTCCCAATCCTGGCCCGGAGGAGGCTCGGGGAATTTCTGCCCTTGCGGACCGACATTGACCGTAACGCCGGACTTGCCGTAGCGCCGAATATACTCCTCCATACCCATCTGCTTGTCAGCTGGGCGATCCTTATTAATCGCAGCCAATGAAGCTATGTACTTGGCATTCGGAGCCTCTCTTGGCTCGAGCTTAATAGTAGTGATGAAATACTGCATTCCGACTGCGGGTTTGCCAGCCGCTGCGTTCTCCTCATTGATCTGAGCAAGTGCCTCAATGTCCGCCGCGTTGGCAGCCTTCTGCTTGTCACGCTTGACAGTGGTGAGATACTCCGTCATAGAAATTTTGGGCTTACCAGCTGCAACAAGCTCCGCATTGATGCCATCGAGCATTTCGGCATTAGTTCTAGCTTCGGACGTGGGCGGAAGTCCGGCAGACGGACCCATTGTTTCGCCAGTCCGCTTGCTCCTAAGCTGTCTACCTGTCGCGCCTTCTACGAATTCGCCTTCCTCAGGCTTCGGTCCGCCGATCTTGGCTATCTCCTTGCCAGTGATGGCGTGGTGCAATGATTCCTGTCCGTTTTCGGCATTCGTAACCTTGATCACATGGCCGGTGTTGTGGGCGGCGATAACCTCGTCCAACTTGCCGCTCGTCTCCAAAGCAACCAGCGTTTCCGGAGACAGGTTATATTGCTTACCCAATCCACCCAAAACAGACCTGCGGAGAAGCATATCCTTCATTGATTGTTGCTGCTTCTGGAGATTGATTAGGTCAGCCGAAGTAATATTACCCGCTCCTTGTGCGCCACCAGCTGCAGAAGCTGCGATTAACGCCTTGCGCGTTCCTTCGTAGGGGGATAAGCCCGCCGCAATCATGGTAAGGCCAGAGTCAAGCGCCGCCGCATTCCGATTCTGTTGCATAAGCTGCACGTACATATTCGCCAAATCAGGAGGCGATTGCAGAGCATTGGGTGACGCAGCCGCCGGAATTGGATTAGTTACCGGCGTAACCGCTCCTGTCGGTACAGTAGTTGTCGGAGGCGCAGGCGGAGCAGCGGGAGGGGGCGAACCCGGAGGGGGCGGAAACGGACTCGATGGCGGCGCAACTTGCGGGCCAGGAATGGGCGGAAGCCCAGCTCCACCCGGCTGAAACGCCTGGATAACTGCCTCGTCCGGATTCCCGCCCCCTTGAAGAGCAGCAATTACTTGGGCAATGTTCATGACTATCTACCTGTTAAGGTCAACCCCATGTTCTTACGACGCGCCGCCATAAGCTGCGCCATCAAGCTCTGTGCTTGCGGACCCATTCCCATCCCACCTGCTTCTGGCGACCCGCCAGCCATTGGAGATATTTTAGCTGCTTCGGCAGCAACCGCAGGGTTCACTTTGGGCGAAATAGCACCAACAACCTGATCCAAAGGACTAGCTGGAGCCGCTTGGCCAGGTTGAGCCGGGGGATTAAGAAGGTTCTTTATGGATTCGCCAATACCTCCTTGACCCGGAGCGCCCGCAGTTGCAGCTGCGGCGACAGGAGAAGCCTGGTCAGGCAACATCGGGGGAGTCCCTTGCGCCCCCGGCATCGCTGGAACGCCAGGAGGAAGTGCCGTCGGCATCGGGTTTTGTAGCTGAGGAAGTAGTGGATTGGTAGCCAATGACAAACCCGGAACCTGTCCTGGCATCTTTCTATTGAATCCGTAATAGTCCATGATTTTTCTCGCTGCTTCTTGAGGAGGTGTATTCGCTGGGACGTTATTGGCAACTAAATGATGCCCCGGAGCATTGCCCGTGCCGGTTATCATTTTGGCTGCGGTTTCCGCGCCTTGCTGGTGACCTAATGCTAATTCCGAATGGGATGGCTCCCTACCAAGGAACCTCTTAAGAGTGTTCCAATTATCCTGGGTAAGCTTCACCCCCGCTTTGATATTCGCTACGGGGTCATTACGTATGTCAAAATCAGGGCCGAGCAATCCGTACAGCTTGCCGGTACCTTTCGTGAACTGCAGCAATCCTTGCGCACCGGTTTTGGATCGGAGGTCCTCTCTACCGCCGCTCTCCTTCGACACCATGCGAGTAATATAATCCCGCAGATGCTCCGGAACATTCGCGTTAATAATGCCCTGCACTCTTTCTGAAAGCATAGCCATTAGCTTAACACTTCCATCAGGTTGCTAAGGTTGACAACACGCTTGCCGCCCACCTTCTTAACCGCCTTCGGGGCGATCTTCTCGATGTCCTGCGCCATCGGGCCGACCACCTTCGGGTAGCTCTTTGGGTCGCTCTTGTAGCGATAAGCATACATCGGGATCGGACCACCTGTTAGCTTCTCGATATCCGTCTTCATATTGCGGTCGGAATACATACTTGCCGCTATCTTTGCCCCGCCCAACCCAAGGGTAGCCCAATCCGTGGGCAATTGCTCCTGGGTGGAAGTCTTGGAGCCAGTCTCGGTCCTGCCGTAAGGCGACATGCCCAAAGCAGCCAGCCTAATATTAAGCTGCTCCGTTGGGTAATCCCGCATCTCGTAGAACTTCTTGGCCTCGGCGTCGAGCAGCTGCTGGAAGTAGTTCCTATCCTGCGCTCCTGCGGCGTACAGTTGGTTGATGTCCTGCGCTTCGGCTGCTTCCTTCCCGGAGGCAGTAGAAAGCAACCCGGAGCCAACCCCCAGCAACCCAGCGGCGCTACTTCGGATACCAGTACGGTCATTTAGTGCGGTGGTAGTAGCGTAATCAATGCCCGCCCTGCGTAATTCAGCGGTTAGATCACCGATATTTCGGACACCCTCCGCTCGCGTTACACCGCTTTCGATGCCATGGCGCGATCCGCCGAATGCACCAGCCGTCCTAGATAGATCATTTACGTCCAGTAGATTACTGGTCAGCGACCGTTCCGCGTTAGCAACAGCACGGTTCTCGACTTCTTGCGTGTAAGGATTCAGATACGGGTTAATATCGAGCGGGCCAGAAGTAGCTTTGTAGATATCCCCGGCACTCCTATAAGCGCCTCCCGCCTCTGTGTAATATGGATCGGTCGAACCAATAGTAGACTGAGCCAAATTATACCCTTGAGTGGTATAAGGCGACTGGCCAGCGACAGTCGGCCCTTGGTACGGCTGATAACTAGTACCAGCGATAGATTTGGCAAGGTCGTAGTTTTCCTTGGAAGCGCCCTCGACCCATGCGGGGAGTTGCGTCTGCTTTACTTCTGTAGCCTGTGCTGGTTTGCCGCCGCTCATGACCTAATCTCCTTTAGGTATTCAATTCCCATCTTCTTCCACCCCGGCGTTCGATAATTCCACCATCCGTCCCTGCCGGTCGCAGTAAGAAGTTTGGCATTGATGTTCTTAGCCCAAAGCTCGACATGTTCTTCTGCCGCCAACGCCCCGTCCAGGTTGCCAACGGCGAATAGTATATTAACCGCCCTCTTACGGGGATATTCGTGGACTTGAGTAATAACCCATGTATCTTCCACGGCATGGCTCTGCATATCACCAGTAAACAATTGCTTGTCAATATCTTCCATAGTATATAAGTTACCGCCCAGCCGCAAGGCTTTATCCATTCGCCGCAGCATTTCTGGGTTAGTAATGCGAATCATTCCGATACCTTTGTTATTACTGCGACACCGGCATTACTTATAGTTACCTCCCATACGCTCTTATCAGGCGAGTACAACAATATAGACCGATTGCCGCCGGTCGCGCTAAGGTAATCCTTGCGCATCCGTTGGAGTTCTAAGTCCCATTGAACCAAAAACTTAGTAACCTCCATGTCTTTGAAATTAGGAATTCTCATATCTTTTTACCTCGCGGCTTCACATCGAATATGATGGGGCCAACAGTGCTCCAATCGGAATTCTTAATCATCTCAATACGAAGTCTAATATCCCGCGCTGTTTCCCGAATATCGACCCACCCGTGCCCATTCACTAATCTTTGCTGTGAATATTTCTCGGAGGCTGCAGTTGTACGATCATTTACCATGGCCAATGAGAATGCTACAGCGGTTCTATCCCCCGCAATTTCCGGAAGTATCTTGTTGATCGTAATAAATCGTTCACCAGCTAGCATATTGATAGTTTGGGATTCCAGGAACGGCATAAACAACGCCTCAGGATAAGTAACCCCGAATTCGTGCTTCCACACTTTGAAACCATCGGACATAATAGGGAAGCGATCATTAGCGTACGTCAATCCACAAGTACGACTAAGATAACCACCCATCCATACCTTAGAGCGGTAGTCGACAGCAACGTAGCGAGTACAATTAGGCCCTAATGCCGAATCCACCCAGAACCACCAAATTTCGCCTCTAGCTAACAGATTAACCGAGTGGGATTCCAATACAGTCTTTTGAAAATCCATCTTCTCCGAAATAACATCCCAAATCGGGCAAGGAATAACATCAGCAGTCGAACCGTTGTACAACCAGAAGCCTTCAACAGAAATCCACCCTATACCTTCGGGGATGGACGATACCGAAGCAGCGCTGATTGGTATAGGAACTTTTCCTATTCCTCTATATCGATAAACATATGGACGACCAATATGCTCCACAAAATAAGACATAGCTGGAGTGGACACAAATACGCCGATGGCGGACGAATGAGCAGCTACTATCGGTGAAAGTGGGTCGACCGTAAACATTCCCGCTGTATTCAACGGATCAGCGAAGTCCCAATCTTCAATGTCCTCTTCGCTGCACCACCCGTAATCACCGAAATTGCCGCCCATCTGGAATAACATAACGTGATGTTCGGGGGTAACCACGAATTGGCGATTAGTGGTGGGAGCGCCCGTAACAGCGACTGCTTTTACCGATGGTGTGGACGGCTTCCATATAAGCAATCGCCCGTCATAACTGGCCATTGCTAACAAGTCTTCGCCCCAATTGTTTAATGACCAAGCAGCGGAGAATTTTTGGATAGTGGATACTCCTGTTCGCGGAGTTCCATACGTGGACTCGCTGTAATCCAACTCGCCATAACCAGCCGTAGAACCGGTATAAACTCCCATACCCCCAATAGGAGTTATGTCCTCCAATGCGCCGCCAGTTTCTACGTATATGTGTTGTTCGCACAAGTAAGCGGTATACACAACACCATTGAGTGCCGTCCACCGATGCATGGCTCTCATACGAGACGCAAATGGAATGGCGTATGGAACTTGTTCCCAACCACCAACGGGTCTTAACGTAACCCCGTCGTCCCAACGCACAAGGTTCCCCTCCCGCCAGTTAGTTATCTGGGCGGTTTTAGATAGAAGGGTTGTTACACCCGCTGGGAAGTGTATCGACGGCATGTTACCCTAACTTTATTACCGCGTAGAAGGTTATGGTAGGTTGAATGTTGTTGTGTCCTTGCCAACTTCCTGCGCCCTGTGTATCCCCGTATATTTGATGGGTGTGAACAAGATCAGTGTTACCAGTATTTCCGTAATTCCTGGGGGAGCGACCACGAACAACCGGGCCGCTGCCAGCCGCCGCACTATTGTTCTGAGGCGAATCCGGTTCAAAAACATCAGGAATAGTGTGACCATGGTATAGACTTTCGAAGTTACCCTGTGAAAAGAAATCTATGTGATGGCCGTGTCCTGGCATTTCTGCGATGGACAATCCATGATAGTATAATCCGCCTGCTACGGATAAGGAGTAACCGGGCAATCTACCCGCTCCGTCATCCGAACTAGCTATAACGCGGCCTCGCACATCTGGTAAGTTAAAAGTAGTGGACCCATTCCCGGCCCCGTATATTCCACCGTATCTATTAAACACTATAGGATTCGCCGCGCGGGAAACTGCTTGGCCGTTGCACAAAGCCCAACCTTGTTCTATAATTACGCCGCCCGTATACATAATATGCCCAGGGGGAACACCTAAATATTGTAGAGTTCCATCCGGACGTTGAACAATAGGGTTGCCGTACGTGTCAAAAAATATCCTACCAGTCCCTGCTGGCGGAGCAGCCGGAGTAGCTTGGTAAGGCTGCCAAGGGGCACCATAAAGACCGCTTCCTAAAGAAATATTCTTAGTAAAAGTCGCATCCCCATTCAACCTATTCATATAGAATGGTTGATCTATAACCACACCAACAGGATTGTACCTAGTAAATACCATATGGCCATCGGGGTTACCAGCACCCGAGTCACCAAGATCTAAATTCCACCGATCATTATTCCGAACAACCTTCTGATCCAATATATCCATATTGGCGTTCAGCTTATTGCCCCATGTATCAGGGGAAGCACCGATTTCGGGCTTCGTCAATCCCATCTTAGGAGTTACGGTGTCAGCCATGGCTCAGTTCCTCATGCCGTAAATCTTGGATTAGTTTCCACCGCAGTAACCCAAGTCTGATCTGACTCATTTATAGGAACCCAAATATCACTCATTTCATCTATAGGAGTCCAAATCTGACCCGGATCACTTATTGGATTCCATATCGGATGAACGGAGTAATCAAGACAGTTGATGTTTATTTGAACGGTAATTGATCCCGTAAGCGCTATTCCAACAGCAATCTGTTGTCCATCTATTGGTATCGATGCGGCTATTAAAACATCTATGTAACCCGTCTGATCCGCAAGTGGCTTTCCAACAATAGGTATAGAACTAGCCGTTATTGTATCACTACGCGCTCGTACATCCGAAATCGATGCGCCAACAATTGGTATTGTGCTTGGCGTGATTGTGTCGGCAAACCTCAGTATATCTGCAAGCGTTGCGCCAACGATGGGAATCGAGCTTGCTACGATGGTGTCACTACGTGCTCGTACATCTGAAATTGTTGCGCCAACAATAGGTACTGTGCTTGGTGTGATTGTATCGGTAAACCTCAGTATATCTACAAGCGTTGCACCACTAATCGGCAACGTACTAGCGACAATCGCATCGGAATAATTGATTCCACCAGCCGAGAATACCGGTGTGACAACTGCGCCAACAATAGGTAGCGCTGAGGCAGCAACCACTTCGCTGTAAGTAGCTTTATCCGTAAGTGATGAACCAACTATTGGCAGCGAACTTGCCGTGACTACAGGTTCGGTTTGAGCGAACACATCAACGAGCGACGCGCCGACAATAGGTACCGTGCTTGGCGTGATTGTGTCGATGCGACCACGTACTGATGTAATAGCTTGTCCAATGATCGGAACCGAACTAGCTGTTATTGTGTCGTTATACCCGTATATCGGAACAATTATTTGCCCAAGGATAGGAACCGTGCTCGGCGTAACCGCCGGTTCGACCCATCCGTAAACATCAACTAGCGATGCACCAACAATCGGCACCGAACTCGGTGTTATTGCCGGCTCGAATCTGGCGACCGTATCAACAAGCGATGCACCAACAATTGGAATAGCGCTCGGTGTAACCGCCGGTTCTACCCAACCCAATCTATCACTAATCGTTGCGCCAACAATTGGCACCGCCGAATTGGTGATAGTTTCGCCATAGGTTGCCTGGTCGATAATCGTTGTGCCAACAACCGGAATAGCGCTCGGCGTGATCGTATCGGAATAATCAATGGTAGTAGTCGCCACCGGACGATAAGCAACCATCGCCCATTGGTCGGCGACTGTTTGCGCGAGTGCGACTGAATCTCTTAAAAACCCCCAATCGGAGCCGTCAAGCTCCGCCAGCGTTGGCGTCGCGACCCCGCCCGCCGGGGGAACTCCGAACCCTTCGTGACCCAACCTAGACGTATATGTGTAGGCCGTCCAGTCGAGGGCAGAAAATGTGTATTGATAGCCGCCGCCCGTAAAATAAGTGGCGCGATACAAATTGTAACCGGAGTGTACCGTAGGACGAATATTAATCGTCGCCGCAACCCACGAAGCTGCACCCCAATTAGGCCACACTGGCGGATCAGTGTTCGTACTAGCCGCAGCAACGGTTAACCTTGAAGCAGTTGTAGAATATGGCCGCGTCGCGTTGACGCTCATATTTACGAGCGCTGTGTATCCAGCTTGAACGCCCTTGCTTGTGTCGTGAATAGCGGCAGCGCCAAACGCAAGCAGCCACGTGTTTGCCGCAAACGTCGCGCCGCTCGCCGGTGGATTTGGCGCGGTACCGGTGCCAGTCGCAGGAGCAGGAGCAGAAATATCTAATACCGTTGGATAGTTGAGGGCCTGCCGCAGCACAAGGCAGCCGTAAGCAACACCATCGCCCGCCGAACCGCTACCAAGACACACAACATTTGTGTCGGGCGTCCAGCCCATCGTCTTGTACCAAACGCCGAATCGACGTGCGGCGGTTGCGGTCTCCAAAACGAGATTGGTATAACCCGCCGTACTGATGCCGGGATTAGCAGCGCCAGCCGTGCCAAACCCGCCCCAAACAATTACAACGTCACCAACCCCAGGCGCGACCGAGAATGTCAGCGTGACGTTAGCGCCCGCCGTTGAGGTACCAGATACACCAGTGCCAATCTCCACGATACCTGGTAGGTCGCTAAAATCCGCCTTGCCAACCACTCCATGCGACCAGCCTAGAATCACGTCGTTAGAATCAATGACGCCGGAGCCTTTGCCGGTCTGCGTCGCGGAAAACGGCGAGACGCGGGCTGTTTGTAAGGTGCTTGAGAGATATGTTCGTGCATAGCTCGCCAAATTAAACGGCGTATCACTCCAAACCGTATCGATCGTTCCGCTCGATTTTTCCCAGTCATTACCTACTGGCGTCGTGCTGATAAACTGTCGGGAGATAACCCGCGCATCGCCGGGCAGCGCCGCGTCGTCAACAACGATATCGTCGATGTAATACGGTTCGCTCGCTCCGCTGGTGCTGTACCACTTTGTGTTGATCGTCCAGACGGTCATCGTCCCAAAATTCATGGTGGACGGTGCCGGATTATCGGTGCCGTTGCCGGTCGCGCCTATCTTGTATCTAATGCCATCGGCATCGCGCGTATACCAAACATCATGAACCGTACTGGTCGCGCCAACTTCAATGTCGAACTCGAACGTTACCCAGCCGAGAACCGGGTTGCTGCCGGGCGTAACATAATTGCCAGCAAAACTGCTGGAGCTATCCGCCGAGTCGTACAAGCCGAACCACCAGCCGGGAACGCCGCCCGGCCCCGTCTTGTCGTACATCAGATAAAGATCGGCGATCAGCCCGGCACTGGAGTCGCGCAAAAATATCGAATAATAACTATCGGTCGTGCCGCCAGGATTGGCCCCGACATAGAACCGGAAGCTACCTCGTACACGCGTTAAATTAAGCGCAGCCGTAAGCGCCGTTTCACCGACACTGGAGCAATCATTCTTAAACGAATACGCACCAGCATTACCCGAGCCCGGTGCTGCGACAACCGAACAGCCGGAAGCAAGCGACAAAATTTCTGAGGTGTCGCCAGTTTCATAACCAACGAGGCATTGAACGGTCATCGTGGTGGACCCGGAGGCTGCGACGTCGTACCAGGAAACACATGCGCGTCGCGATCACCTTCTATCCCAAAGATGAGAAATTCCAACGTCACAAAACCTGTTTGCGCATCTACCGTGCGAATTTTAACTTTAATGAACGCCTCGAATCCTTTGGCGCGCAATAACTGCTCAACGTTGGCGTCAGCCCAAGCCTGATACCCCGCAACGGTCTTAGGTACATTGCCGGGAATTTGACTCGCCGAGAATGTAACCGATGGCTTGTGGGTATAGTTGATCGTGGCAAGTTGTCCCGCCTCGTCCCACTCAACACCCACAAGACCAACATTGCGACTGCCCGGTTTGGCATAGCTTATATCAATGTCGCCAATGGGAGGAGGATAAGGCATTGGGTCACATCAGCGCAATGGGTGGAAATTCCGACCGCCCGCGACCAACGATGCCGCGCGAGCCAGTTCCCCATACTCATTGGACTTATCGGCGACTATAAGCTTCGCCTCTTTGATAAGAACCACCAACGCCGCGCGCTCCTCGTTTGCTTCGGCCATTCCGCGCGCTTTCTTTTGCAGCGTTTCAAGATCAGCGTGAGCTTTATCAAGCTCCTGCTTAGCCTGATCGCGCATCGCTGTAACGTCAGTTTGTTTTGTTGCCATGACTGAAACGTCCTTTCCGTGCAAGGTTCAGTAATTCCTTGGCAAGTTGCGTCGCCAAGTCAGGTGTGAGGTTGACAACAACCGAACCATCGCTACGCACTTCAGCCTCGCGCATACCAATGCGGATATTATCCTTGATATTGCCGAGCACTTGAAGCTGGATCACCGCGATGGTGCGACCAGCCAAGACGAACGGCGTGCGCTTCAAATCCGCAACGTGATCGGTCATAACACATTTACCCTAGTTGATGGTGAACAAAGCACCCGCTGGGATCGTATAGGTGTCAGTGTTCGCCATCGTAATAGCCGAGCCGTGGTTGATCCAGCCGATTGCTGGATTGAGCGGGGAAGTTGGCGTATCATTGATCCAAATGACGTACTGGAACGGTCCAACCGCGCCAGTCGCTGTCCACACCGCTTGTGTGCCCGACACCGTGGTAACTTGGCCAGTGCGCGAAAACGACAGCGTGGTCGCCATTCCCGCGCCATCGGCCACCGTGGTGTAACCGTTGCCGTTAGCGATCTGCGTCACGTTCGACAGCAGAAAAGTAGTGCCGAGCACTGGCGCAGAATTGCTCAACGCCAGCCGAAAGGTGTCTGAATTGAAATCGTGAATCTTATTAGCGATATCCTCGCTAAGAATGTCGGGTTCAGTCCAGGTAGCCATGCTGATAACTCCTGCTAGTTTGTGTCCACTGTAAGCGAATTAGGACCAAAGATAACTATATCGTCGATTTCGACTGTCTTGGGAACATTGGTGTTATTGTAGGCAAGCAAGTTACCCCCTGTAACGCTGGACCAAATTCCAAAATAATAAACATCACCCCAGTCAGTTACGGCAGGAGGAAATTCAACCGAAGCAGAATTCTTGTACACAGTTGGATCAGGGCCTGATGTTTTTACAAATGTGACGGGCTGGCGCGAGTAACCCCCTCCCGAAAATTCGCCACCGGGCGGCAAATCTCCATGCAACGACAAAAATCTGTCGCCCAACAACAAGGCATCAAGGACAGTATCTTCGCCAGTACCTGAAAGTGGCATACATTACCCGAACGTTTTGCGCCTGACCAATTGTAGCGTAGAACCGCTAGCCTTGTCGATCTTGTGAGCCGCGTTCAGTTCATTGATGGAACGCGTTACTTCGTTATTCCAAGTAGCGCCGCGCTCGTCTTCGATCGCGTACAGAGAAGCGATGTGAAGGATTTTCAAAGTATAGATAGTGGAGTGATAAAAATTGATCCAGTTATTTAAAGTATCAGAAAGGGGCGGTATATCTTGGTAATAGGTCAGTTCCACCATCAAACCTGGCGCGGGAACGGTTTCCCCCACTATAAGGAAGTTGCCAAGGATAGTATAGCGATTATTTTGCCCCGGATAATTTGCATCGGGGTCTTCCGGAAATTCTGGATTATAAAATGCGTCTGGGGTTTGATAACGAAGCACCGCACCAGATGGAAGAATGCGGGCTAAACGAATCTCCTGCCAATCCCTGGGTAGAGGAACCCGCTGAACCGTCAATGCTGATGTATCGATTTGCACCATATGCTTGACGCGTAGCGAAGTAGACAAAAATTCCTCCGCCATCCGAATCCAGCTAGTTACAACAGGATTCGGATACACTTCCTCGCCAATAGCGAGCCAGTTCCGTATCTCTGTGCACTTATCGGTGAGATAGGTAGGCATTACACCCGTCCCGGCCAAACTCTAAATGCGGCGTTAGCGGGATCGTTCAGCCACTTTTTCCAGTCGCTGTCGTCCCAGCCTTCTCGCAGAGCTTGTTCCGCGACGGTCATTGGCACCCCCCTCGCCAACAGCTTGTTGTTGGACTTCTGGGGATGCAATTCCCTCATGACCTTGTTATTCTCAACAGTCTGGGTCATGTCTTGCTGGGTAAGAACGTGCACTATATCGGGTGCATTATCTTCCCAGATCATCGTGCGCTTTACAGCGCCGTCATTTCGGTACACAACTTTCTTCTCGGCCATGGTAGCACACCCTTAGTTTGCTGTCAAGTTAGGTATAGTGTTCCGTCATTTATCCGGCAGCCAATGCCATTCATTGTCACTGATAACTTTAATTTTGCCTGGAAATATTTTCTTATATTTAGTGTTAAATTCATCCGCGGATATTTTTCCAGATTTCAGATCGTTATTTATCTTACCCAACGCAGCACTTTGATACTCACTCACTCCCCCCATCGGCATTCCCTTTGATCCCCCTTTTCCTGAAATATCGTTGAGTAATTTATTGTACAACCCATCGTTTATCTCACCCGCCTTGTGTGCCTTAGCTAGTTCAGCATGATCATGGTACTT
>Ga0184628_10000633_pt1 | contig 18362 bp, 35 predicted proteins | sample PLM4_5_b1_FD_133149 | JGI IMG/M metagenome (GOLD analysis project Ga0184628, IMG submission 133149) | Groundwater sediment microbial communities from an aquifer in East River, Colorado, USA - PLM4_5_b1 | ecosystem: Environmental > Terrestrial > Soil > Riparian zone | place: USA: East River... | reverse complement strand
CCCGCGCATTGGCGACCGTCACGCGATGCCTCAACAGAACCAGTCTACCACCAGTCCTGCCATTTGTCAACTACCACGACGCCTTCGCCGGATTGAGTGCTGCCCACACATCCAGCGGGTCCGTGTCGTTCGTGAACGTCGCCACCACATGCTGGTTCTTGCCCTTGACCACACGCACCATCAACAGCGCATGAGCCGCATGCGAATACTTCACCTTGTAGACGTTCCCATCACCGAGCCGAATCCGTGCGTGCTCAGGTCCGAGATGGATCAACGCCTTGGTACCGAGCGCCTGAAGTTCCATCAAGACGTGTGGCATGATACGGCCCACATACCCCCACACACCACCGTTGACCTTCAGGTCCGAAGGCCGATGCTTCTCCACCAGTGCCTGCACAAACTGTGAATCCAATTGCAATTTCATTCACGTTCCTCCTTGTGCAATGCTACTACTGGTCCAACCATTTGTCAATAGGTCAGTCGTAGGCGACTTCAGCCGCCTTCGCCCGTAGGGCTTCCCACTGCTCCTCAGTCACACCGACACGTCGGGCTTCGTCCAGCAACGCATCAGTTGCTCGACGTGCCGCCCACCATGATTTGTACAAGGAAGCGGTGGTGCCCCCTCAGTCTTCGTGCCTGTTATTGAATGCTTTCACCGCCGACGCCGGGAACCCACCCATGGTGCCCAACGACGTGTTCAGGCCGGTCACTCGCGTGAACACTTCCTGAAGCTGATCGTTGTAGATGCTCTTCCGCTCCGCGACGTGCTTGACGTTGACACCACGCAGCCGCAGGAACGTCAGGTCATAGGTGTCTTCTGCATTCAATTGCACCTTGACGTAGTTGATCCCGTCCGTGGTGCGACCCCCGGCACCCGGCAACCTGAAGGACAGCGACCGCTCGTCGCCAAGGAAGTTCTTGGCCCCGGTCATGACGATGAACCTACGCCCACCAAGCTGCGCCAAAATTGTCTCTGCTACCTGCATATTTGCCATTGGCTCCTCCATGAGCGAAGACCAGTCTACCACCCACTCAGGCGTTTGTCAACTGTGCAACCGATTGCACAGAATACAACGGCCCGGTCGTCAGCAACTTACTCGCCGCCGCAATGTTCTCCTCGGACACCCCCTTCTCGGGCGTCGTCTTCACGAACCACTCACGAACCCCGTCCATGCTGAACCGACCCTCATGGTTGTCGTCCAGAATCGCCAGATGCACCGGTTCCCCCATGCCCTTGAGCCAGTTCTGAATCTCCTCACCACGGACCCAGCCGTTCTCGGTGACCCCGAGCACACGACGGGTGGGAATGCCCCCATACACCTGTAGGAACCGCCGTAGCTCCCCCAGCGTGTAATTGTGCCGCCAGTCTGAACTCACGACCACCGAAGCGTTCAGACGCTCCACCATGCCACCCACGCGCAGGGCCAACCGCCGCTCGATCTGTGGCTCAACGGGTGAACTGAGGTAATACCCCTGCTTGCTCACCCGATTGATCACCCCGTCGAAATCCAAAAACACTATCCGTCTCGCGCTCATCTCGCTCCCTTCACCACCCGGTGGCACCGCACACAATACAATCGGTTCACGTCTGGGACCACTCGGTGCCCTGCAACCATGCAGAGCACCTTGCGGCCTATCTCCTGCTTCCTGATGACCCACCACTTCAGCCGCCACCGCCACAGCGGCACTCGACCGTGGATCGTGTTCACATACTTCATGCTGCCACCGCCTTGGCCACGCTCACCAGCGTGGGCCGCTTGCCGAACCCGAAGGACTTGTCGTCCTTGCTGACCTCGAAACTCGCCGTGAAGGTGATGGTGTCGCCCCGGCCTGCGTCAGCCTTGCTGGGCACCGTGGTCCAGACCCGGCTGTTGTTCTCCAGCTTGACCAGCATCTTCTCCTGCACCCCGTAGAACCCCTCGACCCGCTTCGTGCTCAGGATGACCCCTGTGACCGTCTGACGGCCCTCTGGGGCGTTCCCCTTGACCTCGGTGGCCTCTACTGCCTTCTGCCCCGCCACTTCCACGTCACGGGCCAAGGACTTCAGCACCGCCGCCACCTGACGCTCCGAGAGTGACCCGTAGATGTTCAGCTTGCCCACCACGTCCTGCACGAAGGAGTTCTTCGCGTGGACTGCGTTCTTCGCCTGCTCGACCGCCGCCGCGAACGCTGGATTCGCTTCCAGAAACTTCACTCGGGCGTTCCAGACCTTGATCCGTGCGTGACCCGCCTCGGCCTTGGACTTCAGGACCGCCAACTTCCACTCCTGCTTGTTGGCGAAGTCCAGACGGAACGTGCAGTCCGAACCGAAGACCACCGTCTGACCAGTGGGAAGGTGCTTGGTCGCCGTGATCCAACGGACACGACCGTTGCCGCAATGCACGCAACGGCGAACCTTCTTGCGCCAGTCTTCACCGAAGACGCGGAGCATGTCAGCTTCCCAGAACTTGACCTCGGCTTCGAACGCTTCGATGCCCTGACCGTAGTAGCCGGGACGCTTGTTGTCGAGATAGTCAACGACCTCGTAGCTTGCCGGGTCGAAGTTGACGGGGTTGTGGACTGTCGGAATCTTTGCCATCTGGTTCACTCCTTGAACGCTCACTTACTGAAACCATTGTCTCATATCCCGATTGATTTGTCAAGTGTGGCTTCCGCCCCTACCTGCCAGTCCGGTTCGTTCACTCGGTCCTGATACCCCGGCCACGACGTGACCACCTTCAGGCCCTTGTCCAGTGCGTGCTTACGGGACACGGCACGCAGCCCGTGCTTCGTCTGGTAGACGTGCCACGTCTCGGACGGCTTGTGGAATGCCTCCAACTTGAGCATGAGCGTGTAGAGCATTACCGTGCCTCCTTGGCGCACTCCGCGCAATTCGCCTTGAACTCCACCGCCTGCCACCCAGCCAACCCTGAGACCGGCTCAGCCGCCTTGCAGGCTGGGACAGCCTGACCATTTACCACCACCGCCTGATGCACCCACGAAGCATTGCCGCGCCTTGAGACGTTCATCGTGACACCACCTGTTCAGGAACTCGCACGTAGAAGGGACGACCACGCTGGATCATCTCCGCGCCTGCAATCTTCGCCGCCGCCCGAAGAGCCTGAGTTTTGTTGGTGTATTGGGTCGGCCACGAGCCGTCCTTGCTGGTCACCAAGTCGCCGCTCCGAAGTCGATATGTGTTGTTCACTGCTGTGTCCTCCATGACCAGACCATTGTCTCACACCAACCGGCGTTTGTCAAATCCCTGCAATCAAGTGCAGGACGGATGGCCCGTAGGCCACCCGCCCCTGTGAGACGACTTACTTCTTGCCCTTGGTCTTACCCTTCATGAACCCCGGCACCTTCCCAGCGGCCTTGTCAGCCGCCGCACGGGCCTTCCCTGCCCTGACCCGAGACTGGGTCGAGAGCGCGTCTCGCTGACTGGCAATGACCGCCGACACCTTGACCGGCAGATGCACCCGTGTCAGCCCCTCGGGGCCTGTGATGGTGATGAACACCATGTCCCCGGCCTCGGGCACTCGAAACGTCTGCACGATGTATTGACGGACCCCGCCAACGCCCATGACGTTCGCGGCTGTGACCGTGCTCTCCCGCGTGTGCGGGAAGCCTTGGGCCTGCCCGTATGCCCGATCAAACGCATCCGGCTGGCCCTGCTGAAAGTGGTTACCGCTGTTGTCGCTCTGGTTCATACTCCTCCATGAGTGAAAAGTGAGCCGGGTTTTATCCGGGGTGGCCCTTCCCGGCGTAAGGATTCTGCCACCCGTCGAGTCCGCGCTAGTTACGCCGCTTCAGGGTGGCCACGGTACTGGTCGCCTTGCCCCTACTCACCGGCCCTTCCGCTATCGCATGCTCACCTCCAACGAAACCATTGTCTCACACCAACGGGCGTTTGTCAAATCGCCCCTTTCAGCGAATGTAGTTCGCGCCGTAGATGGACACCGCCTCTTGACCACGGTTGACGTAGATGGAACCTCGGGAGTGCTTGGCCGGGGCCTTCCAGCTTGCCGCCTTGAGAATGGCTCCGTCCGCAATCCGCACGAAGCAGAACACCGACCGGGAGTTAGACTCGGCACTCACGATCTTGACGTTCTTGACGCCACGCTCTGCCACCAGCTTGGGTGGCTGCACGTGCTGGTAGATACGGGCATACTCCGCGTTGATCTTCTCCTGCGTAGCGGCCACGAACTCGCCCAGCGCAGCGTTGAAATCGGGAATCGCAGTGACGGCTGTGTTTTCGATGTTCATAATGTTCGCTCCTCCATGAGCTACACACAGTGTCTCACACCCCGGCGAGTTTGTCAACTGCTGTTCACAAACTGAACGATCTCAACCCTTCAGTTTATCACAATTTTCAAGATTTGTCAAGTAGCGGGTCTACGTCCTTCGCCTTCCAGATATCGCCGTCTGGAAACGTGAACGCATGATCCTCCAGTAGCCCCTTCTCGTCGGCCCACGCCACCAAGAAGTGAATCTTGTGGGTCAACTCCTGCACGACGTGCTTCAGGGCCTCCACGGTCATCTGTGGGTCTTCAGGTGGCAACTCTGGGGGTAGCTGATACTTCCTGTTGGGGTCAGTCATTCCTTGTCCCTTTCGAATTGTGCGGCCACTTCACCACACTTCCGGCACGTGGCTAACTTTCTCTCGGGCAACGCCACCCACACATGGCCATCAGGCCAATGGTTCGGCGTCCCGTAGTGCTCACTGATATCACACAGAGACACCCCACGGGACAGGATATGCACCACCTGAGTTTTAGTCATACGCGACTTCAGCGGCTTTGGCACGCAGGGCTTCCCACTGGGCATCCGTCACGCCGACCTTCCGCGCTTCATCCAGCAACGCATCAGACGCCCGACGACCGGCCCACCATGCGGCCCAATACTGCGCCGTCTCCTGAAACTTCGGCCCACCGGGTGAAAAATGCGTCCCAGCCAATTCCTCTTTGGCCTTCTCCAAACCCCACGCCACCGCTTCCTTGTACAAATCAGCCACACTCACCTCAACTCTTCAAGCAGCCCCTGTAGGGCATCAATGTCGTCCGTCCGCACCGTGAACGACCACCCATGACGCGGCACCCGAGTCACTTCCTTGTCCACCGACGTGGCACCCGCGTTGTGATCTTCCACCTGACGACGCGCACGTTCGGCGTCATCATGCGTCCCGAAATTGACCGTCATCGTGATGTTCATGCACTTAGGATAACACAATGGCTGTGTTTGTCAACGACACCCGATATTCCTCCAGCGTCCTGACGTTCGCCACGTGCTCCACCCGTCCTGAACCATCCGGCCACACAATCACCAGCGGCTTCTTGGCTCTTCGGGCATACCTGATGGTCGCCCACGTCCCTGAACCACGGAACTGCTCTATCGTTTCCCTCGGGCACGCGATGACCACATCCGACTCCGACACAAGGTCACGATTTCGAATCAGGAAGGGCCTCGGCGGCATCACCAGATCACACACGCACGTGGCACGCTTGTAGACGTCGCCATAAGCATTCACACCGGGCACACCGATGATGAAGTAGCCGAAGCCTCTCGCCTGCTCGTGGAACTGGTCATCGGCCCCGATGCACATCCCATGGGTGGCCTGTGTCGCTCCAGACGTCTTCAGATCGCCCAACAGCATGTGGACCTGAATCAACTGGTCGTTCGTCAGTCCTGCTGACGTGCCCGTGAATCCCACTCTCATCGCTTCACCTTCTTCATTCCTAACAGCGCCGACACGAACGCGCCAATCGTTCTGGGAAACATCCCCACAACCAACAACAACCACGTCACCGCTTCACCTTTTTCTTCGGCTGAATACGCAGACCTTTCACCGTGCAATACTGGTGCTCGTAAGGCTTATCTGCCTTCAACTGACCGAGTTTCCAGTCAGCATCCAGCTTGCTGGCGTAGGCCACGTCACCGACGATGCCTTCCGGCCCGAACTCCTCCGGGGCGTCATCGAAGATCACCCACACGCGATTCTGCACCAGCGTAATCATAGCCCTGTGACTCCTCGCTTCGCCTGAGTCGCTTCTTGCACGGCTCGTTCCAACGAACCATACACCGCGAACATCATGTTCACGAGCACCCGGCACCCGTCACACACCAGATGGCGGGACTTGCCGTCCGTCATCTCCGAGACATGGTTATCCGTGCCCTGACACACGAAACACTGCTTCACCACCAACGTCGTCATCTGACTTCCTTCTCCCTCACCCAATCGGTCTTTCCTTCGCTCTCGATGGCGTTGTCCAGCGCATCATCAGCCGTCTTCAACTGCGCCTGCACTGCACCCACCCGCTGGGTCAGCAACTGCTTGTTCAATTCCGCAGCCTTCTCCACTTCGTCCGGTCGCACCGACAGGTTTTTCACCCCGGCCAACGTTGCCAAGCCTTTCATGATCAACCGCCACTCAGCGTCTGTTACCTTCAGCACCACGTTCTGCGTTACAACTACCTCGGCCATGTCACACTCCTTGTGCTGCAACCAATTGCAATTTATAATTCAACGGCACGGAACTTGAATTACCTTCGACTGGGAGTACCCCATGACTGAAACCAAGACGACCGACACCGACACGAAATCACCGGCATCCGAGAAGCCAGCTTCCCCGTTCAAGCCGACGCCGCACCCTGCGGCACAGGCTGGCGGCATCAGTGGCGTGCCCACCGACTGGACACCCGATGTTCGACCGTCTGACGGTTCACCCGTCAAGACCGTGCTTTCGCCGCCTCCGGGGCACAGGCCCTATGCGTGGAAGCCCAAGACGGTGGCAGAGCACAACGCTTACGTGGACGAGATGTCCCGCAGGCGATTCCCCGTCCGGTAAACTTGGGGGACTATTTGGTACCTCTCTACCGAATAGTCCCCTATTACTGGTTATTTGTCAAGTCGCTTCACTCTCAAGGTCGGCTTCCAGATACATAACGCTCTGTTCCAGTTCCTGAATCCGCGCCTTGTCCTGCTCACGCTCGGCCACAATCTGCGGCCACGCATTCACCAGTGCGGCCACGAAATCGGCATCCTCGGCAGGCACAATCTGCAAGTGCGACTGCGGGTGACGTTCCTTCACCGGCTCTTCCTTGCCACGCTTCAGAATGCGCCCACCGCTCGACGTCTCACTGGTCGTCCACGGGCCTTGAGTCGCCTTCTCTCCCAGCGCCTTCAACAGTTCCCAGTTCATTGGATCACCTGCCCGTAATAGGTCGCCATGGCGTCCATGTCGGCCTCGGTCATTGCCTCACGAGTATCCGGCCACTCCACGCGCACCGGATGACGCTGGAAATTCTTTACCGTCACGCCGTTCGGATAGTACTGCGTCACCGTGTGCGTCATAGTGAACAGGTCCACCCCGGCCTCTTGAATCTGGCACCGGCAGAACAGGCACAGGAAACGGACGGCAGTTTGCCCTTCCATCACTGCACCTCTTCTTCGGGTTCGGGATTGGGGTCCAGATGGTTCATCGCGCTATACACCATACGGCAGACTTCCGTCTCCGGGTTGCCGTGATACACCGCGCAATAGATCACGCCCATCACCGCCAATGCCGCACCCTCATCGGTCACCACCGGGTTCACGAGCATCGCTTCGACTGTTTCCTTGAGCAAGTTACGCATCGGCTCCTCCATGAGCTAAATTCACTGCCACTACTCTACCAAACCATGGAGTGATTTGTCAAGTAGTGGCAGTTGATTGCAATTTCTACGTCTTCGGCTGGGTCGTCACCATCGCCAAGATCGCATCGAGTGCTACCACGAACTCGGGCTTCACCACCAGACCGATGGTCAGTTCCCGCAGGAACGGAGACGACGCTGACCTCAATGTCAGCACGTGCGTCACATCGTCTGGCGTGGGTTGGCCCACCGGAATGAACCAGACCTTCGATACGTACTTCTGGGCCTCCGCGTTCGCGGCTAACTTATCGTCTAACCACTTCTGGACATCCATGTCATCTCCTTCACACTGTGGCCTTCGACCTCCGCATCTTCTTGATGCCTCGGGCTGGGCCAATCATCATCGGGGCAATGTCATGACAGGCATCGCAGATATCCTTCAGGAACGTATCACAGTGGTACTGGCTCCGATACGCCACCGCCAAGTTCAGTTCCGGAATGCCGATCACCGCGCCCACCGTGCTACCGGGGTCACCGCCGTCTCGCGCCATGAAGCAATCTGGGACACCCCACAGGTCAAGCTCCCATGCCACGCCACCACGGCTCAGGTGCGTCTGGAAGCCCTCCACGGGGTTAGGGACTCCATCACCCAGCGGACCACCCGCGATGCTCCTACGAACGAACTCCGGGTCAACCAGACCCGCTCCATGCAGGAGCCACATCCATGCCCACCGACAGGCGTCTATCGGGGTGGCATCGAACCGTGGTGTACCGTCACCGCTGTTCATAACCGACCACACACCGGGCATGTGCGGGGCCAGTTCCTGATTGAAGTAATCGTGCATCGTGCGATGAGTCAGCCTCACGAACAGACCATTGTGTGCCGACGACGTGGGCACCCAGTCCTTGCTGTAGCCCCAGCCCTCACCGGGACGGGTGTACGAGCACGGGTGGTGCAGGTATGTACCATGTTTGTAACCCGCCACATCGACGCCTAACTCGGTAAGTGGCCTGTCCAGCATCGGCAGACCACCCTGAATGTGCCCATGGGTCAACGCATGCCCGATCACCGTATCGGACACGACCGACCGGCAACACGATGCCCACCCACGCTTCTTCGTGGCATCTCGATACGTCTTGACCAAGTATCCGTTTCTGACGATGGCGGCATCTCCGATGTATGCCGCCTTGATGTTGTTCAACATGGCCGACGACATACCTTGGTCTTCCGGTGAAGACGTGGGCCACTCTCCCGGCATCATCGGTGGCGGCAGAGGCTGAACTGCCGTCACCATGAACCGGGGAATCCTCGGGAACCACGCCCTCATCGAATCACGCGGAGCGCCGTACCGCTCATGTGGAATATCTGCTCCACGTTCTGCAACACGCCGTCGTTCCACAGTTCCTGCAAGTCGATGGCGTCCTTGCGACGAAGCTGCAATTCGCCACCGGGCATCTCCGTCAACTGATACTGATCACCGTTGACGAACTGCACGTCGATGCGCTGCCCCTGTCCCTCTTCCTGTTCGCCGGGACGCATCCTGAGTTGCAGCGACGTGGACTCATCCACGCCGTCATCCTGTGGTCCTTCTGGACGCAAATCAGGGTCCACTTCATCGTTCGAAATGGGCGACCCGATGATCACGGTGCCCTCACCGGTATGCTCATCGAACGCACCGGGACGGATAGTTCCCCAGATCGGACGATGCCCCTTGCCGTCCAGATCAGGATTCCAGTTCACTTGCTTCTGGACTCCACGAATTTGCAGTTCAGTCTCACTCATAAATCGCCTCATTTTCGGAAACAGTGACCGTGTTCCAGTCGGTGGCTCAACAGGTGGTTCAATCGGTGGTTCGATGGGTGGTTCGATGGGTGGTTTCGGTGGCTTCACCACGGGTGGCGCAATGACCAGCACCGGCCATCCATCATGCGATGAGATGAATGATTCCTTGTCACCCACCCACGCCACGAGCAATGACCCGTCCTGCTGTTGTTTCACGCAGGGAAAGATGGGGGGTGGCGTCTTGGTCGTCACGAGTCTCCACACACCGCTCGGATCTCTGGTGATGTGCTGATCTCCGTAGGCTCCGGTCATCTGTCCATACAGCCACTCACCGGCCTGCGTCCACAGCGGCAATCGATACTGCGTGCGATTGATTTCCACGATGAGAGGCTTGCCCCTGTTTTGCCACACCGGCATCCATCCACCGTGACCATCAGCCTTGAAGTCACTGATGCCTTCGATGTTCGTGGTGCCCGTGGCGAACGGACCCGCCGCTTGCCCAGTCCTGATCATCCAGAAGGACGCCCGTCCACTCGCCTGATCCAGATCGCCGCGCTTACCGCTCATGTAATACGTGCCATCAGGAGCAAACCGACCGGGCCACCATGAACGCCAGTTAATACCCGTGGGGCGGAACGGCTGTTCACCTGACCGCATGAACCACGTCCCGAACTCAGGCGTCCCGATATCCTCAGCAGACGCGAATGCCACCAACGGCCCGTGCATGTCCGGTGTATACGGAGTAGGCGGAACATCGTACGGGACACCACCAAATGTCACACGATGACCATTGGCCACGAACCTACCACCTGTGTTGTTACACGCTCTATGATTCATCAGGTCACCTTTACATGAACCTTTTCATCTTGGGAAACCACGGACGTGTTCCCACGGGGGGCTTCGGTGGTTCAATCGGTGGAATGGCAGAACTGAACGGCGGGAACCACTCCCAATTTCCAGACGCTTTCTTCATGCGGTCCAGTGCCTCTTGCAGTTCTGGCCAATAGTCCACGCCATCCACGAGTGTCGTGCCGTCACGTCGATACTTCGTGAAGCACCACATCGCTCCCACTTCGTAGTCGATGCCCAGACTCCACATCTTCGTGAGCGTGTCGAGCACTTTCTGAAGTGGCAGAGCATAGTTACCCGGTGCGCGGTACTGGCAATACATCGCCAGCGCCATGTCTCTCGGGATGTGCTTGGCCTTCATCTCCTTGAGCACAGCCTTCACTTTGTTTACGGATTCATCCACGCTGATGGCGGCAGATGGATAGGCGAACACGAGTGCTCGGAAGCCACTCGGTACCTGCGTGACGGTCATCCCGTACCCGTCTCGATAGGCTTCGGCTCCCACCTTGAGACTCGCGGCCAGTCGCTTGGCCTCATCCTTCGTCTCACCGCTACGAATATCCCAGAACACCGCCTCCACATTGCTGGATGGCTTCTCGCTGTAGTCGATGATGCGTGGGCCTTTCAGATCATCGAACAGCCCCACACCAATCTTCAGTGCCGTCTTTTCGAAAGCCGGGATAATGATGGGCTTCGCAGGCCACGGCTGAGCCAGCCCCGTTAGTTCTTTCTCGATGACCGACTCCGACGTAGCTCCAGCGTTCTCCGACCATGCAATCCACATCTTGCCGGTGGCCATGTCAGTCCACCCGCATCCGTTGTAGGCTTTCTCCTCGCGCCCAAACCACCAACCCTTGGTGGGGTCTTCCAGTTTGTGAACGATGCAGTATTCGAACTTGCCAGAGGCATACACCAGATAGATTTTCTGGTCGCTCCCTCTGAAGATCGAACCGCCATAGGACGGGAAGGCTATCGGGTATTCCTTGAAGTACTCCCCATTCCAGAACCACACATGCGATGGTTTCGCCGCCGCCCAACACACCGCCGCATTGCGATCAATCACCGACGTCGTGGTGACCAGCACCCGTTCATCACGGATGAGTGTTGTCCGGTCAGACAACTCTACGATGACGCTGCGACCTTCGTGGTAGCGGGGGCAATAGATAAGCGTGCCGTCCGCACCAACACCATGTTGACCGGCTCCCCACCACTCAATCGGACGTCCTTGAGCATCCGTAGCTCGGACATCTCCGATCATCGTGCGGTCCATGCCGTCGTAGAGCGTGCATGGGTTCATCGAATACTGGGACACCCACCGGTTATTACCCGCGAACAGCACACTGGCCCCACGACCAAACGTCTGCCCATCCGTGGTCTTCAGGTACACCGGAGCTTTCTGTTCTGGGCTGGCGAGTTCGGCTGGCTCACCCATGATCTGGGCGTATTCGAACTCACTGATCTTGTTCTCAGCCAGCATGCTACGGAGCACGATCTCCATATCACTCTGGGCCTTCACCGAGTCGTAGGCGTTCTGCTGATAGATGACGACCTTCTCGTTCAACCATGCAGGCGTGTTACAGGATGTGTCGGAAATGGATTGCCACGTGCCACCACGTGGCTTGATCTTTAGGGGTCTAAAGCCGCCAACCAACGTACCATCTGGGCCGTAGGACATGAAACTCGACATCAGGCACTCTCCTCTACCGCATGGTACGTAGGCTGTTCCTGTTCCTTCTTCAGCTTGTCCACGTTGGCGTAAACACTTTGCGGGATCATCAGGGTCGGAATGCGATACAGCCCCCAAATTTCTCGCCGCATGGTCAAACCATACGTTACTCCAGCCAAGGCGTCGGAACAGTCCTTACTGCCACCGGGTGGGTGGTCTACTTTCCCTGTCTTCACGTCCTTTTCCAACATCAGAATTTCACGTTGAACCTTCAAATGCGTCGGGCAATTTATCCGACCTTCGTAGAATGCCGTCTTCGTGAAGTCATACGCTCGGCACGGCATTTCATCCATGCTCTGGTGACCCGTGATCAAACCCTGCTGCCGCAGAATCTGTTGAGAGTCGCTGGACTGGAACTGGTCGAACGTCACCCAGATGATGTTCAGTCCCATCTTCTTCAGGACAATGATCACCTCTCGGACCTTACTCAGCAAAATTTCGCAATTCCGTGGTGGCCGTATCTCCAAGACACCATCGATCCAAATGTTCGGCATGAACGCAGGCTGTCCCTTGTCTCCCGACACATTCTTGAATCCCGTGACCGTACCAACCACCAAACCAGCACTATCCCCGCTCAGCGCCAAGTCGCAATGCGCGAACCTCGGCACCTCGGGATTCCAGAAATTTCCCTTCAACAGCGTCAACCGTTGCGCCACAAAATCTACAACAGGCTGACTGAAAATAGACTGGCGTGTCGTGAATCCCTTGTGGACCTTGTTGACTTCCAAGAAGAACGGATGACGAGCCAGCGTAGAGACACCGGCTATTTCTCGCAGGGCGTTGATGACGTCCTTCTCAAACTCCAGCCGGAACTCTTCTGGAACCGACACCACGAACGGTCGATCATCGTCCGGAACTTCTTCATCCTTGAACAGAATCCGTGGCTTCTGGGTCATGGTCCCGCCAAAGACTTGGAACCACCCCTGATTGCCGAAATCCTCTGGCTTTATATCCCAGACACGTTTGTCATAGACAAAAATCGTCGCATCGCGTTCTGCCTCGGCAACCTTCTGATCAGTGAACTGCCCCGGATATTTCTTCGAAGATACGAGGCAGAGGATTCCCGGTAGTTTGCCATTCTCCATGAAGCGCGACTTTCGACGTCGAGCAATCGAGTTATAGACGAGGATGGCTTGGTCATAGGTTCCTTTATCAACGGCCACTCGGGATTTCTCCACGACGGCCATGTAGTTCAACTCGTCAATGAGACCGCCCATCACGTTCTGGCCAATGGCGGCAGTCTCCGCACCGGAGATCGGGATCACTTCCACACGGTTCGGGAACACGAGCTTGTTCGTCAGGTCTTTCCGGAACGGATAGTATTTGTGGAAGTAGGGACTCCCCTCAATCATGCTACGGAACCGCTGGTAGTCCACGCCCTGCGCCAACGTCTTCGTGATGGACTGGAACACGAGCAGGATTTCCGACGATGGGTCCAATCGAAACTGCTTGTGCGGAGAGTGCATGCAGGACAGCAGGTACAACTGGTAGGCGTTCGTGTAAAGCGCCAGTGTGGTCTTGCCTGAGCCGATGCCTCCGGTCATGATGGCTTCAACGTAGCCACCACCGTTCAACTCCTCAGCGGCTTCCAGCACACCGGGATAGATTTCCTTCTCTTTATTCAGGAAGTCCGGACTACAGATGAACTCTCTGATCCCGACAGGCTTCCACCGATACTGCACGAAGTCTTTGGCAGGCGACGGCTTCCCACTTAACTCGCTCTCGACATGCACCACGGTCTGGGCGTAGAACATCGCCCGTTCATTCAGGTTGGTAATCTTCTGGCCGGTCTCCCAGATTTTCTCAGCCGCATCGGGGCCAAGAAACTTTCGTAGATACAGGTGAGCACGGTCGTTCACCTCATCCAGACGCTTTTCATCGATCTTCTCTGGACTCAGGGACTTACCCGAACCCCGTTTGAAAACCAGCATGTTCCTACCGTGCTTCCACGATACGTGGAATTTTACGAGCGTCGAAAATCTGATCAACCATGGTAATCGCTTCGAACACTTGCTTCTGGATACTCGTGCCATCGGGCAGAGTGGTAGTCTGTGCCGCTCCTCGTACCGTCGTCACACCCACCGGGCCTTTGAACTCATCCAGCCCCAGATCAAACCTGACCTTCTGAAGATCCAGCAACATTTTTCGGTAGCTCTCCAGCACATCGTTCATGATGGGCATGGTGGTATTCCACTTCTCTTCCTTCTCCACCAGTTTCATCACACGATCTCGCTGAATCTGTGCCATTTCCTCCAGTCGAGCAATCACCGGAGTGGACACATTTTCCAGCAACCTCACCTGTGGGGTCGCCCCAGCCGCAATCAGTTTGGCAACTTCTGGCCCGTAAGCTCCCTCTGCGGCGTGAATCCGTAGCCGGGTCAACTGCCGGGTCAACGTCTTCTCCGACATTTTCTGAAACAGCCCCCACCCGTCCGGTGGTGCTTGCTGAAGAATACGAGCCACGCTCATCGCGGGTTTGCCCCGCATCAGCATGTTCAGGATCTTGCTGAACTTCTCTTCCCCCAGTTCTTGCAAGCGTTCGAAGGCCATACTTACCTCTTACTCTTCAACACCCGGTCTAGTTGACTCCCACACTTCGGACAGGTCTTCGTGTAGCCTCTGACGCTACACCGGCACGTCCAACACCACCACACTTCCATGACCTGTCGCCTTAGTTCTGGCCACCGAGGCAATTCCGACCCACTTCCAACATCACTTTAGGGCCAGCAAACGATGCCTTCAAGGCGGTGCCAGCGAGTCTCAGCAGGGGTCGTTCACTACCCATCAAGGTCTCCACCAGTGGTTCCACCGTGTTCACGATAAACGACGCTACGGGTCTGGCGTTCTTGCACTCCAACGAAGTCATCAAGGCATCGAGTTCGCCTTGAGCCTTGGTCAACGGACTGTCCTTCACCAGTGGTAACACCCCGCACGTGTGCGTAATGTCAGGCGTCGGTTCATCCATGCCCACAATGCGAAGGGCATTGCACTCGTGGGCGGTAGGAACCACGATCTGCTTGTCGCCGCACCCACCAGATAGCACTGCGATGAACACCAACATGGCTCGTGGCATCCATCTATTTTACCGCTGCTTCTTTGCATCCTCCAACAGATTCCGGACCCACGCATCGTAGGCTTCATCGATGCTCACTTCACCGATAGCTTGGCTCAAGCTGTAGGCGTCATCGGATGCGTTCAAGAGAACCTTGTTCACTTTCTCCTGAAACGTCTGCCGCGCCGTCGCCACCATCGTTCTGGCTTCTTCCAGCGCGGTCTCTCGCGTGGTCTTCGGTTCGTGACTCGGCGTACCCGGTTGCTTCGGTGCTGACTTTTGCATCCCGCACTCCTTTGCTGCAATCAGTTGCAAAACCGAGTGGCTGTGACGTATGTGCTCCCCAGCATGGACGTAAGCGTGACCAAACGTCTACATCCGGCACAGGCCACCCGGCCTTGGCAAGTCTATGACCCAGCCCTTACCTTGTCAAACGTTGTGGGCTGGTACCTTCCACGACCCCACCCTTGGTGGGCTAAAACGTATCCCCGGAATGTATCGAACGATCATGCTGTCAAACAACGCCCCCGTGGGCTTCCCCGTCTTCGGGTCGAGCTTCGGTGCGCCGTTCTCCCAAAACGCAATCCGCTTGTCACAGAACAGCACCTCCGTCGCACCATACAAGACATGATGATGGAAGGCTTTCGTAATACGAACAGGCAAGAGCAACGTCGTGGTGAACCCATACGTGGCTTCCTTCTTCGCCTTCTCCAACATCATGGCCACGAACGGCCCGTATGGTGGATTGCTGTAGCCTGTCTTCCCGAAGCCCGTCCATGCAGCGGTCAGGGCATCGTCATCGTATAGACTACCCGGCCCGAACCACACCGGACACAAATGCCGCTTCGTGTCAGCCGTCAGGTCGATATCAAACGGGCCATGCGTTTTCACCAGTTGAGCGAACACCGCTGGTGGAGTCTCCAAACACGCATTACCCGCCGTGACGTCCTTCGACGTATGGGCGGCAAACTTCTCCTTCGTCGCAGTGTTCATGGCTGTGGTGGTCGGAGACCTTCTTGCAGCATGTTGAGAACACGTTGCAGTTCCAGCATCTCGTTCCGCATGATCTGCAACTTGTCGGCAATCTCATCCCGCTCCTGCTCCGTGGGGATGCCGTTACGGAGCGTCCGAATCAATTCATCCACCCGTTTCGTATTGATCTGTTCGGGCATAGACGACCTCAGTGTAAATGCTTTTCCAACTCTACCGCTTTCTCCAGCAACAGATTCGCAAGTTGACGTGCTTGTGAGGCCGGGAGAGCCAACCACGCCACAGGCTTTCCGAACTCCATACGGATAACACCGTTCTTGACGTCGGTGCCCATGGCGATGGCTAGTTCACCCTGATCGTCCGGTCGCATCTTCCCGAAGGGAAACTGGCCAGTGGCTCCAATCTTGGCGTTGAAACCACGTCGATACAGATCGACCAACCACTCGTAGGAAATCTGCTTCTCTGCGGCGTATTTCTGAATTTCCTTGCGAACGTCGTCTGGTAGCTCTACGTCAGGCATGGTTACCCCGTCTTTTCGCTGTAGAGATTGTCGAGGATTTCGTACTGGCGTTCGGACAGAGAATGACGGGATTCGAACTGCTCCGTTACCGACTCAAGGAAGTTTTCTTCCCACTTGCTGAGATCCTTGACTGGTGTTTTCAGAGCTTCCAACATGCGTTGGATGGCTTCCTGTCGGGCCGATGGGTTGGGCACCGGGGGCATAGAATACCTCTCGTGGTTCAGGGGCTTGCTGGTATTGAAAACAGGCGATGGCGGTAGCAGGCATGTCCAAGGGTGGGTCTAACTTTCGAAACAAACACCAGCCCCGCTCCAAATGCTGGCCTGTCCACCGATTATGCGCCCAGATGCCCCAATCCTTTTTCCAGAACACGCAGGTTTGGCAGCAAGGCATGAAGTCATGGTTAGTAGCACGATGACAAATGCCCTGTCAAATCACTTGTATAGGATGCGATTTTGGTTGACACCTGACTGTCCTGTGCGGACATTCCAGCGTGTCACTTTCTTCTTTTTGTGAAGCATCTCCATGCGTCCGTAGATCGCTTGATACCCGATATACAGGCCCTTATCGTCTCTCAACCTCGCCCGAATGTTCTGGGCGGATAGACCCGGAGACTCCTTCAGAACGGCCAGAATTCCGGCATCAATTCGCTGGAACCGACGACGCTGATGAACAATGGCTATGATCACCAAGACCACAACCACCAGCACAACGATGCTGATGTTGATAGCGATGTAATGCTCAGAGCGTCCGATCATGTGACCCTACACACCTCGCAGGTCTGGTAGATTTCGCACTCACACACCCGCTGGTTCACTCGCATCCCTTGGTCAATGAGCTTCTGGGCATCTGCCGAGATAGCAGGGTCCAGAGCTTGCCGCACCGCGTTCACGATCATGTCGTTGACCATACGCTTCGGGTCATCCTTGTTCTCGTTGGACAGTGACCAATCCACGACCGCCATGTCAGTGATTTCGTCCTTCCACCGCTTGGCTTTCTCAATCCACTCCAGCGCATGAGGAATACACGGTCCATGCTCTGGACATTCTGGAATGGCGGCAAGCAACTGTGCGCGAGATTCGATTAGTTGGTTATCTACTTCGACTTCCAACCGCTTACTCTCCAACTGCTGCACCAGTTCAGTGATGCGTTGGTCCTTGCGTTCACGAACCTCTCGGAGCGACGAATCCAACCGTGCTACGTCAGCCTCCAGCCGCGCTACCTCATCCGTCTTCTGGCCAGCCACTGTGATGGCATGGGCAATGTTCTCATACCGTGTCGGCTTATCGAGGGCTGGACGTCTAGCCATCAGGGCATCGATGGACCCCAATTCATTGGCGGCTTGCAGAATCAGACCCTTCGCCGTAGCGATGTAGTCCTGATCCACTTCAATACGAGCCAACGACTCAGGCTCTACTGACACACTCAGGAACAAACGTAATTTCGCGGTCAGGTCTTCAATCATGCCTTCCTCCGCTGATACCGCTTGTTCTGATACTCATTGAACTTCGGACGACAAATATCGCACTTCCACATGGGGAAGGTAGTCTTCGGATTGATGGGTGTCTTACGATGACCACAGCTCGCACAGAGACCTTGGGCATGTTTTCTCTCTTGCCATTCCATCGACCAAGTACTATGAGCCGTCACCGTCTCACTCCATTGACCAGTTAAGTTATCCCGAATTGGCCGTTCGGGATCGACGGTCTTGAACTACTACTGCTTACGCCGACGCATCTTGGCGACAAGAGCCGCCAGCCCTGACCCAAGCAAAATCATAGAACCCGGCTCCGGCACCACATCAGGGGGCGGCGGTGGCGGTGGGGGCGGCGGTG
>Ga0184628_10000632_pt1 | contig 18374 bp, 17 predicted proteins | sample PLM4_5_b1_FD_133149 | JGI IMG/M metagenome (GOLD analysis project Ga0184628, IMG submission 133149) | Groundwater sediment microbial communities from an aquifer in East River, Colorado, USA - PLM4_5_b1 | ecosystem: Environmental > Terrestrial > Soil > Riparian zone | place: USA: East River... | reverse complement strand
CGGGGTAGTGAAGTCGGAGTGATGCCGACAGGCTGTAAGCCATCTGTAGGTGGCATCGGCGCCGCAAAGGCGCCACGATGCCAACATGGGTGCCGGGCATGAGAAGATGGTTTCAGGGGGTGCGGACGATTTGGCCGACCTGAAACCGCAAAGCGTCGCTTTCGCAAAGACCACCCGCCCGGCGATCGCCTCCGCGGTGCCGCGCGAGCGCCTGTTCGCGCGCCTGGACGGAACCCCCGGGCGCACCGTGGCCTGGATTTCGGGGCCGCCCGGCGCCGGCAAGACCACGCTCGCCGCGAGCTACGTCGAGGCGCGCCGCTACCGGTGCCTCTGGTACCAGGTGGACGCGGACGACGCCGACGTCGCCACTTTCTTCCATTATCTCGGCCACGCGGCGCGCAAGCTCGACGACGCCGCCCCGCTCGAGCTCCCCGGGCCCACCGCGCTGCAGGATACCGATCTCGCCTCGCTCGCGCGCGGCTTCTTCCGGCGCCTGTTCGCACGCGCGCGCGCGCCCTTCGCGCTGGTGCTCGATAACCTGCACGCAGTTCCCGCCGAAAGCGCGCTGCACACGGTGCTCGAAGCCGGCCTCGCGCAGGTGCCGAAAAACTGCTGCGTCATCGTGGCGAGCCGCAACGAGCCGCCGGCGTCGCTCGCGCGCCTGCGCGTCACGGGCGAGATGGTTTGCGTGGGCGGCGCCGAGCTGCGCCTGGAGCCCGCGGAGCTCGCGGAGGTCGCGCGCCAGCGCGGCCACGAGCTGAAGGGCGAGGCGCTGGCGCAGATCGGCGAGCGCGCGCAGGGCTGGGCCGCGGGCCTGGTGCTGATGCTCGAGCACAAGAAGATCTCCGGGCGCATCGCCGAGCTGCCGGGCGACGCCGCGCCCCAGGCGATCTTCGATTACCTGGCGGGCGAGATCTTCGAGAACTTCGAGGCGCGCACGCGGCGCTTCCTGCTGGGCATCGCCTGCCTGCCGCGCATGAACGCCGAGGTGGCGCAGGCGCTCACCGGCGAGGAAAAAGCGGGGCGGCTGCTGCTCAACCTCGCATTGAACGGCTACTTCGTGAACGAGGTGCAGTCGGAAGCCGGGCGCATGTTCCAGCTGCACGGCCTGCTGCGCGACTTCCTGCTCGCGCGCGCGGCGCAGGAGATGCCCGAAGCGCTCGCGCGCCCCTGGCTGCAGCGCGCGGCCGTGCTGCTGCGCGGCGCGGGCCAGGCGGAAGACGCGGTGGCGCTGCTCGCCGAAAGCCGCAGCTGGCAGGACGTGGCGCGCCTCGCGGCCGAGGAGGCGCCGGCCATGCTGGCGCAGGGCCGCAGCGCGACGGTGGAGGCCTGGCTCGATCTGCTGCCCGCCGAATACCTGCAGCGCGACCCGCGGCTGCTGTTCGCGGCTGGATTGTGCCGCGCGCATGCCAGCCCGCGCGCCGCGCTGCGCGCCTACGAGCAGGCCCATGAGGGCTTCAAGGCGGCAAGCGACGCGCGCGGCATGGCGCGCAGCGCCTGCGGCGCGATCGACGCCCTGCTCGCCGAGTTCGACGACCTGGCGCCGCTCGATCGCTGGTGCGAGGCGCTGGCGAACCCGGCGCCCGACGCCGCGACCGCGGCGACTCTGGCGCATGCACTGCTGCTGCGCGATCCTGGCAGCGCGGCCCTCGAAGGCTGGCTCGCGCGTAGCGGCGATCGGCTGGTGCGCGCGGCGGCGGCGCTGCTCCGCGGCGACCTGGTGGCCGGGCGCACCGCGCTCGAGGGCCTGGAGGCCCAGCGGCAGGCACCGCGCGAGCGCGTAGCGCTGGCGCTGGTCGGCGCGCTGCACGCGCTGCTGGCGGGCGAGCACGCGGCGGCGCGAGATTCGGTGCAGGCGGGCCTGCAGGCCGCGGAGAGCGAAGGGTTGCACGGCTGGGACGCGTGGCTGCGCATGGTGGGCGCGGCCGCGGCGCTCGGCGCCGGCGAGCGCGACGCAGCGCGCCTGGAGCTGCAGAGCATCGAGGGCGCCGCCGCGCGGCTGCGCCGCGGCGACCGGGCGCTCCTGCATTACCTGCGCGGCTGGCTGGCGCTGCTCGATGGCGACGGTGCGGCCGCCCGGCGCGAAGCGAAGGCCGCGCTCGCGCTCGCCGTCGAGACCGGCATGCCCTGGCTCGAGTGCCTCGCGCGCATCGCGCTCGCGCAGACGCTCGGGGACGAAGGCGACCGCCGGGGGCGCGAGGCGCAGTTGCGCTCTGCGGCCGACCTCGCCGAACGCTCGCGCAGCGACCTGCTGCGCTACTGCGCCGGACTCGCGGCGGCGGGCGGCGCGCTCGAGGCGGGCGAGGAGGCGGCGGCACTCGATGCGCTGCGCGGCGCGTTCCTGCTCGGCCGCGAGCACGGCTACCACCACGCGCCCTGGTGGCGTTCGCAGGCGATGGCGGACCTGTGCGCGCTCGCGCTGCGCCATGGCGTCGAGGCCGACTACGCGCGCACGCTGGTGCGCGCCCGGCGCCTTGCGCCCCGCGTCGCGCCGCTGCGCCTTGCGGGCTGGCCTTGGCCGTTCCGCGTGCGCGCCCTGGGGCGTTTCGAGCTGCTGCGCGAGTCCGCGCCGGTGGAGTTCTCGGGCAAGGGCCCGGGCCGGCCGCTGGAGCTGCTCAAGGTGCTCCTCGCGCACGGCGGGCAGGATGTGCGCGCCGACCAGATCGCCGACGCGCTCTGGCCGCACGTGGACGCGGACTACGCGCACAAGTCGTTCACCGCGACGCTGCACCGGCTGCGCAGGCTCCTCGGCGAAGACGACGCGGTGCTGCTGCGCGATGCGCGCCTGAGCCTGAATCCCGCGCTGGTGTGGGTGGATGCCTGGGCGCTCGAGCAGGCCTGCGCGGCGCTCGAAGAGGCGCTGCGCGCGCCCGCGGGCGCGCCGGCGGAGGCGGGGCTGCGCGCGCTCTCCGACGAGGCGCTCGCGCTCTACCGCGGCCCGTTCCTGCCCGACGAATCCGAACAGCCGAGCTACATCGCCTGCCGCGAGCAGCTTCGCATGCGGCTGCTGCGCTGCCTGGCGCGCCTTGCGCGGCGCTGGGAAGACGCCAGGCAGCCGGAGGCCGCCGCCGACTGCTACCTGCGCCTCATCGAGGCCGATCCGCTGTTCGAGGCGCCCTACCGCAACCTGATGCTGAGCTACCAGCGCGCGGGCGATCTGGTGGAGGCGCGTGCCGCCTACGAGCGGCTGCGCACACTGCTGCAGGCGCGACTGAAGGCGGCGCCTTCACCGGAGACGCAGGCGGTCTACGCCGGGCTCAAGGCGAGCGGCCCTTGACGCCGAGCTCGCGCTCGATCTGGGCCCAGATCTTGTCCAGTGCCTTGTGCACGCCAGTGGGCGGGGCGTACTCTCGCCGCGGCATGCCTGAGGGCGGTGGCTTCACTTGCCGCATGCGCGCGGTGAGCGAGATCTCGCTGCCGCCGGGCGCCGGCAGCACCGTGGCGTTGATGACGATCTCGAGGCCCTCGGGTTCGAACGTGATCAGATAGGCGGGCAGGCCGATATGGCGGACCGCGATCTGCTGCATCATCGGCAGGTCGGCCTGCGCGACGGCCTTCCACTCATCCAGGGTGAGCGGCGTCGGCGCTGGCGCCGCAACGCTCATGTAGCCCAGATCAGGGTCCTGCCCCTCGAGCCGCATGCCGAGGCGGAAAAGCGCGGTGCGCGTTCCCATGAACGCATCTGCAGGCCGCACATTGAACGCTCGGGTGCCCTTCTCGGCCAGGATGCGTTCGTACTGCGTCTTGAATTCCTGGTTGACCTCCTCGATCGCAGGGCGGACGCGCTCCGGCGCCGGAGCGCAGCCCTGCAGGAGCAAGGCCAGCAGCGCGCACAAGCCCGTTTGCCAACTCGCGATTCCGCGCCCTGCCCGCATCCCCGCTCCCCCGAGCACACGCCGCCCGTTCCGGGATACTAACCCTTGCGCTGGACGGCCGCCTTCAGGCGCTCGCGGATCACCCGGTCCGCCTGCTGGATCTCCGCCGGCTGCAGGCTGGTGACCACCTGGTCGCGGCGGGTCTTGGCGCCGCCATGGCCGGCACCCGCGGCGAGGCTGAACCAGACATACGCCTGGAAATTGCTCTGGTTGACGCCACGTCCAGCGGCATAAATTTCGCCGAGCCGATATTGGGCCTCCACAATGCCCTCGTTGGCTGCCTTGCGGTAGAGCGCCGCGCTCTCGGCATCGTTGCCGCGCTTGCTCGCCTCCTCGGCTTGCTTGATCAGGTCAGGCTCGGCTGCCTTCGCGGGCGCCGGCGCCGGCGCCGGGGGCGGCGCGGGAGGCGCGACCGCGACCACAGGACGCGCCTCTTCCAGGCGCTTGCGTTCCGCTGCGATTCTCTCGGCTTCTTCTTTCCTGCGCGCCTCGGCGCGGGCTGCGTCGGCCTTCTTCTTCGCCTCCGCCTCGCGCAGCGCTTTCGCCGCGTCGGCCTTCTTCTGCGCTTCCATCTCGAGGCGCGTTCGCTCGTCCGCGAGCTTTTTCTCCTGCTCCGCTTTCGCCAGGCGGTCGGCCTCGCGCTTCTGCTGCTCGTCGCGTTGGCGCTGCGCCGTGGCGTCCATCTTCTCCTGCCGCAGCACTTCCAGCTCGCGTCGCTCGGTTTCAGCGGCCACGAGTGGTTCGGGCAGAACCTTGCTCGGTCCGGTCTGTTGCTTGGGTAGCAGCCAGAACACGACCGCGACCACCACAACGGCCGCCACGAGTGCGCCCAGTGACGCCCAGATCACCGGTCCGCGGATCGAGGGCGCCGGGGTCGGCGTAGGTTTGGCGGCGAGGGGCTCCGGCGCCGTCGCCGGCGTCACCGACATGGTCGCGGGCGCCGCGCGCGCCGCGGGCATGCCTCCGCCCGCGAGTTCCCGCCTCCATTCCGCGATGCTCTGCGGCCGCTCCTTCTCCGAGAAGGTGAGCGCGTGGTCGATCGCCTTTAGCAGCCCCGCCGAATAGCGTCCGCTGCCGATGGTGACCGCGGGCACCAGGATCTCGCGCGTGCTGCCGAGGATGCCCTTGCTGCGCGAGATCGCGTCCATCGGCACGATGCCCGAGATGGCGCGGTAGCATGTGGCGCCCAGGCTGTAGAGGTCGGTCCACGGGCCCTGGTTCTCGCCGCTCGAGTAGTACTGCTCGAAAGGCGCATAGCCTGGCGCCACCAGGATGGTGACGGTGCGCGCATGCCCCATCGAGTGCCGCGCCGAGCCGAAGTCGAGCAGCACCGGCGAGCCGTCGGCGCGGATGTGGATGTTGTCCGGCTTGATGTCGCGGTGGATGAAGCCCGCGTTGTGCACCAGCTCCAGGCCGTTGAGGATCGGCAGGACGATGCGCATCAGCTCGTCCTCGGGCAGCGTGCGGCGCCGCTCGAGGAGCGCGGCGAGGTTCTCGCCCTCCTCGAAGCGCATCACCATGTACGCGGTGTTGTTGTGCTCGAACACCGAAGCCACACGCACGATGTTCGGGTGGTCGAAGCGGGCCAGCGTGCGCGCCTCGCGGATGAAGCGGTCCAGGCCCCAGCGGTAGCGCTCGCTTTGCTCCTCGGTGCGCGAGCGCACCGAGGCGTCCGGGCGGCGGGACGCTACGTCCACTGGCAGGTACTCCTTGATGGCCACCTGCTGGTCGAGGTTGGTGTCGCGCGCCAGGTAGGTGATGCCGAACCCTCCCTGGCCGAGCACCCGCTCGAGCATGTACCAGTGCAGCCGATGCTGGGCCGGCAGGGCGTCGGGGAAGCTGGGGTCGGTCATGGGCTGGCTGCGCCGACACTGTACTACCGCCCCAGCCCTGTAACCCATCTGTAAGTCACCCGTGAGTGGGGTGCAACCCCCCGGCCCCGATGATGGACTCACCGGGGCAGGGGCCCTGGATTGACCAAGGAGATGACCATGAAACGCAACATCAAGATCGCCGCCGCGCTGGCGGCTTGCGCGGTGACGCTGCAGGGCTGCTACGTGCTGCCGTACGACCAGGAGGGCAAGCCCTTCCCGATCTACCCGGTCGGCGTGCCGCCGAATGCCGTGGCGCCGCCCACCGGGCCCGGCGCGGTCGCGCTCAACGTGCGCCTGTACCCGGCCAACGAAGTGGCTACCCAGACCGGGGTCCTTACCGGCACGGTGGTCAACATGATGACGGGCAAGGGGCGCTTCCAGCTCAACTACAAGGGCGAGGTACTCACGGGCGAGGCGACTCGCGTGGACGGCGATGCGCGCAAGGGCGTGGCAAGCGCCTTCAGCCCGAGCGGCGCCTATATGAGCTGCGAGTACCAGATGAGCAACCCGCGCCAGGGCGCCGGTACCTGCACAATGTCCAACGGCGCGAAATACCAAGCGCACATTGGTGGCTGAGGCGGCAGCCATGTCCGGTCCCGACAAGCAATCCTGCCTGACAGTCCTCGCGGACGACGGCGACAAGCTCGACTGCTTCCGCGAGGCACTGTCCGGGATCCCGCGCATCCGCGTCGCCGAGCGTCTGCAGTCCGGCGGCGCGGACCTCGCCTGGGCGCTCGCCGTCCGGCCGGTGGTGCAGGTCCTGCGGCTGGACCTGTTCGCCGGGCCGGCGGCGGCGAACGGCGAGGCGCAGCGCCTCACGGGGCGCGAGGTGGACGTTCTGCGCCTGCTGGCGCAGGGCTGCAGCTACTTCGAGATCGGCGCTCGGCTGGGCGTGTCGGTGAACACGGTTACCAGCCACATCAAGAACAGCTACCGCAAGCTCGCGGTGCACTCGGCGGCGGCGGCCGTGATGCGCGCCGTTCAGATGCGGCTGATCGGGGCCTAGCGCGCCAGCGCGGCGAGGATCGCGTCGACGCAGGCCCGCGGCGTCGCCGCGATGTCCACTTCGATCGCATGTTGCGGCGGCTCGAGCGCCGCGAACTGGCTCTCGAGCAGCGAAGCGGGCATGTAGCGGTGCTGGCGCTGCGCCATGCGCGAGCGGATGAGCTCGATTGGCCCGCGCAGGTGAACGAAGCGGCAGTCGAGCCCGGCGGCGAGGATGGCGCGATACGACTCCTTCAGCGCTGAGCAGGCGAGCACCGCGTCCTTCCTCTTCTTGAGCTCCGCATTGAGGCGCTCCAGCCAGGGCCTGCGGTCCGCGTCCGTCAGCGGAACCCCGGCGGCCATTCTGGCGACGTTCTCCGGCGGATGGAACTCGTCCGCGTCGAGGAACTCCGCACCGAGCGTCTGCGCGAGCAGGGCGCCGACGGTGCTCTTGCCGCACCCCGACACGCCCATCACGATGACGATCACGCCTTGGTGACTGCGTGCCCGCCGAATCCCGCACGCATCATGGCGAGGAGCTTCCTCGCGTAATCGGAGCGCCCCTGGCTGGAGAAGCGACCCATCAGCGCCATGGTGAGCACCGGCGCGGGCACGCCGAGCTCGATGGATTCGAGCGCTGCCCAGCGCCCTTCGCCTGAATCGGCCACCACCGGCGCCACGCCTTCGAGTGCGTCATCGCGCTGCAGCATTTCCGCACACAGGTCGAGCAGCCACGAGCGGATCACGCTGCCGTGGCGCCAGGTCTCGGCAAGCCGCCCGGCGTCGAAGCCGAAGTCCTGGCGCGCCTCGAGCAGCGCGAAGCCTTCGGCGAGCGCCTGCATCATGCCGTACTCGATGCCGTTGTGGATCATCTTGGCGTAGTGCCCGGCACCGGCCGGCCCGCAATGCAGCCAGCCGCGCTCGGGCCCCGGCGCCAGGATGCGCGCGCAGGGCTCGAAGATCTCGATCGATCTGGGCGTGCCGCCGAGCATCAGGCAATAGCCGTGCTCGAGGCCGTGCACGCCGCCCGAGACGCCGGCATCGATGTAGCGCAGTCCCTGCTGCGAGAGGTCCATCGCGCGACGCATGGAATCCTTGTAGAAGGCGTTGCCGCCGTCCACCAGCGTGTCGCCGGCGGAAAGGAGCGGCAGCAGCTCGCGCAGCGCGTCCTCGGTAAGCGCGCCCGCCGGCAGCATCAGCAGAATGACGCGCTCGCCCTCGAGTTGCGCGCACAAAGCGGCCAGGCCCTCCACGCACTCCACGCCGGCCTCGCCGGCGAGCGCCTCGCGCGCCGCGCGCTCGCGGTCGTAGGCGAGCACGCGCACCCCGCCGCGCGCCAGCCGCCGCGCCATGTTGGCGCCCATCCTGCCCAGCCCGACGATGCCGATGTCCATGCTTGCCTCCCGGAGACGGGCTCATTCTATAATCGCCGCGGAGGAGGGTCTTGCCATGAGAAGCTTCGTTGCCGCGCTCGCGCTCGGCGCGCTGTGCGCTGGCGCGCAGGCGCAGTACCCGAACAAGCCGATCAAGATCATCGTGCCGTTCCCGGCGGGTTCGGCCACCGACACGATCTCGCGCATCCTGGGCAACGCGGTGTCCAACGCTGTCGGCCAGGCGGTGCTGGTCGAGAACAAGGCCGGCGCCGATGGCGCGATCGCGGCGGGCGAAGTGATGCGCGCCGCGCCAGACGGCTACACGCTGCTGATGGCCACCAACAGCCCGATGTCCGCCGTGCCGGCGCTGAAGAAGGTGCCGCCCTACGATCCGGTCGCCGATTTCACGCCGATCAGCGACGTCGGCCGCTACACCTTCTTCATCGTGGTGCACCCGAGCGTGCCGGCGAGCACGGTGAACGAGCTGATCCAGTACGCACGCGCCAATCCGGGCAAGCTCAACTACGCCACCGGCAATACCACGGGCATCGTCTCCACCGCGTTCTTCGCCGCACAGGCGGGAATCCAGATGGTGCACGTGCCGTATCGGGGAGAGCCGCAGGCGATCATCGACCTGGTGGGCGGCCGCGTGCAGCTGCTGTTCGCTTCGTCCAGCACCTCGGTGCCGCAGGTGCGCGACGGCAAGCTGCGGGCGCTCGCCACCACGCTCGCCAAGCGCAGCCACCTGCTGCCGGAAGTGCCCACCATCGCGGAGGCCGGCATGCCCCAGTTCTCGGTCACCTCCTGGGCCGGCCTGTTCGGCCCGGCGAAGATGCCCAGGGAGGTCGTGGAGCGCCTCAACAAGGAGTTCGCCGCCGCAATGGCGCGCACCGACGTGCAGGACCTGATGGACAAGCAGGCCTTCGTGCTGAGCCCGTCCACGCCCGAGCGCCTGGGGGATTTCGTCAAGGAGCAGATGGAGAGCTACCGCAACATCCTGCGCGCCGCCGGCGTGCAACCGGAGTGAGACCATGACCAGAATTCTTGCCGCGTGCCTCGCCACCCTGCTGTCTTGCGCCGCGCTGGCGCAATACCCGAACAAGCCGATCCGCCTGATCGTGCCGTTCCCGCCGGGCGGCGCGGCCGAGCTCGGCGCGCGCATCTATGCGCAGCCGCTCGGGCAGGCGCTCGGCCAGCCGATCCTCATCGAGACCAAGCCCGGCGCCGAGGGCATCATCGCCTCGCAAGCGGTTCTGCAGGCGCCCGCCGACGGCTATACGCTCTACTACGGCACGGCGACCGGCATGTCGTTCGCGCCCGCGGCGAAGAAGGTCCCGCCCTACGACCCGGTCAACGATTTCACGCCGGTGTCGCTGGTCGGCATCTTCGGCTTCTTCGTCTTCTCGCACGCGAGCCTGCCGGTGAACACCATCGGTGAACTGGTGGCCTACGCGCGCGCGAACCCTGGCAAGCTCAACTACGGCACCGGCAACGCCACCAGCATCCTGGCGACCGCGCAGTTCGCAGCGCAGCACAAGCTCGACATGGTGCACATCCCCTACAAGGGCGACGGGCCGCTCAGCCTGGACCTGGTGGGCGGGCGCGTGCATCTGGCGATCGCGACGCCCGGCACGCTGGCGCCGCAGGTGAAAGAGGGCAAGCTGCGCGCGCTCGCGACGCTGCTGCCGCACCGGAACCAACTCTTGCCGGATGCGCCCACCATGCCCGAAGCGGGGCTGGAGGGAGTGTCGATCACGCCCTGGGGCGGGTTGTTCGGCCCGGCGAAGATGCCGAAGGAAATCGTGGATCGCCTGGCGCGCGAGTTGGCCGTCGTGCTGGCCAAGCCCGAGGTGCGCGACGCGTTCGGCAGGCTTGCGTTCGAGCCGCGCGGCTCGACGCCGCAGGAGCTTTCCGCGTTCGTCGCCGAGCAGCTCGAAGCGTACCGGCGCGTTGCGCGCCAGGTCGGGCTCAGTCTCGACTGAGAGGCCTCAGCCCGCCCACACCGGAGGGTGCCGCCGCGCCCATGGACGCTCGGCCTCGATTTGCGACGCCAGACGGAACAGCGTCGCCTCGTCGCCGAAACGCCCGATGTACTGGTTGCCGACGGGCAGCCCCTCCGGGGTCCAATACGTCGGCACCGCCATGGCGGGTTGTCCGGTCGCATTCGCGAAATAGGAGAACGGCGTGAAGCGGGCCATCTTCCTGCGCAACTCGAAGGGATCGGTCCCGGACTGATAGGCGAAGGTGCCGAGCGGCACCGGGGGCTCGCCAAGCATCGGCGTCAGCCATACGTCGTGGTCGGCGAAAAACCGTGCGACCGTCCGCGAGATCCGTTGCAAGTCCTGCACCGCAAGCAGGTACTGCGGCGCCGTGAATTGACGGCCGCGGCCGGTGAACGCCCAGACGAATGGCTCGAACAGGTCTTCGGTCGGCGCGCGGCCCAGGCGACGCGTCCAGTCGTCGATGGCCCAGGTGAAGCCCGCGGCCAACACTGAGGTGAACGCGAGGAAGAAGCGCTCGGCATCGATCCTCGGCATCGCCTCGACCACCTCGTGGCCGAGATGCGCGCACAGTCTGGCGGCGTCCTCGACCGCGTCCACGCAGTGCGGGGAGATTTCGGCGCCGGTGATCGTGCGGGTGGAAAACGCGATGCGCAGCTTGCCGGCCGGCGCAGCGATTTCAGCGGCGAACGGCCGCGCCGGTGGCGGCGCCCAGTAGGGATCGCCCAGTTCCGGGCCCGAGACCGCGTCCAGCAGGGCCGCGCTGTCGCGCACCGAGCGGGTCAGTGCATGTTCCGCCACCAGTCCGCTTATCAGATCGCCGTAATGCGGACCGAGCGGAACGCGCGCCCGGGTGGGCTTGAGCCCGAAAACGCCGCAGCACGCGGCGGGCACGCGAATCGAACCGCCCGCGTCGTTGCCATGCGCCATCGGCACCATGCCGGCGGCAACCGCCGCCGCGGCGCCACCGCTGGATCCGCCCGCGGTGCGGCCGGTATCCCAGGGATTGCGGGTCGGCCCGAAAAGGCGCGGTTCGGTGGTCGGACCGACCGCGAGTTCCGGCGTGTTGGTCTTGCCGAGGAAGACCAGCCCCGCGCGTTTGTACCGCCGCACCAGCTCGCTGTCCTCGGTCGGGATGTATTTGCCCAGATAGGCCGTCCCTTCGGTGAACGGCACCCCGGCGTATTCCGCGAGAAAATCCTTGACCAGGAACGGCACGCCCGACAATGGACCTGCCGGCAGCGTCGCGCGCGCCGCGGCGCGGGCCTGGTCGTACATCTTGAAGACCACCGCGTTGATCGCGGGGTTCACCTTTTCGACTCGCGCGATCGCGGCCTCGAGCAGTTCGAGCGGGGTCACCTCGCGCCGGCGGACGAGTTCCGCCTGGGCAGTCGCGTCCAGTGAAGCCAGTTCTGTCAGTCCGGTCATGGATCGATCCGTGAGGCCGTGGATTGTCAGGCCGAATGATGGACAAACCGGTGTTTAGACCTACTTGCCCGAGCGCGCCTCGTCCAATTCGCGGCGCGCTTTCTCGACGGCCTCTTCGAGCTTCCGCTGGCGCTCAAAGTACGATTCGCTCAAGCGGGAGGCACCGCCGGCGGTGCCGAGGCGGTCGCCCTCCAGCGGCTCCTTCCCGTTGGCGAGCGCGGCCTCCGCATCCTTGAGCTTCTGCGCGGCTGCCTGCATCTTGTCCTGGCTGCCTTCGCGCTGCAGCCGCGCCTTTTCCATATCCTTCAGCATTTCCTGTTCGCGCGCAGTGGTGCCCCCGAACCCCCCCTTGGAGGTGTCGGGCCGGGTCTCCTCCACATTCGCCGCGCCCGGCGCCGGCTTGTCGCCGTACACCACCCGCCCGTCCGGCATGGTGGACTTGTAGAGCGTCTGCGCCGCGACGGGCTGCAGCAACAGGGCGCAAAAGAAGGCGGTAGCGACCGTCAAGACCAGGCGATTGCTTTTCAGCGGAAACTCTCCATAGCTCTAGAAGGAAGGCCTGGTCAGCCTCGGAGGCTGACGCAGGAAATCGGGCTCTGACCCCGATTTAGCGGTTCAGCCCTTGGTCGTGGTCTTGCGGATTTCCTTCTCGTCGGTCCACTCCAGCAACCCGTTCTGGATGTTCCAGAGCTGCAGGTTGAACTTGTAGTAGACGTCCTTGATGTTCTTCACTTCCTTCACGATGGAGGTGATGGTGCCCTCCATGCGGTACTGCGCGCCGACCATGCGGCCTTTCTGTGCCGCCTGCTCCTTGGCGTAGAACTCGCCCTGCTGGCGCTTGATCTCTTCGACCTGCTGGTTCATGGCGTTGGCGTCGACCGCGAAGCGCACCTTTCCGCTCTTCTGCAGCTCGACACGGATGGTGTCGGTGATGGAGCGGGTGTCGATGTACTCGCTGGTCTTGTTCCTCACATCCTGCACCGTGACGATCGGCAGGCCGCTCGAGACGATGACCGAGGTCTGCAGCATCGAGCGGGTCATGGATTCCGCAATGAGCTGCAGGTCGGTCGAGCCGAACGTGTTGGTGACGGTTTCAGTGGCCCTCGCGTCGCCGTAGCGGGTCGTGGGATTGGCGCAGCCGGCGATGAGAACAGCCGCGGCGAGCAGCGGCAATCGCGCTAGGCGGGTGCGGAGGATGGCGTTCATTCCTGGCTCCTGAGGATCAGACGGAAGTCCACGGCCTTGTTGGTCGGCGCGATGCTGTTGACCGAGAGGTTGGAGTTTTCATACATGAGCAAGGGCTTCCACACCTCTTCTTCCCATGCCCGCATGCCTTCGCGGTCGATCCAGCGGAACTTGTAGGCGATGCGCTTGACCGTGGAGCTGTCGTTGTTGAGGTTAGCGTCGATCTTGATCAGGTCGCCGCTGTTGCTGCAGCGCATCTCGGTCGCCAGGATGGTGGTGCGCTTTCCCTCGGAGACCGTCTTCAGCTTCACCAGGTCGTCCATCGAGCTCACCTTGGCCTCGCCGATCGGGCAGCCGAAGGCAAAGCCGGGTTTCTCGAAGCCCTTCTTGGTGGCACAGCCCGAGACGAGGGCGCCCGCCAGCAGTGCAGCAATGGTCCATTTCAGGTTCATTTGGGGTTCTCCTTCAGTTGCGGTTCTAGCTCAAACGCATCCGACGTTGCAGGAGCTCCGCGCGTTGACGGCGCGATCGCGATCAGGCGATTGCGCAGGAGCCTCAAGTCTACTACCGCGTAGCGCCCGTACAACTCCACTGTCGCGCTGCGCGCGCCTGCCGGCGCCTGCAGCGTGACGGAATGTGCGCCCGCCGGCAGGCGAACGCGCGCAATCCAGATCGCGGAAGGTAGCGTGCGCCAAGTGCGCTCGTCCGCGTTCTCGGTGACGATCGAGCCGACGGCGACGACCAAAGCCGCCAGCGCGCCGAAGGCGGCGGCCTGGTCGTTGCCGCGGCCCTGCTGCAGGAGGCCCGCCTGCATCGCCGCACGGGAGGCGGCGCGGATGCTGGCGCGCAGCATGATCGCCGTCATGTCGTCCTTGAGCCGCCGGCGCGCCATCAGGTCGATGCTGGTGATCGGCGCGACGGCGAGCGTGGTGTGGCCGTCCACCGTGACCTGCGGCGTCGCGGAAAAGCCGGTGTCGGCCATCACCGGAATGGACAGCGTGACCTGGACCAGCCCGTTGATCGTCGGCACCGGCAGCGAGAACTGGCGCGACTGCAGGGCGGGCGCCGAGTCGGTGCCGATGATGAACAGCGTATCGACCATGCCGTCGGCGCTCGCGCTCGCGCGCTCGTCGAGGCCGCGCAGCGCCTCCTCCAGCAGCGGCTGGTTGGGCTGCAGCTCGTTCGCGAGCCGGTAGCCGGGCGCCGCGAGGCTTGGCTCGCCCAGCGCCTCGTAGACGAAGCCGGCGAGGTAGTGCGACAGCGCGCTCTGGTAGCTGTTGCGCAGCGCGTTCACCGCCTCGTTGTCGATGGTCTGCACCGGGTAGCCGTTGAGCTCCTTGAAGCTGGTGAGCGCGCCGCGTTTCTTCGCGTCCTCCTCCAGCTCCGCGACCTGCTTGCCGCGCGCCTCCGCGATCGTCGCTTCGAGCTCGTGCGTCTGCTTGATCGCGACACGCGCCTGGTCGAAGTCGCCCTGCGCGAGCTGGTTCAGCGCCATGTGCGTCAGCAGCATGGTCTTCTCGTAGTCATAGCCCGGGTACGGGCGCAGCCGGTCGTTGACCACGTAGCTCGAGGCGCTTTGCAGAATGCCGGCAATGCGCTCCTCCGCGTGCTGGTCCTCCGGCAGCGTACGGGCCAGCGCCGAAGTCCACGCGGACTGGCTCGCCGCGGTGCGGCCGCCGAGGCGCTGCAGCATGCCAAGCTCGAGGTAGTAGAGCAGGTCTTTCTTCGGGCCGGGATAGGCCGCGTCGAGCGCCTTGATCGCGCTGTCGACATCGCCGGCAGCCACCTGGTCGACGGACTGCCCGAGTGACTTGTCGTAGCTGCGGAAAGCCGCGCAGCCGCCGACAAACAGCGCCAACCCGATCGCGAGCAGCGCGCGGTGCCAACCGGTAAAGCTCACTCGGCAGAGGGCCGTCATGCTCCCCCTATTATCGGCGCTGGCGCGCCGTTCCGGCAGCGTTCACGACGCGGGGCGCAACCACCGGATTCGCCTTTGCTGCCGCGTACAGCGGTTGCAGTGGCGAGCCGCGAATCGCACGCTCATCTACTGCTTTAACTTTCGGCTAGCCTGAGAGTGGCGGCGAGCCGCTCGGCCGGCTCAAGCCCGGGCAGGCTGCGCAGCCATGTGAGCTGGCGCTTGGCGAGCTGGCGCGTCGCGGCGATGCCTTTCTCGCGCAACTCGGCTTTGCCGAATTCGCCTTCGAGAAAACCCCAAGCCTGACGGTAGCCGACGCAGCGCATGCTGGGTAGCGCGGCGTGCAGTTCGAACTTTCTTCGCAGTTCTTTCAGCTCTTCAACCAGCCCGTCCTTCAGCATGCGGTCGAATCGCTCGGCGATGCGCTTGTGCAACTCGGCGCGGTCCTCGGGAACGAGCGCGAAGGCTTTCAGCTTGAACGGCAATTCCGGACTTGCGGACTTCTGCAGTTCGGAGATTGGCTTGCCGGTCAACTCCCACACCTCCAGCGCGCGCTGGATGCGCTGCGCGTCGTTGGGCGAGAGCCGCGCCGCGGTCACCGGGTCCACCTTCGCGAGGTCTGCATGCAGCGCCGGCCAGCCGTGGCGCGCGGCACGCGCGTCGATCTGCGCGCGCAGCCCGGGCTCGGCGACGGGCAGGGCGTCGATGCCCTGCGCCAGCGCCTTGTAGTAGAGCATCGTGCCGCCGACCAGCAGGGCGATCTTGCCCCGCCTTTGAATTTCCCCGATCGCGCGGACCGCGTCCGCGCGAAACCGGCCGGCCGAATAGCTCTGCGTCGGCTCGATCAGATCGATCAGATGATGCGCAACGCGCTTCTGTTCCGCAGCAGAAGGTTTGGCTGTTCCGACGTCCATCCCACGATAAACCTGCGCCGAATCCACCGACACGATTTCGAGAGGGAACTTCGACGCCAGCTCCATCGCCAGCGTCGACTTCCCGCTCGCCGTGGGGCCGAGCAGCGCATAGGCGGTCGGCGTCACGGTGCCCACCCCTAGCGCCCGCCGGTGACGTCCAGGATCGCGCCGGTGGAGTACGAAGCCTCGTCGGACAGCAGCCACAGGACCGCGCGCGCCACTTCCTCCGGATCGCCGCCGCGCTTCATCGGAATGCTGTCGCGCAGGCGCTCGATGCGGTCCGGCTCGCCGCCGGCGGCGTGGATTTCCGTGTGCACGAAGCCCGGGCGCACGCAGTTCACCCGGATGCCGTCCTCGGCCAGCTCCTTCGCCAGGCCGATCGTCAGGGTGTCGATCGCGCCCTTGGAGGCCGCATAGTCCACGTATTCGCCCGGCGAGCCCAGCCGCGACGCGCCCGAGGAGATGTTCACGATGGCGCCGCCCTTGCCGCCGTGCTTCGTGGACATGCGCCTGATCGCCTCGCGGGCGCAGAGGAAGGGACCGATCACGTTGGTCGCGAACATGCGCTGCAGGCGCGCCGCGTCCATCGCCTCGACGCGCGACTGCCGCTCGACGATGCCGGCGTTGTTGACCAGTGCCGTCAGCGGCCCGAGCGAGCGGTCGCATTCCCGGAAGATGTTCAGGACGTCCTTCTCCGACGCCACGTCGCCGCAGACTGCGATCGCCTTGCCGCCGCCTCCGCGGATCTCGTGCACCACTGTTTCAGCCGCCGCGCGGTTGCGCAGGTAATTGACGCAGACCGCGTAGCCCCGAGTGGCGGCGAGCCGCGCGGTCGCGGCGCCGATGCCGCGGCCGCCGCCGGTGACCATCAACACGCTGCTCTTCACGCCTATTGCCCGCGCATGAACAGGCGGTCGAGGTCCGCCATGGTGAGCTGGTACCACGTCGGGCGGCCGTGGTTGCAGCTGCCGGAGCGCTCGGTCTCTTCCATCTCCCGCAGCAGGGCGTTCATCTCCGGAATCGACAGCATGCGGTTGGCGCGCACCGCCGCGTGGCAGGCCATCGTCGCCAGCAGCTCGTTCTGCCGCGCCGCCAGCACCTGCGCTGCGCCGTACTCGCGCAGCTCGGCGAGGAGGGACCGCGCGAGCGCTGTCACATCGCCGGCGGCAAGGAGCGCGGGCGCGGCGCGCACCGCCAACTCGTTCGGGCCCGCGACCGACAACTCCAGTCCGAGCCGTTCCAGGGCCTCGCGATTGTCCTCGGCGGTCGCCACCTCGAGCGCCTCGGCGCGGAACACCGCCGGCACCAGCAGGCTCTGGCGCTCGAGCGCACCGGCGTCGAGCCTGAGCTTGAGCTTCTCCATCAGGATGCGCTCGTGCGCGGCGTGCATGTCCACCAGCACCAGGCCCGCCTCGTTCTGCGAGAGGATGTACACGCCGTGCAGTTGGGCCAGGGCGTAGCCCAGCGGCGGCGCCTTCTCCGACATCGGCAAGGGGGCTGCTGCCGGCCTGTAATCCATCACCGGCTGCTGCATCGCCAGCGCCGCCTGGATCGCCGGGCCCTGCGAGGAAAGGGTCGCGTAGCTCACCGGCGCGTGCGCGGCGGACGGCGACAGCGCGCGCTGCAAGGCATGAAATACGAACTGGTGCATGCCGCGCGCATCGCGAAAGCGCACTTCCGTCTTCGCCGGGTGCACGTTCACGTCCACGCCCCGCGGGTCGAGCTCGAGGAACAGCACGAAGGCGGGCTGGCGCTCGCCGTGCAGCAGGTCGCGGTACGCCTCGCGCACCGCGTGCGCAAGCAGCCGGTCGCGCACGAAGCGCCCGTTGACGTAGAAATACTGCGCGTCGGCGCGGTTGCGCGCCGCCTGCGGCGTGCCGGCGAGACCGTGCAGGCGCAGGGGACCTGCTTGCGCCTCAACGGGCACCGAGGCGGCGGCGAAATCCGCGCCCAGCAGCGCGGCCGCGCGCGCGGCGAGCGCCTGCGGCGCGAGATGGGCTGAGACCCGGCTGTTGTGCTTCAGGGTGAAAGCGAGGTCGGGCCGCGCCAGCGCGATGCGCCGGAACGCCTCGTCGCAATGGCCGAACTCGGTCGCCTCGGTGCGCAGGAATTTGCGCCGCGCCGGGGTGTTGAAGTAAAGGTCGGACACCGCGACCGTGGTCCCGGGCGCGCGCGCCGCGGGGCGCGCCTCGCCCGCCGCGCCGCCCTCGGCCGCCAGCGACCAGGCATGCGCGCCGCCGCGCGCACGCGACACCAGTTCGACGCGCGATACCGCGGCGATCGAGGCGAGCGCCTCGCCGCGAAAACCCATCGTCGCCACCGCCTCGAGGTCCTCGAGGGAGCCGATCTTGCTGGTGGCGTGGCGCGCGAAGGCGAGGCCGAGGTCATCGCGCGCGATGCCGGCCCCGTCGTCGTCCACCTGCACGCGCTTCGCGCCGCCTTCGGCGAGCGTCACCTGGATCTCGGCGGCGCCGGCGTCCAGGCTGTTCTCGAGCAGCTCCTTCAGCACCGAGGCCGGCCGCTCGACCACTTCGCCGGCCGCGATCTGGCCGATCAGCAGCTCGGGCAGGACGCGGATGGCGCTCATGCGAAGAGTATATAGAATCGGTGCATGGAGCTTTTCGCCGCGCTGTGGGATTTCGTGCTCCACCTCGATGCCCACCTGGCGGAATTCGTCGCCGCGCACGGCGCCTGGGTGTACGCGCTGCTGTTCGTCATCGTGTTCACCGAGACCGGGGTCGTGATCTGGCCGTTCATGCCCGGCGATTCGCTGCTGTTCCTGGTTGGCGCGCTGGCGGCGGCGGGCGGCATGGACATCGTCACGGT
>Ga0184628_10000630_pt1 | contig 18381 bp, 20 predicted proteins | sample PLM4_5_b1_FD_133149 | JGI IMG/M metagenome (GOLD analysis project Ga0184628, IMG submission 133149) | Groundwater sediment microbial communities from an aquifer in East River, Colorado, USA - PLM4_5_b1 | ecosystem: Environmental > Terrestrial > Soil > Riparian zone | place: USA: East River... | reverse complement strand
TTGCGATGAAGAACGATGGCGCCGGCCTGGTTCAAAATGCAGAGATACATCGTGCGTGCATGTAAATCAATTCCGCAGTAATGCGGATGTTGTTGCGTATAGAATCTCATTGGCCTCCTCCTTTTTTAGGGTCCCTTCGGGGAACCCTCACTTACTTGGGATGGTAGATTTCTACCAAGCCCGTTTTGGGGGAGGCCTCAATCAGTATCACAACGTTGCAACCGCCAATCCGCGCGTGAGGGCAGATCAAATTCGCAGTAGTTTGTTCGCGCGGCTTGCGGCTGAACGTTGAGCCGTTAGCCGACCCTTAAGGAATGCGGACATGAGGAACATTCGATTCACTATTCTTACAGCATTCATGGCTCTTGGAATCTCCGGATGCAGCCATCGGGCGCTGTCTGCTTACACGGGCTGGTCTATCTCAGCGCAACCTGCTCCAGCCTCCTTGCCTCTGTCACGTAGAGTCGGCCATCTCCTTGAAGATGGTACGTCGATCATTCTTCATATGTCGGTTTTTGATCCTGGCGGTCGATTTACTATCGATGATGAACGATGTGATTCCTTGCTTGTGGAAGTGCCTAGAGATCGTGTCGCACAGCTTCCGGCAACGCTCAAGAATCCGGTGGCCTATTACCGGCGATGTTCTTGCGTTTGGAGGATCTGTCAAGAAGAGGCCATGCAGTCCGGGTTCGTGACTGTTCGCAAGCAGGTCGCGTCCGGGTTTCAGGCTAGAGTAGACCTGAAGTTTCCAAGTGGGGGTGTTCGTGTTGACGGTACCTTCCAAAACGGCACTCCCGATCAACCGTTACTCGTGGAAATCAAAACACCACACTAACTCTCGGTCGGCTAACACGCCGCAGCCGGCCGCTGAAAAGCGCGGCGGCTGAGCGGCAGACCGTTAGGCGACTCTGAACACTAGTCATGAACGAAAACAAGAAGCAGACCAAAGGCCAACGTGCCGCGGCCAGACGCTCGTGCGAGCCTCCGGAGGAAGATGGCTCAATGCGATTCTATCGGATGCACCAATTCTGGGAATCGGCCGAAGGTCTTCCGGTCAAGAAGGTTGCTGTTCGTGAACTTGACGGTTTTGACGACGTGCGCTGGTTCGGCGGTCCACGGAACATTCTGCCTACTTGCCGCGCCATTGCGGAGCACGCGCGAGACATCTACGAGGCTGATTTAAGTTATCCCATCATTCTTTCGCCAGACGGAGAAGTGCTGGATGGCTGGCATCGCATTTGCAAAGCGTTTATTCAAGGGATCGAAGAACTCGATGCCGTACAGTTGATGGCAATGCCCCCATATCGTTGGCGTGTTCTTCTCAGTGGTGAAGAGGTGGAGATTTTAGAAGGGAACGATGGTGACCATGAAATCGCTTAACAAGGCAATGAACTTGACGGTCGCCTGCGGCGCCCGCAGGTTATTGCCAAGCCGCTAGGCCGCCTTTTGGATAATCGCCTAGCAGAGCAGCAGTTGGTTTTCCAGTTCTCTCCGTGGGGTTCAGATGTGCAGGACTTTGACAGACTCGTCAGGTTGGAAGACCAGTTGATCGAAGCGTTAGCCGGACAGGCGGAGGTTGATGGTCACGACATGGGATCGAACGAAGCGAACGTGTTCGTCTTTGCGCACGACGCGCCCGAAAGTTTTTTCAAATGCCTCACGGTTATCGAGCGCTCCGGCCTACTCGCGCTTCTGGCTGCGGGCTACCGTGATGTGGATCACGAAGTCTACACAAACGTATGGCCCAAACCGCGTACAACTCCATTCAGCACGAAGTAGCCGCACGCTGGCTAACACGCGCTTGCAGACCGATCTCGCTTCGCGCGGCGGTTGAGAGGCAAAGTCGTTAACCGGACTGAAAACGGAATGACTTTCTTGAACCCAGCTCACCGCATTGCAACCATCTGCGGAGTCGCGCCACTGCTCTTCGGTGCGGCAATCTTCATCGCGTGGCTCGGGACGCGCTGGGATTGGCTGATGATAGTTGGGATCGTAGTGCTATACGGTGGCGCCGTCGTCCTTGCTGTGGGCGTTTCGGCCCTCGCCCTCTCGTGTTGGACTGCCGCTCACGCACCGGGCATTCCGACCCGTCGTGTATGGGTGTCGGCACTCAGTTGCGGAGGTCTCCTGCTGGCGAACATTCTCGCAGCGGGCGGCATCATTCCCGCCGCCATGGCGATCGCCACACGTTATACCGTCGTCGTTCATAACGCGTCGCAACAGCGACTCGACGGTGTGCGGGTGTTCGGTGGTGGATGCGACGCTTCGTACGGATCCCTCTTTCCTGGAGCCACGGCGAGGCGTTCCTTCTGGATTCAGCAGGACGGCATGCTTGTCTTTCGCGCATCCGGCGCTGAAAATACTCTTGAAGAGACGATTGATGATTACGTCACGGGCAGCGGCGGCGGTCACCTGCAAATCACTCTGCAACCCGATCAGACAATTTCGGTCACGAGCGTGGCACCGAGTCAGCTCACGCTGTTCAATCGTGCCCGCGACGCGGCGTTTTGGCGTGACCTTTCACCCTGCAAAGGATTTGAGAGGAAGTAGCCATGATGGTTAATGCCACAATGCAGAGGACAATCGGCGCGCATCGACTTCGCGAGCGCGCAAGGCGGTGCTCGCGCCGTTGGAGGTCTCGCGTTTTTGTAAATCTTTCGGAGTCGAAACCGCGAACAGTAGAGTTGCGCGGTGAGTTCGCGGCAACCCTGGCCGGGTTTGATACAACCGCTGTCTGTCGGCTGGAACCTCAAGAGACTAATCCAGTCACTGCGCTGCGACGAGGACGGATTCTTCGAGAAGAGAACGGAACGTACCTGCTTCGATGACTATGGAAACGTTGTTTTATGAGGTCGGGCGCCACTCAGAGTCGGCACAACATGATCGCTCGGCGGATAGAGAAAAACATACCATGCCAACCCATCTCGCCTTGCGCAGGGAACATTTGAACAGGCTGCCTGACGGTCTCGGGGATGACGATGTTCAGTCCGTGGATTCCCTGGTTGAGCACTTCATCTCTGAATTCACGGAACCCGGCGATGTCGTTTTCGATCCGTTTGCCGGTTTTGGCACGACTTTGGTAGTCGCTGAACGATTAGGACGCTTGGCGTTCGGAATTGAGGTCGATCCGCGGCGGGCCGATTATGCCCGTTCGCGATTGAGCAGGCCCGAGCGATTAATCCTTGGAGATTCGCGTGACCTCCAGAATCTGGCGTTGCCGGAGTTTGACCTCTCTTTCAGCTCTCCGCCTTATATGGCACGCGGGCACACGGAAGACCCTTTGACCGCATACCGTCTTCAAGGGAAAGGATACGAAGCCTATTTGGATGATCTAAAGAATACGTATCGACAACAGGCCCGCTTTATGGGGCCGGAAGCACGTTTTGTTGTAGAAGTTCAAAATTTGAAGAACGACGGAGTTACTACTACTCTGGCATGGGACATTGCTGCGGAGCTGTCGAGCATCTTCCATTTCCTGGGCGAAACAGTCGTTACCTGGGATAGAGACCAGTATGGATTTGATCACAGCTATTGTCTCCTTTATACCCGGAAGTAGCTTCACTGCTTGCGGGTCGCTGTGAGGTCATGAGGACGCACCCATATGATTAACATATTGTTTGCCCTTCACTTGTTCGTGCAGCAGCCTCAGTGCACGGATTTCTCTGGAACCTACGTTATCCAGGGAGAAGACGGTCGGGTTGCGGTTGAGATTCAGCAATCGGGTTGCACACGGATTTCAATTTCCTGGGAAAGCTCTCTATATCCGAACACCCCCATTGTCGTGCATGCGCTGGCGTTGGGCGGATCGTTCCAGCAGGACCGGGGTTGGTTTGGCCAGAAGGGAATGCAGCAAACGGCCGCCAACTTGTTATCCAACAGGCTGGAACTGTTTCAGAGTCCGCTCTCGGATTCGCGTGGCGCTCAACGATCACTCCTATTGCGCCTGGATCGTCTCCAGGACGGCGATCTGTGCGTATCGGACTCGAGAACGAATTCGATATCGCCTGCTATGCGAGCAAGCAGGCTCCGCACGGCAGGAAAGAACGGACAGGACGAGGCTGCCCGTCGATCCAGTGAGGGCTGTCGCGTTCCATGACGTTGAAAGCAAATAGCGCCACACACGTGAGTACCTTGTAATGGGCGGCCGCTTTCAGAGGGCCTCGAGAGTCGGCAAAGGTTTGGCATACGGGGTAATTCTTGCCACTCAGTCGTTCCTGTTCATGGGTGCCGGCCACGGTACGTACGTTCCGTCAGCTGTTTCTTCGGCGCCATTGGCTGTAATCGAATATCCGCCGCCATTTACGTTTTTTATCGGCTTGATTGGATGCGTAGTATTGTGGCCTTTTGTCGCAGCGATTTCTTACAGTGAGAGATGGCGTTGGACGTTTCCAACGGTAATGATCCTGCATTACGCCGGTGTCGCCTTTGCTTTGATCAAACCAATTGACGGCAATTGGAGTTACTTCGCAAGAATGTGGCAGGCGTCGTATTTTTTCGTCCTTCTATGGATTATCGCTTACGGCTTCGGCCAAGCCATGCTCTGGTATTGGTTCGTCGAAGGACGGAGTGCTGCCAGGACGGATATATTCACGAAAGGATGACAGCCCCTTATGTCTCTTGAATCCGATTATCTGGGAGCTTTCGAGGAACACTCTCCGGTGGAAATCCGTCACGCCCTGACAGCTGGTGCGAGCGCGACGAAACTCATTAAAGGCAAGAAACCGGTCGATTGTCTGATCGAAGGGTACCTCCGCTCTTCTCGGTTTGCCGACTGTCTCCGAATACTGCTCGACGCCGGTGCATCGATCGATGATCCGTTGTTGAAAGCTGTTCTATTGGATGATGACTCTGCTCTTCGGCATCTCGTTAGCGCCGGCCAGGACCTGAACCGCAAAATGCGAATCCCTTGTGCATTCACGTCCTGCGAAGGCGTCACAGCCTTGCACATCTGCGCGGAGTTCAACTCCATTCGGTGCGCACGGGTTCTCATTCAAGCCGGGGCTGACGTGAACGCTGCCGCCGACATCGGTCCTGACGGCCTCGGCGGGCAAACGCCGATCTTCCACTCTGTCAACAGCATCCTCAACTACTGCCGCCCAACAATGGAATTGCTGGTCGATGCGGGCGCTCGTCTGGATGTGAGATTGAAGGGTTTGATTTGGGGCCCAGGTGCCGATTGGGAGACGCTCCTCCTCGATGTGACGCCAATTTCATACGCTCAGTGCGGCTTATATGCCCAGTTTCACCGTTCCGAATCCGACGTGTACGGCGTTCTTGGCTTTCTCTATCAGAAACGATACGGCTCACCGTTGTCTGCGCCCAACGTTCCGAACCGGTATCTGGCGCCAAAGGGATGAATGGCATCACAATGCTTTGCAGAGGTTTGCATGACGACCGCAGCTGAACGAACGAAATTCGAACACGCCAATCCCATACTGCGAGTTTCCAATATGGCAGCCAGCGTTCACTACTACACGGAGACGCTGGGATTCATCAACGCGGAGTGGGGAAACGATGATTTCACCTGCGTGACACGAGACGATGCCGCGATCTATCTCAGCCATAGATCTCAGGGGCACTACGGAACCTGGGCGTGGGTCGGCGTTGAGGACGTCGATTCGTTGTACCGGGAATACACCGAGTCCGGCGCAAAAGTACGCCAGCCCCCGCGCAATTATCCTTGGGCGCTGGAAATCCATGTCGAGGATCCGGACGGGAATGTTCTGCGCTTCGGTTCAGAGTCACTCACCAGCCGGCCATTCGATACCTGGGCCGACTAGCGGAGGACTGGAGGGGAATCCATGAGCATAGTCACGGTCGAAGAGTTTGAAGAACGGCTGGCCGCGATTTGCCTGAGCGGGGCCGGCGCGGCTTTCCCGAGACGGGCGCGGGATCGGCATATCCTCTATCGAAGCATTATTCAAAGACTGGATTCCACCAGGAAGTATTCGGAAGAAGACGTAAACGCCGCTCTACAGCAGTGGCGGATGGACATCGGCACGTGCCTGGACATCGACCACGTCACGCTGCGCCGCTACCTGATCGATGAACGCTATCTTTCGCGCGACGCGAACGGCACTGCCTATGAGATAAATCCCGCCGGCAACATCACCTTTGAATTCGAACCCTCGGTTGCAGCCCTGGATCCATTCACCGTGATCCAGGCCGCGAAGGACCGAGTGGCCGAGCGCAAGAGGCAGCAGTCCTTGCGCGCACGGACATAGCCGTGAAGGGATTCGCATGAACAGGCGCGCGACTCCAATGATTCACGCGCCGGACGTGCGTGCGGCAGTCGAATGGTACCAATCGATTGGTTTCACAGCGATCAACACCTACGGCGATGACGAGGACGATCTGAGTTTTGCTCTGTTGTCGTTTGGGTCCAGCCTGGTGATGTTTAACGAGGGAGGCAAACGCAGCGAGAACCCTCGACGAGAGGTCGATCTGTACATTCATACGGTCCACGTGGACGCTCTGTACCAGAACCTCAAGGATCGAGTGGATGTCGTGGAAGGGCTTCACGACACGTTCTATGGCATGCGGGAGTTCATCATCCGCGACCTCAACCGGTTCTGGATTACATTTGGTCAGCCGGTTCACGAAGCCAGCCTCGCGCGCCGGATCGATACCGTTTCGCGGCTGCGCGGCCAATTCCGCCTGCGGTCCGGCGTCGAATCGGATGAGTACTTCGACAAGTACCAGTTTGAATCAACTCCCGAGCTTTTGACGGAGATTGCCGATGGACTCGCGGCGCGGATTCCGTCGGGAATCGAGGTTCTGGCGGGTTTGGAGCTGGGCGGCATACCGGTTGCGACGGCGCTTTCGATTCGGACAGGACTGCCTGCGGTGTTCGTTCGGAAGCAGGCGAAGGATTATGGAACGTGCCGGCTCGCGGAGGGCATCGCGATCGCGGGGCGGCGATTGCTGATTGTGGAAGATGTTGTCACATCCGGTGGACAGATCCTGGCGTCGTGCGAAGAACTGCGGCGGGCCGGCGCCATCGTCGAGCATGTGGTTTGCGTCATCGATCGCCAGGCGGGTGGAGCGGAAGCACTGGCCGCAGCGGGCATGGAGCTTCGAACACTTTTCGTAAAGAAAGATTTGGACGAGTCTCGGCAATGAGCATGCCGTACGCTCGCGAGAATGAATTCCAGCGGCAGCGTTTGATTGATCTGACGGCACGGCTGACCGCGGAGGATTTCTCACGACCGATGCCGAACGGCTGGACAGTCGCGACGAAGTTGGCGCATCTGGCTTTCTGGGACTTATACTACGCGACGCTTGTCGAAGGATGGGAGCGCACCGGATTTGCCGCGTCTCCCGCCAATGTCGATGCCATCAATGAAGCTGTTCGCACGCTGAGCCGTGCAATTGCGGCGGAATCCGTCGTTCATCTGGTGCGCACCGCCGCAGAGTCCATCGACCGGAAAGTGGAAATGCTGACGCCAGAGTTAGCTTCGGCAATCGAAACGGGCGGCTATTCACGAATTCTCCTTCGTGCACTTCACCGCCGAGACCATCTCGACCAGATTGAAAAGACGCTGGGCTCTGGTTTGGAGTCCGTTTGAACCAGGGAAATGCCGGTCCCGTGTCGTCGCGATAAAGCGCGACACATTTATCTTTTTTCTGCCGACTTTTTATTTTCGCTTATCGATTTTCCTCTCCTCGCCCGGCGGAACTTTTCGGAGATTCACGTGCATTGGTGCTCCGGTGCGCGCGATTCAACTTCAATCCGGACATTCATGGAAAGCGGCGCCGGGGTGCCGCATCCTGCTGATCGATAGCGGTGCAGTCCGATTTGACTATCCCTCGGAGTGGGTGGTGCGCGCGACTCCGAAGTATGTATTCGTGATCGACGGGTATCCGCCGAACGATCGCTGCCTGCTGGCGGTGTCGTGGCGGAGAGTTCCGATTCGGGCGCTGGGGATTTCAACAGCGGCGCTGCTGGATCGGCTGGCTCCGCTCGAGACCCGCCCGGCAGGTCATCGGGGTGAGACGCTGCATGTATTTCGCCCGCCGCTGGAGGCGGCGTGGACGGAGACGCGCTTCGTTGAGCCGATATACGGAGCCGAGGTGTCGACGCGAATGTGCGTGGCCCGCGCGGATTGCACGCAGGCGGTGTTTCTGCTGGACTACCGGCCGGGTACCGAAATGACCGTGGAGGCAACATGGAAGACGCTTCTCGACACGTTGGTGATTGGCGAGTACATTGAGGATCTACGGACCGGACGGAAGCACGCGAAGCGCGGCTAGCCGCCGGGACTGCCGTGTGAGCGTTCGTTCACAGGTCTGTCCTATTGCGCTATGATTTTCGCGAATAAATCGTAAGCGTTTTCAGTTCGTCAACGTCTCTACTCCGGATGAAGAAGGGGACCGGTGTGTACCAGTTCAAAATTACGTTGCAGGATGTGAAGCCTGCCGTGTGGCGACGAATCCAGACGCCCGCCCGTTATTCCTTTTGGGACCTGCATGTCGCGATTCAGGATGCGATGGGTTGGAAGGATATGCACCTTCACGAATTCCGAATCCTGGACCCGGAGAAGCGGGCGCTGGAATCGATTGGTATTCCCGACGATGGCGATTTCAGCGCGGACACGGATGTGGTTCCCGGTTGGGAACGTTCGGTGGCGAAGTATTTTTCAGGCGAGAATCCGTCGGCAGAATATGTGTACGACTTTGGAGACGACTGGAATCACGAGGTCGTGCTCGAGAAGGCCGAGCCGGCGGAAAAGGGGGTGCAGCATCCCATTTGTCTGGAGGGAGGTGGGGCGTGTCCACCGGAGGACTGCGGCGGCCCAAACGGCTATGCGGACTTCCTTCGCGCCATCAAGAAGCCGGGCAGCCCGCGCGGCGGCGAGTTGCTGGAGTGGGTGGGCGGCTCATTCGATCCGCGTGGCTTCGATGCAAGAGACGTGACGTTCGACGATCCCGATGCGCGATGGCGCTGGTCGTTCAATGAAGTGATCGCGCTGGAAAACGAAGTTCACTCCATGGAGGATTCCCCCCGCAAGCCGGATCGTCACGGCCGGCTTGCCTTTCAGATTCCACCGGCGCAATACCAAATGGTGCTGCAGCATCCTGCCGGAATGAGTGGCGAATTGCTCGAGCAGTTTGGTCTGGCGGTGGAGAAGAATGGCCTCTACTGCGTGAAACTCGATGTCGACGAGCTCAAGGCGCTTGGAGGCTTTCTGGTGACTGCTGCGAAGAAGACCGAGCGGCGTCTGGACCGCCGGATCATGGTGTCGTTGTACGAACACTTCCGTACGATGGAGTCCCTGGTTCGCGAGTTGTGATGACCGGCAAGATGTCGCGCGAAATGCGACACGTATAGTCGCGAAATCCCCGACCGTTTCTTACCGAATCCCTGCCCTTACGAGATTTCGTTTGGCCAGTCCGTTGCAGTCCGATTCCTTCGATGGAATTGGATGAGGAAATGCGACTCGTCTCACGAATGGTGTCAGGGGACATTCGTGCCCTCGACCAGTTCGTTCAAACCTACCGTCGATTCATCACCGCAATACTGAACCGACAGCCGAACCTGTGCTCGCAGGACGTGGAAGAGGTATATCAGCGCTTCCTGCTTCACATATGGGAAGACGATTACCGCCGGCTTCGTCCGTGGAGTGGAACGAGAAGTCTCCGGTCCTATCTTGGCGCCATTGCCCGAAATCTCGCGCGGGATTATAGCCGGGAGCGCCTGCGAAGGCCTGACAGGGAAGCCGTTTGCGAAATGGCAGCCATGCCCGCAACTGAGACGCGTGGCGAATGTTGCAGAATCGAAGTATTGAAGGCAGCGATTGGAAGGCTGTCGGAGCGAGATCGGGATTTGATTCATCGGAGGTACTACCTTGAGGAGAGCTATCGAGAGATCGCCGAGGCTCTCGGAATGACGGTGAACCATGTTGGAGTTGCCCTGTTTCGCGCCGAATCCCGGCTGAAGGTCAGTCTTCAAAAACATCGCCGCGACCTGTAAGAACGCGCCGTTTCAATTCGTCTTGTGAAGCATGACGAGGAGAAGCGCATGATGAATTTGATTTCCCGGCGGACCATATTTCTCTTCCTGCTGATCGGCAGTTCGATACCGCTTTCCGCATTTGGCCAGAGTATTCCAATGTCGCTCGACATCTCGCCGGGCATTGTCCACCAGCAGGGATGGCCGACGTGTTACACCGTCAGCGTTGGCAATGGCGAGAATATGACGATCGATGTGCTCTATACCTACGACCATGGAGAGCCCCAGGAGATTCAGGGGTGGCTCAGCCTGGACGGTTGGGGGCAGGCTACTGCTTGCATCGATGCAAACACTGCAGCGGGTCACTATGAATTTATCGGTGTAGGAAACAATCAGGAATGGTGGTGGGGCTATACATCGGTGTTTGCCAGCCTCGATGTGATGTCACCTCCACCGATAGTGTCTGCCCTGGGTCCGGGTTGCGACAACGGGGATTGCGTCTGGATAGTGGGCTCGCGGTTTCAGCAGGATTCGAGAGTTTACGTTTATTCCTGGGATTGGTCTGCTGCGCAGGTTTTCTGGGGTCCATCCTTTGGGCAGTCTCCTGCAATGTGGGTTGCCGGTGACGGCACGGTCATTGTGTTTCAGATAACGAATCCTGCCGTGCTGAGTTCGTTTGGGAATGGCGGAATCCATGTGCTGGTGTTGAACAGCGACGAGTCGACGTCCAGTTGGGTTGGGACTCAATCCCCGCCGCCCACGATTGGTAACGGTGGCCCGGGGTGCGATGATCGCTACTGCATCTGGTTAACTGGATCATTCCCTCTCAATGCCGTGGTTGATTTTCGAATTCCAGGACATCCCGATGTCATTCCGAACGCATACAGCGACCTCACGGTGACTCCGACATACCTTTCATTGCGGTTGAATCCTGCTGTCCGGCATGACTTTGACGTTAGCGGTCTAACCGCGTGGGTGGTTAATCCACCACTTTCGAACTGGTCGAATGGCTATTACATTCCTGCTGTGGACCGCGCCGTCATTGGCAATGTTGACGGTGTTGTCCAGTCCGGCCTGCAATACTTCCTGAACGGATGGGCTTGTGCCAGGACTTACTCGGGAAGCATTGCTGTTCATGTGTATGTTGGTGGTCCGTATGGCGGCGGTGGGACACTTGCGTTCAGCGGGGCGGCCAATGCAGGTAGCGAGCCGGCTATAGCCTCGACCTGCAATTCGACCGGTTCCGCCCATCGCTTTTCGCTTCCGATCCCGCACACGATCACCCAGAACTATGCGAATCAGCCGATTTATGTCTACGGCCTTTCACCATACGGATTGGACAATTCCCTTATCGCAAATTCCGGCACATACCGGATTCCGGCCGTCGATCGCGCGGTAACCGGTTTTATTTCAGGTGTTGTTCTGGAGAATCAACAGTACTACCTTCGGGGGTGGGCCTGCGCCAAAACATATCCCGGAAGCATTAATGTACATTTGTATGCGGGTGGACCTGCGGGTACGGGATCGTTCGTAACCAGCGCGGCCGCAAACCTTTCGAGCAATCCCGCCACTACCGCAGCGTGCAATACCGGTTCAGCCAGCTACGGATTTTCAATCGTGTTAACCCTTGCATGGCGCCAGCAATTCAGCGGTCAACCGATTTACGTGCACGGGATATCCCCATTTGGATTGGGAAACCTGCTTCTGAATAACTCCGGGAACCTGACATTCCCATCGCCGGTTGCGACCAGTTCCAGGGAGTACATCTACATCGGCGACCGACTGCTTGCCGTCGATACCACGAACCTGCCCTGATCGAAATTTAGGAGCACGTCAAGATGATTATCAATACTCGATTACACCTCTTTGCCCTTTTGATTCTGGTTGCAATGATCACAGGTGCACAAGAGCGAGGGCTGCAAACCCGGCGCGAGCAACCGTCCTCGCTACCGAAAGCGCTTCCCAGTGCTCTTCACCACCAGGTCCAGGCTTTGGGTACTCGAATGCGAACCGAGGATAAGGAAGAAACAGTTCTGGACGCACAGTTCGTGGATGACGTGGGTAACAGGAAATCGATCCATATCACTTATCAAGTCTCCGGGTTGGTTCGGATCGAAGGAATCCATGACAAGACAGCAGTCTCCTTTGACGGCGAATTCACACATGGCGTCGCGGATCGCAGAGACGAATCGCTGGTGGACACCTTTGTATTGGACACGCCGGAAGGGATGTTTTATTCCGTGCAAAAGGGAGCCTCCATGGTGTTCATGGGGCATGATCTTCAGCCGGATTCCCGAACTGAATCGGAGGTTAAGGGACCTCGTTACGATGTTTATTTAGTGACGGCTCCAGACCGGATACGAAGAGCAGGCTCACTCCAGTCACGGCGCTTCTACTTCGATTCCGCCACCGGGTTACTTGCCAGTACTCGTTACGCAGACTCTGCCGGCGTGAACGTCGAGACGCGATTTCTGAACTGGCAGCACGTCGAGGGATCCGTATATCCCGGAACCGTTGAACGATATGAAAATGGGCGTTTGACGTTTTCCATTACCGCCAACACCGTAACTGGTCGACCGCAGCGGAATGCCGCAACTTTCCAATAGGAGCTCACTTCTGTGATTTACTCAAAACGAATCGTTTCACTTTTCATTTTGTTGATGACACTCCGTGCGACATCCGTGTTGGGGCAGAATCCGTACACTGTCGAGACCCGACCACCTCGGGGATTCATGCCGACGGCGGATCAGCTGACCAGCCCCGTCGATAGCATCGACCCGATAAGCGGAAAGCTTCATCTGGAAATCCCACTGGCATCGTTGCCTCGAGGTCGAGCCGGAACGGGATTCGACCTCAACCTTGTGTACGACTCGCACCTCTACGACCTGGTGCCCGAAATCCTCCAACCGCCTCCCAACTTGAACCTGGACCCGGAAGTCGCCTGGAACCTGTCTAGTTACTCCACCGGTGGATGGCACTACAACATTGACAATCTTCATCTCGATATCGAAGGGCACGCCGGGGCAATTAACTACTATCCGGACTGTACTGACGATTCACCCAAACGCGTATATCGGCTTCGCGTGCCCATGCTCGATGGCAGCCTGCATACGATGCAACTCCGCGGATATGGCGCCGCAATGAATGACAACTATTCGGGGGACGGTTTCTTTGGGATTTATCCTCTGACAGGCAGGGCGAATGTTTGTGCCGCCCTGCACCACGATTGGCCGTCGCAACTCACGGGTTGGTTATCGTACTACTCTATCGATGGAAGCTATCTGAACCTTGAAATCTACGTCGACGGATCGGGTAATCTGGAGGCTGCTCCGTTCTATATCTACTATCCAGACGGGCAGTTGGCGACCGGACATGGGTTCTTTATCGAATCTCTGTATGACGCCAACGGCAATGGCATTCACTTCTCAGGGCATTGCGTGGATCCACAATGCAATCAGATGTACAAGACGATTCGGGATGATGCGGGTCGAGAGATCAATCTTCTATACAACGCTGAAGGCCTCTCGACAGGTATCTGGGATCCGAACCGAACAGATTCCATCACAGTCGCGGGACCAAACGGGGTGATGACCTCGACGGTGAATTGGATGCTGTTGAGCCTCGGCTGGCAAAATAGTCGAACTTACTGGTGGTCTGAAGCATCCTGGAGTCATACCCGTCCATTTCTGCAAATGATGAGTGTCGTTAAGTATGTGCAGCTGCCGTTATCCATCGCAGTGCCGAGCAGTCAGACACCTCCCGTATGGAATAGTTACGCATTTGGGTACGCTGATGATAGCGATGGAGGTTTCGGCGAGATCGATTCAGTACGGACACCGACGGGATCGCTTTTTCAGTATAGGTATCAATTCGAAGGTGGAATGCAGGACGCGTTGACAATTGGGGGCGCCAATTCCGTTCGCGAGCGGAAAGTCACACACGATGGGATCACGGATCTGATCTGGACTTACAACGGTGGAGTCATCACGAATCCCGACGGCAGCGTGACGCGCTACTGGGCCGGCCCGCTCGGTAGTTATCGGGATTCCGGAGTCTTGGGTAGCTTTGCAACGCCAGTCGTATACCGAATCGATGAACCGGACGGTACCGTTCGAAAACGCGTATGGTCACAGAATGTCGTTCCGGGAACAGTAAATCAATTTCCGCTCGTTCCAGTCCCTGTCCAGAATCCCTGGATTCGTCGCGAAACCTCGACCGTCGGGGACGCCTCTGGAAATCCGGCGTTAACTTCCGTTATGGACAGGATGATCGACAAGAACGGCAATTTGCTCCAGACGACGGAATACGATTGGGTGAATTACAATCCCAATGGACCTGAGACGGGGGGCGTTCCCAGGAGGTCAACGCAATGGAGGTACTTCGCAAGCGTTCCGGATGCGACGACACTCACCTCCAGTCCTTATGCGTACTGGAATCCTCACACTCCCGGTTCGGTACGACGGCTGGATGCCGTTCAACGCAAAGAGATCTCTGACGGCTCGGGCAACAAAGCGGCAGTCACCGAGTTTGTCTACGATGACGCGTTCCGCGCTGGAAACGTCACTTCCGAACTGCACTGGGACAGCGTGAAGTCCGCTTCCGCTCCAGGACTGGGTTCGCTATCCGCTGCCGATTCCCAGGTCCTGCAGCGGTCCTACGACGGCCATGGAAACATTACGGACTTCTATGAGCCGGAAATTCGCACGCATATCACATACGACGGAACCGGCAGTGTTCCGGTACGCGTCGATTACGCCTACCAGACTCCATTGCAGCGCTCGTGGCAATACAATTGGGCAGTATCTTCGGGAACATTGATTTCAAAGACAGACCTGGATAACAACCTCACTACCACTTTCACCTATGACGTCGTCGGACGCCTGAAAACGACAGTTGAAGCGGGGATGAGAAAGACTGAAACCATATATGACGACCCGAATCTGCGGGTCACCGTAAAAAAGGACCTGAACGCGCTTGGCGATGGAAAGCTTGAGGTAACGACGCAGTACGACCAATTGGGAAGGACCGTGCTGACGAAGAACACGGAACCGGGCAACGCGGACGGCATAAAAGTGAAGTCCGCGTACTATCCGAGGCTCAATCGCGCGGTTCATTCATCTCCGTATCGGACCATCTCGGATACGACACTGGAGTGGACTTGCACGCAATCCGATTCGTCCAGGCGCGTCATAGCCGTTGCCACGTTCAAGGGCAGCGAACCTGTCGACTGCGCATCATCGACGAGCCGGACAGGAGTTGTGTCCTCCATCTACGACGCCAATCAGACGACGGTAGCCGATGCAGCATCCAGGAAGAATCGTCAATTTGTAGATTCCCTCGGCCGTCTGACGCAGCTGATTGAAGACCCCAATGGAATGAACTACAGCACGACTTATTCCTATGACGTGCTTGGAAATCTGACACAGGTAAACCAGGGCGTGCAGACACGAAATTTTATCTACAGCTCACTTGGAAGACTGCTTTCGGCCTCGAACCCGGAAAGTGGCACCACGACGTACTCCTATCTGGATAGTGGAGATATCGCCAGCCGTACCGACGCCCGGAGTGTTACCGCCAGTCTGACTTATGACGCGATGCACCGCGTCATAACAAAATCCTATTCCGGCGATGGAGGTGTTACGCCGAGTGTGACGTACTCCTACTATGGCGCGGGATCTTCCTCTCCAAACGTTGGCTTACTTCAATCGATGGCTTCCTCTGCTTCAATCGCCAACTACGGAAGTTATGACGCGCTCGGTCGAATGGGATCCATCACCCAGACGACCGGCGGCAACGCTTACACGATCCAGTACTCCCACCGATTGAACGATTCCATCAGCAGCATCAGGTATCCGTCCGGAAAGACAGTGAACTACGCCGTAGATGCCGTTGGGCGCGTGAATCAAGTCACCGCAGGAACGAAGACGTATGCCGACATGACGGCTTCCAGTGCACCGTTCACCGCGGATGGACGTATTGCGCAGATGAAACTCGGTAATGATTTGTGGGAAACCCGCAGCTATCAAACTCCAGGCACGCCAACACTATTGAGGCTCGGAACCACCGCCAACGGCGGTGACAAACTCGAATTGGAATTTCACTACTCGGGGACGGCCAACAACGGAAATCTGGCTACTCAAATCATTCGGCAGCCGGGCCACAGCTGGAGGCAGGACTATGTTTATGACATCCTGAACCGCCTCAGCACAGCGACCGAAACCAATGGGTTCAGCAGAAGCTATGGCTATGACCGCTACGGCAACCGGTGGGTTGCTGCAAGCAGCGGTATCATTGCAGCGGATTCGCATGAGCCCACGGTTGGCTCGCTCTTCAACGCAGCAAATAATCGGTTGGCTAATCAGGGTTACGACGCAACGGGGAATCAGACAAGCTACGCTCCGCGAACGTTGGCCTACGACGCAGAAAATCGTCTGATCAGTGCCACGAGCCAGATGAATGGTAACGAATACTATTCGTACGACGGCGACGGCCGTCGAGTGCGCAAGACCTGGACACCCTACGGTGGTACAGCTCAAACTACGACGTACGTCTATGGCCCGAGCGGTCAACTTGCGGCGGAGTATACGAACCAAATTGCGTCAGGCACTGGCACATCCTGGATATTTACAGATCTGCTCGGCAGCATTCGCGCGGTGACAGGCGAAAAGCCCCAGTCGGGCAGCGCGCCAATGAAGGAGTGCTACGACTATCTTCCTTTCGGTCGAATCCTCAGTTCCAGCGACAACAACCGCAATACTGGTTGCTATCCCTCGACTCCGGATTACGCGTTGCCCAGCACAGAATCTCAGAAATTCACGGGCCAGGTACGCGACGTTGAGACGGGGCTCGACTTCTTCGGGGCGAGATACATGTCGGCGGCACAGGGGAGGTTTTTGAGTGCAGACACAGAAGGTCCCAATCTGGCAAACCCTCAGACCTTGAACAAGTATCGATATGCGCTGAACAACCCTCTTCGTTACATTGATCCCAATGGAAGGTACGAGAAGGATGTTCATTACGGACTGACACTGGCTCTCGCTTTGGCATCGGGGATCAATAATGCGACGGCGAAAAAAATCGCGGCGGCCGATCAAGGCATGGACGACAATCCCGCGACAAGTCCAATACGCCTCGTCGGTGGAACACAAGCAAGAAGCTTGTATCACTTCACAACAGCCGAACGCCGGACTGAGCTATGGACAGCATTTGAAACAACGGGTACGGCCGAAACTCTGGGTACCTTCTTTCACGCCCAACAGGACTCCCATTCCCATGAAGGATTTGGACCGCGATTGGGTCAGAGCTGGCCGCCCTGGACGGGAACGGCTCCAGACAAGACGTACAACGATCCAGCAAAAGCGGACAAGATGGCACGGGAAACCTTTGAGAAGATGATTGTTGCAAAAGAGTTTCTTAATCCGGAGTATGGAGCCAATCGTGCCTCGGCTAAGTGGGATGACATCAGGCCACTTGTAGAGAAGTTCAATCGGGCGAAGAAGGACTCCGATAAGGAAAAAATTCTACGGCAGCTTGCGGATCTGCTTGGGGTTTCGGGAGGTGACCATTGAAGTGGAACGATTTAAAATCGGAGTGGCCCTACATTCCGATCGTGCTCGGAACCTTTGCTACCGTTCTTTTTTTAATGCAGGGAGGTTTCGGCGGCGGACACGGGAAATTTGACGGACTTATCGTAGTCCTCATGCTTCCCGCAATCGCAATCGTTGAAGGCGCACCCTTACCAGAATCAATCATTCGATTCGACTATTTACTTATTATTGCGATACCAACACTCGTCAATCTTATGGTTCTTTGGCTGATCCGCCGAGTCTTAATGAGAAGACGAAGACCGCGCGGTTTCTAAAACGCGTAGCGACCCCGACCTTCTCGGCTGCTGCATCCGAACAAACAGCGGAGGTTCTGGATGTAGGTTCGAAGACTGCAGCAGGGAATCGCCGTGTAGGCGGAGGAGACCATGGGAACATTGCATCGAACCAAAGTTCTGCTGTTTTTCTCCAACGGTCTCTCGTTCACTTTGCCAGGACGCTGATGAGGCTGGAAAAGCAAAAAGCCCCGATATGTTGCGAAGCATATCGGGGCTTTTGATTTAATCCCGGCAACGACCTAGTCTCCCACACAATCGCTCGCGCAGTACCATCGGCCCAGAGAGGCTTAACTTCCGTGTTCGGGATGGGAACGGGTGTGACCCTCTCGGTACGGTCACCGGAAACTTGTGAAACAACGACCGCCAAAGCGGCGAGGCCGTTGACAATTCAATATTGATGGGCAATTTAGAGCGCTTCTTTTTTTAAGAGATGATGATTTCAAATGATCAAGCCTCACGACCGATTAGTACAGGTCAGCTAAACGTATTACTACGCTTACACATCCTGCCTATCAACGTGGTGGTCTTCCACGGGTCTTTAGGGGAT